>Ga0075430_100002584_pt1 | contig 15104 bp, 11 predicted proteins | sample RhiMetdeltSRZDD4_FD_75294 | JGI IMG/M metagenome (GOLD analysis project Ga0075430, IMG submission 75294) | Populus rhizosphere microbial communities from Tennessee, USA - Rhizosphere MetaG P. deltoides SRZDD4 | ecosystem: Host-associated > Plants > Roots > Rhizosphere > Soil | place: USA... | reverse complement strand
CTGGTCCGTCGCGTCGCGCAGGCGCGTGACCCGGGCGAGCACGGCGACGGGGTCGAGGTGGTGGTCGAGTCACCGGCCGCCGGCAAGCTCGCCGACCTCCTCGGCCGGGCGGACTCGGTGCAGGCGCGGATCATCGTCACCAAGGCCGGCGGCGAGGTGACGTACCCGTTCGACGTGCAGCTGGTCAGCGAGGGCGGCGGCGAGGCGGCACGGCGTGCCGGCGCGAGCCTGGTCGGGCCGGGGCGGAGCTGGGCCACCAGCGAGACGGACGGGCGGGCGTTCATCGTCCACAAGGGACGTCCGGGTGCCGAGCCGGACTGGAGCGAGCTCACCGCCGGCACGGTGACCGCGCTCGTGGCGCTCGCCGGCGAGGTGGGCGACGAGGGCTGGCGGGCACGGGTCGACCGGGCGGTACGGCGCCGCTGACCGGGCCGCCACCAGAAAACCGCGCCGCCACCAGAAAACCGGGGCCGCCGCCAGAAAGGCTGCTGGCAGAGGCCGGCGGTCGGGAGGGCAACTGGCGAGGCCGCCACCACAAGGGTTGCCCGCCACGGTCCGGCCCGGACGGTGCTCGATGTGTCGTGGACTGTCCGGCCGTGGCTGTCCCAGCAGACAGCCGTGCTGCTCAACGCCGCCGGAGAGGTTGGGCAAGTGGCCGGTGTGGCGTAAAGTCCGCACACCATGAGCCGTACCTTTCCGCCGGGCTTCCGCTGGGGCGTAGCCACCGCGGCGTACCAGATCGAGGGCGCCGTCACTGAGGGTGGGCGGGGACCGTCCATCTGGGACACGTTCACCGCGGACCCGGACCGCGTCGCCGACGGCAGCACCGGCGAGGTGGCCTGCGACCACTACCACCGCTACGAGCAGGACGTGGCGCTCATGGCGGAGCTGGGCGTGTCGGCGTACCGCTTCTCGGTCGCCTGGCCCCGCATCCAGCCCGCGGGGACCGGCGGCGCCAACCCGGCCGGGGTCGCCTTCTACGACCGGCTGGTGGACACCCTGCTCAACGCCGACATCGACCCGGTGGCCACGCTCTTCCACTGGGACCTGCCGCAGGCGCTACAGGACGCCGGCGGGTGGTCGGCCCGGGACACGGCGGCGCGCTTCGGCGACTACGCGGAGCTGGTCGGCGCGGCGCTCGGTGACCGGGTCAAGCTGTGGATCACGCTGAACGAGCCCTCGGTGCACTTCATGATCGGTCACCTCTGGGGCATCCACGCGCCCGGCCAGCGCCTCTTCGACGACCCGTTCCCGGTCGTGCACCACCAGCTGCTCGGGCACGGGCTCGCGGTGCGGGCGCTGCGCGCCAGGACCACCAGCCGGGTGGCGGTCACCAACAGCTACGCCCCGTCCTGGGCGATCGGGCCGGACGGCACCCGGGACACGGCCACCGACGCCGACCGGGCCGCCGCGGACGCCCACGACATCTTCTACAACCGGCTCTTCACCGATCCTGTGCTGCTCGGCCGCTACCCCGACGGGCTCGGGTCGCTGGCCATCGCCGGCACCGACCGCCTCTCCGCGCTGGTGCGGGACGGTGACCTGGCCACGATCGCGGCGCCGCTGGACGCCCTGGGGGTCAACTACTACAACCCGCAGGGCGTGGCTGCGCCGAGCGAGGGCAACCCGCTCCCGTACGACATGCGCATCATCGAGGGCTACCCGCGCACCTACTTCGGCTGGCCGGTGGTCCCGGAGGGGCTGCGGGACCTGCTGATCTCGCTGAAGGAGCGGTACGGCCCCGCGCTGCCCCCGGTCCACGTCACCGAGAACGGCTGCGCCTACGACGACACGGTCGGTCCGGACGGCCGCTGCCACGACCCGGACCGGGTGTCCTATCTGGACGCCCACGTCACGGCGGTGGCCGACGCGCTCGCGGCAGGGGTGGACGTGCGCGGCTACTTCGCCTGGTCGCTGCTTGACAACTTCGAGTGGGCCGAGGGGTACACCAAGCGGTTCGGGCTGGTGCACGTGGACTTCGCCACGCAGGCGCGTACCCGGAAAAGCTCTTTCGCCTGGTATCGCGACCTTATCGCGGGTCGGGCGTGAGCTCGACGGGCGCGGTCGCGACCCCGGCGGCGCTGGCAGAGCCGGGGGTACGGGTCCGCGCCCGCTGGGTCGGCCTGCTCGTGGTCGCCAACCTCGGGGTGTGGATGGCCTTCTTCACCCCGATCCAGGTGCTGCGCCCCCGGCAGGTGCTGGCCATCGCGCCGGACAGCAAGGAGGCGATGCTCGGCTGGGTCACCGGTCTCGGGGCCCTGGCGGCGGTGGTCGCCAACCCGCTGGCCGGGGCGCTGTCGGACCGGACCGCCGGCCGGTTCGGCCGGCGGCACCCGTGGACGCTGGGCGGGGCGCTGCTCGGCGGGGTGCGCTGCTGCTCCTGTCCCAGCAGCGCACGGTGCTCGGGCTGGCCCTGGCCTGGGTGCTCGCCCAGGTCTGCTTCAACGCCATGCTCGCCTCACTGACCGCCGCGGTGACCGTGCTCGTCGTCAAGATCCGTTCGGTTCCGTAGGCGGTGCCGCGGCGGGCGCGGGGCGGCCCAGCGGGGCCGGCTCAGCCGCGGGCGTCGTCACCTCGTACGTAGGAGGCGATCCGCTCCTTGACGTCCGGCGTGAGCGGGCGTAGCTCGCCGGTGGCGCGGTCGTCCACGATGTAGCCCTGCGCGTACTGGATGCCCATGTCGAAGATCGCCTTGAGCTTGCCCGCATGCTGCTTGTCCACGCCTTCGACGATGACGTCCCGGGCGGCGGGGCCGGTGCCGCGGCGCAGCGCGTCGCAGGCGATGTCCACCACCAGCTTCAGCTCGTCGAGAGCGTGTGGATGGCCGAGGACCGACCGGTCGACCTTGATCTGGGTCAGCCCGAGCCGGGAGATCCGGTCGAGTGAGGCATGGTCGACACCGAAGTCATCGACCGCGAAGCCCACCTTCGGGTCCTCCGCGAGCCGGGCCAGGCGGGCCCGGAAGTACTCGATCGGGTCATCGCCCCAGTCCTCGCCCGGCCCGGGCTCGATCTTGTCGCGCTCGGAGATCTCCAGCGTGACGGCGCCGCGGCCGAGCCCGGTCCTGCGGATCACGGTGCGGAGCGCGTCCACGTAGACATCGCTGATCAACGCGCGTACCGCCACGTTGATCGACAGGCCGGGGAGCTTGCTGCCCTGCCAGTTGCCGGCGGCCCGCGCGTACGACTCGATGGCCTTGACCGCCAGGACCCGGTCGCGCTCGATCACGAACCGGTCGCCCCACGCGTAGGCGAGGTTCAGGGCCCGGCCTGGGGCCTGGTACGCCTGCCGGTCCCGGCGGGCCAGCGCCTCGTACGCGTGCACGGTGACGAACGTGGGGTTCGGGGCGAGGTCCACGACGGGTTCGAAGACCATCACGAGCGAGCCGAGCACCCGCCGGTACACCTCGAAGCAGTGGTTGTAGATCTCCAGCGGCAGGCGGCCGGAGCTCTCCCGCAGCGCGGTCAGCACCTCCACCTCGGTCAGCGGCAGGTCGTCCGGGGCGCTGGCGGTCCACAGGGCGCGCAGCAGGGTGGCGAGCGGCTCGCCCAGGTCGAGGAAGGGGACGGCCGGGTCCTGCACCACCAGGAAGGAGTCCCAGGGGCCGCCGTGATGGGCGAGCGGCACGGCCAGCAGGCGAGGCGCGTCCGTCTCGGCGGCTACCCATCCGAGCGCCTCCCGCCGGTGTGGCAGCGGGTGGTTGGCCACCTTCGTCAGCAGCTCAACAGTCTCCTCGCCACCGAAGCCCGGGGTCGCGTCCCGGACCTGACAGGCGCCGTCGGCGAGCTCGACCACGGCCGCTCCGGTCCCGGAGACAGCCCGCCTGACCCGCTCCAGGTAGCGGCCTGCCGCCCGATCTGTCGCGGATCCGCCGCTTGCTGCGGACCCTCCGCTTGCTGCGGACCCTCCGCCTGTCGCCCCGCCCGCTGCGGACCCGCTGGCCGCCGGTGGCCCGGGTGGCCGGAACGCGTCGCGGAGAAACTGCCTGATCGTGCTGACCGCCGGGTCGAGCGGGTTGGCACAGTGGACGATCCGCACCTGCGGTGCCGGGCGGCCCTCCGGCCGGGCGGTGGGCCGGGCGAGCTGCGGCCGGGTCAGGACCGCGGTCGGGCCCCACTGCTGCACCGTCGGCAGCGGCTCCGGATCCAGGTGCTGCTCCGCCACGAACCTCGCCGCGTCCGCGAACGTCACCCCGTCCGGACCCGCGGCCGCGCCCGCCAGGGCCCGCAGGAGGTGGTACGAGAAGACGCCGTGCCGGTAGTCGCTGCTCTCCCGGACCACCTCGTCCTGGGCACACGCCAGCAGCGTGCTGTGCCGGCTGAGCTGGGAGTCGTAGCTGCCAAGCGCGTAGCGCAGCGTCTTCCAGCGGTGCCGGGCCGCCTCGCCCCGCTGGTCGACGTACCCGCCCGCGTGGCAGCAGTCCAGCACCAGGAAGGACGAGCCGGCGCACGCCTCGAACACCTCGTCGCGCAGGAACCGCATGCGCAGGCCCAGGTCAGGCTCGCGTTCCAGCGCCCGCGGGTCGAAGCCTGCGGTGACCAGGTAGGGGTTGCCCAGCCGGTCCCAGCGGGGCAGCACCGCGTGCCCGGCGAAGAAGACGAACAGCATGTCCGACGCGGTGGCGTGCAGCGCGATGTCACGCAGGGCCCGCTTGACGACAGCCGCGGTGGCCTGCTCGTCCAGCAGCACCGTCACGTCGTCGGGGTCGAAGGTGCCCGTGGTCGGGTGGGTCAGCAGCTTGGCGAGGTCGGTCGCGTCCGCCACGGCGTACTGGAGCTGCGGTATCCCGCTCGCTCGACCGGCGTCGTTGACGCCGATGATGACCGCGCGCCGCTCCCCCTCCACCCGCACCCTCCATGGCAACGGTTGTCACACCGAGAGACATTGACGGCCACCGAAAGCGACTGTACCGCAGCGGCTCAATACCGCTGGGCCCCGCAGAGTGTCGGCTACTACGCTGTGCTGGTGACCGTGCGCGTGCGCTTCGCCCCGTCCCCGACCGGCAGCTTCCACGTCGGGGGTGCCCGGTCCGCGCTGCAGAACTGGATCTACGCCAAGCAGCACGGCGGCGCGTTCGTGCTGCGGATCGAGGACACCGACGCGTCCCGCAACCGTCCGGAGTGGACCGACGGCATCCTGTCCGCGCTGGACTGGGTCGGGATCAGGCGGGGCACGTACGAGGGGCCGTACTTCCAGTCGGCGTACGGCGAGCAGCACCGGGCCGCCGCCGCGCGGCTGCACGCGGAGGGCCGCGCATACTACTGCGAGTGCACCCGGCAGGAGGTTGCCGCCCGTACCGGTGACGCCCATCGGGGGTACGACGGCTTCTGCCGCGACCGCGGCCTGGCGGCGGGGCCGGGCCGGGCGCTGCGCTTCCGCACCCCGGACTCCGGGCAGACCCGGGTGGTCGACCTGATCCGCGGCGAGCCGACCTTCGACAACGCACTGCTGGAGGACTTCGTCATCGCCCGGGCCGACGGCTCGGCGGTGTTCCTGCTCGCCAACGTCGTCGACGACATGACCATGGCGATCACCCACGTGATCCGGGCCGAGGAGCACCTGCCGAACACGCCGAAGCAGCAGCTGCTGTGGCAGGCGCTGGGGCACGAGCCGCCGGTCTGGGCGCACGTGCCGGTGGTGGTCAACGAGCGCCGGCAGAAGCTGTCCAAGCGCCGGGACAAGGTGGCCCTGGAGGCGTTCCGGGACGAGGGCTACCTCGCCGAGGCGATGTGCAACTACCTGATGCTGCTCGGCTGGGCGCCCTCCGGCGACCGGGAGATCGTGCCGTGGTCGGTGATCGAGTCGGAGTTCCGGCTGGAGGAGGTCAACCCCTCCCCCGCCTTCTTCGACGAGAAGAAGCTGCGCGCCTTCAACGGCGAGTACCTGCGTGCCATGCCGGTCGAGGACTTCGTCGCCGCGTGCCAGCCATGGCTGGCCGGCACGCCAACGATCCCGGCGCCGCCGTGGAAGGCCGACCACTTCGACCCGGCCGCGTTCGCCGCGGTCGCCCCGCTGGCGCAGACGCGCATCGCCGTACTCTCCGAGATCGTGCCCGCGGTGGACTTTCTCTTCCTGGACTCACCGGCGCTGGATGAGGCGTCCTGGGCCAAGGCGACCAAGGACCGTGTCGAGGCCGCCGGCCTGCTCGGCGACGCCGTCGCCGCGTTCGAGGCGCTCGGGCAGTGGACCGTCGACGCGCTCAAAGAGGCGCTGGAGGGGGTGGGCGCGGCCCGCGGGCTGAAGCTGGGCAAGACCCAGGCACCGGTACGCGTGGCGGTCACCGGCCGTTCGGTGGGCCTGCCGCTCTTCGAGTCCCTTGCGGTGCTCGGCCCGGAGCGCACGCTGTCCCGGCTGCGCGCCGCTGCGGCAAGACTCGCCGAACAACGCGCCGCCGGAGAGGTTTAGTCGGGCATCCCTGACGGGAAGTTTCCGATCGTGGCCCGTCTGTGACCCAAGACGGACCAATGGCGTACCTCTTGGGTGCAACCATCAGAGCCGTCGCGGTGTCTTACTAGCAAGCGCGAGGTCCTATGCGGCAGCGCGAGCCAGCGAGCATGAGCGCCAGACAATTCCACGGGGCGAGGAGGTCGGCCATGAGCCGCCGGAGACTGCATCTTCTGGTCCTGTGCGGCGCCGTCACGCTGGCTGTCCTCGCTCCGGCCGCCGCGGCCTCGGCCGCCGGGCCGACCTCGGTCACCGTCAATGGTCCGGGTCTGCAGCAGCCGCTCACCGTCACCGCCGCGGCGCAGCCCGACGCGTTCAAGCGGCTGCTGGGCGAGGTGAGCTGGCTCGCCACCCTGCCGAGCAACGTACCCGCACCGGACCCGGCCAAGCTCGGGCCGAAGTTCATCGCGGTGGTGTCGGTCAACGACAAGCCGGACCAGGCCTACGAGCTCTACCCGCAGGCGGCCGGTGGCCCTCGGGTGTTCCGCCCGGCCAACCAGCCGCACCGTCGCAAGACCACTGCCGCGTGGTTCTACGGCCGGCTGTCCCTAGAGGACTCGCTGCGCGACGCGGGCGTGCCGCTGGCCAGCACCGGCGTGCGGGTCATCACCGGCGGGCGCGGCGGTGGCAGCGGTGAGGCCGTCCTGCCCGGGGTGGCCACCAGCAGCTCGCCCAAGGCCGCGAGCCTCGGCCAGATGATCGACCAGTGGCAGCTGAGCGTGCTCCTCTCCGGCGCGGTCGCGCTCGTGCTGATGCTGGCGCTCGCCGGCATGGCCCGGGTGTCCCGGCGGTAGCGGTCCGCCCTTGGTGAGCGCGGGGAGCAGCGGCGCACCGCCCCAGACCTATTGACTGTTATTAATGTCAATGGTTCTCTGGCTTACCACGCCCGCTCATGCTTCGCTCCCCGAAAGGACCGCGCCGTGCCACGTACGAAGGGACTGCGCCTCGCCGTCGTGGCGGTGGCCGCGCTCGCCGCGACCGGCCTGATGCCGGTGCAGCCGGCCTCCGCGGCCACCGTCACCGTCGACAACGCCACCGCCGGCCAGTTCACCGCGAGCGCCAACTGGGGCACCTCAACCTGGTCCAGCCAGCGCTTCGGGGCCGACTACCGCTTCGCCACGCCGAACACCACCACCAGCGACGCGGCCTGGTTCCGGATGAACCTGCCCGCCACCGGCGCGTACCTGGTCGAGGTGTGGTACCCGGCCAACGCCGGCTACAACAGCGCCACCCCGTACCTCGTGGCCACCACCACCGGCAACCAGACCGTCGCCGTCGACCAGCGCATAAACGGGGGTCGCTGGGTGAGCCTGGGGACCTTCACCCTGGCCGCGGGTGACCGCAACGTCATCGGCGTCAGTCGCTGGACCAACGCCGCCGGCTACGTCATCGCCGACGCGGTGCGGGTCACCAGTGCCAGCACGCCGGCGTTCTCGCTCCCGGTGCCGTACAGCGCGCTGCCGCGCAGCGAGTACGACGACCCGCACCACGACTACCCGGCCATCGACCTACCCGTGCCCACCGGCACCCCGGCGTACGCGGTGCGCGCCGGCACCGTGGTCCGCATCAACGACACCAGCTGCGGGCTCGGCATCAACCTCACCGGTACGGACAACGCGGTCTACACGTACTGCCACCTCTCCGCGTGGTCAGTCGCCCACGGCGCGGCGGTCGGCCCGGGCCAGCAGCTCGGCCTTACCGGCAACACCGGCAACTCCACCGGGCCGCACCTGCACTTCGGCATCCGTACCGGCACCACCCGCCGGTGCCCGCAGCCCTTCCTCCTCGCCATCTACGACGGCCTCACCCCGCCGGCCGCCACCAGCCTGCCCACCACCGGCTGCTTCTACACCACCCTCGGCACGCCGGAGACCCCGCTCGGCTGACCGGCCCGCCGCCACCGCCCGGCGAGAGGTCTCTGCTCGCCGGGCGGTGCGGGACTCCAGCGCCGACCCGGCCCGCACGCACAGCAGCACCACGGCGGTGCTGAGCAGCCAGCTACCAAGCACATCGGTGGGCCAGTGGGCGAGCAGCGCGACCCGGCTCAGGCCGACGAGTCCGGCGAGCGCCAGCGCGGCGCCGACCGCGACGGCCCGCCCGGGCCGGCGCAGCCGGGGCCACAGCAGGACCACCGCGAGCAGCGCCGCGGCACTGGCGTGGCTGGCGTGCCCGCTGGGGAACCCGGAGCCGGCCACGTGGACGAACCCGTCCACCGGCCGGGGGCGGGGCAGCCACAGGTGGGCGAGGACCCACAGCACCGGGATGGCGACGGCGACGAGCGCGGTGGCCACCGCCGGGGCGTACGCCCGCCGGACCAGCAGCCCGACGGCGAGCGCGGCTCCGGCGGCGAGGAACCAGGCCGTCTCGCCGAGGTCGGTGACCAGCCGCAGCGCGTCCACCCAGACCGGGTTCGCGAGCCCGAAGGCCCGCCAGCGCTGCGACAGGGCGAGGTCCAGCCCGGCCAGCGGCGCGCCGGGGGCGAGCACCAGGGCCGCCAGCCCGAGCAGCGCGGCCAGGGCTGCCATCGGGTATGTCAGCTGCGGTCGGCACACCTTGCTCATCCTGGCACGGCCGCCGCTCCTTCCCGCTCACCGCACGGCCGGTACCCCTTGGCCGGCGCTCACCGCACGGCCGGCCTCCTCCTGGCAGGGCCGGCCTGTGCCGGCGTGAAAGGCTGGCGCCATGACCGAGCTGGTCGCGACCCTGCGGCGGATCGAGCGCTCGGCCGGAGCCCTGGCCACCGCGAGCGTGGCGCGGATGGACGACACGCTGCCGTGGTTCCGCGGGCTGCCGGCCGACCAGCGCGCCTGGGTCATGCTCGTGGCCCAGGCCGGGGTCCGGTCGCTGGTGGAGTGGCTGCGCCAGGGCGGCAACACCAGCGGGGAGGTCTCCGACGAGATCTTCGACGCGGCGCCGCGCGCGCTGGCCCGGTCGATCAGCCTCCAGCACACGGTCGCCCTGATCAAGGTAACCATCGACGTGGTTGAGGAGCAGGTGGACCACCTCGCGGCGCCGGGCGAGGAGGAGGCCCTGCGCTCGGCGGTGCTGCGGTTCTCGCGCGAGGTGGCGTTCTCCGCGGCCCGGGTCTACGCCCGGGCGGCGGAGAGCCGCGGCAGCTGGGACGCGCGGCTGCAGGCGCTGCTCGTCGACGCGCTGCTGCGCGGGGACTCCTCCGACGTGCTGGCCAGCCGGGCGGCGGCGCTCGGCTGGGACGACCGGCCGCCGGTCGCGGTGCTGGTCGGCCGGTCCCCGGGCGGGGACGCGGCAGCGGTGCTGCACACGGTCTACCGGTCGGCCCGCCGGATCGGCGTGGAGATCCTCGGCGGCGTGCACGGTGACCGGCTGGTGGTGGTCGTGGGCGGTGCCGACGCCCCGCTCGCCGCGGCGGAGAAGCTGCTGCCCGGCTTCGGGGAGGGGCCGGTCGTGGTCGGGCCGGCGGTGCCCTCGCTGGACGAGGCGGCCGAGTCGGCCCGGGCCGCGCTCGCCGGCTTCCGGGCCGCCGCCGCGTGGCCGGCCGCGCCGCGCCCGGTGGCAGCCATCGACCTGCTGCCGGAGCGGGCCCTGGCCGGTGACTCGGAGGCGCGGCGGATCCTGCGCCACGAGGTGTACGGGTCGCTCGTACGCGCCGGCGGCGAGCTGCTGGAGACCCTGGACGGGTTCTTCGCCGCGGGCGGGGTGCTGGAGAGCGCGGCCCGGATGCTCTTCGTCCATCCGAACACGGTGCGTTACCGGTTGCGGCGGATCGCCGAGGTGAGCGGGCTCGCGCCGGTGCACCCGCGGGACGCGTTCGCGCTGCGGGTCGCGCTCGCCATCGGGCGGCTCGATCCCTCCGCACCGGTCCTGCCCGGGCCAGCCCAGCCGTCCCGCACTCCGGAACAGTTGTAGGTACCATACAAAATTCATCGTCGGGTTTCGTACTCTTCAGTACCGCTGATCTCATCGGTATCGGGGACAGTCATAGAGTGCTCGCCGTAATCACCCCCGGCCAGGGCTCGCAGAAGCCCGGCTTCCTCGCCCCCTGGCTCGCCCTGCCCGCGCTCGAGGCGCGGCTGAGGTGGTGGTCCGCCGTTGCCGGCACCGACCTGGTGCACCTGGGCACCGAGGCGGACGCGGACGAGATCCGCGACACCGCCAAGACCCAGCCGCTGCTGACCGCCGCCGCGCTGGTCGTCGCCGAGCACCTGCCGATGTACGACGTCCAGGTGCTCGCCGGGCACAGCGTCGGCGAGCTGGCCGCGGCGGCGCTGGCCGGGGTGCTCACGCCGGAGGCGGCGGTGACCCTCGCCGCGGTCCGGGGGCGCGAGATGGCCGCCGCCTGCGCGGCCGAGCACACGAACATGGTCGCGGTGCTCGGGGGCGACGAGGACACGGTCCTCGAGGCGATCGACGCGCACGGGCTCTACGCCGCCAACCGCAACGGCGCCGGCCAGATCGTGGCGGCCGGAGCCGTCGACGCGCTGGACAAGTTCACCGCCAGCCCACCGGAGCGCGCCCGGGTGGTCACCATGAAGGTGGCCGGCGCGTTCCACACGCCGTACATGGCCCCTGCCGAGCAGGCGCTCAGCACCGTCGCCGCGGGCATCGTGCCGGGCGAGCCCACCAAGCTGATGCTGTCCAACCTGGACGGCGCCGCGGTCAGCCACGGCCGGGACCTGCTGCTGCGCCTGGTCCGCCAGGTGACCACACCGGTGCGCTGGGACCTGTGCATGCGCTCGCTCGCCGACCTCGGGGTGACCGCCGTGCTGGAGCTGCCGCCGGCCGGCACGCTCACCGGCCTGCTCCGCCGCGCGTACCAGGGCATGGAGGTGCTCAAGCTGAACACGCCGGACGACCTGCCCGCCGCTCGGGACCTGATCGCCCGCCACGGCGCCGCCCCGAACATCCACGCCAGCTCCGAGCCGTTCCCGAGCTTCCGCGTCGTCGTCGCTGCGGCCGCCGGTACGTTCGAGCCCGCCGAAGACCTCACCGAGGGGGACACCGTCCGCGCCGGCCAGGTCGTCGGGCATGTGGCCACCCGCCAGGGCCCTGTCGAGGTGGCCGCGCACGACACCGGCGTACTCACCGAGTGGCTCGCCCACCACCGCGACCCCGTGGCGCCGGGCCAGCCCCTCGCCCGGATCGGAGGCCCCGCATGACGACCGGTTCCAAGATCCTCTCTGTCGGGCACTACCAGCCGCCCCAGGTGCTCACCAACGACGACCTGGCCCAGATCGTGGACACCAGCGACGAGTGGATCCGGGACCGGGTCGGCATCGTCACCCGGCGCGTCGCCGACAACGAGACCGTCGCCGACATGGCGGCCGCGGCGGCGGGCAAGGCCCTGGCCGGGTCCGGGCTGACCGCCGCCGACATCGACCTGGTCGTCGTGGCGACCTGCTCCTCCGTTGACCGCTGCCCCAACGTGGCGACCCGGGTCGCGGCCCGGCTGGGCATCCGCTCGCCCGCGGCGTACGACATCAACACCGCCTGCTCCGGCTTCTCGTACGGGCTGGCAACGGTCGACCACGCGATGCGGGCCGGCGCGGCGCGCAACGCGATCGTGGTGGGCGCGGAGAAGCTGACCGACTTCACCGACTGGACCGACCGGTCGACCTGCGTGCTCTTCGGCGACGGCGCCGGCGCTGCGGTGCTCACCGCCACCGCGGCGGGCGAGCTGCCGGGCATCGGCCCGGTGCTGTGGGGCTCCGAGCCGGACAAGGGCGACGCCATCGTCATCGAGGGCTGGCGCCCCTACATCCAGCAGGCCGGGCAGACCGTGTTCCGGTGGGCCACGTTCGCGCTGCCGGACCTCGCCCGGCGGGCCTGCGCGGCGGCCGGCATCGAGCCCAGCGAGCTGGCCGCGTTCGTGCCGCACCAGGCGAACCTGCGCATCATCGAGCCGCTCGCCCGCAAGCTGGGCGCACCCAACGCGGTGGTGGCTCGGGACATCGTCGAGTCGGGCAACACCTCGGCCGCGAGCGTGCCGATGGCGCTGTCCAAGCTGGTGGAGCGGCGCGAGGTGCCAGCGGGCGCTCCGGTCCTGCTCTTCGCGTTCGGCGGCGGCCTGACCTACGCCGGACAGGTCGTCCGCTGCCCATAAGTAATGAGAAACCCTGACAAAGGTACGGAAAGGAAGCCCGTTGATGGTTCGTGACGAGATCACCGTCGGCCTCGCCGAGATCCTCGAGGAGGTCGCCGGGGTCAACCCGGACGACGTCGCCGAGGAGAAGTCGTTCACCGAGGACCTCGACGTCGACTCGCTGTCGATGGTGGAGGTCGTGGTGGCGGCCGAGGAGAAGTTCGGCGTCAAGATCCCGGACGACGAGGTGCAGAACCTCAAGACCGTGGGCGACGCCGTGTCGTACATCGCAAGGGCTAACGCGTGACCAACCGCGACGTTGTCATCACCGGGATCGGCGCGACGACCCCGCTCGGCGGGGACGCCGCGTCGACCTGGGATGCCATGCTCGCCGGCCGGTCCGGGGTCAGCAAGCTGACCCAGGAGTGGGCAAAGGACCTGCCGGTACGCATCGCCGCGCAGCTCGCCGTCGAGCCGCGCGAGACGCTGGACCGGGTGAAGCTGCGCCGGCTGGACCGGTCTGAGGCGATCGCCCTGATCGCCGCCCACGAGGCGTGGCGGGACGCCGGCCTGGCTGACGACGGTCCGGACCCGCACCGGCTCGCGGTCAGCGTCGGCACCGGCATCGGCGGGGCGATCACCCTGCTCAACCAGGACGACATCCTCGAAAGCAGCGGCGCGCGGCGGGTCTCGCCGCACACCGTACCCATGCTGATGCCCAACGGGCCGGCCGCCTGGATCGGTCTGGAGCTGGGCGCCAAGGCCGGCGTGCACTGCGTGGCCAGCGCCTGCGCCACCGGCGCCGAGGCGATCGCGCAGGGCCTGGACATCATCCGGTCCGGGCGGGCCGACGTGGTGGTGGCCGGCGGCACCGAGGCCGTGATCCACCAGCTGCCGGTCGCCGGCTTCGCCTCGATGCGGGCGATGTCGACCCGCAACGACGAGCCGGAGAAGGCGTCGCGCCCGTTCGACAAGGGCCGGGACGGATTCGTGCTCGGTGAGGGCGCCGCGGTCGTCGTCCTGGAGCGCGCCGAGCACGCCGCGGCCCGCGGGGCCCGGGTCTACGCCCGCCTCGCCGGGGCGGGGATCACCTCGGACGGGTACGACATCGTGCTGCCCGACCCGCAGGGCCGCGGTGCCATCCGGGCGATCACGCTCGCCCTGCAGGACGCCGGCGTGGCCCGCGGCGACGTGTGCCACGTCAACGCGCACGCCACGGCCACCCCAGTCGGTGACCTGGCCGAGATCGTGGCCCTGCACGCCGCGCTCGGCGACCACCCGGTGGTGACCGCCACCAAGTCGATGACCGGTCATCTCCTCGGCGCCGCCGGCGCCCTGGAGTCGATCGCGACCATCCTGGCGATCCGCGACGGGGTGGTCCCGCCAACGATCAACCTGGACGACCCGGACGACGGCGTCGACCTGGACGTGGTCGCGCACAAGGCGCGCCACCTGGAGATCCCCGCCGCGCTGAACAACTCGTTCGGCTTCGGCGGCCACAACGTCGCGCTGGTGTTCACCCGGGCGTGACGGGTGGCGCATCTCGTTGCCTGACCATCTGGAGGATTTCGTGACCACCACCCCCGTCGCCGAACCGTCTTCCGCCGGCGCCCCTGCCGGGCCGGGGAGCATCTCGGACTACCGTGACCCGGAGGTCCGGCTGCGGGCGCTCTTCGACCTCGGTTCGCTGCGCCTGATCAGCGAGCGTGACGACTCCGGCGTGCTCGCCGCGCGCGGCGAGGTCGACGGGACGCGGGTAGTCGCCTTCGCCACCGACGGCACCCGGATGGGCGGTGCCATGGGCAGCGAGGGGTGCCGGAACATCGTGGACACCATCGACACCGCGGTCCGCGAGCGGGTCCCCGTGATCGGCCTGTGGCACTCCGGCGGCGCCCGCCTCGCCGAGGGCGTGGTCGCCCTGGACGGCGTGGGCCAGGTCTTCGCCGCCATGGTGCGCGCCTCCGGCCGGGTGCCGCAGGTCTCGGTGGTGCTCGGCCCCGCGGCCGGCGGCGCGGCGTACGGGCCGGCGCTCACCGACATCGTGGTGATGAGCGGCGCGGGACGGATCTTCGTGACCGGTCCCGAGGTGGTCCGCTCGGTCACCGGCGAGCAGGTCGACATGGAGCGCCTGGGCGGTCCCGACCCGCACGGCCGCCGCTCGGGCGTGGCGCACGTGACCACCCGCGACGACGAGAGCGCGATGGGCGCGGCCCGCCAGCTCGCCGCCCTGCTGGGCCGGCAGGGCCGGATCAGCCCCGCCGACGTCATCGACACCGTGGACCTGAGCGGGCTGCTGCCGGCCGAGGCGAACCGCGCCTACGACGTCAAGCCGCTCGTCGCCAAGCTGCTGGACGCGCCCGGTGTCGAGCTGCACGCCAAGTGGGCCCCGAACATCGTCACCACGCTCGGCCGCTTCGCCGGGCGTACCGTCGGCGTGATCGCCAACAACCCGCTGCGCCTGGGCGGCTGCCTCGACTCCGCCAGCGCCGAGAAGGCGGCCCGCTTCGTACGGATGTGCGACTCGCTCGGCGTACCGCTGCTCGTGCTCGTCGACGTGCCGGGCTACCTGCCGGGCCTGGGCCAGGAGTGGGACGGCGTGGTC
>Ga0075430_100002582_pt1 | contig 15106 bp, 14 predicted proteins | sample RhiMetdeltSRZDD4_FD_75294 | JGI IMG/M metagenome (GOLD analysis project Ga0075430, IMG submission 75294) | Populus rhizosphere microbial communities from Tennessee, USA - Rhizosphere MetaG P. deltoides SRZDD4 | ecosystem: Host-associated > Plants > Roots > Rhizosphere > Soil | place: USA... | reverse complement strand
GGCTCGCGGCGGAACGCCTGCACCGCCCGGATGCCGCCCAGCGACTCCACGAAGTGGACGATCACCAGCGCGACCGCCTCCCGGGCGCGGCGGTAGGCCACCGCGGAGGAGCGGGCGAACCACCGGGACAGCAGCAGCAGGAACGGGAACGAGAACAGCGTGGCCACGGCCAGCGGCGGGTCGAGCCAGAGCAGGATGCCGGCGACGGAGACCACGGACAGGCCGGCCAGCACCAGGTCGTCGATGCCGCCGTCGACCAGCTCGGCGATCGAGTCCATGTCGGAGGTGAGCCGGGACACCACCCGGCCCGAGGTGTACCGCTCGTGGAAGCCGATCGACAGCCGCTGGAAGTGGTTGTAGACGCGCTGGCGCAGGTCGAGCAGGGCGGCCTGGCCGATGCGGCCGGACAGGGTGAGGAAGCCGCGCTTGCCGGCGTACTCCGCGGCGGCGGCGAGAGCGAACGCGATCGCCACCCCGATCAGCACCCCGGCGTCGCCGGTCGCGGCCAGCGGCGGGATGCCGCGGTCGATGCCCAGCTTGACCAGGTACGGCCCGGACATGCCGGCCGCGTTCTGCAGCAGCAGGAGGAGGACCATCAGCGCGATCAGCCGCCGGTGCGGGCGTAGCAGCGAGCCGAGCAGCCGGCGGGAGCTGGTGCGCAGCCGCAGCACCGCGGCCTCGTCCGGCGCCTCGGCCGCGGTGCGGTCGGCGTCCGCCTCGGCGGCGATGCCCCGCCACGCGTCGATCTTCGTAGAGCTGACCTTCGCGGTGCCGGTCTGGCTGGTCATGGCGCGCCCACCTCCGCCTCCGCCTCCTGCGACAGGGCCGCCCGGTACGCCGGCACGGTGGCCAGCAGCTCCGAGTGCGTGCCGACCGCGACGATCTCGCCGTCCTGGAGCAGCGCCACCCGGTCGGCGAGGGCGACGGTGGACGGGCGGTGGACCACCAGCAGCGCGGTGGTGCCGCTCAGGACCCGGCTCAGGGCCTCCTCGACCAGCGCCTCCGTGTGCACGTCCAGCGATGACAGGGGGTCGTCCAGCACCAGCACCTTGGGCCGGCCGAGCACCGCCCGGGCCAGCGCCAGCCGCTGCCGCTGCCCGCCGGAGAGCGACAGGCCCTGCTCGCCGACCCGGGTGTCCAGCCCCCACGGCAGGTCGTACACGAACTCGGCCTGGGCCACCGCGAGCGCCTCGGCGATCTCCTCGTCGCTCGCGTCGGCCCGGCCCAGGGTCAGGTTCTCCCGGACGGACATGGAGAACAGGGTCGGCTCCTCGAACGCGACCCCGACAACCTGGCGGAGCGAGTCGAGCTGGATGTCCCGCACGTCGCGCCCGTCGATCGTGATCCGCCCCGCGGTCACGTCGTAGAGACGCGGCACCAGGCTGACCAGGCTGGTCTTACCCGAGCCGGTCACGCCCACGATGGCGACCGTCTCGCCGGGGCGCACCTCCAGGTCGATGCGGCGCAGCACCGGGGCGGCGGTGCCCGGGTAGGTGAACGCCACCCCCTCGAACCGCACCTGGCCGACCACGTCCCGCGGCGCGACACGCACCGCCCCGGGCTGGTCCGCGATCGACGGCTCGGTGTCGAACACCTCGTAGATGCGGTCGGCGGCGGTCATCGCCTCCTGCCCGTTGGCGATGATCCAGCCGAGCGAGTCGATCGGCCAGATCAGCATCAGCTGGAGCGAGACGAAGGCCACCAGGCCGCCCAGGGTGAGGTCCCCGCGCGCCACCGCGAACGCCCCCACGATCAGCACCACGCCGAGGGTGAGGTTGGGCACCAGGTCGAACTGCGCCCATGACGCGGCGAGCAGCTTCGCCTTGCCGACGGCCGTGTCGTGCAGCTTGGCGGCGCCGCCGGTGAACCGGGCGGCCATGTGCCGCCGCCGGCCGAACGACTTGATCAGGCGGACCCCCTGCGCCGACTCCTCGACCAGCGTCGCCAGGTCGCCCTGCTGGTCCTGCACCTGCCGGGCGGCCTTGATATAGCGGTGGAAGAACCGCTTGCTGGAGAAGAACAGCGGTCCGGTCATCAGCGCGACGATGACGCCGAGCGGCCAGTAGAGGTGCAGCAGCAGGGCCACCACGGTCACGAACGTCGCGCCGTTGACCACCCCGAAGACCAGACCGAACGACAGGAACCGGCGCAGCACGCCCATGTCGCTGGTGACCCGGGAGAGCAGCTGGCCGGACTGCCACTTGTCGTGGAAGGCGACCGGCAGGCGCTGCAGGTGCGCGTAGAGGTCGCGGCGGATCGCGGTCTCGATGCCCAGGGCGTAGCTGGACTGGACCCACCGGCGTATGAAGATCAGCAACGCCTCGACCAGCCCCAGCCCGAGGGCCAGGCCGCCGAACAGCAGCAGGCCCCGTTTGTCGCCGTGGGCTAGCGGGCCGTCGATGACCCGCTGCACCACGAGCGGGACGCTGATGCTCACGACGGTCGTCACGCATCCGGTCCCGATGAGCAGGATCAGCTGACTCCGATAGGGGCGCAGATAGCGCCTGATCCGCCACAGATTGTGAAGAGCGTTCCGGGGGTAAGGGTCATCCGGCACACCGAAACGTTACCTGCTGGGTACGACATTTCTCACGTCAGATTTATGGCTCTCGTGGTCCAGCAGCCAGCGCTTGGTGGCCGTGCCGTACCGGTAGCCGCCGGGCGCGCCGGAGGCGCGGACCACCCGGTGGCACGGCACGAACAGCATCGCGGCGTTGCGAGCGCACGCCTGCGCCGCCGCGCGTACCGCGGCGGGCCGGCCGGCCCGGGTCGCCAGGTCGGTATAGGTGACCGGCTCACCCGGCTTGACCTCGCGCAGGGCCGCCCAGGCCGCCGGCAGGAAAGCCCCGTCGCTGCGCTGGCGGACCGGCACCTCGTCCAGTGCGGTGAGGTCCCCGTCGAGGTAGCGCCGCACGGCCTCGCCGGCCGGCCCGAGATCCGCCCGCCGGTGCGGCTCCGTCGCGGTCCGCAGGCCCGGGTGTACGAGTGCCAGCAGCGCGCCCACGTCCGTGGTGAACCCCGCGGCGAGCACCGCCCCGTCTGTGTCCACAATGATCGTCATTGGCGCGACCGGGGTGGGCACAGTTGTCATATCCACTTTGTCCTCCACAATCTGATCACGGCGTACGAGCGCCACGGGCGCCAGCGCGCCGCGTGCTCATCGAGGGCAGTCGGGGTGCCGGGCAGGCCGAGCGCTGTCGCGCCCCGGCGGACCGCTAGGTCGGTCGGCAGGAACACGTCCGGGTCGCCGAGCGCGCGCAGCAGCACGTAGCCGGCGGTCCACGGCCCGACCCCGGGCAGCGCCAGCAGGCGCCCCTCGGTCTCGGTACGGTCCGCGCCCCCGTCGAGGTCCAGCTCCCCGGCGGCCACCGCTTGGGCGAGCGCGCGCAGGGTCGCCCGGCGGGCGGCCGGCATGGCGAACGCCTCGTCCGGCAGGTCCAGCAGCGCCTCCGGGTCCGGGAACAGCCGCTCGTTGCCAGGCGGCTGCGCCGCGACGAGCCGGGTGAGCACCTTGCGCGCTCCCGGCACCGAGATCTGCTGCCCCACCACGGCCCGTACCGCGATCTCGAAGCCGTCGACGGCGCGGGGCACCCGTACCCCTGGTTCTTTGGCGACCGCGGGAGCGAGCGCCGGGTCCTGGGCGAGCACCGCGTCGATCGCGGTCGGGTCGGCATCCAGGTCGAGCAGGCGCCGGCAGCGCGCCACCGCCGGGGCGAGGTCGCGCATGTCGGACAGGTGCAGGGCCGCGGCGACGTGCCCGTCGGCGGGCGCCAGCTCGACGGTCGCCGGGCCGTGCGGCAGGCGCAGCGCGCGGTGGTAGCTCGCGCCGTCGACCGCCTCGACCTCCGGCACCGCCCGCGCGGCCAGGAACTCCAGCAGCGCGGCGGCGTGCAGCGGCGACCGGTACGGCAGCCGGAGCGCCACCGTGCCCGCGCCGCCTGCCGGGGCGTCCGGGCGGCGCCGGGCGGCCTCCCGCAGCGTTGAGGGCGTGACGGCGTACACCTGTTGGATCGTGTCGTTGAACTGCCGGACGCTGCCGAAGCCGGCGGCGAAGGCGGCCTCAGCCAGGCCCAGCTCGGTCGTCTCCACCAGGATCCGCGCGGTCTGCGCGCGCTGCGCCCGGGCCAGCGCCAGCGGCCCTGCGCCCAGCTCCGCGGTGAGCATCCGGTTGAGGTGCCGCTCGGTGTACGCCAGGCGCCAGGCCAGGCCCGGCACGCCCTCGCGGTCGACGACGCCGTCGGCGATCAGCCGCATCGCACGGCCGACCAGGTCGGCGCGCGCGTCCCAGTCGGGTGAGCCGGGCACCGCGTCCGGCCGGCACCGGCGACACGCCCGGAAGCCGTTGCGCTGGGCCGCCGCTGCCGAGGCGTAGAACCGCACGTTGCTCCGCTTGGGCGTGAGTGCCGGGCAGGACGGCCGGCAGTAGATGCCGGTCGACGTGACCGCGGTGAAGAACCGTCCGTCGAACCGGGAGTCACGGCTGGCAACCGCCCGGTAGCAGTGCTCGAAGTCCAGGTCCACGCCTCGATCCTGCCCTTGCCGGGCGCGGATGGCTCGCGGGATTCGGACATGACCGTGGAGAGGGTCGGCCCGGGGCGGGGCGTAGACTGGCGGCTCGTGAGTCTTACCATCGGTATCGTCGGCGTGCCGAACGTCGGCAAGAGCACGCTGTTCAACGCGCTGACCCGGAACAGCGCGCTGGCAGCGCGCCATCCGGGCGGTGCCGAGCCCAACGTCGGCGTCGTCGGTCTGCCAGACCCCCGCCTGGACGTTCTCGCGACGATGTTCAAGTCGGCGAAGGTCGTCCCGGCGGCGGTGACGTTCGTCGACATCGCCGGGCTTGCCCGCGGCGCGTCCAAGGGTCAGGGGCGCGGCAACGCCTTCCTTACCCATATCCGTGACGCCTCGGCCATCTGCCAGGTGGTGCGGGTGTTCTCCGACCCCAGCGTGGCGCACCCCGACGGCAAGGTCTCGCCGGCCGACGACATCGAGACCATCAACACCGAGCTGATCCTCGCCGACCTGGGCACGATCGAGCGTGCCCTGCCGCGGCTGGAGAAGGAGGCGAAGGCGCGCAAGGAGCGCGCCGGCGCGTATGCGGCGGCCGTCGCCGCCAGCGCCCTGCTCGAGGGCGGAGTGACCTTGTACGCCGGCGCGGCCGGTGCCGGCATCGACACCGCTGAGCTGCGCGAGCTGCACCTGCTCACCGGCAAGCCGTTCCTCTATGTCTTCAACGTGGACGAGGAGCAGCTGGCCAACCCCGCACTCCTGGATGAGCTGCGGGCGCTGGTCGCGCCGTCCGAGGCGGTCTTCGTGGACGCCAAGGCCGAGTCGGAGCTGATCGACCTGCCCCCGGCCGAGGCGCTCGAGCTGCTGGAGTCCATCGGCCAGGCCGAGCTGGGCCTCGACCAGCTGGTCCGGGTCGGCTTCCGCACACTGGGGCTGCAGACGTTCCTGACCGCCGGGCCCAAGGAGGCCCGGGCCTGGACCATCCCGATCGGCGCCACGGCCCCGGAGGCGGCCGGCGTGATCCACTCCGACTTCCAACGCGGCTTCATCAAGGCCCAGATCGTGCCGTACGACGAGCTGGTGGCGGCCGGTTCGATGGCGGCGGCGAAGGCCGCGGGCAAGGTGCGCCTGGAGGGCAAGGCGTACGTGATGCGCGACGGCGACGTGGTGGAGTTCCGCTTCAACGTGTAGTGCCGTTCCGGTTCAACCTCTGACTGCGCCCGGCTCAGCTCCTGCGGCCGGATACCAGCCCATCCAGGTCGATCTTGATCGTGAACGGCGTCGTGGCGCGCAGCTCGTGTCGATGAATCGCGGTCGGCACATACGACCGGGTGGGCTCGTCGAGCTCGTAGGCGTGGACCACCGGTGATCCATCCTCCTCCTCGATGCGCCAGTGGTTGGCGATGCCGGCTTCCGCGTATTTGCGCAGCTTGACCGTCCGATCGCGGTGGGCTGACTCCGCGGAGACCACCTCCACGACCAGAAGGGTCTCCTCAGGCGTGTAAAAGGTTCGGGACGGATCGTAGGGTGCCGTTGTGGCCAGGAGATCCGGCTCGGGACGATTCCATCTGTCGAGTCGAATGGTGATCTCCCTGTCGACCTCGATGCCTGGCGGTGCCTGGTCCGTCAGGCAGTTCACCAGCGCGGTGACCATCCGGGCGTGCCAGACCCGTCGGGGGACATCATGAAGACGAGTGCTCCATCGATCAGTTCGGTGTGACGCGGCGCTTCGGTGAGCTTGTCAAGATCGTCTGCGTACCACCCCTCGGGGCGAGGTGGCCGCATCCATTCGGGCACCGCGGTCATTTCGCTACCGTAGCATTCGGTGATCGTGGCTCCGGCCTGCTGCGTTCGGCCCTGATGTTGCACGGTGACGGAATCCGGTCGAGCTCCGCTTCAACGTATAGTCCGCGCCCGGTTGTCCAGACTGCGAACGCCGGCTGCAGCCGCGACCGGTGGGCAGCGGCGTCCTGGTCTCATGCCGCGCGCCACCGTTCGAGGCGTCACAGCGCGGTTATGCGGGCTGACTGCGGGATCCTCCCGAGCGAGACTCGGAAGGCGCACAACCCGACGACCGCCTTCGGTCGTCGTCAACGACGGCGTACAGCGCCCCGAAGCGGCGTCCGGGGGGAGCGGTGACAAGAGCGCGTAACCGGTCCCCAACGGCGCGGGTCTCTGCGGCGAGTAGGCAATCGGTTCGGTGGCGGTCGATTACGTCGATAACCCGTCCGTGATGCTCCGGAGGAAGCCGAAGAAGCTCTTCGGCGAACACTTCACGACCGTCGAGAGTCCGGTAGTAGTGCCAATAGGCCATTACCTACCGCACCTCCTTGAGCGCCTTCTATTGATTGTGCTGGCGTGCCCGGGGCGCCGCAAGCTGCCAAAGGGGTGCGCCACTCAGCCCTGCAAGCTGCTGACCATGGAAGCCGGGCACATAATGCGTTGGTCCGTGGCGGTGAGATCTGTATGTTCGAGGACGGCTATGGCCTTCGGTCATCTTCGGGTGGCGGCGACATAGTGCACGTTTCTTCCCTTTCGGGGCCCTCCGTCGGGTAATTTTATGACACCACGCTCAACAGCTCCCGACAGGATTCTTCCCGCATACGCCTCAGATACGTTGGCGATGTCGACAATATCGCGCCGTGTGATTTCTCCATGCTCCGACACGTACGCGCGGATCAGGTCGTCAAAGTGGCTGGCTCCACGGCGAAGGTAAGGAAGCTCCTCCGGTTGAGCTGCCCGGTGCTCGTCCGTCAGGCGCCACGTTCCATGTCGAGCGGTTCGTGTGACGAGTCGGTATCTCTCCGCGAGGGTGAGCGCATCCACCGCCTCTTTCCGCGGCTTCTGCAGCAAGGGGGCGAGGCTGGTAGCAGTGAGGGTCGGTCGACTGCTCAGAGCCCAGACGATGATGGCGAGATCCACGTTCGCCTGAACCTCCCGGGGGAGCTCGGACAAGATTCGGATGCGGCTGAGCTTGGGGGTACCGCCGTTCAGGACACAGCGAACGGCGGTGCCATGCTCTACCTCCGTGATCTCCGGAGGCTCGTGGCCAAGGTGGATCATGTCTCGGTACATGCCGTCGACCCCGGAGCCTTCAGCATCCGCAAGGCGTAGGCCGCGCAGTGCACGCGTCAGCACGGGGTTCCGGGTCCTGGGCTGTACGGTGAGGACGTTATCTGGGTCGATCCCGGGCAGGAAGCCTCCCGGAGAGGTCACGGTTAGCCGGTCCCCTTCGGCGATGACCATGATTGGCCTTCCGAGCCGCCAGTCGCGGTGTGCCACCGCGTTGACCAAGGATTCGCGGACGGCGCTGGTGGGCAACCGTCGAAGTCGCGACAGCTGAAGTGGCCCTGATGAGACCGGTACCTCCGGAATAAGGATCTCAAGCGCGGCCTCGGCTCTGGCGATCTGTTCAACCAAGGAAAGATCGGGCCGGTCAATTCTATGGATTGTTGCGCCACCGATCGATGAGCGCCCGATAAGGTCGATCAGGGCATACGGCCTCCGCTCGCGCACAGTGAACAATGCCCCTATGTTGTTCAGGCGTGACTCCGAGTCCAGGAGCCCTAGTGTGCGCAGCATGGTGGCCGGCTCCTGCATGGCGAGCGCGATCCTATTCTCCTCACGCGTCGCCGTCAGGTACTCTCTGATGAGTTCAAGCGCCGCCGGGTGGACATGAGAAATAGCGAGGCCAGAGGTTTGGGCACCCCAGTCGGACTGGGTTCGGGATAAGCTGAACGACCCAAGCTCGGTGGGAGGGATATTGCGCCGCGACCGCCCGACTCTCTGCCGGTAACGCCCGTCAGTGTCAGGCACCGGATGAGGGGAGGCATCGACGAGAAAGGCAAGAACTCTTGCGCCGTCAACCTCCTGCTCCATATAGGAGATCCGGATCCCGCCGCGTTGCTCCCCGGTAAGCGCCCACACTCGGTCGCAGAGCCAGGCGGCGTCAGCGTTCGTGCCTGGAAAGCGGACGGTGTCGCAAGCGTCGTCACTGACGCCTAGGAGAATAGCCCCGCCTTCGGCGTTGGCCATCGTCGCCGCGGTGTCGGCAAGGAGGTTCGCGGTCTTGGCGGACTGTGCCTCGGTGGAGATCCTTGAGCCAGACCTGTCCCGACCACTTGGATCCTCCTTGCACTCGATCTGTGTGTCCTCGACCGTGGCTGGGGAGTCTCCTGCGCGTAGGCGCTTGATCGCCGCAAGCGCAACGCGCTGGCGAGGGTCAGATGTCATCAGAGCCACGGAGATAAAGTACTCCATGCTTCACATGTGCATCAAGGAGTACTTTAATGTCTTGGTGGGAGCTGTTTACGGGAGCAGTGAACCTCAAGATCGCGGTGTGGTGCACCAGGTGTGCGGTGCCGCTGCGCAGCTCGCGTCGCAGATAGCGATCTCGTAGTCGCGTCGACGCGGCGCTTCATGGCGGTCAAAGGACACCTGGTCGGGGAGACACGCAGCGTGTCCAGAGGTACGCTCTCCTGCGTGGGCGATCGTCGACGTTTGTCGACAGGTGTCGACAGCGATGGTACTCTGATCGCTGACCTGCACTACATGAACGCTCTTGCAGGGGGGGATCGCCTTGAGAATGATCAATATCCGCGAGCTTCGCGGAGCTGATATCGAGAGGTACGCGACCGCCGGAGAGCTCATCGGCATCAAGAAGAACCGGGCGTTGATCGGGGTCGTCGTCCCGGTCACGTCGCACTGGGTCGAGCACGTGATCGAGCACAACTGGTCGCGGGTGGTCCAGAGCATCGGTGAGGGTGAGCGGGCGATGGCGCAAGGAACCCCCATGGTCACGTTGGACGCGCTGCTCGCCGCGCCCTCGGGCGAGGAGGAGCCACCGGCCGGGAGGGCGCCGGCGCCGGACCTGGCCGCCAGGGCGCTGCGGCGCTTCGCGGTATCGGTCGGCGTGGTGGAGTCCGAGGACAGCGACCTGCCGCCAGTCCGCGGCGTACGGGTCGGCGACCTGTCCGCCCGCGCCATTCAGGAGGCCGGCGACGCAGCGGAGATCCTCGCCCTGACCCATGACGGCGCGCTGCTCGGGATCGTGGTGCCGGTCACCCAGCGCCTCGTCAACTTCCTGGTGGGAAAGAACATCTCGCGGGTGATCTACAACGTCCAGCTGGGGGAGAAGGAGACGGCGAGCGGCGAGCCGTTGAGCCCGCTCGAGGAGGTGCTGGCTGAGCGGCCCGATCTCATCCGCCCGGCCGGCATGCAGGTGCGGAACCGCTAGCCGCCGGCCCCGACGCCATGACCGCACCGGCACCTCCCTCAGCCGCCAGACCTGGCAGCTACGCAGCCGCTACGGAGACACTGCGCGCTACGGTGCGGTGGCTCGTCACGGCCGCGGCGGCGGTGGGTGGCGCCCTGGTGGCGGGCTTGCAGCTGACCGGTGTCGGCTCGCTCGGCAGGGATGAGCTTCTGCGGCTGTGCGTGGCCGTGACCGGGCTCGTAGCAGCGCTTCTGGCTGTCGGCTACATGGTCCTGCGGGCCAGCCAGATCCTCACCGATGAGTGGGTGACCCTCGCCGAGCTGGACATCGAGAAGTTCGAGCGGCAGGTCCGCGCCCCGAAGAGCCGTCGGGACCGGCAGCGGCGACAGATACTGGCTGGGCTGTACGACCAGCTCGGCTTCGTGCAGGACGAGCTGTTCGCGTCGCTCGCGCCGGACGTGCCCGCGCTGTACGCCAAGCTGATGCGCGCCAACGAGGAGGCGCGCCGTGACCCTGGGTCCCCCGCCGCTGCTGCCGTCGGGCCGCTCCAACAGGCCGCGAGCGCGGTGGTCGAGTTTGCGAACTTCTACATCACCCGCGAGCGCCTGAAGCAGCTGCGCCCCCAGCTGGGCTGGGCCGCGGCGGTCACCGCCGCCGGAGTGCTCGTGTTCGCCTACGCCGTCAACCCCCCTCAGCCGCGGGCGGCCTCGTCCGGCTCGGGCGTCGACCGGTCGCCGGCTGCGCCCGCCTCCTGCCCGGCGCCTGTCCCGGGCGTCTCGGTCTGGCCGAGGCGTACCTGACCGGAGGTCGGGCGCCCGAGCTGTCAGGGGTTGACCGGGGCGCGGAGGCCGAGGCGGAAGGCTGACTGTGGGGGCAGGAAGTCGAACAGCAGGAACGCGGACGCCTCAACCTGGCGGCCCTGCTCGTCCTCCAGGCGCCGGAGCTCCTCGGTCGTCAGCCTGCGGTGGACGGCTATCCAGCCCTTGAAGCTCAGCGGGGTGGCGGTGTAGACCTCACCGTTGCCGATCTGGAACAGATACTCGTGGTGCAGGTTCGGGCCGCCGTCCAGCTCCGTGCGCAACGCGGCGGCCAGGTCGTCCTTGTCCTGCTGGGTCTCCAGCCCCAGCACGGCGCGCCGCGCTGCCGGGCCGAGCACTATCTCGTACTTGGAGGTCTGATCCTTCGAGAAGTAGATCATCGATGGCCTCCCGTATCGGTTGCAACCGATTGTAACGGTAAGGTTGCGCAAGCCCCAAGTGGGATCCCACCATGACTTACGTGAGTGGTAACCCTTCACGCCTCGTCGGCCTCGCTTTGGGTCCCTTGGGTTAGAACATTAAGTACGAATCTGTAAAAAAAGCTCGTGTATCTTGTTGGGAAACCATTCAGCACTGGCACCACGCAACAGGACGTCTGTGCGTACCATGCTTGGGTCTGCAGACTGGGCTACCAGGGAGGGGGCGACACGTGCGCGTTCCTGGCCCTCTCATGCCGCGGCGCAAGCTCGCCACCGAGCTCCGCCGCCTGCGGGACGAGCGAAACCTGAGCTTGGAGGATGTCGCAGCGAAGCTGCTGATCTCGACGTCGAAGCTCTCGAGGCTGGAGAACGCGCAGGGGAGCCCGCAGCCCCGGGACGTGCGTGACCTGATCAACCTGTACAAGATCGCGGGCACCCCGCTGGCTGACGAGATGATGCGCTGGGTGTCGGCCGCCCGCCAGCAGGCCTGGTGGGCCGACTACACGGACGTGCTGGCCCCCAGGGCTGGGCTCGACGCGCATGTCGCATACGAGTCAGAGGCACGGGTTGCGCGTATCTACACGATTCCGGTCCTTCCCATCCTTTTGCAGACTCCGGCCTATATACGTGGTATCTACCAGTCTGCCGAGTACTGGCGGGCAGAGGCGGATGTCGAGCAGCTGGTCAAGCTGCGCCTGCGCCGTCAGGACATCCTTACCCGCTCCGATCCCCCTCCGCTGCGGCTGATCGCCATCACTCACGAGGTGAGCCTGCGCCAGGTCGTCGGTTCCGCGGAGATCATGAGGGAACAGCTGCACGCGCTCGTCGAGCAGTCCACGAGACCCAACATCGAGCTGCGTGTCCTGCCATTCACCGCACCACCGGCCTACACCATCGGTTGCATGTACGGCTGCTACGACTTTGACGACTCCCCACCGGTACTGAGCATCGAGACCCATGCCGGTTTCCGGCACATCGAGACGCAGGCAAAGGTCCGCGAGTACCGCCGTCATTTCGAGGATCTTGAAAAGAGATCGCTGACACCCGACGCCTCGCGCGGGTTCATCACCGCCATAGCCGCGTCGTTTGCCGACACCGCTGTCGCCACGTCGCCTAGCTGACCACGACCAGCTCTATCCCCCGGAGAAGTCTCACATGACCATGGTTCGTGACCTCAGACTGCCCGAATCTACTATCAGTCGCGTTTGGACAAGCCTGGAGATCGATGGCTACGCATTGACATCAGACGAGGAGCTCGGGGTAGACCCACCGTTCCGCAAGCACATGCAGAACAGCTACTTCGACGCCGGAAAGATCAGGCGGCCCATCACAGATATGCCGCCGGACCGGGAGCGAGCGCGCGATGTGCTGCGCTACGAATGGCGGGGCGAGGAGGACCTGCGGCTGTCAGAGCACCACACGACGGCCCTGGTCGACCGCGGCGACCAGGCGGGCACCCGCGAGTACCACCGCGTGCTGGTGCTGGACGACGAGCTGTTCCGGGACTGGGTCTACCGGGTGCTGCACCTGGTGCCGCCTGCGCAGCGCCGGCCGAGCGGGACGTTCGGGGTGAACCTGTTCCGTACCCGTACGCGGGTCGTGACCAAGCCGCACCGGGACGACGAGGAGCTCATCGTCACGTACGTCGTCGACCGGCACGGCGAGGGCGCGGAGAGCGTCCTCATCGACCCGGTGTCGACGGAGGAGGCGCTCCGCGTCCAGCTGCAGCCGGGGGAGCTGCTCATCTTCAGCGATGCCCGGTTCCTGCACAGCGTCACGCCGCTGGTCCCGGCGGCGGACGGCGCTGCCGTACGGGATGCCCTGGTATGCACGGTGGACTATCCACGCCCCGGCGGGCGTGCGTGACGGCGAGATGCGGTCTACGGGTGCGTCTGAGCGAGGTCGATCCCGATCTCGCTCTGGACCGCCCGCGCGTATCGCTGGAGGGTCGACAGGCGTGGGTCGGTGAGGCCGTTCTCCAGGTCTGAGACCGCGGACTGGGTGGTCCTCATGGCAAGGGCAACGTCACGTTGGGTCATGCCTAGCTTCGTACGCATCTGTGCCAGCGCCCTGATCAGGTTGGCCCGGATGTAGGCGTCCTTTCGCGCGGCGTCGGCATCCGGGTCCTTCAGCGCCGCCTGGCGGAAGCGGTCGTGGTCATCAACGTCGTTGCTGTGTCGCTTGCCTCGCGGGAGATTGCCGTCCATGGCCACCCCTTCTGGTTCCCCCACCATCATGCCCCCGAACGATCGGCTCAAACCGATCGTGTCACCCCCTGGCATCCCCATGCCAGCTCTTCCCGCCGTGTCGGCGCCCGGGTCTCACGCCACGCGCCATCGTTCGAGGCGCCACAGCGCGATCATGCGGGCCGCCTGGGGGACCCGCCCGAGGGGGGCCCGGAAGGCGCACAACCCGACGACGGCCTCCCGGTCGTCGTCGACGGTGGCGTACAGCACCCCGAAGCGCCGGCCGGGAGGGGCTGTGACAAGGGCGCGTAACCGGTCCCCAACGGCGCGGGCCTCTGCCGCGAGGAGGCAATCCGTTCTATGGCGGTCGATTACGTCGATAACCCGCCCACGATGCTCCGGAGAAAGCCGAAGAAGCTCCTCGGCGAACACCTCACGACCGTCGGGGGCCCGGTAGTAGTGCCAATAGGCCATTACCTACCGCACCTCCCCGAGCGCCCGCCTGTCGATTGTGCTGGCGTGCCAAGAACCCCGCAAGCTGCCGAAAGCGTGAAACCCCAGCGGCGCAGCACCGCGCCGACCTCTTAGCCGACATGGTGCGGGGGCGGCGCAAGCCGCCCCCGCACGGGTGCTATTCGTATTGGTTGGGTCAGCTCGACGCGTCCTCGATGAACTCCTGGACGGCCGCCGTGTCGACGCGGTAGGCGAAGCCGGCGCCCTTGCAGTTCGCGTTCAGTACGAACGAGTTCACGCCGACGATGATCTCGCCGAGCACCGGGTCGTTGTAGATGACGGGCCCGCCCGAGTCACCGAAGCAGGTGCCGCCCGGGCCCCCGTGGCCCAGCCCCGGGTTGCTGGAGTAGTGCAGGTTGAAGCCGTCGGTCAACGCGCTACGCAGGTTGACCAGGTTCACCGTGGCGAGCAGGCGCTGGCGTACGGCCGATGCGCGCGGGCGCACGCTCTGTACGCCGTAGCCCACGACGGTGAACGTGATGTCCTGCACGCCGCGCCGGGTCGCCAGGTCGTCGAGGTACCCGATCGGTGCCAGCTGCCCGTACTCTTCCATGATCACCGGCTCGTCGAGGACCACGACGCCGACGTCGTTGGTGTTCGGCAGAGACAGGTAACCGGTCCAGTCCGGGTGCTCGATCGGCGTACCCGTGGCGTCCCCGCCGGTGCAGGGGTAGCCGGTGTAGCCCGCGCAGGACGCCCCGCCGCCGGGGTAGTTGCCCGGGATGATCGGCCCTTCGTCGAACCAGATCTGGGCGCTGTCCGGCTCCTGCCCGCTGTCCGGGTCCTCACCGGTGCAGTGCCCGGCGGTGAGGAAGGTGGTCGGGTCGATCAGCGAGCCGGTGCACCGCCAGAGCACCGCGCCGTCCTCGTAGAAGACGACGAGGCCCACCCACGGGTGCCGGTTGTTGTCCGGCTCACCGAACTGCACGGCCGAGGCCGGGCCGGAGATGCCCAGCAGGACCGCGAGCATAGTCCCCAGCGCCGCAAGCAAAGTGAGAGTTCTTCGCATCCAGTTCCTCCTTATTCCCCCCGGTCTCCATGACCGCTCGGCGGATGGGCGTACCCGCCGGCGCGGATGGGAAACCGCTCACCTGCGTTTATGCTCGCTGACCGGGGAGGCGTACGGGGAGCTGGCCGCCCCGCGTCATCCCCCGCGCGTCGACCCGGCGGCCCCTCGCGACACCCCCGGATGAGGGCTGGCGCCAACCTGCGCCGCCAACGGACGCAGGGAATGCGTCAGCTGGCGCGTCGCCTGCGTCGCAGCTCGTCGAGGGCGGCGAGGACCCACCGCTCTACCTCGTCCTTGGTCACCCCGAGCCCGGTCAGGACCCGGGCCCCGGGCTCCTCGTCGGCACTGAGCAGGCCCAGCAGGATGTGCTCGGTGCCGAGGTAGTTGTGCCCGAGCCGCAGCGCCTCGCGTACGGTCAGGTCCCGCACCTTCTTGGC
>Ga0075430_100002581_pt1 | contig 15109 bp, 13 predicted proteins | sample RhiMetdeltSRZDD4_FD_75294 | JGI IMG/M metagenome (GOLD analysis project Ga0075430, IMG submission 75294) | Populus rhizosphere microbial communities from Tennessee, USA - Rhizosphere MetaG P. deltoides SRZDD4 | ecosystem: Host-associated > Plants > Roots > Rhizosphere > Soil | place: USA... | reverse complement strand
CGGGATCGGAGCCTATACCGCCGCTATCTTCCACCTCATGACCCACGCGTTCTTTAAGGCCTTGCTCTTTTTGTCAGCCGGCTCGGTGATTCATGCTCTCTCCGGAGAACAGGATATCCGCAAGATGGGCGGGCTCAAATCGAAGATCCCCTGGACCCACATGTTGTTCCTCATCGGAACGATCGCCATCGCCGGCATCCCGCCTCTTGCCGGGTTCTGGAGCAAAGACGAGATTCTGGGTCATGCGTTTACACATCATCACTATGTTCTCTACGGGCTGGCCGCAATCGGCGCCTTTCTCACGGCCTTCTACATGTTCCGGCTCACCTATCTGACCTTTTACGGCACCTCCCGTCTCGATCATCACGCTGCCGAACACATCCATGAGTCCCCCATGGTCATGATCGGTCCTTTGGTGGTCCTTGCGACGCTCTCCGTCATCGGCGGATTTCCAGGGGTTCCTCCGGAAAACGGATGGTTTCATCATTTTCTTCAGCCGGTCGTCGGAGGGGTAGCCGGTGAGCATGCCGGCAGCGCCGGCATTATCATGACACTCATGGTAGTCGCGACTGCAATAGCGTTGGCAGGATGGGGGCTCGCACATTCTATGTACAGTGGACAGTCACACCTGGCTGACTCGCTGTCATCGCGTGCTTCCGGCCTCTATACCACGTTGCTCAATAAGTATTACATCGACGAACTCTATGATGTGCTGTTTGTCGAACCCACCAAGCGGCTAGGGTATCTGTGGGACTGGTTCGATCGAACAGTCATCGACGGAATCGTTCGCGCAGTAGGAGATGCCGCCGAAGCGGGGTCGGCCGGCAGCACGTGGATAGAAAAACACGTTATCTACGGCTTCCTAAATATCGTGGGCTATACTAATCACTTCATGGCACGTTCCTGGCGAAAGCTTCAAAGCGGCATGGTGCATCATTACGCCGCCATTATCGTGGCGGGGCTGTTTATTCTTGTGCACCTCGTTCTTTTGTGGTGGACCAGTACGAGTACGGGGACCTCCACGTACTCTTCTCGATAGAATACAAAGGTCATTAGGTCATGCTCGAAGAGTTCGGTTTCGGATTTCCCATTCTGTCCTATCTGATCTTCCTGCCATTGGTCGGTGCAGCCGTTCTTTGGCTGATCGAAGACGAAGATCTCGTAAGGACCGCGGCGCTCGGCATTTCACTGATCGAGCTGGCCCTCACCGTGCTGGTATTGCTCCGTTTCGTGCCTGAATCGCCCGCCATGCAGTTCGCAGAACATGCGCGATGGGTGCCTGCCCTGGGGATCGGCTATCATCTGGCTGTCGATGGTATCAGCGTACTCTTCGTTGGCCTGACGGCTTTTCTCACCGTCCTGATCATCATCTATTCCTGGGACACGGTTCGCAACCAAGTCCGTCTTTATTTCATGGCGTTACTCGCGCTTGAAACGACAACGATGGGCATCTTCGTCTCGATCGACCTCATCCTCTTTTTCGTCTTCTGGGAACTCATGCTCATCCCCAGTTATTTTCTGATCAAACTGTGGGGTGGAGGGGCCGAACGCCACAATGCCGCGCTCAAGTTCGTGTTGTATACCCTGATGGGCAGTGTATTCATGCTGGTCGGCATTGCGCTCCTCAACATCAACTACCATCAGTGGGCCATCACACACCACCTTGAGCGGGTCTATTCATTCGATCTGCTCGACCTCCTGTCGGCTCCCATCCCGCTCCATCAGCAGATTCTGATTTTCTGGATGATCTTCCTCGGTCTCGCCTTCAAAGCGCCGGTCTTTCCGTTTCACACCTGGTTGCCGGACGCGCTGGTCGATGGACCAATCGGCATGTCTGTCATGCTCGCGGGATTGAAACTCGGAACGTATGGATTCCTACGCTTCAGCTTTCCTTTGTTACCCGACGCCTCGAAGAGCGAAGCCGTCGTGACAATCGTCATGGTTCTGGGACTCACAGCGATTATTTATGGGGCGATCGTAGCGTTGATCCAGCCGGACTTCCGCCGTTTGCTCGCGTTCAGCAGCATCAGTCACCTGGGCTTTGTGGTCGTCGGACTCTTCGCCTTGAACTACCAAGGGCTCCAGGGCAGCCTGCTCACGATGATCAATCTCGGATTCAGTACGGCAGGGCTCTTTTTTATCGCCGGGTTTCTGGGGACCAGGCAGCAAAGCACTCAATTGTCGGCCTTCGGGGGACTAGCCAAACAGGTGCCGCTCCTCGCGACGTTTCTGCTTATTATCGGCCTCGCTTCAATCGGATTGCCGGGAACGAACGGCTTTGTCGGTGAGTTTCTGATTCTCTTGGGCGCCTTCAAGGCCAAGTGGTGGTATGGAGCGATCGCGGTGCTCGGAGTGATTTTCGGAGCGGCCTATTTTCTCTGGTATTACGAACGCTCGATGCTGGGCCCTCTCGCCACGAAGGTATCTCCCTCGATGAAGGATCTCCATATGAGAGAGATTACGATCGCCGTCTCGCTCTGTGTCATGATTCTATGGATCGGCTTGTATCCCAGCCCATTCTTGAAGATCATGAACGGATCGATTCAAGCGGTGGTCGACAGATTGGACCGGTCCAAGGTCGCATCGGTTGAACCTCAACAGCGATATGTTCCCGCAGAATAGTGATGCATGGCTGAATACACACTTCTGATCATCCTGTTTGCCCCGTTCCTCGGCTCCATCGCGCTCGTCTTCGTGTCCAACCGACAAGCTCTGCTTGTCCGTGGCATTGCGGCCGGGTCAGCCTTCATTTCTCTATTTGCGTCCTTCTATCTGTTCTATGCCTATGATCCCGTCAAAGGTGGATTTCAATTTCTGTGGCGGTACGTGTGGTCGACCCAACTGGGCGTCTCACTCTATCTCGGAGTCGACGGCATCGGTACACCGCTGGTCCTTGCCTCCAGTATTCTCCTCTTCGCCGGAATTTTCGTGTCCTGGCATGTGAAGGATCGAACCAAGGAATTTTACATTTCCCTGCTGATTCTGGCTGCAGCAACCATCGGTGTCTTCATGTCCCTCGATCTGTTTTTCCTCTATTTCTTCTATGAGATGTCGGTCATCCCCATGTATCTGCTCCTCGGCATCTGGGGAAGCCATACCAAAGGCTATCTGGAAATGTCCGATCCCGAAGGAGTTACGAAACGAGACTCGATCGGGTTTATCTTCAATTTCGGCTCCAACAGCAAGGAATACGCGGCCATGAAGCTGGTTTTGTTCCTGTCGGCCGGAGCCGTGTTTGCCTTGATGGGAATTTTATTGATCTACAAGTTCTCCGGCGTGAATACCTTCGATATTCTCGTTCTGCGCGAGCAGGCGAAATTCTCCGGATTGCTTGCGGATCTCATTTGGATTCTGATTTTTTTCGGCTTTGCTTCCATTGCACCGATCTGGCCGCTGCATTCCTGGTCACCGGTCGGACACGCCGCCGCGCCGGCGGCCACCAGCATGCTTCATGCGGGCGTATTGATGAAGCTCGGCCATTTTTCGATTATCCGGGTTGCCTTCGAGATTCTCCCTGAGACAACCCGGGAGTTGATGCCAATTGCGGCAGTCCTCTGCGTGTTCAGCATTATGTACGGCGGCTTCGTCGCCTACTATGCAAAAGATACGAAATACGTGATCGGGTATTCCAGTTCCAGCCACATGGGGTATGTGTTCCTCGGCATGGCGGCGCTGGATTACATCAGTTTGAGCGGCGCTGTCATATACATGTTCGCCCATGCCATGGCCACAGGCATGCTCTTCGCCATGGCCGGCTGGGTCTACGACCAAACGCATACCAGGGATATCCCTTCTCTCGGCGGGCTCTCGAACCGTATGCCGTTTATTTCCGCCTGTTTTATTGTCGCGTGCATGGCGTCAGTCGGAATGCCGGGAACCGTCAACTTCATCGCGGAAGTCATGATCATCGTCGGGAGCTGGAATAAATATCCCTTCCAAGTGGTCATCGCTGTCCTGGGTATCGTGCTGACGATGGCGTACCTTTTCAAGATGATGCGCGCACTGTTCTATGGGCAGATGGCCGAGAAATACAGTCACTCGCACGATGCGGTTTCAGCCGTGGACCGCTTACCTCTGTTGCTGATGATTGCCGTGAGTATCGGGTTCGGAATTTTCCCCGGTCACCTGTATTCGGTGGTCCGTTCGGGTGTCGATCCCTTGATCGCGCGCATTACAAAGGTGGTTCCCCTCGCAGAACAGCCCCTCCACGATCCAGACAGAGTGGATTGGAACTTTCCGGTTTCCCAAGCGCGTGTCCCTCTTGCAAGGATGACTGATCGATGAATTTTACATTGACGATGTCCGGGGCCGACCTGTTACTGCTCCTTCCGGAGCTGTTCCTCACGGCATGGCTCTGCGTCCTCCTGATCGTCGATTTTTCCTTGCGCCGCGTCCAGCAGGAACACCTGGCATACCTGAGCATTGCCGGACTTGCAGCGACACTCGCCTGCCTGGCCTGGTTCGACGTCAGCGGGATAACCGGCTCTCTGTTCGGCAGAATGTTCGTCGTCGATCGGATGGCGCTCTTTTTCAAAATGTTCATCGTAGGCGCTACGATTCTGGTCATTCTCCTGTCAATCGATTATGTCCATCGTTTTTCATTTTTCCGTGGCGAATACTATTTCCTCGTCGTCATGTCCGCCTTGGGCATGATGTTCATGGCGTCGGCGAACGATTTGTTGTCGCTCTTTATTACCTTGGAATTCTCGACCTTCGGGTTTTACATCCTGGTCGCATACTTGCGCGATGATATGGCTTCCAACGAGGCCGGCATCAAATTTTTCATCCTGGGTGTATTTGCAGCCGGGTTGCTGGCCTACGGCATCAGCCTCGTCTATGGCGAGACCGGCAAGTTGGTCTTCTCGGACATGGCATCAGCGCCTGCCACACCGGGGCTCATCATCGGCTTTCTGCTCATATTCGCGGCGTTGGGCTTCAAGATCGGCGCAGTGCCGTTCCATTCATGGATTCCGGATACCTACCACGGTTCACCGACGCCGGTGACCGCTTTTCTGTCCATCGCTCCGAAGGCCGCCGCCTTCGCCATTCTCCTGCGGATGTTTCTTGTCGCCTTGGCCGCGTTCAAGCCGATCTGGGCGTTACTCTTGGTCGTCACATCTATTTTGTCCATGACCTATGGAAACATCGTCGCGATCGCTCAGCGTAACATCAAGCGCCTGCTGGCCTATTCGGGAATCGCGCAGATCGGGAATATCCTGATAGGCCTGGCGGCCGGAACAAAGATGGGAAGCGATTCCATCTTGTTCTTCCTGCTGGCGTATATGTTTGCCAACCTTGGCGCCTTTGCAGTGATTATCGCGGTCAGCAGTGCCGTCGGAACCGATGAAATCGAAGACTACAACGGCCTCAACCGCCGATCTCCGTTTTTAGCTTTTGGCATGCTGATCTTTCTGCTGTCTCTCGCTGGTGTGCCGCCATTAGCGGGCTTTATCGGTAAGCTCTATATCTTCGTGGCAGCGATTAAAGAAGGGCTCTATGCACTGATTACAGTCGGGCTGATCAACATCGTGATCTCCATCTATTATTATCTGGTCATCGTGAAAAAGATGTATATCAACGAGCCCAGCGACCCGTCTCCGATCAGGCCTTCCGGACCCATGAAACTGGCCGTCTACATTGGTCTTGCCGGGACCTTGATCATCGGGATCTATCCTCAGCCGTTCATGAATTGGGTGGTCTCTGCCACCTTGATGTTCTCGAATCTGGTCGGTCCCGCCTCCTCACTCCCTATGCCACCGTTACCTTTCGGCGGCTAAACAGTGGAGATTTCCGCTCCCTCCTTGCTGATTTGTCATAAATCCTTCGCCTATCAATACCTTCTGTTAAAATACGCCTTGCAGTCAGTCCGGGACCACGCTACATTTTTTGCTCGTGCGCACTTCTTACCGGAGTTCTCAGGGATTTCATGGACAGTTCACATGGTCAAGGCGTTCCTGCTCAAGAATCTATCGATCAGGTACAACAGGCATCTCTCGACACGACAGGGACGGCGATTCGATCGATCTGGAGCCGGATACTGCGAAAATTCCAGGCAGGGTCCATCGAACGCCGAATTCTCGTAGGGTTCTGTCTCGTCTTCGCAGGAATCCTCGTCATATCAGCCGTGTCCTATCGCAACATGACGGTCCTGCTTCGAAACAGCCATCAGGACACCCGGAGTCACGAACTGATCCAGCTCTTGATCGGCATGGGAACCAGGCTCGATGAAGCGGAGGATGGCCATCGCCGCTATTTGGTGACCGGCGACGAGAGCTATCTCAAGCCTCATGAGATCCTCAAGGAACGGCTGCCGGAATACCTCCGGTACGTGCGCGAATTGACCCACGAGGATCCTGCTCAAGGCGAACGCGTCGCTCTGTTGGACGATCTGGTTCAAAGGCAATTGGATGCGGAGCGGGCCGCCGTCGCGCTTCGCAGAGAGACCGGTTTTGAAGGAGTGCGAGGCATCGCTCTCGCCGGGGTCGCCAAGGGTGAACTGGATGCATTTCATCGCATACAGACGCAGATGGAACAGGATGAAAACCGATCCATCCATCGCCGGGTGATCGAGTCCGCCGCTATGACGCGCAATACCATCGTGCTGCTGGGGACCGGGGGACTTCTGCTCTTCGTTCTTCTGGCCTCGGTGTACTACTTGATCCGGCATGACATCACGGAGCGTCGGCGGGTGGCAGCGGAGCTCGCCCGCCGCGGCGAGCTGCTTGTGGCAGCCAATAAGGAACTCGAGGCGTTCAGTTATTCCGTCTCGCATGACCTTCGCGCCCCGCTTCGTCATATCGACGGGTATGCGTCGCTACTCGAGAAATCCACCGTGCACGCGTTGGATGACAAGGCGAAGCGGTATTTACAGACCATCTCCGAATCGGCCAAACGCATGGGCCAACTGATCGACGATCTCCTCATCTTCAGCCGTATGGGACGACAAGAAATGTTGCACACGCGTGTGGATCTGGATCAACTGATCGCATCAGTCCTCCATGACCTGCGCCCAGACCTGCAACAGCGGGATATCGTCTGGACCATCAGCGCGCTTCCCGAAGTCAAAGGAGATCCGGCCATGCTGAGACAGGTGTTCAGCAACCTCATCTCCAATGCGATTAAATTCACCGCGACCAGGCCTTCGGCGGCCATCGAGATCGGAAGTGACCAGCGTAACCCGGACGAAATCGTGATCTTCGTGCGCGACAACGGCGTCGGGTTCGATATGCAGTACGCCGGCAAACTCTTCGGTGTCTTTCAACGGCTCCACCGTGCCGATGAATTTGAAGGAACCGGTATCGGCCTGGCAAACGTGCGACGCATCATCCATCGGCATGGAGGAAGAACGTGGGCGGAGGGTATGCTCGGTCAAGGAGCCACCTTCTCTATCAGCCTCCCCACCAAGAGGTAAGACATATGACCGTCACGAAACCCATTTTGCTCGCGGAGGACAATCCCAGAGATGCGGAGCTGGCATTGGCCGCGATGGAAGAATATCATCTTGCCGATAAGGTCATCCTGTGTCACGACGGAGCCGAAGTCCTGGATTATCTCTACTGTCGGGGGCAGTTCAAGACTCGTCTGCAAGGGAACCCGGCCGTCGTGTTTCTCGATCTCAAGATGCCGAAGATCGACGGGTTGGAAGTATTGCGAACCATTAAAGGCGATACCACATTGAAGCCGATCCCGGTCGTCATGCTCACGTCCTCGCGTGAAGAACGGGATCTTGTCGAGAGTTACGCCTTGGGAGCCAATGCCTACGTGGTCAAACCGGTCGAATTTCATCAATTCTTGAAAGCGGTCAAGGAACTGGGCGTGTTTTGGGGCGTCATCAATGAGCCACCCCCGGAAAGCACCGGAAAGTCCGCCTCGTAACCTTTAACCCGCATTATTCATGATGGTTCGTCACGAAATCGTGGAATCGCGTCGTGAGACGGGCGCGTGGAGACGCGAGGGCCCGAAGCATATTTGAAACAGTATGTTGAGGGTCCGAGTGGCGAGCCCGCCCGCCTGCACACCACGGAAACCGTGTGCAGGCTTGTCCGAGTAGCGAATACACGTTGCAGTAGAAGCGTTCGTGAATAATGCGGGTTAAGGCTTTCACCGTCATCATCCGCAAGGACACTTGTGCAGACTTCCATACGTCTCCTGCATCTTGAAGACAGTCCGACCGACGCCGAGCTCATCGCCACCATGCTTCGTGAAGGGGGGATTCCCTGCGAGGCTCATCGCGTCGACACCCGCGCCGAGTTTCTCGATGCTTTACGGCAGGGCGGCTTCGACATCATCGTAGCCGACTTCTCCGTGCCGGGTTTTGACGGAGCCGCGGCACTCACGCTGGCGCATAAACTGCGTCCCGAAGTTCCGTTCATATTTGTCTCCGGCACACTGGTCGAAGAGTTCGCCATCGACATGATGCAGCGGGGAGCCACAGACTATATCTTCAAGCATCGACTCGGCCGGTTGGTGCCGTCGGTCCAACGGACGCTCCGGGAATTGGAAGAACGGATGGAGCGCAAGCGGGCGGAACAGGCGCTCCGTGTCAGCGAAAAGCAGTTCCGGCAGGCCCAAAAGATGGAGGCGGTGGGACGGCTGGCCGGGGGCCTGGCGCACGACTTCAACAACCTGCTCACCGTGATCATGGGACATTCTCAGGTGCTGTTGGGCGAGTTACCGACCGAGAGCCGGGTGCGCACCAAAGTTGAAGAAATGCAAAAGGCCGGTGAACGAGCTGCGACCTTGATCCGCCAACTCCTCGCCTTCAGCCGCAAGCAGGCCTTGGAGCCCAAGGTCCTCTGCCTGAATACCGTCGTGCTTAATCTGGAAAGTATGCTCAGCCGCCTCATTGGAGAGGATATCCAGCTGGCGATACGACCCGATTCAAAGCCCGGTCATGTCAAGGCCGATCCCGGTCAGCTCGAGCAAGTCATCATGAATCTCGTCATCAATGCCCGGGATGCGATGCCTAATGGAGGATTGCTCGCGATTGAAACGTCGGAGGTGTACTTGACGAGGACGCCGATGCATCACCTTCAACCGTTGCCGGCGGGTTCCTATTTGAAACTGACCGTGACCGATACGGGATGTGGGATGGACACAGAGACATTATCCCATCTCTTCGAACCGTTCTTCACGACGAAGGAAGAAAGCAAGGGAACGGGATTGGGTTTATCGACCGTGTTCGGCATCGTGACCAAAAGCGGGGGAGGCATCGATGTCTGGAGCCAGGTGGGACACGGCACGACCTTCGATATTTTTCTTCCGCGTATCAATCCGGAAGCACCCGCCGGGCAAGACTGCGACCATCATCGGGAAGTTCGACGCGGCAGCGAAAGAATATTGGTCGTGGAGGACGAGCAGCTCGTGCGGGACCTGGTTCGCGACGAACTCACGAAAATCGGATACCACATCGTAGAAGCCACAAACGGCATTGAAGCCTGTCTGGTCGCGACCCAAGAGAGCGGCCAGTTCGACCTGCTGCTGACCGACGTCGTCATGCCGGCCATGAATGGACGGGAACTGGCGAGCCGCCTGCATATGATTTATCCGAACCTCAAAGTCCTGTTCATGTCTGGATATCTCGACGACGTCAGCGTCAATATTGGATTGGAACAGCATCAGACCGCGTTCCTGCAAAAACCATTTACTCCGAACATTCTGGCAAACGCGATCCGGCAACTCCTGGATACGCCGACGCGAAGTCCTCACCCCAACCGAACACGACAACTGAAAACACCGGCTAATCTCAATATCACGCCGTAGCCCGCATTATTCATGAAGGTTCGTGACGAAACCGCGGAGAAGCCATGCGAGGTGCGCAGCGCGAGGAATAACGAGCGTCACGTTTGCGCACGGGCGCGAGACGGTGAGCGCCCAGTGTCTTGAAATCCTTATGGACGCCCCTTGCACAGGATGTCGACCGACCGAGCGGCGAGCCCGACCGCCTGGCCGTGTAGAACCGCGGCCAGGCTTGTCGCAGCGGCGTACCTGCGGTTGGAGTAGAAGCCGTCATGAATGATGCGGGCTAAGAGGAGGCGCGGAGCTAACCCTTCGGCGAGTCGAGGCCGACAATCGACAGATGGTCACCACGGAATTGACGATCCCTGACGCTCTTTCTATACTGCATCCTCACGGGCAAAGAGGCGGACCTGTTTTCCGAATGATCGAAGAGCAACGAGAGAGGACGCGTTAATGGAGACGTATCTTCGCGTGCCGATGGGCCTTCGACAGGCTTGCACTGCCCTCATGCTTCTCGTTCTTCTTCATCTCTTTTGGCCTATTTTCACGATGGCCGCCGGCGTCTCCGAACCGGAGTGGGACCGGATGGCGTTCGGGCTGAACGCCACGGTATGGAACCCGGCCTCGAAGTGCCCCGATATCCCGCCATTGCTCATGGTGCAGATTGATCCGGAACGCTTTCGGTTTTCCATCTACCAGTTCCACGATGCAGGATTGCCCGCTCCTTTGACGATTCAGGACTGGCAACGCCACACAGGAGCCTATGTGCTGTTCAACGCAGGATTGTTTCGTGAGGACTATTCGTATCTGGGACTGCTCTTGAAGGAAGGCCGTCCGCTTGGCACCAAGCGACATCATTCCTGGCAAGGAGTGTTTGTCGCGGAACCCAAGGAACCAACTCAACGGAAGGCCAGGGTGTTGGACCTCGCGTTTGATTCTGTGCCGGATGACCTGTTCCCCTATCGGGAGGCGGCCCAGTCGCTCATGCTGCTCGACCGGACCGGTAAGCCACGGGTGCGCCAGACCGGCAAACGAGCGTATCAAACGATTGTCGCGGAAGACAGTGCAGGCACCATCCTCGTGTTGAGGAGTACGGGGCCGGTCGCATTGTACGGATTAGCCGAATGCCTGCGCGATGCCCTGCCGAATATCAGACAGGCCATGGCCATGGATGGGGGATCGTCCTCCGACATCCTCGCCAGTCGTGAAGTATTGGGGGTGACAGGCGATGGCGGCAGGCTACCGGATTGGCGGTCACTCATCGACGGTAGTACGACCAACCATATCGCACTACCAGCGGTGATCGGCATCCTGCCACGATCGGTTCCACGACAGACGAGCCAGACAATCCTCCACAGCAGCGCACCGGCCCGATAATTGTGTTTTTCTCAGCGAACCTGCGCAACCGGATATCCGGCCTCCATCCAGGCATTCATGCTCCCGCTCACGTTATAGACGTTGGTATACCCTAAATCCGCGAGCGTTTCCGCCGCGATATTGCTCCGATGACCGGATTGGCAATAGACCACAATGTGGTCTCCTGGCTTCGCGCCGATTTCGCGATGCCGTGCTTTAATCTCGCGGAAATCGATATTCAGATCCGTGCCGGGTATTTGGCCGGACAGATGTTCCTCCGGCGAGCGCACATCGATGAGGACAAATCCCTTCTGACTGACCGACGGCGCCTTCATCAAACCGGCACGAAGCTGCTGAACCGTCAAGAGGTAGGAGTGGTGAGCGAACACGGCTTGACTAACCAGGATGAAGAGGCTAGACACGAACAGAGCAGACAACCATACCGCGCGACGTTTCATGATCGTCCTCCTTCCGCAGGCGAAATGAACTTGGTCTCTATGATAGGAGCCCGATGAAAATCCGGTCAAGAGCCGTTCTTTGTATCATTTTGGTTGCCACCGAAGGCTGTGGCGCGGGGGTCAAGATGGCGCAGGAATCAGAACACGGAGGCGTCGTCGTCTATCCTTACAAATCCGAGCAGGGCCCCGTGTTGTCCAGCTTTCGGAAAGATGCGGTGCACATGATGGAGGAACGCTGTCCATCCGGGCATACCATCATTCGGGAGGGAGAGACGAAAGGACGGTCGCGACTGTCCGGGCCGGTTCAGACCGGAGGAGAGATCATCCAGGAACGTCGTTGGGGCATACAATTTCAGTGCAAATAAAGGGGAACGCTCCCGGCGTCAGACGCGGGTCCCCACGAGGTCATCGATCGTCAACAGGCTGACAACCTTGACGCTCTGCTCCTCGATACGTGCCCGGCCGTCCTGCTCCTTACGGTCGACGATGACGAGTGCGGTCCGAACGTCGAGACCAGCTTCCCGCGCCGCCGACACGGCTCTGAGAACCGAACCTCCACTGGTGAGGACGTCGTCGACGATCAACGTGCGATCTCCTTTTCTGACGACACCTTCGATCACCTTTCCAAGTCCATGATCTTTCGCTTGCTTGCGGACGACGAAGGTGCGCCACTCCTTCCGTGGCGTGGCCCCGTACACATAGTCGGAGATTGATGTTGCGATGGAAATGGCTCCGATTTCCAACCCCCCGATGCAATCAAATTCGAGCCGGCCGATGAGCTGCCACGCGAGTTGGGCAACCATGCGTCTGGCGCCTGGGTCAGCCATCAGCGTACGGCAGTCGACATAAAAAGGACTGATCTCGCCGGATGCGAGCTTGAATCCGCTGTTCGGCTCCGACTTGAACGACCCGCTCGTATGAAACGCTCGTATCAACGCATCCTTCGACATGAGTCAGTCACCCTCCGTCACTGAAGTCCCGCTTTCCTACCGGCACCCGTACTGCCGGCGGCGGCATTGTACACATCGAACATCATCGTTGTCAGCTATTGAGGGAGCGTGCATGGTCGGTCTTAACGGTCGGGGCGCGGCCACCAGGGGATAAAGGCGCTGGTCGTCCGTTGATAGGCTCGATATTCATGACCACGGGTGGTGAGCGCCTGAGCCTCAGCCCACGGGATCCCCGTCACTTTCACCAACGCCCATCCCATGACCAATGGGGCAATGAGGGTCGCCCACCAGTTGCCGGCGGGCAGCGCGAGCGCCATGACGACATAACTCCACCAGTGCAACCATTCGAAGAAGTAGTTGGGATGCCGCGAATATCGCCAGAGGCCGATCCGGCACACACGATCCTTGTTCCACGGCTTGCTCCGGAACGCGGCAAGTTGCCAGTCAGCGATCGTCTCACCCGTCACGGCGACGCCCCAGAGGAGAAATCCAGCCATGTCCCACAAGTGAAACGGGGGGTGTGGGTTCTGCATGACGACTAAGGGAGAGAGAGAAAAGCACGCGATGGCGACTGCCTGCAACTGGAAGTACCAAAACATTCGCCAGGACTCCTGATCGCCCCATCGGAGGCGCAAGGCGCGATAGCGTCCGTCTTCTGTTCTGTTCCAAACCCGGTCGACGAGTACATGGGTGCCGAGGCGGACCGCGTAGAGGAAGATCATCAAGGCGACTAGCACCCGCCTGGCCGGTTCTCCGGAGACAGAGGCTGCATACCACAGCACGACGAACGCCAATCCGTAACACCACCCCACGTCGGCAATGGCGGCATTCCGTGAGCGGCGTTGGACGACCCAGAGCGCAACCATGAGCACCGCTGAACCGGTCCAGCCGGTTACGAGGAGGGAGAGAGGATCCATCGTCGTCATGTCATCAGCTGCCGGCAGTGAGAATCGAGTGACTCGTATTCACGGCGTATCGACGGCCGATTGTACTATGACTCCGCTTTTCCATGAACACCATTGCCGCTGCTGGCCTGCTGCAACCGTGACGAGAACACTGCGCTCGTTCCGGTTCTCATCGGGGAAATGATACGGCTAATGTAAGCGAACGTTCGATGGAATTGCAGTTTGTACGAGGTTATTATTCAAGAAAGGACCGGCCAAGAGGGGATCCACATACCGTCAGGATCCAGTTCGAAGCTCACGACCTCTTCCCGTCCTACATGAGGTGATGTCATGAAAATGGGCTCCATCAGAGTGCTGGTGGTCCTGATAGCGTTCGCTTGTGGAGCGCCGATCCAATCGGATGCGACAGGAAAGGCCGAACCAAAGACGGGCGATCTCGCGAAGGGGAAAACCCTTTTCAGCAAGCACTGCGCCGGCTGCCACGGACCTCATGGCAAAGGGGATGGGTACAAGCTGCTCGGGCCCGACCCGGCCAACCTCTCATCGCCCTCGACTAAAGAGAAATCCGACGCCGACTTGCTCGCGACGATCCACGAGGGCAAGCCGAACATGCCGTCCTGGAAAGGCCTGCTCTCAGAACACGACCTTCGCAATGTGCTGGCGTATGTCCGGACATTGCCCAAGTAGCCTAGCGACAATCGGAGGCCGGATCGTCCCAGGGATCGTCGCCTCCCGGTGACCCGGCAGACACCCACTGCCGCAAGCCCGGCAGGCGGAAGGACAAGAGTTGTTGAATCTTGTCGCTGCACATTGACAGATCCGGCGGACGAGGCGGACCCTGGTAGTCGGCCAGCGATCCCGGTTGAATACAAGGCCGGAGTTGAGGGTACCAGCTCGCCAACAACTCGCCGATTTCCCATCGTGACAGTCGCTCGCCCCCTCCGAGATGATAGAGTCCCGGCCGGTCACGCTCGATCATTTCCCATATGGCTCGCGCAATCACCCCTGCGGGAAGCGGACAACGAAATTCATCGGTGAAGAGGGTGAGCCTTGTCCCGTTCACGGATGCGCGCAACATGTCCTCGACGAAGCTCCTGTCACGGGTCGGAGATGTGCCGGCCGTCAGGGCCACCCGAACCACCGAATGGGCAGAATTCTGCAGCACCACGTGCTCTGCCTCTGCTTTTGTCTGCCCGTACACGTTGAGCGGATTGACTTGATCGCTTTCGACATATCCGCCTTGCGTTCCGTCAAACACTTGATCGCTGGACAAGAACACAAACGGGATGTCATGCGCCAATTCTGACAAACGCTGTGTCGCCTCGACATTGATCTGCCGCGCGAGAACGGGATTCTCCTCGCATTGACCGGTGCGACTCAGCGCAGCGCAGTGAATAACCGCTTGTGGCTGGAGCCGGCTCCAGAGCGCCTTGACCTGCCCCTGATCCGTGAGATCCGCATCCTGCCGCGTTATCCCACACACCTGCCAATCAGGCCTCCACCGTGCCGGCGTCCGCACCAGATAGCTGCCGATCAGCCCCGCCGCACCTGTGAGAAGGACGAGCGACTTCATCGGACATTCTTTCCCAGGCGGCGGATCTCAGGTACATCAATGATGCGAATCGCCTCGGGCGGATGTTCGACTGCCCAGGCAAGCGTGGCAAGCATATCTTCGACGGTCACAAGACCCAAACGTGCCGCT
>Ga0075430_100002580_pt1 | contig 15110 bp, 15 predicted proteins | sample RhiMetdeltSRZDD4_FD_75294 | JGI IMG/M metagenome (GOLD analysis project Ga0075430, IMG submission 75294) | Populus rhizosphere microbial communities from Tennessee, USA - Rhizosphere MetaG P. deltoides SRZDD4 | ecosystem: Host-associated > Plants > Roots > Rhizosphere > Soil | place: USA... | reverse complement strand
TCGCGCTTCTTGTTGGTGAGCTGGCGCTCCTTGTCGCGCAGGTTCGCCGCCTTCTCGAACTCCTGCGCCTCGATCGCCGCCTCCTTGTCGCGCCGCGTGGTCTCGATCTCCTCCTCGAGGTCGCGATACACGGGCGGGGCGGTCATCGACTTGATGCGGGCGCGCGAGGCGGCCTCGTCGATCAGGTCGATCGCCTTGTCGGGCAGGAAGCGGTCGGAGATGTAGCGGTCGGCAAGCTCGGCCGCGGCCTCGAGCGCCTCGTCGGTGATGCCGACGCGGTGGTGCTGCTCGTAGCGGTCGCGTAGGCCCTTGAGGATCTGGACCGTGTCCTCGGTCGAGGGCTGGTCCACGCGGATCTGCTGGAAGCGGCGCTCCAGCGCGGAGTCGCGCTCCAGGTACTTGCGGTACTCGTCGAGCGTGGTGGCGCCGATCGTCTGCAGCTCGCCGCGCGCGAGGGCCGGCTTGAGGATCGAGGCGGCGTCGATCGCGCCCTCGGCGGCGCCGGCGCCCACGAGGTTGTGGAGCTCGTCGATGAACAGGATGATGTCGCCGCGCTGGGTGATCTCCTTCATCACCTTCTTGAGGCGCTCCTCGAACTCGCCGCGGTACTTCGAGCCCGCCACGAGGGCGGCCAGGTCAAGGGTGTAGATCTGCTTGTTCTTCAGCAGCTCCGGCACCTCGCCGTTCGTGATCAGCTGGGCCAAGCCCTCGACCACGGCGGTCTTGCCCACGCCCGGCTCGCCGATTAGCACCGGGTTGTTCTTCTGGCGGCGCGAGAGGATCTGCATGATCCGCTCGATCTCGGTCTCGCGGCCCACCACCGGGTCGAGCTTGGCCTCGGCGGCGAGCTTGGTGAGGTTACGGCCGAACTGGTCGAGCAGCTTCGACGACTTCTTGCCCTCGCCCTGCGCGCCGGCGCCGGCCGCGGCGCGACCCTGGCGGCCGCCGGGGCCGGACAGCATGCGGATGACCTCGTTGCGGATCTTCTCCGAGTCGGCGTCGAAGTCGAGCAGGATGCGGGCGGCCACGCCCTCGTTCTCGCGCACCAGGCCGAGCAGGATGTGCTCGGTACCGATGTAGTTGTGGCCGAGGGAGAGCGCTTCGCGCAGTGCCAGCTCGAGCACCTTCTTCGCGCGTGGGGTGAACGGGATCTGGCCGGAGGTGACCTCCTCGCCGGAGCCGACGATCCGGACGACCTGGGCACGGACGCGCTCGACCGTGATGTCGAGCGACTCGAGCACGCGCGCGGCAAGACCCTCCTCCTCGCGAAGGAGGCCGAGCAGGATGTGCTCGGTACCGATGTAGTTGTGCTTGAGAATCCGGGCCTCCTCCTGAGCGAGGACGACCACTTGTCGGGCCCTCTCGGTGAAGCGCTCAAACACCGCTTGCTCTCTATCTGTCGGGAACTACGGGGCGGGGTTACCCGTTCCCCATTAGATCGGCAGCTACGCGAATCCAATGAGTGGTGCGGGGCTCCACCCGGCCCGCTCAGCGAGTCTACCAATGCGTCCAGTCCCCATTTCGGGCCTTCACGAAGCCCTAATTACCGTCCCGCCGGACGGGTTTTTGGCGCTAGGCTGGCCTCACTTTCGTCCTCCCGTACAGGATCAGGAGCTCGCATGTTCAGGACTCGCCCCGTGGCGATCACCGCGGTCGTGCTCGCCATTTCGCTGCCGATCGCCGCTTGCGGCGGCGGCGACGACGACGACGAGAGCTTCAAGGAGGACTACAACGCCGCGGTCAAGCCCCTGACTGAACTCAATTCGGACATCGGGGACTCGCTCGGCGGAGCGGGCGGGCAGTCGAACGCGGCGATCGCGAAGGAGTTCGACAAGTTGGCGTCCAAGGCGCAGGAGACGCGCGACAACCTGGCCGGGCTCGACCCTCCGGAGGACGCCAAGGAGGAGTTCGACAACCTCGTCTCGGCGCTGAAGGACGGCGCCGACGACCTGAAGGCCGTGGCCGATGCCGCCAGGGACGGCAACCCCGCCGAGGCGCGCCAGGCCGGCCAGGACCTGGTCAAGTCCGGAAGCGCGGTCCAGGAGGCCGAGACGAAGTTGCAGAAGGCCGTCGACGGGTAGGGACGGGCCGCCCGCGTCAGGAGCGCATCGCCGGGAAGAGCACGACCTCTCGGATCGAGCGCCGGCCGCTCAGCAGCATCACGAGACGGTCGATCCCGATGCCGATGCCGCCGGTGGGCGGCATGCCGTGCTCGAGCGCGCGCACATAGTCCTCGTCGTAGGGCTGAGTCTCGTCGTCGCCGGCCGCCTCGTCGCGCGCCTGCTGCTCGAAGCGGGCGCGCTGCTCGTCCGGGTCGTTCAGCTCGGTGAAGGCGTTGGCGAACTCCATCCCGCCCGCGAAGCACTCGAAGCGCTCCACGAGCCCGGGCTCGGAGCGGTGGTCCTTGGCGAACGGCGAGAGCTCCTTGGGGTAGTCGAGGATGAGGGTCGGGTCCTGCAGGTTGGGCTCGACGCGCTTCGAGAGCAGGTCGTCGATGCGCTTGGCCCAGGTGCCCTCGCCAGGCAGCTCGTCGCTCGCGATGTCGAGACCCGTTCCCTCGCGGATCGCCTCCCGCAGGGTGCGGCGCTTCCAGGGGGCGGAGAAGTCGATCGGCCCCTCGTAGCCCACGTCCTTCGCCACGTACTCGATCAGCTCCTCGAGGCGCTTCGCGATGTCGGCGTAGTCCGCGTACGCCTCGTACCACTCGAGCATCGTGAACTCCGGGTTGTGCTTGTGCGAGATGCCCTCGTTGCGGAAGTCCTTGCCGATCTCGTAGACCCGCTCGAGCCCGCCAACGATCAGGCGCTTGAGGTAGAGCTCGTCGGCGATACGCAGGAAGAGGTCGCGGTCGAGCGCGTTGTGGTGGGTCGTGAAGGGACGGGCGAGGGCACCGCCGTAGAGCGGCTGGAGGATCGGGGTCTCGACCTCGAGGAAGCCGCGCTCGTCGAGCCAGCGGCGGATGGCGCGGACCACCTTCGAGCGCAGGATGAAGAGCTCGCGGATCTCCTCGTTGGCAATCAGGTCGAGCTCGCGGTGGCGGTAGCGGGTCTCCACGTCCTCGAGGCCGTGGAACTTCTCGGGCGGCGCGAGCAGCGACTTGGCGAGCAGGGCCCAGCTCGTGGCTCTCAGCGACAGCTCCCCCCTGCGGGACTTGAAGGCGGTGCCGTCAACGCCGATCAGGTCGCCGAGGTCGAGCGAGGTGAGGAGCTCGAAGCTGTCCTCGCCGAGCACGTCGCGCTTGGCGTGCACCTGGAGCTTGCCGCTGCGGTCGACCAGGTCGATGAAGGCGGCGCCACCGTGCCCGCGCCGGGCCGTGATACGCCCCGCGATGCGATAGGCGGCGTCGGTCTCCTCGCCGCTCTCGAGGCCGTCGTGGGCGCCGTGCACGTCCGCCGCGGGCACCACGCCCTCGAACTGATGCGGAAAGGGCTCGATCCCCTGCTCGCGCAGGCGCTCCAGCTTGGCCCGGCGGTCGTCGACCGCCTGGTCGGGCTCCGGCTCCGCGGACATCCGCGGGGAGGCTACCGGGCGCCCTGAAACCGTCCCCTGCGCAGCCGGCCGAGCCGGCTGCTTCGGCGAGACCATCCCCTGCGCAGCCGGCCGAGCCGGCTGCTTCGGGCTACCGCTCGATCTTGGTGATCTTCAGCTTGCGGGCCGGGCCGCGCGGCACGGGCACCGTCACGGTCTCGCCGCGCTTGTGCCCGATCAGGGCTCTGCCGACGGGCGACTCGTTCGACAGCTTGTTCTCGGATGGATCGGCCTCAGCCGAGCCGACGAGCCGGAACTTGGTCGACTTCTCCGTCTTCTGGTCCTTCACGTGAACCAGGGTCCCCACGTTCACGACGTCCGTGTCCACCGACTTCTCGTCGATGATGCGCGCGACGCTCAGCTTCTCCTCGAGGTCGGCAATCTGCTTCTCGAGCATCGCCTGCTCGTTCTTCGCGTCGTCGTACTCCGAGTTCTCGGAGATGTCGCCGAACTCGCGAGCCTCCTTGATCCGCTGAGCCACCTCGCGGCGGCGCTCGCCGCTGAGGTACTCGATCTTCGTCTTGAGCTCTTCGAGCCCCTGGGGTGTGAGGACGGTCTCTCTCGCCATAGAAAAACCCTCCAGTTGTCCGGTCGGAGGGACGGCGGAGTGTAGCAACGGGCGATCAGGCTGCAATGGCGATTTCCCGCCCGCTGAGAAGGCTCAGCGCGGCCCGCGCGCGGACCGTCGTGGGGGCGCTCACGAGCGGCAGTCGCTCCCGCTTCGTGAGCTTCAGGCGATCGGCATACCAGGGGTAGAACTTGCGGAGATAGCGGCCCGCCCGCTCCACGCCGAGGTGCTCCTCGGCCCTCTCGATCACCCACTCGAGCTCCTCCACAACCTCCGCCGGCGAGGGCTCGCCCTCGTACTCGCCGAGCAGCCGCGCGAAGCGCCAGGGCTGCCCGAGCGAGCCGCGCGCGAGCATCACCGCGGCGGCCCCGCTCTCCTCGAACGCGCGGACCACCGCGTCGTCACTCGAGAGCCCGCCGGACAGGATCAGCGGCACCGGCAGCTCCTCGCACAGCTCGCGCGCGAGGGCGTAGTCGGGCGCTCCCGAGTGCTGCTGGGACGCGTGCCGGGGATGGAACGCGATGCCCGCCACGCCCGCCTCGTCCGCGAGCCGGCGCGCCAGCTCCACGCCGCGACGGTCGCCGGGCTCGTGGCCCGGCCGCAGCTTGACGGTCACCGGCAGGCCGCTCCCCTCGCCGGCCGCCCGGGCGATGGCCACCGCCTTGTCGGGATCGTCGAGGAGCGCCGCCCCGGCGCCCGTCCTGCAGACCTTGCGCACGGGGCAGCCCATGTTGAGGTCGATCAGATTCGCCCCGGCGTCGGCCACGATCGCGGCGGCCTCGCGCATCACCTCGGGGTCGTGGCCGAACAGCTGCATCGACACGGGATGCTCCTCCGGATGGATGCGCAGGAACTCGGTGCGCGTGCGCCGGTCTCCGTACGCCAGCCCGAAGCTCGACACCATCTCGGACACCGTCAGGCCCGCGCCGTAGCGCTTGGCCTGGAGGCGCACGAACCAGTTGCCGATGCCGGCCAGCGGCGCGAGCACGAGGCGGTTGGGCAGCGCCACGCCGCCCAACGTCCAGGGTTCCCGAAGCGACCGGGTCATGCAGCGAGAGTAGCCCCCTCGACGAGCCGTCGCAGGTCATGCGCGAGTTCGGCCCTGTGCCGCCTGAGCTGTGCGCCCGTCACACGCAGCGGTCGCCAGCCCTGCACCGTGAGCCGGCGGTCGCGAGCCCGGTCGCGCTCGAACGCCATCGGATCCATGTGGAACGCGTGACTGTCTATCTCCACCGCGAGCCGTTCCCGGCGCCAGAGCGCATCGACCTCGATCGGCGGCCCGCCGTCGCCCAGGTCGAGCCAGACATTCAACTCGGGCCGCCGCAGCATCAGCTCGTCCACGAGGTCGAGAAAGCCGTCCTCGAGCTCGCTGCGGGTAAACGCGGCTGCGTCGCGGCGCCACTCGAGCGCGAGCCTGATGGCGCGGGCACCGCGGCGGCGCGGGTAGCGGGCGAGCAGATCGTCCAGCGACAGCGCGTCCCACAACCGCAGGGCGTCCATCTGGTTCAGCGCCGACTCGAGCTGCCGTGGCGGGCGTCTGGCGCCACGCGGCAACGGAAGCTCCGCGGCCATGTCGAAGAGGGTGCGAGGAGGGCTGGTGACGGGCATGCCATGGTGCACCTTGACCTCGTCAAGCGGTATGACGCCGCGGTGGAAGTGGATGCCGTGACGGTTCGTGCGACGCGCCGGTGCGATGACATGTGTGGACGTGGGCTTCCAGCGGATTGCCTCGTAGTGCGCAGCGGCGGCGAAACAGCTGAGCACGGCCCCCGGGCCGCCGAGCAGCAGCGCGTCCCACCACGCGGCCTGGCGGCTCCGCTCGCGGTGGCCCAGGGCGTAGACGCCGGCCCAAACGACGAGCAGCCAGGAACGTTCGATCCGACGGTCCACGCCACGCGGGTCATGCCCAGATCGAGCAGCTGCCAGCGGGCGATCCTCCCCCGCTGACGGGCCGCTAGGGCCACGGCAGCCCGCTCACCGTCACGAGAGGAGGATGGACCACCACCTTCGGGGGTGATCCTCTTCTCGTGGTGCATCGGCCGATTGTCGGCCTTGCTCGGTTAGAGGTGGGTGACGGGCGCCGAAGACTTTGCCACGGCGCCGTTACGAATCGCTGTTGCGTTCCCAGATCAGCTTCAGGCCGGTGAGGGTCAGGTGGTCGTCGACCTCGTCGACCTGGTCGCAGAAGGGGACGATCGCCGAGGCGTAGCCGCCGGTCGCGATCGTGCTCGCCTCCTCGCCGAGCTCCTCGCGCAGTCGGCCGAGGATGCCGTCGACCTGGCCGGCGTAGCCGTAGACCACGCCCGCCTGGATCGCCTCGTCCGTGCCCTTGCCGATCGCGTGCCGCGGCTTCGAGATCTCCACCCTCGGCAGTCGCGCGGCGCGCGCGCCGAGCGCCTCGAGCGAGATCTCGATCCCGGGCGAGATCACGCCGCCCAGGTACTCGCCCGCCGACGAGACCACGTCGTAGTTGATGGCGGTGCCGAAGTCCACCGCGATGCACGCGCCGCCCACGCGGTCGTAGGCGGCCACGGCGTTCGCGAGCCTGTCCGCGCCGAGCTCCTGCGGGCGGTCGATGCGGATCGGCATGCCGGTCCGCAGCGACGGCCCCACGAGCGCGCCGCGGCCGCCGAGGTAGCGCTCGATCAGCCTCTCGAACTCGTGCGCCAGCGTGGGCACCACCGACGACACCATCGCGGCGTCCACGTCGCCCAAGCTGAGATCGCGCAGCCGCAGCAGGCTCGCCAGCCCCGCCGCGAGCTCGTCGGCCGTCGCGAACCGCGCAGTGGCGAAGCGCCAGTGCTCCACGAGCTCGTCCTCACGGAACATGCCCACGTGGGTCTGGGTGTTGCCGACGTCGATGGCGAGCAGCACGGGCACGCGATTATCGCCGAGGGACAGGCCGCGGCTTACGATCGCAGCGGTGCGCCCATCGCGTGGAAGCCGCCGTCCACGTGGAGGATCTCCCCGGACACCGCCCGGGAGAGGTCCGAGAGCAGGAAGAGCACGGCGTCGGCTACCGGCGCCGGGTCGGTGGTGTTCCAGCCGAGCGGCGCCTGCTGCTGCCACAGCGACGCCAGGTCGTCGAAGCCCGGGATGCCGCCGGCGGCGGGGGTCTCCACCGGTCCGGCCGACACGAGGTTCACGCGCACGCCGTCGCTGCCGAGGTCGCGTGCCAGGTAGCGCGATACCGACTCGAGGGCGGCCTTGGCCACGCCCATCCAGTCGTACACCGGCCACGCCACGGCGGCGTCGAAGTCCATCCCGACGAGCGAGCCGCCGCCATCCATCAGCGGCGCCACCGACTCGGCCAGCGCCTTGAACGAGTACGCGCTCGTGCGGAAGGCCACCTCGGCCGACTCCGCCGGGGCGCTCATGAACTTTCCGCCGAGAGCGTCGCCCGGAGCGAAGGCGATCGCATGCAGCGCGCCGTCGACGCCGCCCCAACGCGACTCGAGGTCCGAGCGCAGCGCCGCGAAGTCGTCCGGGCTGTTCACGTCGAGCTCGAGCACGTCGGGCGGGTCGGGCAGCCTGGCCGCCGCGCGCTCGGTCATCCGGCGCGTGCGCCCGAAGCCCGTGAGCACGATCTCGGCGCCCTCCTTCTGGGCGCGCTCAGCGACCGAGTAGGCGATCGAGCCCTTGGTGAGTACGCCCGTGATGAGCAGGCGCTTGCCTGCGAGCATCAGATCAGGACGGGCTCGGTGTCCGCTCGCGGCTCCTCCACGAGCGGCATCGTGTCACGTCGCCACAGCAGCTCCACATCGGCCTTCATCACGAGCTTGCCGCGCTGGTTGAGCACGCGCCAGCGCGTTTCCACCAGCCCATGCGAGGAGTCGAGCTCGGTCTTGCCGAGGATCTCCCCCTCCACGTGCAGCGTGTCGCCGATCTTGACCGGCTGCTTGAACACGGCGTCCCCGACGCGCCGCAGGGCCACGATCCGCTCGGGATCGAACGGCACCAGCCCCGCCGCGTAGGAGAGCACCAGCAGCCCGTGCGCGATCCGCTCGCCGAAGCGGCTGCCGGCCGCCCACTCGGCGTCCGTGTGCTGCGGGTGCCGGTCGCCGGTCAGCGTGGCGAAGCCGCTGATGTCGGCCTCGCCGATCGTGCGCCCGAGGGTGGTGAAGCGCTCGCCAGCCGCCAGCACATCGAAGTCCTTCGAGAAGGTGGTGGTCATGCCGGGCTGGCTCCCCTCTTGAGGCGCAGCCGGGCGCGCAGCATGCGCAGGAACTCGGCCGCGGCCCTCCGGTGCCCCTCGGGCGAGGGGTGGAAGCCGTCGTCGGCGAAGGTCGCGCGCTGCTCAGCGGCCGGGTGGTCGAACCCCTCGAGCAGGGCCACGCCGTGGCTCCGCGCGACCGTCCGCGCGGCGGCGTTGAAGCGCTTCATGCCCTTCTCCACGCGTGCCCGCGAGCGCGGGCGCAGCTCGAGGAAGCGCGACAGGTCGGGATAGGTGGCGGTCATGATCTCGGCTCGGGGCGCGCCCTGGCGCAGCCGCTGGAACATCCGCGAGAGCCGCTGGGCGTACTCGTGCTCGTCCGGCCGGGTCGACTCGAGCACGTCGTTGGCGCCGCACACCAGCGTGATCAGGTCGGGATCGAGCGCAAGCGCGCGCTCGAGCTGGTTACGCTCGACCTCCGCGCTCGTTGCGCCGACCACGGCCAGGTTCTCGTAGCGTACGTCCGGCCCGAGCGAGCGCGCGAGCTCGTCCGGCCAGCGCGGCTGGTCCGGATCGAGCCCGGCGGTGAAGCTGTCCCCGAGGGCGACGTAGACGGTCACAGCGGGATGTTCCCTCCACCGTTGCCGTACTGGCCACCGTGGGACAGCGCCGCGATCGCGGCGGCGAGCCGCGGGCGGGTGTCCTTGGGCTCCACGAGCTCGTCGATCTGGCCTTCGCGCGCCGCGATCTCCGCGGACACGTGGCCCTCCTCGTACTCCTCGGCCAAGCGGTCGCGCTCGGCCTCGGGGTCGTCGGCCGCCGCGATGTCGCGCCGGTGGACGATGCCCACGGCCTGCTTGGCGCCCATCACGCCGATCTGCGCGTCCGGCCAGGCCAGCGCCAGGTCGGCGCCGAGGTCCTTCGAGTTCATCGTGATGTAGCCGCCGCCGAACGCCTTGCGGAGCACGACGGTCACCTTGGGCACCACGGCCTCCGCGAACGCGTGCAGGAGCTTGGCCCCGTGGCGGATCACCCCGAGCCCCTCCTGCTTGGTGCCGGGAAGGAAGCCGGGCGTGTCGACGAGCACCACGAGCGGCAGCCCGTAGGAGTTGCAGAGCCGCACGAACTTGGCCGCCTTCTGCGACGCGTCGGCGTCGATCACACCGCCCAGGTACCAGGGCTGGTTGGCGATAACCCCCACCGGCCTGCCCTCGATGCGGCAGAGCGCGGTCACCATGTTGCGCGCCCAGCGCTCGGAGACTTCGAGCAGGTGACCGTCGTCCACCAGCGCCTCGATCACGCCCCGTACGTCGTAGACCGATCGCTGAGACTCGGGCACGATCGCCGCCGGATCGGTGCTCCGGGGGATAGCCGGCGGCGCCATCGGGGCGGCCTCGCCCGCGGCCTGGGGCAGGTGCGCGAGCAGCTCGCGCGCGACGCGGATCGCGTCGATGTCGTCGTCCGCCACGAACTGGCAGACGCCGTTCTTGGCGTGCACCCGCGGCCCGCCGAGCTCGCCGGCGTCCACGTCCTCGCCCATGACCTCGCGCACGACGCCGGGCCCGGTCAGGAACATCGCCGACTGCTGAGTCATCACAACGAAGTCGGTGAGGGCGGGCGAGTACGCCCCGCCGCCGGCCGACACGCCGGTGATGACCGAGATCTGCGGGACCTTGCCGGACAGCCGCACGCTTTCGCGGAAGATGCGCCCGTAGCCGCCGAGCGCCGCAATGCCGTCGTCCATGCGCGCGCCGCCGGAGGCGACGAAGCCGATCACGGGAACGCCGGCGCGGCCGGCGAGCTGCATAACGCGGACGATGGTGTCGGCGTGCGCCTCGCCGAGCGAGCCACCAACGAAGGACTGGTCCTGGGCGTAGCAGTACACGGGCCGGCCGGCGATCGTGCCGGCGGCGCCGACCACGCCGTCACCGGCGCGCATCCGCTTCGACTCCTTGCGGGGGAGCACGGTCGAGCGGATCACATTCAGCGAGCCGGGATCGCAGAGCGCCTCCAGACGCTCCCGGGCGGTCAGCGTGCGGGGTTCCTCGACGACCCGCAGGCCGCCGCGGACGTGTCCATTCGTCCTCTCAGCGAGAGCGCTCATGAAGCCTCCAGGCAGAGCACGGCGTTGTGTCCTCCGAATCCGAATGCGTTCGACAGCCCGATCGCACGCACGTCGCCATTCGCCAGCGGCCGTGCCTCGTTCGGGACGTAATCCAGGTCGAGCCCCTCGTCGGGCTCCTCGTAGTTGAGCGTGGGGGGCGCGATCCGGTCGCGCAGCGCCAGCAGCGTGGCGATCGACTCCACGGCGCCCGCGGCGCCGAGCAGATGGCCGATCGCGGACTTGGTCGAGCTCACCGGCAGCTCGTGCGCGCGCTCCTCGCCGAAGGCGGCCTTGATCGCATTCGTCTCGGAGCGGTCGTTGAGCGGGGTCGAGGTTCCGTGGGCGTTCACGTAGATCACGTCCCCGGCCTCGATGCCGGCGTCCTTCAGCGCGAGCTCGATCGCCTTGGCGGCGCCGCGGCCACTCGGCTCGGGCGCCGTCAGGTGGTGGGCGTCCGAGGTCGATGCGTAGCCGCGCAGGTAGCCGAGGATGCGGGCACCGCGCTCGCGCGCGGCCTCCTCCTCCTCGAGCACGAGCACGCCCGCACCCTCGCCCATCACGAAGCCGTCGCGGCGACGATCGAACGGGCGCGAGATGCCGCTGTCGGAGAGCGCGTCCATCTTGTCGAACGCCGCGGTGGCGAGCGGCGTGATCGCCGCCTCGCTGCCGCCGGTCACCACGCAGTCGGCGTCGCCGTAGCGGATCAGCCGCTCGGCCATCCCGATCGCGTGAGCGCCGGCCGCGCAGGCGGACACGGTCCCGAAGGACTGCCCGCGAAGGTCGTACTTCATCGCCACCACGCCGGACGCGGCGTTGGCCATCAGGAGCGGGATCGACAGGGGCGAGATCCGCCCCGCGCCCTGCTCGTGCATCACGAGGTGCTGGGTCTCGAGCGTGCCGATGCCGCCAATGCCGGTGCCGATCACGCATGCGGTGCGGTCCGGGTCGCCGGGCGGTGCGCCGTCCCAGCCCGCGTCCTCCACCGCCTCGCCGGCGGCGGCCAACGCGAGCTGCGTGAAGCGGTCCGAGCGCCGCACCTCCTTGGTCGAGAGGTGCTCCTTGGGCTCGAACTCACCGGCACGGCCGAAGCCGTCCTCGATGCCGGACACCCCCGCGCTCCAGCGCTCGTGCAGGGTGCGGGCGCCGACGCCGAGCGGCGTCACGGCACCCACGCCGGTTATGACGACTGAGCGCGTCATCCGAGCTTCGACATCACCAGATCGACAGCCTGACGGACGGTCTTCACACCCTCCATGTCCTCGCCCTTGAGCTGCACGCCGTAGTCGTCCTCGACGATCTGCGCGAGCTCCACGAGATCCAGGGAGTCCACGTCCATGCTCTCGAACTCGGCGTCGGGGCTGATCTGGTCGGGCTCGGCGCCGAACTCCTCGAGCGCCTTGAACACCCTCTGCTCGATCTCCTCACGTGTAGCTGTAGCTGCCATTCGTTCTCCTTGTGTCGGTGTCATGCGGTAAGTCCTCCGTCGACGGTCAGGCACACGCCGGTCACGTAGGCGGCGCCGTCCGACGCCAAGAAGCGCACGCACTCCGCCACCTCGTCCGGGGTACCTGTCCGCCGGGCCGGCACGTGACGAAGCAGGTCGTCACCCAGGCCCTCGGTCATGTCCGTCTCGATGAACCCGGGCGCCACCGCATTCACGGTCACGCCCCGGCGGGCGACCTCGGCCGCCACGGTCTTCGTCATCGCGACCAGCCCGGCCTTCGAGGCAGCGTAGTTGGCCTGCCCCGGGTTGGCCCGCTGGCCGACGATCGACGCGATGTTCACCACGCGGCCGAAGCGCGCCCGGATCATCGGCCGGAGCGCGCGGCGCGTGAGGCGGAACGCCGCGTTCAAGTTGGTGTCGATCACCCGCGCCCAGTCCTCGTCGTCGATCTGGGGCGAGAGGCCGTCGGCGCGCACGCCCGCGTTGTTCACGAGCACGAGCACGGGGCCGAACTCCTCCTCGAGCGCCTTGAAGAGCGCCTCGGTGGTGTCGGGCTCGGACACGTCGCCCTTGAGCGCCTTCGCGCGCCCGCCGGCGTCCGTGATCTCCTTGACCACGGCCTCGGCGGCGTCGGAGTCGCTGCGGTAGTTGATGCCCACCGGCCAGCCCTCGCGCGCGAGAGCCTTGGCGATCGCGGCGCCGATGCCACGGGAACTCCCGGTCACGAGCGCGCTGCCATCGGGACGTCCGTTCATCGATCCCACTGGACCACCCCCGCGCCCCAGGTGAAGCCGGCGCCGAACGCGGCGAGCAGGACGGTGTCGCCGCTCTCCAGCATGCCGCGCTCGCGCGCGTCGACCAGCGCGATGGGAAGCGTTGCCGACGAGGTGTTGCCGTAGCGGTCGATGCAGTCGATCACGCGCGACTCGTCGATGTCGAGCTTCTCGGCCACCGCCCGCAGGATGCGGATGTTGGCCTGGTGGTAGACGAACAGGTCGATCTCGTCGAGCGGCACGCCCGCGCGCTCGGTGACCTCGAGGGTCGACTCCGACATGCGGTGCACCGCCGCCTTGAAGGTGTCGTGGCCCTGCATGCGGATGCGCTGCTCCTCGTGGGTGGCGCGGATGGCGGGGCCGCCGTGGCCGTCGCAGTGCAGCACCACGTCGCCGATCCAGCCGCCGCCGCCGTTGGCCGGCGACACCACGGCCGCGCCCGCGCCGTCGGCGAACAGCGCCGCGGTGCCGCGGTCGGAGCCGTCGATGAAGCGGCTGAGCAGGTCGGCGCCGATCACGAGCACGTGCTCGGCACGGCCACCCTCCACCTGCGCGCTCGCGAGCGCGAGGGCGGACAGGAAGCCCGTGCAGGCCGCGCCCACGTCCATCGCGCCGGCGCGGTGCGCGCCGAGCTCGGTGGCCACGAGCGGGGCGGCGTTGGGGGTGATCTCGTCGGGCGACAGCGTGGCCACCAGCACGAGATCGAGGTCGGACGCCTTGATCCCCGCGGCGTCGAGGGCAGCCTGGCCCGCGGCGCTGCCGAGCGTTACCACGCTCTCGCCGTCGCTCGCGTAGCGGCGCTCCCGCACGCCGGTGCGGTGGACGATCCACTGCTCGGTCACTCCGGCGGAGTCGGCGATCACGTGGTTGGAGATCACTTGCTCGGGCACGACCATCTCGACCGACGCCATCGCGGCGGTGCGCAGGGCGCGCTTCGGCGCCGAGGGCCGCGTGGCGAGGGCGCTGCCGCCCCGCTGGCTGAAGCGTGACTCACGCATTGGCGGTCTCCAGTGCGAGCGGCGCCTCGGCCTGCACACCGTCGAGTGACTTGCGCACGAGGTTCGTGAGCACGCGACCGGGTCCGGTCTCCACGAAGCTGCCGGCGCCGCGGCGCTCGAGCTCCTGCATCACCTCGAGCCAGCGCACGGGGCTCGTGATCGCCTCCACGAGGCGGGTGCGAATGTCGTCGAAGGGCTCCGCCGTGACGCAGGACAGGACGGGCACGCGCGGCTCGCGCACCTCCACCTCGCCCACGAGCTCGCGGAAGGGCGCGACGGCGGGCTGCATCAGCGGCGAATGGAAGGCGCCGGCCACGGGAAGGCGCTTGGCGCGCACCTTGCGCTCGGACAGCTCGGCCTCGGCGCGGTCGAGCGCGTCGTTCGCGCCTGAGAGCACCAGCTGGTCGGGAGCGTTGTCGTTGGCCACGCTGAGCCCGGTGGCCTCGGCCACCTCGTGGATGGCGGTCCGGTCGCCGCGTGCGCGCACGGCGATCATGCCGCCGTCACCGGTCTCCTCGGCGGCCTCCTGCATGAGGCGTCCGCGCGCGGCCACGAGGCGCAGGCCGTCCTCGGCCTCGAGCGCGCCGGCGGCCACCAGCGCGCCGATCTCGCCGAGCGAGTGGCCGGCCATCAGATCAGGGCTCACGCGCTCGCGCAGCTGCTCCCAGCCGGCGAGCGACGCGCAGTAGATCGCGGGCTGCGCCCAGCGGGTGCCGTCCGCGGCCCGCTCGAACAGGTCCTCGCCGACCTCCTGGGTGGCGAGCTCGAGCAGGTCGGGACGCGAGCGCTCCACGCTCTCTCGCATGTCGGTTGTCTGGCTGCCCTGCCCCGGAAAGAGCAGCGCGGTTGTCGCGATGTCGGACATCTCCTTACACCTTCTCGTTATGGGCCGTTCCGTTACCGGGAGGCACCCCGTACCCCCCGGTCGGGGGGGTCCGGGGCGAAAGGTGGGGGAGTCAGACCTTTTCGATTGTGTCGATCGTCTCTTGCGGGCGGCGGGCGCGGAAGCGGAAGCTGTCGCGCTCGGCGGTCACGTCGACGTGCTCGAAGCCGGCCGCCCGAAGACGCCCAGGGAGCTCCTCCGGGTCGATCACGACCCTGGTGTCGCCGATGTGGAGAAGGGCGAAGCCGAGCCCGCGGCCGGTGCTGTCGGTGCCGGCAAACGGCGCGCCCGGCCGCAAGACCCGGTGCACCTCCGCGAAGAGCCGGTCCTGGGCCTCCTCGGACGGCACGTGGTGGAGCATGGTGAAGCAGACGGCGGCACTGAAGCCGACCGGCGAGCGGGCGGTGCCCGCGAGCCTTCGATCTCCGTCCGGGAATGGCATGTCCGTGGCGTCGCCCCCCACGACCCGAGTCCTCCCGGCGAGCCGCTCCCGCAGCGGCGCCGCCAGCACGGGGTCGATCTCGAGCGCGGTGAGCCGCCCCGCCCGGCGCGCGAGCACCTCGGTCGCGGGGCCGAAGCCGGGCCCGACCTCGAGCACGTCGTCGCCGAGCTCGATCTCCGCGATCGCGGGCGGCACGAGCTCCTCGCGCACATGCCGC
>Ga0075430_100002579_pt1 | contig 15113 bp, 10 predicted proteins | sample RhiMetdeltSRZDD4_FD_75294 | JGI IMG/M metagenome (GOLD analysis project Ga0075430, IMG submission 75294) | Populus rhizosphere microbial communities from Tennessee, USA - Rhizosphere MetaG P. deltoides SRZDD4 | ecosystem: Host-associated > Plants > Roots > Rhizosphere > Soil | place: USA... | reverse complement strand
TGCGGAGCCCCGCGGCGATCACTAGGGCGCGTTCGAACTGACGTGTCTTCTGCGCGAACCTGAAGTCGATCTCGAACCGGCCGTCGTCCGAGAGTCGCATCGCTGGAAGATCGCGGCGCAGCTGACGTACCGCGCTCAGGCCGGCGGCCAGTTCGCGTACTGCGGCGGCGCGGTCGCCAAGCGCGGCGGCGCGCCCGGCGGCACCAGCGGCGTCAGCCATGCGCTTGACGCCGGCACTCAGCGCCGCGGGCGGTGAAGCGCCGGCAAAGGCCGTCAGCGCGGCGAGACTCGTGTCGAGGCCTTCGAAGAACGACTTCGGCGCGATGCCGGGCTGGCCAATGACGGAGTCCTGGAGCAGATAGGTGCGCGTGGTCGAGGCGCCTGGCAGCGGCAGCAATTGCGACGTCCCCTGACACTTGTGCATGCTGCGCGCTTCGATCCCCAGCTCGCCGAAGGTGCGCCCGAGGAGCGGCTCGAACACATCGGTCGGCATCCGCATCTGCGCCGGCTGCAACGGCGCCGGACGGTCTGCGAAACTCCCCATGTCCGTGCAGAACACGCGTTTCGCCTGCCAGGGCCGCAATCCTTCTTTTATCTGCTCGGGGTACCTGGCGGGATCGGCGGCGGCGCGAAAAGCTTCGCGCGTGAGCAACGCGGAAGCCTGGTGGTGCTGCCCTCCCCCGCTGCCGCCGCAGAGAAATCCGGCGATCACATCGGGACGGACCGCACGGATGTGCCGCACGAAGTCGCCAAGGATCTCGTCGTGCCCCCAGCGTTGCAACGATTCCTCGACGCTGAACGAAAACCCGAAATCGATGGCCCGCGTGAAGTACTGTTCGGCGCCGTCGAAGCGGTGCACCGCGAGCAGCTCTTCCGTCCGCAGCACGGACAGCGCCTGCGAGAGCTCGGGGCCGATCTCGTTCTGACCGCCGTCGCCGCGGGTGGCGGTCACGAGCACCGTCCGCATCCCCTGCCCGTGGCCGAGCATCGCGAGCAGCGCATTGTCCTCGTCGTCGGGATGCGCCGTCGTCTGCATGAACGTCGAGACGGTCTGGAGCTGGCGGATGGCGAGGCCCAGGGCCGCAGAGTCAGGATGTTCACCGACCGGCTGGACCCGCAATTGCGCCGGAAGCGGGACGTTGAAGACGAACAGGAAGATTGCGAGAGAGAGGAACCCGAGTCGAGTAATCAGCTTCATCGAGTGGAAGGGCGATCGGGCCCGGCCATTCAGCCGGGCCCATCTAGCTGCTAAAAGTAGAACTTGAAACCAAGCTGGAACGCGCGCTGTTCGAAGCCCGCGGTCACTCGTCCAGCATCCTTGAACTCGTCGCCGGTCGTCAGCAATGTCGTCGTCGGCACGCCAGCGGCGTTGACCGTGAAGGACGGGTTCACCGTTGCCACCTGATCGGTGTTGAAGAGATTCTTGAATTCACCTATCACCTCGACCTGGCGACGGCCCGCAAGCGGGATGAACCGAGAGTACCGCAGATCGACGTTGTAGCGCGCGGGCAAGTAGACGGAGTTCCGCGGCACGAACAGCGGCCGGTCGTTCGGCAGCCCGTCGAGGTTCAGATCCTGATTGCCGCGAATGGCGAACGGCAGCCCGCTGTTGAACTGCATCATGACGCCGACCTGGTTGTCGGTCAGGATCGCATCCATCACGCGATGGCCCGTCGACACCCTGGAGCGCGCGACGATCGTCCCGGCGAAGTTGTGCCGCTGGTCCATCAGGTTGGGTCCCTTGTCGCGCTCGAGATTCGTCGGGTCCGAGCGCGGATCGTCGGCGTTGACCGCATACGACGTCAGAATCGACGGATTCCACATCGGCGCTGTGTCCTCGCCCTTCGCATAGGTGTAGCTGAGATCGAACTGGACGTTGTTCAGCCAGCGGCGTCCGAACTGCAGTGTGAGGCCTTTGTAGGTGGACTCGCCGACGGACTCGAGGTTGTAGATGTGATTGAAGCGCGGATCGATCCGCGTGGAGGCATTGACCGCCGTGCTGAAAATCGGACGGCCGTCTTCGAGCTGACCGACCGGATTGATCAGATTGATGTCGTTCAAGACCGGCAGCGCGTCGCCCTTGGCATAGACGAACCCGACGGTCACCGCGTAGTGGGTGCCGACGCTCCGTTCGTACTGGATGTTGTTCTGGAACGTCCGGCCGACAGCGAAATCCGGATCGATCGTCGCAATGCTCTGCGTCGGCAGCGCAAAGCCAGCCGGCAGATTGTCGAGCGTATCGGGAAACGCGGGCGCACCAGCGGCGGTCGGATTGAGCGCAACCGAAACGCGCGCGGGCGAGCCGCTGTTCTGGAAGGCGTTTTCGTACGAGACCAGGAGCGGCTGGTCGTACATGATGCCGGTGCTGCCGCGGATGACGCTCCGCTTGTCCTTGAACGGCGTCCAGGCGAAGCCGACCCGTGGCCCGAGGTTGTTGGTGTCGGTCTTGAAGTCGCGTGAAGATTCGAACGGCGACGTCGGGTCTGCCTCCGGCCAGTCGTACAGGTCGTAGCGGAGCCCGTAGAGCAACTTGAGGTCGGGTGTCATGCGCCAGTCGTCCTGCACGAACATGCTGTACAGCCGCGTGTCCATGCTGAATGCCGGCTCGCCGAACAGCTGCGTGAAGTTGGTGTAGCTGCGGAGATTCACGCCGTCACGCGCCGCAAGATACGCGTCGATCGACGGGAACGTATACAGCGAAAAAAGCGAGGCGACGCGCTCGTCGGCGATGAACTGCGCGTCGAACCCGAACTTGAAGCTGTGGTTTCCGCGCAGCCAGGTGAAGTTGTCGACAATCTGCCAGATGTCCTGCGTGAAGTCGAACCCGGCATCCTGGGTCGTGCTGTTCGGCCCACCGAAGTTCGCCACGCCCGTGATGCGGACCTGCGAGCCGCTGCCGGAGAACTCGCTGGGCCCTCTCGACTGATGGCGGTTCGCGAACTGGAAGCGCAGCTCGTTCAGCCCTGCCGGACCGATCGTGGAGACGACCTGGGCAGCCGCCGACTTCATCGCGTCGACGAAGTCGGTCACGACTTCGAGCGAATTGGGCACGCTGGAGGTCGTCGACGTGATATTCGCCGGTGAGTCGTTCTCGAAGTAGATGTAGCGGCCGGTGATGCGATGCGCGCTGTTGGCCTGCCAATCGACCTTACCGATGTAGAAGCGGGCCGTCTGCTCGCGGGGGATGACGGCGGGTTGCGGCTCGAGCCCGATGCGCTGCGCGTCTTCGGGACGGATCGTGATCGGCGTGGTGCCAGAGAGGTCACGATAGGTGCTCTCGAAGCCGCCGAAGAAGTGCACGCGATCGCGGACGATCGGGCCGCCCGCTTCCGCCGTCCACGTATCGATCCGGGTATCCGGCTTGTTCGAGTCGGTGCGCGCCTGCGTGAAGGGATACGGATACGCGCTGAACGGCTTGCGCCTGAAGCGATAGCTCGCGGAGCCCCGTAGAAGGTTCGTGCCTGAAGGCGTAATCGCGTTGTAGACCAGGCCCGTCGTCTGACCGAACTCAGGTGCGTAGCCGCTCGTGACGACCTTCACTTCCTGCACCATTACTTCCGAGACGGGCAGCAGCCGCAAGCCGGCGCGGTCCTTTTGCGTATTGGTATTGCCGTCGATCTGGTAGTTGACCCTGAGCAAGGTGCCGTTCGCGCTGAAGCGCGGCACGCCGAACTCGGGGTTCTCGAATCCGCTCACACCGGGCTGAACGAGCGCGAAGTTGTACGGATTCCTGGACACGAGCGGCAGGTTCTTGATCTCCCGCTCGGTGAGGTTCCGGCCGGCATCGATCTTACCGGTGTCGACGACTGGCGTCGCGCCAGAGACCACGACGCTCTCGGCCACGCCACCGACCGACAGGTTGATGTCGAGGACGAGCGACTGCCCCGCCCCGAGGGTCAGGCCAGCCTGCTCGAACTTGCGGAAACCCTGCAGCTCCGCGGTCACCGAGTACGAGCCGAGGGGCAGGGCCAGGGCCCGGTACAGGCCGTTGTTGTTGGTCACGACCGTGCGGTTGGCGCCGGTGTTGACGTTCGTCACAGTCACCGTCACGCCTGGAATGACCGCACCGCTCGTATCCCGAACGATGCCTTCGACGTTTCCGTTGGCTGCCTGGGATTGCGCGAGGGCACTCGACGGCACAGCCACAGCCAGCCACGCGGCCAGCACGGCGATGCTTCGGTTTCGAATCATGATGGATGCCTCCCATGGGCACCGAAGAAGATGTGAGCGCGCGGGGGTAGCGGATTCCCTCACGGGAACGCGACCCGCCATTGTACAATGTTGGCGGCTTCCCCTACGACGCAGTATCCCGGTGCCCGGGTCCAGCCGATACTTCTGCTGAGACTTGCGACCACTGCCGAACTGACGTCTACCACTGTGACGACCACGAAAGCCGACCGTCCGACGAAGCCCCTGGGCTCCCGCCTTCGTACCTGGTTCCGTCGGCGACGGCGCAGCTGGAAGTTCTTCGCGCTGGTCGCGTTCTCCGGTCCCATGCTCGTCCTGTGTTGCATCTTCGGTTATTACTACGTTGTCTTCTCGCGGATGATCGACGCCCGGATTCACGGCGAGCTCCAGCGCGTGGACCCGCGTGTGTTCGCCCGCCCGTTCGAGGTGCGCCGCGGGCAATCGGTGAACCTGCGGCAGTTCGTCGAACGGTTGAACGAGCTCGGCTATTCGCAACGGGCCAAGGCCGAAGGCCCCGGCGAATTCACCATCGGACGTGATGCCGTCGCCCTCGTCCCCCGTGACGGCGATCGCAAGGGACGCACCGTCCGCGTGGTGTTCACCGGCGCGACCAAGACGCGTGAGGCGAGCACCGTCGGGCAAATCGAGGTGATCGGCAACAAGGGCGGATCCGATCACCTGAACCTCGGCGCCCCTGTGATCACCGCGCTCGTGTCAACAGGACGTGAGAAGCGCCGCGACGTGCCGCTGCAGCAGATCCCGCAGCAGATGGTCCAGGCCGTTCTGGCCATCGAAGACCGCCGCTTCTACGACCATCCGGGTGTCGACCCCATCCGGACTGTCGGGGCGGTGTTCACCAACGTGTTTGGCGACAAACCCTATCTACAGGGCGGCAGCACCTTGACGCAGCAGATCGTCAAGAACACGTTCCTGACACCCGAGAAGAGCTTCAGGCGAAAGGCGCTCGAGTGGTTCATGTCCGTCGTGCTCGAGCGCAAGCTGTCGAAGGATCAGATCCTCGAGCTGTACTTGAACGACGTCGCGCTCGGCCAGCGCGGGTCGTTCGCCATTCACGGCGTCGCCGAAGCGGCGCGCCTCTTTTTCGCCAAGGACATCACCAACGTCTCGCTGAGCGAAGCGGCGACGATTGCCGGTGTCATCCAATCGCCCTCGCGTTTGTCGCCGTTCAACCATCTCGAGCGTGCGCGCGAACGCCGGAACGTCGTCCTGGGGGCAATGGCCGACGCGGGTTACGTGGCGGCGGACGCCGCGGATCGGGCGAGCAAGGAACCGCTGCAGATCTCGGCTCGGGCGCTCGATTCGGAGGCGCCGTACTTCGTCGATTACGTCAGCCAGCTGCTTCAGGAAAAATACAGCTCGGTGGCAGGGGCGGCCGACGTCTACACGACGCTCGACCTTCACCTGCAGCGCATCGCGCACGACGTGGTGCGCGACGGCGTCGCACGGCTTGATGAGATGCTCGCCCGCCGCCGGCGGCGCCCGCAGGCGGCCCTGATCGCCGTCGATCCGCGCACCGGCGAAGTGCTCGCGCTTGTCGGCGGCCGGTCGTACAACCAGTCACAGTTCAACCGCGCCATCACCGCGCGGCGGCAACCTGGCTCGGTGTTCAAGCCGTTCGTCTATCTCGCCGCGTTCGAGCACGCATATCAGGAAGGGCGTACCGACGTCACGCCGGCTACCGTCGTCGGCGACGAACCGACGACGTTCGTCTTCAACGAGCAGAACTGGTCGCCGGGCAACTACGAAGGCGAATACGACGGGCCGATCACGCTGCGCCGCGCGCTGGCACTCTCGCGCAACATCGCGACGATCAAGGTGGCGGAAGCGGCCGGCTACGACGAGGTCGCGACACTGTGGAAGCGCGTGGGATCGGCTACGCCCCCGCGACCGTATCCGTCGATTGCTCTGGGTGTGTTCGAAGCCACGCCGCTCGAGATCGCTCAGGCCTACATGGTGTTCCCCAATGCCGGCATCATGCGCCCGCTGCGCGCCATCTCGCGCATGGTGAGTGGCGGCCGCGACGTGCCGGTCGAGAACGCCGCACCGAAGACCGTCGCGCGTCCCGACACGACGTTCCTGGTCACCAACATGATGCGCAGCGTGCTCAACGAGGGCACCGGCGCCGGCGCGCGCGCCGCCGGCTTTGCGCTCGACGCCGCAGGCAAAACCGGTACGACCAACGACCTGCGCGACGCCTGGTTCGTTGGCTTCACACCCGAACTGCTAACCGTCGTCTGGGTGGGGCTCGACGACAACCTTCCGGTCGGCCTGAGCGGAAGCCAGGCCGCCCTGCCCATCTGGACCTCCTTCATGTCGCGCGCCCTCGCCGGCCGGCCGAACGTGTCGTTCCAGCCACCCGACGGGATCTCGATGGTCGAGATCGATCGCGACACCGGCAAGGTCGCCGCGCCGATGTGCCCGCGCGTCTTCACGGAAGCATTCCTCACCGGCACCGAGCCGACCGAGGTCTGCCCGTTGCATAGTTACTGGAACTGACGCACTCGTAGTTCGTGGTTCGTAGTTCGTAGCTCGTGGTCCGGCCAAAGCCGGACACTACATGCTACGAACCACGGACAGAGTTTCAGCTATCATGAACATCAGGCTGCACAACCCTTGATTCAGGAACACTACGTGAACAAATCGATCACTTTCGCTCTTGCGCTTGTAGTCGTGATGACCTCGACGGCCTGCAACAAAGCGTCGAAAGACGCCCCGAACGCGGCCACGGCAACCACTGCTGACGCCTTGAAACAGGAGCCGCCGAAGCCCATGCCGGCGGAGCTGCCGGATGTGCTGGCCCGCGTGAACGGCCAGGAGGTGAAGAAGAGCGACTTCGACCTGCTCGTGCGTAACATCGAGCTGTCGCGGGGCCCGATTCCAACGGAGCGCCGCGACGAGGTCCTTCGCGCTGCGCTCAATCAGCTCGTCGAATACACGCTGCTGCAGCAGGAGGCCAAGAATCGCAAGGTGATGGTCTCGGACGCCGAGGTCAACGAGCGCATCAAGCAAATGCAGGGTCAGTTCCCGACCGAGGAAGCGTTCAAGAAAGCCCTCAGCGCGCGCGACATGTCGATCGATCGGCTGCGCGACGACGCCCGCGTGGATATGGTGATCACGAGGTTGGTCGAGGACGAGGTGGCGACGGCGCAACCGCCGACAGACGCCGAGTGCAAGGACTACTACGACAAGAATCCGGACAAGTTCAAACTCGGCGAGGCGGTCCGGGCGAGCCACATCCTGATTCTCGCGGACGACAAGGCGGACGAGGCGACGAAGAAGAAGGCCCGCGCGCAGATCGAGGCTGTCAACAAGCGCGTCAAAGCCGGTGAGGACTTCGCCCAGCTCGCGAAGGAACACTCGCAGGATGGCAGCGCGGCGCAGGGCGGCGATCTGGACTTTTTCGGCCGCGGGCGGATGGTGCCTCCCTTCGAACAGGCGGCGTTCGCGTTGAAGCCGGGCGAGGTCAGCGACATCGTGACCACGCAGTTCGGGTACCACATCATCAAGGTCACCGAGCGGCGGACGGAGTCGACGATTCCCTTCGACGATCAGCTCCAGGAGCGGCTGCGGCAGATCCTCACCGAGCAGAAGAAACAGGAAAAGGCGGCGTCGTTCGTGGCGTCGCTCAAACAGAAATCCAAGATCGAGGTCCTGGTCTGAACGAGGAAGTCCTCTTCGCGGCGGCGGAGGCGCTCAAGCGCGGCGAGCCCGCGGCGCTGGTGACGGTCGTCCGCGCGAGCGGATCCACACCGCAACGGGCCGGCGCGAAGATGCTCGTGTTCGCCGATGGGCGGACCGTCGGGACCATCGGCGGTGGATGCTACGAGAACGACGCGTTCTGGAAAGCGCGCGAAGCGCTCGGCTCGGGACACCCGGTGCTGCTCCACTACCAGTTGAACGACGACTTCGCCCAGGAAAACGGCCTCATCTGCGGAGGACAGATGGACGTCCACGTGGATCCACTGCTGCCCGCCCCGCGGTTGTACGTCATCGGCGCCGGCCATGTGGGATGGCATCTCGCACGCGTGGCAGGCGACGCCGAATTCCACGTGCACATCGTCGACGACCGCGAGAAATTCGCCAACCGCGAGCGTTTTCCGCAGGCGGCGGACGTCGTGGTCGAGCCGATCCCCGAGTGGCTGCACCGGACGGAGTTGCCAGCCTCCTCGTTCGTCGTGATCGTGACGCGCGGACACCAGAACGATCTGGATGCGTTGCGAGCGCTGGCGGCGCGGGATCTCCGCTACGTCGGCCTGATCGGCAGCCGGGCCAAGGTGAAACGCATCTACGACGCGTTGATCGCCGAGGGCATGCCGGCCGAATGCCTCGAGCGCGTCCATGCCCCAATTGGCTTGAACATCGGCGCCGTGACACCCGCGGAGATTGCGGTCAGCATCCTCGCCGAGCTGATTGCGGTCAGACGAGGCGTAGATAGCAGCGCACTTTCGATGGCACGCGTCGGCATCAAGTCCGCGCTCTGATGCCGTCGACCCTCATCCGCAACGCCCACATCGTCACCATGAACGATCGCCTCGATGTGGGCGACGGTGCGGTTGTCGTCCGTGACGGGTTGATCGTCTCGATCGGTCCGGAGCCGGATGGCCGTTTCGATACAGTCATCAACGCCGGCGGCGCGTACCTCCTTCCCGGTTTCATCCAGACGCACATCCATCTTTGTCAGACTCTCTTTCGCGGATCCGCTGACGACATGCCGCTCCTCGAGTGGCTGCGGCGCCGCGTCTGGCCGATGGAAGCGGCCCACTCGCCCGCGACGCTCGCCGCCTCGGCCCGGATGGCCGCCGCGGAGCTTCTGCTCGGTGGCACCACTACAGTGCTGACGATGGAGACTGTGCACGACACCGACGTCGTGTTCGAAACGCTCGCGGAGTCGGGAATGCGGGCGACTGTCGGCAAGTGCATGATGGACTCCGACGATCAGGTGCCCGCACGGCTGCAGGAGAAGACACAGAAGTCAATCGACGAGAGCCTGTCGTTGCGCGCGCGTTGGGATGGCGCGGCGAACGGCCGGCTGCGCGCAGCGTTCGCGCCGCGCTTCGCGGTGTCGTGCTCGCGGACGCTGCTCGAATCGGTGGCCGCGCTGTCAGCAGAGCACCGGGTTCTCGTGCACACGCACGCGTCGGAGTCGCGGGACGAGATCGAAGTGGTGCGCAAGCTGTCGGGGGGCATGAGCAACCTCGAATACCTCGCCGACACGAACCTGGCTACGCCACTGCTCTGCACCGCCCATTGCGTGTGGGTCACGGAGCGCGAGCAGGCGCTGCTCGCCGAACGCGACATCAAGGTCATGCACTGTCCCGGCTCCAATTTGAAGCTCGGCTCGGGCGTCGCGCCGGTGGTCGACATGCGCCGTCGTGGCGTTTGCGTCTCGCTCGGTGCGGACGGCGCCGCGTGCAACAACCGGCTCGACATGTTCGACGAGATGCGGCTGGCCGCCACGCTGCAGGCGGTTCGACATGCGCCCGGCGCCCTGACCGCGCGTGATGCGCTGTGGATGGCGACGCGGGAGGGAGCCCGGACACTTGGACTGGAAGATGAGATCGGGTCGATCGAGCTTGGGAAACGGGCCGACCTGATCCTCATCGAGCGCGACCGTCCCCATCTGGCGCCTGACCCGGATCCCTTCTCCACCATCGTCTACGCGGCGCGCGCTACAGACGTACGGCTGACCATGGTCGACGGCCAGGTGCTCGTCCGGGACTTCGGCCTGGACCGCGTCGACCCGGCCGAGATTGCCGCTGAGGCGCGCCTTGCAGCGGCTGAGCTGGCAAGCAGGGCTTAACCGCGATGGGCGATGGGCGATGGGCGATGGGCGATGGGAAATGGGAAATGAGGGGTAAAGGGCAAGGGGGCATGGGGAATGGCGCAATTGACTTAGCGAACCGATATAATGGTTTAGCAGTCCACAGGTACGAGTGCTAACTGACTATGGTTCGCCATCCTGAACTTCCGGAACGAGATAGACGGATTCTCGGCGCCGTTGTCCAGGCCTACATCGAGCAGGGAGACCCGATCTCCTCCCTCTGGTTGGCCGGACGGGGCTTCGGGGTGTCGTCGGCGACGCTGCGCGCGGTCATGGCTCGTCTCGAAGAGCAGGGATATGTTCGCCAGCCGCACACTTCTGCGGGCAGGGTGCCGACCGATCGCGGTTACCGGACCTACGTTGATCAACTGCTGGCTGACCGCCGGGCCTTCAGACCCGCTCCGCAGATCGAAGCGCGCCTCCGCCGCGCAAGCTCGGTCGGTGACCTGTTGAGCCATGCCTCGCATGAGGTGTCTCGTGCGTCCCATCAGGTCGGGTTCGCCGTCGCACCCGCTGTCGACTCGGCTGTGCTCGAGCACCTCGACTTCGTACCGCTCGACGGGCGCCGTGTGCTCGTGGTTCTGGTCGCAGCTGGCGGGCACGTCTCGCACAAGGTGATCGAGCCCATCGAGGATTACGAGCTCACGCAGCTGCAGGAAGCCGCCAACTACCTGAATAGCGAGTTCAGGGGCAGGACGCTGCTCGAAATCCGGCAACTCGTGCTCCACGGGCTCAGCGAGGATCGCATCCTCTACGACGCGTTGATGGCGCGCGCGCTGCGGCTGGCCAACACCACGCTGGAAGGCATGGACGACGAGGCGCCGACGGTGTTCATACAGGGGACGTCCCTGCTGGTCGAGGTGTTCGAGGGCGGCGAACCGGACGTCACGCTCGAGACCCTGCGGACGCTCCTCCGAATGATCGAGGAGAAGACCCGGCTCGTCGCGTTGCTCGACGAGTACATCAGCGGCGACGGCGTCACGGTGGTGATCGGCACCGAGCATCATTCGCCGGATCTCCGGCGCTTCAGCCTTGTCGTCTCGAAATACACGGACGGCCGCGGCACCGGCGCCGTCGGCGTCATCGGTCCGACCCGGATGCACTATTCGCGCGCGATCAACGCCGTCGAGAGCCTGTCGAGCGCCATCACCCGGATGGTGGCCGCGAAGTCCTGACCGCGTCACGCGTTCTCAACGAACGCCCTTCTTACTTACCAGGCAATTTCACCATCATGGAAGACAACCGAACCGACCAGGGAAACGACAAACGGGGACGTAGTGCGGCCGACGATGCAAGCGAAGCCGGGCGGGTCGCAGCCGCTGATTCGCCCGACGAACTTCAACGGCAGCGCGACGAATACTACGATCTTCTCCTGCGTAAGACGGCAGAGTTCGACAATTTCCGCAAGCGGATCGACCGTGAGCGCCAGGCCCTCTCGGAGGCGGCCGCCGCGGATCTGATCGCGGAGCTCCTTCCGCTCGTAGATGACATGGAGCGCGCGCTGAAAGCCGATGCCGGCAAGGACGTCGATGCATACCGGCGGGGCGTGGAGTTGATCCACCGGAGGCTGCTCGAAACGCTCAAGAAGCGAGGCGTCCGTCCGATTGACGCCCTCGGCACCGACTTCGACCCGCACCAGCATCAGGCGGTATCGTACGAACCCGCGGAGGGGCGCCGGGAGGGTGAGGTCATCGAAGAGTTCGGACGCGGATATATGCTCGGCGATCGTCTGCTGCGACCGTCGATGGTCAAAGTCGCCAAGGGCGACTCCCCCGGGAAGGCGACAACGAGCGAGCAAGGACAGACTGAACAATGAGGGCAGGCGTGGGCAAGCGTGACTACTACGAGGTCCTGGGCGTCGATCGTCAGGCCACCGAACAGCAGATCAAGAGTGCGTATCGCAAGCTCGCACTGAAGCACCACCCGGATCGCAACCCCGGCGACGCTGCGGCCGAGGAGCAGTTCAAGGAAGCGGCGGAGGCGTACGCCATCCTCGCCGACGCCGAAAAGCGCGGCCTGTACGATCGCTTCGGCCATGCCGGCGTCTCCGGCGCAGGCGCGGGTGCGGGCTTCGATCCGACGATCTTTGCCGACTTCTCCGACATCTTTGGGGGCCTCGGCGACGCCTTCGGGTTCGGTGACATCTTCGGCGGCCGGCGGCGGCGAGGCGGCCCACAGCGCGGATCCGATCTTCGTTACGACCTCGAGATCACGTTCGACGAGTCGGCCACCGGAACCGACACCACCATTCAGATTCCTCGGGAAGAAACCTGCGAGACCTGCACTGGCTCCGGTGCATCGCCGGGCACGTCGCCCGAGACGTGCTCGCAGTGCCGCGGTTCAGGCCAGCTCCGGTATCAGCAGGGCTTCCTCACCGTCGCACGCCCGTGCCCGAATTGCCGCGGCACCGGGAAGACGATCGCGAAGCCGTGTCAGTCGTGCCGGGGCGCGGGGCGAATCAGCCGCGAGCGGAAAATCACGGTCAAGATCCCGGCAGGGATCGCCACCGGACAGCGGCTGAGACTCTACGGCGAGGGCGAACATGGCAGCGCAGGTGGCCCCCCCGGGGATCTCTACGTCGTCGTCCACGTCCAGGAGCACTCGTTCTTCCACCGCGAGGGCGACGACCTCTATTGCGAGATGCCAATCAGCTTCCCGACCATCGCGCTCGGCGGGTCGGTGAAGGTGCCGACGCTGAACGGTCAGGAAGACCTGTCGATCCCCGCCGGCACGCAAACAGGCGCGCGGTTCAAGATCCGCGGCAAGGGCATGCCGAGCGTCAGCGGCCGGGGCCGTGGCGATCTCCACGTGATCGCCAGGGTGACGGTGCCGAAGAAGTTGACGAAGGAACAGAAGCACCTCCTCGAGGAGCTCGCCAAGACGTTGAAAGACGAGAAGGTGTCGCTCGAGAGTCAGGATGAAGGTGCAGACAAGCCGTTTTTTGAGCGGGTCAAAGATATTTTTGGTTAAGTCAGAGCCGTAGTCCGTGGTTCGTCGCTCGTGGCTCGAAGAGGCCATAAGAACGAGTTGCTTTACGAGCTACGAGCGACGAGCAACGAACTACGGACCACGATGACACGTTCTTCGTTGACTCACTCCCCCGCCCTCATCATCACCATCCCTGCCGGCGCGTCCGCTGGCTGGCGCGATCTGCTGGTCGGGGTACTGGCAGGCCACTCGGTCGTCGCGATTCACGAGGACGCGATCACGGACTCCAGCCGCTGGATCGCACACTTCCCCGACGCTGCCACTCGAGACGCGGCGATGGATTTCCTGACTCGCGGCAGCGAGTGGTCGCTCGTCGTCGCAGCTGCTGACATTCCCGACGAGGACTGGGCGAGACGGACGCAGGCCGATCTACCCGCGATCCGGATCGGGCGCGTGACGATCGCACCGCCGTGGGATATTCCTTCAGCGAGTCCTTCCGACATCTTCGTCATCATCGAACCCTCTCGTGGATTCGGCACCGGCCACCATCAGTCGACGCGGTTGTGCATCACCCTTCTGCAGGGCCGGAACCTGCGTGGACAGACCGTGACGGACGTCGGCACAGGCTCCGGCGTGCTCGCCATCACGGCCGCAAAGCTGGGCGCGACGCAGGTCGAGGCCATCGACAGCGATCCGGACGCGGTCGAGAACGCACGCGAGAACATCGATCGCAACAACGTGGCTCCGATTGTGCGCGCGCACATTCAGGATTTGACTGAGCCGCCGCCCCCGCCAGCAGACGTCGTGACCGCCAATCTGACCGGAACGCTCCTCGCGCGTCACGCCGACACCCTGCGCCGGTTCGTCAAGCCTGGCGGAACGCTGATCGTGTCCGGATTCAACGTCGAGGAACGGGAGATGGTGCAACAGGCCTTCGAACCGGACCTGATGATCGGCGAGTCGGCCGAAGAGGACGACTGGTGGGCGTTCGTCCTCACCCGCGGAGCGTAGCGCCCGCTATTCCTCCCAGATCGCCGTCAACGCAGAGAGCGCCACGAGCGCAACGGCATCGGCACGGAGCGTCAGCCGTCCGAGCGTGACTGGCACACAGCCGCCGGCGATCGCCGCCTCGACCTCCCCTGGTGACCAGCCCCCTTCGGGCCCCGCAACGATGCAGGCTCGCGCGGGCTGCGGCCCGTGCATGAACTGCCGCAACGCCTGTACGCGCGAATCGCTGACGTTCGGTTCGACGAGGATCAGCGTCACCGACCCTTCCCGACGCCGATCGGAGATCCAGCTGCCCAGGTCGATCGGGGGCCGCACCGCCGGAATCGTGGCACGCCGGCACTGTTTGGCCGATGCGATCGCCACCCTGGTCCAACGTTCTTCCGGCTTACCCTTCGCGATCGCCGCCGGCTTGACGCTGATGTGCTCCGACAGCAACGGCACGATCTCGACTACACCCATCATCGTCGCGTCACGAACGACATCGTCCATCTTGTCGCCTTTGAGGATGGCCTGAACGAGCGTGATCGGGACGCGCGGATCGGGAACAGCCTCAACCGCCCCTTCCAGCCGGAGCGTGACGCGGTCGCGCGACGCCGATTTCACCGTGGCGAGAAACTCGCGGCCCCTACCGTCGAACACCGCGACCCGCGAACCGGACGACAGCCGGAGGACGCGCGTCAGATGACGTGCCTCCTCGACTGGCAGGGTGACCTCGGGACTTGCTGGATCGAGGGAGGGGGCCAGGAAACGCGGCAGCGACATCAAACGCCGATCCTAGGGATCAACGGGACGCGGATCAACGCGGATCTTCGTAGGGGAGACAGGGAGGAAACGGAGGAAACGGAGGACACTGACAAAGCTTTAACTCGGAGACGCGGAGTAACGGAGACGACAAGATCTGTAGGCTGCGTCGGGGCAGGGTCCGCCGATGCCGCCGCTGCGCGGCGGGCGATCGCGCGACACCCCGCGGACGCAAGCTGCGGGTGATGCGGGCGCAGCTTGCGTCCGTGGGGTGTCGCGTGATCGCTCGGCCCGGCCGATGGCCGGGCCGGCATCGGCCGAGCGGTGACATATTACAGCTGCAGTCTCCGTTGCTCCGTTTCTCCGAGTTGAAGCTCGTTCCGTTCCCTCCGTCACCTCCGTCACC
>Ga0075430_100002577_pt1 | contig 15121 bp, 10 predicted proteins | sample RhiMetdeltSRZDD4_FD_75294 | JGI IMG/M metagenome (GOLD analysis project Ga0075430, IMG submission 75294) | Populus rhizosphere microbial communities from Tennessee, USA - Rhizosphere MetaG P. deltoides SRZDD4 | ecosystem: Host-associated > Plants > Roots > Rhizosphere > Soil | place: USA... | reverse complement strand
TCCTGAGCCGTCAGACACTTTGTCATCCTGAGCCGACAGGCGCCTGCCCTCGAGGAGCGCCAGTGACGAAGGGAAGGATCTTCGGGTCCCGATTGAGGGCTTCTCTGTCGGGACGTTGAATATTCTTCGCTGCGCTCAGGATGACATCGCTCTCTGCCGTGATGACGAAGATCCTTCGCTTCGATCGGGATGACGTTAAGGCTGATGAGCTTCGGCAGTCCTTGCTACGCCAACGTCCGCTGCGCTCTCGACCACGCGTGAGAGCTTCACCGCACAGACCTTGAACTCCGGAATGCCGGCGTACGGATCGAGCGCGGGGTTCGTGAGGAGATTCGCCGCTGCCTCACGATAGTGCATCGGCACGAACACCTGATGCCGCGCCACGCGATGCGAGAGACGGACAGCAATCGTAATGCGTCCGCGCCGCGAGCTGATGGCGATCGCGTCACCCTCGTGGACGCCGAGGGCTTCAGCGTCCTCGGGATTGAGCTCGACCGTCGGGGTCGACTCACGCGCATCGAGCGCGAACGAGCGACGCGTCATCGTTCCCGTGTGCCAGTGATACATCTGGCGACCCGTGTTCAACAGGAAGGGATATTCCTCATCCGGTAGCTCGGCGGGTGGCAGGAACTCGACCGGGTGGAACGACGCCTTACCGTCGGCAGTCGGGAATGACTTGTCGAACAGGAAGGCGGTTCCCGGATGCTCGGTATCGAGCACCGGATACTGCAGGCCGGCTCCACCGTCGAGTCGCGCGTGCGTGACGCCTCGCCACGACGGCGTCACCCGCGCGATCTCATCCATCACTTCGGCGGCGTTGCGGAACGGCGTCCGGAGGCCAATGCGGTTCGACAGGTCGATGACGATCTCGAGGTCACCGCGCGCGTTGCCCGGCGGATCGACGGCTTTCTTCGCCAGCTGAATGCGGCGCTCCGTGTTCACGTACGTGCCGTCCTTCTCGGCGAACGACGCGCCAGGGAGGACGACATCCGCATACCGTGCGGTCTCGGTGAGGAAGAGATCCTGTACCGCGAGGAACTCGAGGTCGCGGAACCACGCTTCCGCGTGCGACACGTCCGGGTCCGATATGATGGGGTTCTCGCCCATGATGAACATGCCGCGCACCGGGCTGCCTTCCTTCGCGATCTGCGTGACCTTGAGGCCCGGTGTGAGCGGGATCCGCTCGTCAGGCACGCCCCACGTCTCGGCGAACAGGTGGCGAATCGCCGGATCGGTCACCGTCTGGTAATCCGTGTAGACCATCGGGATCGCGCCGACGTCGCTCGCACCCTGCACGTTGTTCTGGCCGCGGATCGGGATCATCGCCGCACCCCATCGCCCGATCGATCCGGTCGCGAGGATGAGATTGAGCAGCGAAGTGACGATATCCGTACCCGTGCTGTGCTGGGTCAGTCCCATCGCCCAGAGCGTCGATGATCGAGGACCGCGCGCGTACATCTCGGCTGACCGTCGAATGAGGTCTGCGCTGACGCCGGTGATCGTCTCCGCGCGTTCCGGCGTGTACGGGGCGACCGCCTCGCGCACCTGCTCGAAGTGGTGCGTGCGCTGGGCGATGAACTCCCGGTCCTCGAGGCCGAGTGCGAGGATGTGGTTGAGCATCCCGTTCATGAGGGCGACGTCGGTGCCCGGCAGCGGCTGCAGATGAATGTGAGCGCGCACTGCGAGCTCGATGCGACGCGGATCGCATACGATGAGCTTTGCGCCGCGCTTCACGGCCCGCTTGAGCGCCGCTCCGAATACCGGATGCGATTCCGTCGTGTTGGCGCCGAGCAGGAAGATGACGTCGGTCTCGTGCTCGATCTCGCGCATCGAACCTGACGCCGCGCTCGTGTTCATCGCCCGCTGCATGGCACTCACCGACGATGAATGGCAGAGGCGCGTGCAGTGATCGACGTTGTTCGTGCCGATCCCGGCTCTGAACATCCGCTGGAGGACGTAGTTCTCCTCGTTCGAGCACTTCGCCGACTGGAACACCGCGAGCGAGTTCGGTCCCTGCGTATCGCGCAGGCGAACGAGCTCTTGCGCGGTAAGCTCGAGCGCGTCCTCCCACGTCGCTTCGCGAAACATGGTGTACCAGTCGGGCGGCGTCGCGGCACGGTCGCGCGGATCGCCGAGCGGCGACGGTCCGGTTGGCGCCGTGCTCAGGGGGTTCGTTCGCGGACGACGCGTCTTCGTGCGGCCTTCCTCCTTCACCTGGAACCACGGGCCGCCGCGCCTCGGCCATGCGGTGCCGTCGTCTTTCATGGCCGCTTCGCGAGGATCGTACATCCAGCGGCCGTTCTCCTTCTTCCACCCTCTCCTGATGAGCGGCGCCGACAGGCGGTCGCGGTGCTGCGCGAAGTCGTAACCGAAGCGCCCCTTCACGCACGTGGATCCAAGGTTCGGCGTATCGTCCTCGATCCACGGACTCTTCACGTGAATCACGCGATTGTCTTTGACCTGCAGGTCGATCTGGCATCCGACGCCGCAGTACGGGCACACGCTTCGGACGGTTCGATCGAGGACCGGGAGTCGCGTCGACACCTCTCGCGCGACGTGTCCGTTCGATTGGTCGAGCTCCGACGTGCCGATCGTTACGGCATTCGCGGTGTCCACCGCCTCGGCGGACGCGCTGCCGTTGCGCGGATGACCGTGGGCCCTGGCGCGGCCGCCGTTGCCGGAGTGCTGACCGTTCCCGTTCGTCGCGCGCGGTAGTGAGAGGATGTCGTGGATGGCACCCGTCGGACAGACGCGAACGCATTCGCCGCACCACGTGCAGCCTGCATGTTCAGGGTTGCCGTCGGCGCCGACGATGATCTGCGCGTGATCGCTGCGGTAGGCGACGTCGAGCACGCCGACGACCTGAATGTCTTCGCAGGCGCGTACGCATCGCGTACACAGAATGCACGTCGACATGTCGTGCTGGATGATCGGATCACCGTCGCGCTCGTCACCGGTGCGGAGCGGGAGTCCCGATCGGCGCTCGGCGGGTACGTCGTAGCGGCGCACGAGCGTCTCGAACTCGTTGCGCGCGCCATTGACGGGGATCTCGTTTGCCGGATAACGCTCGAGGAGCATCGAGAGCACGCCGCGGCGATTCTTCACCGCGTCGTCGGACTCGGTGCTCACGCGCATGCCATCGGCGGCAGCGGTGGCGCATGATGCGACGAGCTTCGACGCGCCCTCGACCTGCACGAGGCAGATTCGACAGTTCCCGACCACTGGCAGTTTCGGATACCAGCACAGCGTCGGGACATCTATCGCGAGCGCGCGAGCGGCGTCGAGGATTGTCGCGCCGGCCGGCACCGTTATGGTGCGACCGTCGATGGTGAGTGTCGGCATGAGATCGGACTCTCGTAAATGCGGCCGTTGATCTGAGTATATAGTGTGTGCAGAACGCTGGCGATGATGCTCAGCGATGCGATTGAAGCGGTTACGTGGTGCGATGATGTGCGCGAAGAATCATGCACAACTATTGCATCCACTTTTTCACGGTCATATATTCGCGAACAGTCTCTTTCTGCTTACGAGCAAGAGGGCACTGCGTGGCGACATCGCGACGAGAGTTTCTCAAGACAGCTTCGGCGGCAGCAGCGACGATCGGCGTCAGCGCCAGCGTCGGTTCTCAACAGCCCCCCGCCAGCGCTCCTCGTCCCGCCTCGACCGAAGTTCCCGCCGCTCCTCCCACTCAAGGTTCGTCGTACAAAGAGCTCGCGATGCTCGCGCTCGACGCAGCACGCAGCGCGGGCGCCGAGTATGCCGATGTTCGCATCAGTCGCAACCGCGTGCAGTCCATCAACACGCGCGAGCGTCGGGTGCAGGGGCTCTCCGACAACGAGACCTTCGGCTTCGGCGTGCGCACGCTGGTGGGTGGCGCGTGGGGATTCGCGGCGAGCAGCGATCTGACGCGCGACGAAGTGGCCCGCATCGCGCGTCAGGCAGCGGCCCAGGCGAAGGCGAACCGCGCGGCGCAGGTGCGCCCGGTCGTGCTCGCGCCGGCGCCCGCGACGAAGGAAGGGAAATGGCGCGGTCCGGCGAAGCTCGATCCGTTCGACATCGCGATCGAGGAGAAGGTCGCGCTGCTGCTTTCCGCGAACGAGGCCGCGCTCAAGGTACAGGGCTCGCGGTTCGTGAACTCGGCGATGTTCTTCCTTCGCGAAGAGAAGACCTACGCGAACTCGGACGGCAGCTTCACCGAGCAGATGATCTACCGCGCGTCGCCCACCATGACGGTCACCGCGGTGTCGTCGGACTCCTCGGATTTCCAATCGCGTCAATCCACGGACATCGCGCCGATGGGTCGTGGGTGGGAGCACGTGCTCGACTCGAAGCTCGTCGAGAACGCGCCGCGATGGGCGGAAGAAGCCGTGCAGAAGCTGTCGGCGAAGCCCGTCGAGGTCGGGCGGTATGATCTCGTGTTGCACCCGACGCATCTCGGGCTCACGATCCACGAGTCCATTGCGCATCCGACCGAGCTCGATCGCGTCTACGGCTACGAGGCGAACTACGCCGGCACGAGTTTCGTCGCGCCGCCCGAGAAGATGCTCGGAAAGTTCAAGTACGGTCCCGAGTTCATGAACATCCAGGGCGATCGGTCGCAGGACGGGTCGCTCGCCGCGTGCGGATGGGACGACGACGGCGTACAGCCCGAGACGTTCCTCATCATCAAGAACGGCATCGTCCACGACTATCAAACCACTCGCGAGCAGGCGAACTGGCTCGACTGGTGGTACAAGCAGCAGAAGCTGCCCACGCGGTCGCATGGATGCTCGTACGCGCAGTCATGGGCGGACGTGCAGTTCCAGCGCATGCCGAACGTGTCGCTCCTCCCGGGCGAGCAGAATCTGAAGTGGGAGGATCTCATCGCGGCGACCGATCGCGGGATAGCCATCGTCGGCGACGGCTCGTTCTCCATCGACCAGCAGCGATATAACGCGCAGTTCGGTGGCCAGCTCTTCTATGAGATCCGCGGCGGCAAGATCACGGGGATGCTGAAGGACGTCGCGTACCAGATGCGCACGCCGGAATTCTGGAACGCGATGGACATGATGGGCGGAAAGGACAGCTACTGGCTGTGGGGTGCGTTCGGCGACGCGAAGGGCCAACCGTCGCAATCGAACGCCGTCTCGCACGGCTGCCCGCCCACGCGGCATCGCCAGATCAATGTCATCAACACGGGACGGCGCGCGTGAGCGCACCACGCTCCCTGATGGTCGCGGCGCGGGCCATGGGCCGCGAAGAGTGCGAGGCGCTCGCGAAACGCGCCCTCGCGGCAGCAACCGCCGACGAAACACGAATCACGATCAACAGCGGCGCTCGCGGAAACACCCGCTTCGCGGTGAACCAGATCTCCACCGGCGGCGACAACTACGACGCCACCGTCAGCGTGCGCAGCACGTTCGGAAAGCGCACCGGCGTGGTGAACACGAACAAGCTGGACGACGCGAGCCTCAAGGCCGCGGTGCAACTCGCCGAGCGTCTCGCCAAGCTCTCGCCCGAAGATCCGGAGGCGATGCCGGAGCTCGGCCCGCAGTCGTACGCGTCGTCGCGCGGCTGGAGCGACTCCACCGCATCGCTCGATCCGAGTGCGCGCGCAAACGCGGCGCGCGCAATCACCGAGCCTGCACGCGCCGCTGGATTGGTCTCGACCGGATACCTCGAGACGCGCGCCGGCGCGACCGCGGTCGCGAACTCGAAGGGACTGTTCGCATACGATCGGCAAACGGCGTTGTCCCTCACGACCACCGTGCGCACGGAAGACGGCACGGGTTCCGGGTGGGCGGGTGCAACGAGCCACGACTTCGCGCAGCTCAACCCACGGGATCTCGGCGCGCGCGCCATCGACAAGGCGCGTCGATCGGTGAATCCCGTCGCCGTGGAGCCAGGGCGCTATACCGTCATCCTCGAGCCGACCGCGGTCGGCAATCTCGTTCAGTTCATCGTCAACGCGATGAACGCGCGCAATGCGGACGAGGGACGATCGTTCTTCTCGAAAGCTGGCGGCGGGAACAAGATTGGCATGAAGGTCGTGGATGAGCGGGTGACTCTGACCTCCGATCCACTCGACCCCGAGGCATACGGCAACACGTTCTCGAACGATGGCCAGCCGATCTCGAAGACGACATGGATCGAGAACGGCGTCGTGAAGAATCTTGCCTACGATAGATTCTGGGCCCAGAAGCAGGGACGCGAGCCGCTGCCGAGTGGCGCCGGGACGCTCCGAATGACCGGTGGCAGCGCGTCGGTCGATGAGCTGATTGCGTCGGTTGATCGCGGGATCCTCGTGACGCGTTTCTGGTACATCCGACCGGTGGATCCACGAACGATCCTCTACACGGGACTCACCAGAGACGGTACGTTCCTCATCGAACGCGGCCGCATCACGCGCGCCGTGAAGAACCTTCGGTTCAACGAGTCGCCGATCTTCATGCTGAACAACCTCGAGGCCATGGGTCGCCCGGTGCGCGTGAGCGCCAGCGAAGCCGGTGGTCCGGGTCAGGCGATCGTCGTGCCGCCCATCAAGACGCGGGATTTCAGCTTCACCAGCTTGAGCGACGCGGTCTGAGATCAACGAGCGGGAGCAAACCGTGCGAATTGCTCTCGTCAGGCGTAACAAACGACAAACGTCAATCGTCGGATAGCAAGCCGTATCGACAACTGAACGACATGCGCGCGGTATGAGCGCATAACGAATCGGCCGTATGCCTCGCGGCGTGCGGTCGCCCACCCGCCGATCCACCGGGGGATCGAACGGGTGTTCCACTCCAGTTCTGGAGATCGTACCATGGCCATGAAGAAGAAAGCCGCGAAGAAGGCAGGCAAGAAGAAGGGCGGCGCGAAGAAAAAGGCTGCGAAGAAGAAGTAGTCAGCCTGGATAAACAATGGAGCCGGCCAATTGGCCGGCTCCATTGTTTATAGCCATCAGCAACCGCCATCAGCAACCGCATCAGCCATCAGCTGCCAACGAGGCGCGGCTGACGACACTCGAGCGCGACAGGTTCACCTCGCGTACCTCGCCGACGCGAGCTCCACGATCTGCGCTATGAGCGCGTCGTACGAGAGCCCATCCTTCTCCGCGGCCCGGGCGAACTCGCTCTTCGCCTCGAGGTAACAGTTCGGGTTCACCTCGATCACATAAACGTCGCCGGCGTCGTTCACGCGCATGTCGACGCGCGCATAGTCACGAAGCCGCAGGGCGTGGAACGCTTCCAGCGCGGCCTTCTCCAGCCGCTCCCGCAGATCGTCCGCGAGGTTCTCGGGGAACACCGACTGCGTTCCCTCGTACTCCGCGCCCTTCTCATCACCTTCGTCGCCCCATTTCGCTTCCCAGCTCGCTATCCGCGGTCGATCGGTCGGATACTTCGAGAAATCGAGCTCGATCACGGGCAGGGCGCGGGCGTTCGCGTTCCCCAGCACGCCGACGTAGAACTCGCGTCCTTCGATGAACTGCTCCGCGAGCGCCGGCTGCTGATACTCGCTCTGCAGCTCGCCGATCTTCTCGAGCAGTTCCTTCACGTCATGCACGATCGACTTCTGCGTGATGCCGAGCGAGGCGTCTTCCTGTGGCGGCTTCACGATCAAGGGGAATTGCAGTTCACCCGCCCAATCCACCGCGCCGCGATACACGGTCGCGAACTCCGGCGTGCGAATGCCGTGGAACTGCAGGACTTTCTTGGTGAGCGTCTTGTCGCCGGCGACGAGCAGGCCGGCGGGGCTCGATCCGGTGTAGCGGAGATCGAGGAGGTTCAGCAGGGCGGCAATGTTCGACTCGAGCGCGCTCTTTCCCGCGAACGACTCCGCGAGATTGAACACGAGGTCCGGCCGATCGTCGAGAAACGTTCGCACGACGGGTTCGACGGTGCTGTCGACGACGACGCGCCGAGGTTCGTGACCACCGGCGCGCAACGCGTGCTCCAGTTGAGCGAGCACTGGATCTTCAGGCGGATCGACTGCGTCCTTCGTGTGCAGAAGTACGACTTTCATGTATCGTCCCGGCGCGGGCCATGAAGGGCGTCGGTGAGCCGGTAGTTCATCATGACGGCCGTGCCGAACGCAGTGAGCTCGATGAGTGTGGACGCCTCGAGGCCGCGGACACGCAGCTCCAGTGTGGCGGCACGTTGAACCAGAAAGTCGACGAACGCGCGAACGGAGATCGTGCTCTCTCCGGTCCAGTACGCGATGCGCGATACGATCTCACGCCGATGCCGGCGCATGAACTCCGCCGCACCCTCGCCGCTCGGCGCGTCTTCGACCGTGGCGAACAACGCGCGGAGATCGCCGTCGAAGTGCCGCTCATCGTCGAGAGGCAGCGGCTCGTCGAGCGCTCGATAGTGGTCGGCAAGCGTGTACTGCATGGCTTCGACCGGGAGGTCATCCTCCCCTGGCTCAGGCGCTTCGGGCGCGACTTCGCCGAGCTCGCGCATCAAGGCATCCACGTACTCGAGCTTCGCGAGCGCTGGCCAGCCGGCATACTCGGTGCGCCAATCGCGACCGGGTGTGAGCCACACCGCAAACGTCTCGGCAAAGTCCTCGTCCGGATGCTTCTGTGCATACCAGCCGAGGATGTGGCGCACGAATTCGCGCGAGAACGGATTCGCGCGGAAGCGATCGCGATACGGACGTGAGTACGGCCCGAAGATGCGCCTCCAGTCCGCACGATCGTAGAGACGGTACGCGTAGTTGAAGGCGTGCCCCGCTTCGTGTCGGAGATAGCGCATCGTGTCGACCTCCGATTCGACCTCGACGGCGAGCTCCTCCTCGATCCGAGCGAGCCGGGGATCGGCCAGGTAGAACGGAACACCGATCAGCGGCGTTCCGTCCGGGCAACCCCACTCATCGCTGAGATACACAGGCGGGCGGAAAACCAGCCCATGCGCGTCGAGCTCCGAGTAGAGTCGCTCGACGTACTTCTCGACGAGCGACCCGCGCACGGACAGGCCGAGCTCGGAGATGCGTCGATCGAGTAGCGATCGCCGCTCGCCTTCCCAGTCGTTCGGGGATGTGTGCACGGGGGTTGGAGAAAGCAAGCAGCATACCCGGCACCCCGATGAAAAAGGCCCCGTCTGTCCGACGGGGCCTCAGTTATCGAAAGCAGGAGCGACACCTAGGCAGCGCGCGGCTCCGGCTGCGCCGTGGTGACATCCGCGACCTGGCCCCAGACGTAGGCCGCGAAGCGAGGAGCGACTTCTCCACGCGAACCGCGTGAGATCACGATACCAATGGGCTCTTCGTCGGGCCCGGTCTGACGAATATCAGTCATGGATCCTCCCACTCGAGGGATTGCTTGATGAGGCAACGTCCGACTTCGAGTTGCCGGAACCGATTACGGCGGCTCCGCCGGTTTTGTGTCCGCCTTACGTGCTGATGGCGACAGGCGGCCGAAGCGCCGCGAGAACGGTTCGCGAGCTCGACCGCCTGTCACCCAACCCTTCTCGGAAGTAGAAGGCGTCGTTCAGCCGCGGACTACCTTAGCATCCACGGTGCCACGCCGGACCGGTGATATAAGTCTTTGGTACACAACATGTTGAGCAAAAAAATAACCGGCTTCACGCGGGCCGGTCGTCTCGAATAGACACACAAACGGAGGACACTGCGTATCAATTCATGACGCCACGCCCTTCCGCGCGAGAAATGTCGGCGCGAGCGTGTCGTCTCGCTCCACTGAAATAGACCAGCCCCGGTAGCGGGCGCGCAGCTCTTCTATAGTAAGACCGCTCTGCCCCGCAGCGATCGTTTCGACGAGGTGGACGCCACCGTCGAGGGTGGCGCTCTGTAGAACGGCGATGACCCGGGCCCGATCCTCATCGGAGAGCCCGGCGAACGCCATCGGCGAGCAGACCACAGCCGTCAGCGGACCGTCCGGGGCCCACTGGCTCAACGGGCTTGCGAACGTGTTGACCTGGCGGGCGAGTCCGACCGCCTCCGCGGCGCTCATGACCCGGTCGAGCACGTCGGGCTCTTCTTCCACCGCGGTCACCGTGCAGCCGTTCGCGGCGAGATACAGCGCCGACTCTGACACGCGCGCGCCCGTGACGAGGACGTGCGACTCGGCGCCGGGTGGGATCGCTCGCACCAGAGGGGTATCAGCGCGCATACCCCAGTGCTCGGGGCGCCGATACTCGGCGAGGAGACGGAGACGACGCTTCTTCCACGTGCTGAACGCGGGAATGCGGAGCCGCCCCGTTATGATCCGGTCGACCTCATCCCACAGCACCAGCTCATCGAACGCGACCTGTTCCTGAGCGCGCAGTCTCGCGACGGCTTCGTCACCGATGCTGAGGATCGCAGAGCGCGGGATCGAGTCCTTGTAGTCCTCGATCTCGCGCTGCACGTAGACCTCGTATTCGTGCTTGAGCGAGCGGTGCTGCTGATGCGCCATGAACCTCATCGGCGTGAACGCCGGTCAAAACTAGAACGGCCGGTCGTACGCGCAAGTCTTACGCTGGTTCGACATGCACAACGACCTCTGATGCGCCGAGCGCCGCGGCGATCTGACGCTCGACTTCATCGGCGATGGCGTGAGCTTCGGTGACGCTCGTGCTGCCGTCGACGCCAACGGTCACTTCGGCGAACACGACCCCTGATGCTCCCGCTCGCGATCTCACGCTGCGAACCTCCGAGATCCGCGGGATCCGTTCGACGATGCGTCGAACGTCAGCCGAATCGAGCCCACGTTCGTCGACAAGGATGGGGACCGTCTCGCGCAGGATTTGGTAACCGTTCCAGGCGATGATGGCGGCGACGAGGAGAGCGAGCATCGGGTCGAAGGCACCGAAGCCCAGACGGGTGAGGAGAAGCGAAGCGAGCGCGAGAAGCGTGACGTACAGGTCACTGTTCGTATGGGCGGCGTCGGCCACGAGGAACGCGCTCGAGAGCTCGCGACCCCGGCGACGCTCGTACATGACGATGACGACGTTCACTACGAGCGTGAGCGCGATGAGCGCGACTTCGAAGAGGGTGGGCGCTTCGGGGGAGTGGGCCCGCCGAAGCTGCACGATCCCCTCGCGAAGCAGCTCGAAGCACGAGATCGACAGGAACGTCACGATCGCGAGCGCGCCCAACGTCTCGAACTTGGCATGGCCGTATGGGTGGGTCTCGTCAGGCGCGCGAGCCGCGATGCTGACGAGTATCATTCCCACCACGTTGTTCATCAGGTCGAGCGTTGATTCGAGCGCCGCGCCGAGTACGGACAGCGCCTCGGTTCGCACGCCGACGTACACCTTGATGGCGACGACGACGAGGTTGAGCACGAGCACTCGCGCCAGCACGGCGCGAACGGCTGAGGGCCGGGCGGGCTGCACTGTCGCCGCGGGTCCGGGCGTCGATGGAGACTGGGTGCTCGAGGGCGGCGCGGTCACGGCCGGAGTTTCACTGGCTCGCGAACGAGTGTCAACGGAGCGACGATGCCGGAGCTACCGGAGGTCGAATACGCCGCCAGCGTCATTCGCGCGGCGGTAACGGGCAGGACGGTGCGGGAAATCCGCGTGCTTCACCCGGCGCAGCGACGTGGGTTGCCCCCTCGCGACGTCGCACGGGTTCGGGGCGCGATCATCGAAGGCGTCGAGCGGCGTGGGAAGCATCAGCTCCTTCGCCTCTCGAGTGGAGATACGCTCGTCGTGCACTTCCGGATGACCGGCGATTGGCTCGTGGACGCGTCGACCGGTCCGGTTCCGAAGTTCGCACGTGTGACCATCGGGCTCGACGATGGAGCGCGGCTCTCGCTCGTCGACCCGCGCGCGCTCTCCACCGTGCGGGTGGTGCGCGCGGGCGGCGCGGGATTGCCGGAGCTTGGCCCCGACGCGGCCGATCCGTCAGTGAGCGTCGAGGCGTTCGGTGCCGCGCTGGCGCGCCGGCGCGTCGCGATCAAGGTGGCGCTGCTCGATCAGCGCGTACTCGCCGGCGTCGGGAACATCTATGCGGCCGAAGCGCTGTGGTTGGCCCGCATCGGTCCGCGGGCGGTGGCGTCATCGTTGACGCGCACTCGTCAGGCACGGCTCCTCGATGCCGTTCGTCGAGTGCTCGCGAAGGCGACAGCGTCGAGCGGGCGGTACCAGGATGGCGCGGAGGGGCGCTTCGAGGTGTACGATCGAGAAGGCGAGCCGTGCTCGCGATGCGGGTCGCGGATTCGGCGGATCACGCAGGCGCAGCGATCGACCTATTACTGTCCGAGGTGTCAGAGACGTTAGGTTGTCCGATCGAGAACGTCGGGACGCCACCGTCGCCTGGCTCCCAACGGGGCACGCACGAACCGGCAGGCATCAACGAGGAAGGGAATACGCATCAATCGGATTGGGCGGATGAAACGGATGCATGTGTGGCGCGCTCAACCAGTCGTGCGCGAGGAGCGATCCGCCTCATTCGTCAGATCCGTTTGACCTACGTACCCCCTCGTTGATGCCCTGCTCCGTCGCGGCTGTACACAGGCGCAATGCAGGCATGGTTGGGTCGACGCGATCAGTCCATCGCCTCGAGCAGCGCGCCCTTGATGTATCCGGTCTCCGGGATCGTCAGGATCTCGGGGTGATCCAACGGCTGGCCAATGATCTCGCGAATCGCGATGCGGCGTCCGCTGTCGGCTGCGGCGCGCTCGAGCATCTCGAGGAAGATCGGCTTCGTCAGGTGGTAACTGCAGCTCGCTGTGTACAGCACACCCCCGGGAGCCAGCAACCGCATGGCGCGGAGGTTGATCTCGTGGTACCCCCGCAGCGCACTCGTTAGGGCACTTCGGGTTTTCGCGAAGGCCGGCGGGTCGAGGACGATCGTGTCGAACGTCGAGCCGTCGCGCTCACGGTCGCGGAGGTAGTCGAACGCGTTCGCCTCGACGAGGTCGATGTTGTTCATGCCGTTTCGTCGCGCGTTCTCCGCTGCGCGTTCGAGCGCGGCGGCCGAGCTGTCGAGGGCGGTGACGTGGTCCGCGGTGCGCGCGAGGTGGAGCGCAAAGGAGCCGTGGTAGCTGAAGCAGTCGAGCGCTCGGCCGCGAGCGTATGAGGCCACGCGGGCGCGCGCCTCGCGTTGATCGAGGAATGCGCCGGTCTTCTGGCCGGTCCATGGGGCGGCGAGGTAGCGTACGCCGTGCTCCTGGACTTCGATCTCCCGCGGAACGTCGCCGGCGAGGAGCACGGTTTCACGCAGCAGTCCTTCGCGCGCGCGGACCGATGGGTCGTTTCGAGCGAGGATCCCGTCGGCGCCCGTGAGCTCGAGAAGCGCGGCGACGATCATCTCCCGATAATGCTCGAGTCCGGCACTCAGGAGCTGGATGACGAGCCATCGATCGTAGCGATCGCAGACGAGTTATGGCAGCGCGTCGCCTTCGCCATGGATGAGGCGGTACGCGGACGCAACTCGGCGGAGCGGTGCGCGGCGGCGAACCGCGGTCGCGATGTTCTGTCGCCACCACGTGAGGTCGATCGTGGCGTCAGGCTCTGGATCGATCAGCCGGAGCGAGATCTCGGACCGCGGGCTCCAGAGGGCGATGCCGAGCGGGCGCTGGCGGTTGTCGACGACGCGAACTGCGCCGGGCTCAGCATTTGGGCGGCCGATGACGTCGGTGCGGAAGATCCATGGATGGCCGGATACCCAGCGTTGGGCGCCTTTGTGGGAGACGACTGCGGTCGGGAGCATGGCGGAAAACTATCGGCACCCGGGGGCGTCAGTTGTCGTCAGGCGCGCGTGGTACGTCCGCGGGCAGATCGATGATCTCTCTGATGGCAGTTGGCAGACACCTGTCGGCTTGCTTCGATTTCGCGGTCGATGTATTCTTCGCGCCCTTTCCGGGGGTCGGCGCCGTTAGGCGCGGTTGGCTGGAAGGGGCGTTGCCGACGGTTACAGAACGTTGGTGTTCGGTTGACTTACGGTAACGAGCCGGTTACAATTCGAAGCTTTTCCGCGATCGTTTCGGGTCGCGGACCGCTGATTGAAAAGTGAAGGAAGAGGTAGATCGTGGGATTTGAATCCTCATCGATCTCTGGAGCGCGGTACGGGTGACCCTCGTATCGGGTGAAGGGGAGGATGAGCGAGATTGCATGATTGCATTCAGATCACTCATGAGTGGGAGTCAGCGGTAGCTGATTCTCAGCGCGTGCTTTGCTTGACGGGAGTTGTAGTCAAGCGAGCGAAGGCGTGTGGGGGATGCCTGGGCACACGAAGGCGAGGAAGGCCGCGGTAAGCTGCGAAAAGCTCGGGGGAGCCGCACACAGGCAGTGAGCCCGAGATGGCCGAATGGGGAAACCCACCGGGGCGCGAGCTCCGGTATCCGCGTAAGCGGAGGCGAACCCGGGGAACTGAAACATCTCAGTACCCGGAGGAAGAGGAATCAACCGAGATGCCCGGAGTAGCGGCGAGCGAAACGGGCGGAGCCCAAACCGGGGGCCTTGTGCCCCCGGGGTTGTAGGACCCACGGACGGGTTGTGGAGAAGCCAGCCGAAGTCCCCTGGAACGGGGCGCCGAAGACGGTGACAGCCCGGTAGGCGACGGCGAGGGACCGGACCTAGTGGAGTTCCTGAGTAGCGCCCGACTCGTGGAATCGGGCGTGAAGCTGGGGGGACCACCCTCCAAGGCGAAAGACTCTCGTGTGACCGATAGCGGACGAGTACCGTGAGGGACAGGTGAAAAGCACCCCCGGGCGGGGAGTGAAAGAGCGCCTGAAACCACACGCCTACAAGCGGTAGGAGGCTGGGGCGGGGGCAACCCTGCTTACGGCTGACTGCGTGCCTTTTGCATTATGATCCGGCGAGTTACTGCTCACCAGCGAGGCTAAGCCGCTCTGCGGCGGAGCCGGAGCGAAAGCGAGTCCTGAAAGGAGGGCGCGGGAGTTGGTGGGCGTAGACCCGAAGCCAGGGCGATCTACCCATGGGCAGGGTGAAGCTCGGGTAACACCGAGTGGAGGCCCGAACCGGTGTGGGTTGAAAACCGCTCGGATGACCTGTGGGTAGGGGTGAAAGGCCAATCAAGCCTGGAGATAGCTGGTTCTCCCCGAAATCTATTGAGGTAGGGCCTCGGGAATTATCGGCAGGGGGTAGAGCGACTGGATGGGCGCGGGGGGGCGAAGCCCCTACCAACCCCAACCAAACTCCGAATACCTGTCCGACGGACCCCGGGAGGCAGTCGCCGAGCGATAATGTCC
>Ga0075430_100002576_pt1 | contig 15124 bp, 10 predicted proteins | sample RhiMetdeltSRZDD4_FD_75294 | JGI IMG/M metagenome (GOLD analysis project Ga0075430, IMG submission 75294) | Populus rhizosphere microbial communities from Tennessee, USA - Rhizosphere MetaG P. deltoides SRZDD4 | ecosystem: Host-associated > Plants > Roots > Rhizosphere > Soil | place: USA... | reverse complement strand
GGTTCGAATCCTGTCGGGCGCGCCACACCAACGGGTACACCGTTTTACTGAACAAACCGATGAGCGTCCTTCGTCGCGCCACTCCCCTTGCCGCGGCGCCGTGGGCTTGATCGTCACGCCGCCAATCAGCAACGCGTCACAATCGGTCGTGCGTTATCAGGGTCGTGCGTTATCAGGATCGAAGGCGAGCACTTTGTCGCGAGCCACTGACGTGCGCTCAGCCTGAAATTCGATCGTCTTGTCTTGCCCTGAGGCACACAGGTAAAACTTACCTGGCGCGATGGACCATCTGCGTTTCGACCGCAACGACGATGAAAGTGACGAGCTGCTCGTCGCTCAGCGCCATGACGTCCTTGGATGCGGGATTCAAATCGAAGGCGGCAATGATGTTGAGCAGCCGCGGTCGATCCAGCGCATGCAGCTCCTGCCGCAGAATATCGAGGTTGCGCCGCCCGACCTCGAAGGGGTCGAGCACGGGTTCGGGGCCGACCACATGCACAGGCGTAGTCGTCACCGGCCGGGGCGTCGGACGATCGGAGAGTGGCACTCCCGCAACGCGCGTGCGCACGGCAATAGGATGCAGCGCGCGATCGAGCGCGCCTTCGGCATATACCACCGACAAGCCCTGCGCCCAGTACTCGAGATACTCGCGTTGGGGCTGCCGCGACTCGACCGGCGAGACCGCGATCGACTTTCCGCCTGGTTCGATCGGCACGAACTCGAGCCACCCCTCCCACATCCCATCCTCGGCCAGACGACCAACGACGCGGGCGTGATAGGTACCCGAAGCGTGCGCAATCGGCTCGTCGAACTCGCGAAGGACTTCAGCCACGGCGGTGCTCGCTGAAGGCGTAGCAACGTAATTGCCAGTTTCTGCCCAAACGATCCTGTGCATTCGTTGCACATTCTGTAAGCCACCGGTCCAAATCTGCGCGCAAATCACATCAAACTCAGCCGAATAAGGGCTCCGCGCAAGGGCAAAGGACTTGCCGAGGTGGCCTGCCAGGGATTAGTGTCTGCATCTCAGCTCCCCAGCTAGTCAGACTGGCGCGTACCCATAGCGATCTTTGGGGTTTATGCGGGAATTTCTTCGAGGCGAGGTTCGAACGCCGATCGCCTACGCGGCGGCGGTCGCTTTTGTAGCCGGCGCGTGGCTGCTCTCACGGCCGGCGCCTCCGGCTACGCTCCCGCACGTACCGCTGTTGATATTCGCCGCGGCGGTGCTGGCGAGCGGTGCCATCGGCGGCCAGGGTCCAGCTCTGCTTGCGACCTGCCTCTCGGTGCTGATCGCTGACTATTTCTTTCTTCCGATCGCCGGCACTTGGAAATTCCCGGGCAGCGTGTCCGACGCGTTGGGATTCGCCGCCTTCGCGCTCTTGACTGCGCTCGCAGTGTGGATCGCCGGCACGACGCGCCGCCGCGCCCTCGATGCAGCGCGAGCCGACACACTGGCGAGCACGTTGGAGGTCGAGGCGCGCCATCGCCAGACGCTGCTCGACCTCGGCGCACGATCGCTCGCCGGCGGCAGCATCGACGCGATCTGTAAGGATGCGGCGACCGTGACGGCCGATGCGCTGGAGGTCGAACACTGCGCGATCCTTGAACTGAAACGCGAAGGTGGTCCGCTGGTGGTGGTGTCGGCGGCCGGGTGGGAAACCGGAACGGTGGAAGGACTCAACGTCGAAGCCGACGCCGACACCCAGACCGGTTACGCGTTGTACGCGCGCCAGCCTGTGATCGTCAACGACGCCGATTCCGACGCGCGGTTCAGCGTGCCGGCCATTCTGCGCGCCCACGGCGTGAGGAGCGGCATTGCGGCACGCATCGCGGGACTGCGCCGCCCGTTCGGCGTCGTCGCCGCGTGCTCGAGGATGCCTCGAACCTTCACCGTCGGGGACGCGCAGTTCGTGTCAGGGGTGGCTGCGATCCTGGCGGCCATGTTCGAGCGCAAGCGCGTGGAGAACGAATGCGCGGAACTCGCCGCGCGCGAAAGAGCCAACCGCAAGGCTGCGGACCTGGCGGCCAGACGTGCCGCCTTCCTGGCGCAGACGGCCACCGTCTTCGATACAGCGCTCGAGCCCGAAGCCACCGTTGTCAGCCTTGCGCGGCTCGCGGTGCCGGCACTCGCTGAATGTGCCGTTGTGGATCTCGTGCATGAAGATGGCATCGTTCGGCGCGTAGACGTCGTCGATATCGACCCGAGCCGGCGCGAGATGACGCTCACTATCAGGCGTCAGGCGCCGAACTTACGCACGGAGAGTCCATTTTCGCGAGCCATTCGCACCGGTCAGGCGGCACTGCTGACACAACTGCCTGAACGCGAAAGCAGTGGCGGCGATGCCGACCACGAGCGGCTGATGAAGGACCTGCAGTGTCAGTCTCTTCTGCTCATCCCGCTCGTGGCGCGTGGCCAGACGCTGGGACTCCTGACGCTCGCTTCGAGGGAGCGACGCTACGACGCCGCGGACCTGGCGCTTGCCCAGGAACTGACGGGGCGTGCGGCGATGGCGCTCGACAACGCACGTCTGTACCGCGAAGCGCAGGCAGCGAGCCGGGCCAAGGATGACTTCCTGGCCATCGTCTCACACGAGCTTCGTACGCCAATCAACGCGGTGCTTGGTTGGGCGACGATGCTGAGGCGGCATCGACTGGACGAGGCGCGCGCCGAATATGCCTGCGACGCTATCGAGCAAAGTGCCCGTGCCCAGGCGCAACTGCTGGAACAGCTGCTCGATGTCTCACGCGCTATTGCGGGCAAGCTCGATCTGCATCTCGCGCCGGCGCACATTGCGGGCATCGTTGAGGCCGCGATCGACGCCGTGCGGCCCGATGCCGATGACAAGAAGGTACGGATCTCGAGCCACCTCGATCGCAGCATTCCGCTTCTCATCGTCGATCCCGAACGCCTCCAGCAGGTGGTCGTCAACATGGTGGCGAATGCGGTGAAGTTCTCGGCGGAAGAGGGCACCGTGCAAGTGGAGCTGCGCCGTGACGACCGCTTCGTAGAAATCGTGGTCGAGGATCACGGCGTCGGGATCAAGCGCGAGTTCCTTCCGTACGTGTTCGATCGCTTCCGGCAAGCCGGCACCAAGTCCGACAGCGTCAATCGCGGACTAGGGCTCGGGATGTCGATTGCGCGCGACATTGTCGAACGACATGGCGGAACGATCGCGGCGGACAGCGCCGGCGAGGGCAAGGGCGCAACATTCACAGTGCGCCTGCCGGTGCGCAACACTCCGGAGACTGCCGCTGCGCCAACGCGACTGAGCGCGACGGGATAGAGACGCGCCACATCACGGCCCTTCATCGCGACATTGCGATACAATGAACCGTTCAGCGGGCCGGTAGCTCAATTGGCAGAGCAGCAGACTCTTAATCTGCGGGTTGGGGGTTCGATTCCCCCCCGGCTCACCAGATTCCCTAAGAAAATCTGACGGCGCGAACCGGGACCGCGCGAGCTGACGCCCTATCTGACACCCTATCGCGACAGAACCGCATCGAGCTTGTCGGCGGCGTCCGCCTGGAGCGCCGGCAATACGTGGCTGTAGGTGTTCATCGTTAAGCTGATTTGCGAGTGGCCGAGCGTTTCCATGATGGTCCGCGGAGCGACCCCTTGAGAGAGCAACAATGTCGCCGCTGTGTGACGCAAGTCATGGAACCGAACCGTCGGCACGCCGGCAGTCGTCAACATCCCGCGAAACGCGCGTGTGACGTTCCGGGGATCGAGGGCGGTCCCGATCGGCGAGGTGAACACGAGGCCAGAATCCTGCCATCCACTGCCAGCGGCGAGCCGTTCTCGAGTTGGGTTTTTCGATGCGCGTTGAGTGCCGCCACGACTACCTTTGGCATACGAATCGTCCTACGACTGCGGATTGATTTCGGCTCTGTGAGTTGGAGCGTCGTACGATGCTTCCGCCACCGCGATCGGAGCGTGGCCAGCTGCTGCCGAAGTTCTCGGCGTTCCACGCTGCGCTTTGGAGCGGCGGCCAGTTTCTTCCGGAGTTCACGTCGCTCGGCAATCAAGGGGCGGCGAGCAGCGCTGTCTCCCCCACTTCGTTCCAGCGCCTGACGCACGCTCAACGTACCTGCATCGAAACTGACGGCGGCCCATTTGAGGCCGAGCGCTTCTCCAAGTCGCAAGCCGAGTGCGGTCGCAACAGAGATGAGCGCGCCGAGGCGATGCTCCTTCACCGCATCGAGCAGCGTGCGCGCCTGTTCTGGCGTGAGGGGCTGAATCTGTTTTGTTTGATGACGAGGAGGCTCGACAAGTGCCGCAACGTTCTCATGCACCATTTGCCACTTCCGCGCCTGGTTCAACGCGGCGCGCAGGACAGTGCGGGCGTACCGAATATTGCGCGGAGTGGCCCCAGCGCCGTGATGCTCCCGAAACCACGTCTCGATCTTCACTGGTGTGAGGCGCGTCAACGGGATCCGTCCCAGGCCCGGCGCGAGATGTAGTCGCACCGCTTGTTCGTAAGTCAGCCATGCTCTCGGTCGCAACCGGGGCTGCTTGTATTCGAGCCAGCGCTCGAGGAATTGCCCGACTGTCTGTCGTTCATCACCGAAGGGCGTGCCCTGTTGATGCGTCGGACCATGCGAATCTTGGCCGTAAACGACATTGATCGACCAAAGCTTCTGTTGTGTACACCGAGTTGCTCGAAGCCGGCGCGGCGCTCGCACCAGGCTGGAGCTCGGACATGCATGCAATCGCAGACGGAAGCACGTTCTGCTTCTATGCGGAACTAAGGCGGAACGCAGTCTGGCGCCGCGGCCGCGTGTTCTTGCGCTGTCCCTCCTGCAGGAGCCGCCGCACTCGGCTATACGTCCCAACGTCGGACGTGTGGTTGATGTGCCGGTGCTGCTGGGGGCTTTCCTATTCGAGCCGGCGAAACAACTACAGAGACACCGCACCGAATCGCCGATGGCTTGGACCATGGGCGCTCACCCATCGGATCAAAACTGCGTTGCAAACCGGCCGACGTCGGAAGGACCGAGCGACGTTCGCACTGGAGCGGTACGCTCGACGGCGCCCACGCTTGTTCCCCAATTTGCAATCGATTGAGTCCGCGAAAACGAGTCGTTGAATGCGCAGCTCCGAGGGGCATTTTGTTAATCTGATGGATGTTCGTAATTCGAGAGGGGGTCGCTCGGCGCGCTGCCCACTCAAGGGTCCAAGCCCCTGGTCGTGCGCTGTCCGGCCGTGACGCATCTGACAGAGGCCGCGAACATGCTCGAGCCGCGGGGACTTGGCGCTGTCTCATTGGCCCAAGTTGACCCGCACGCCGATCATCACTCGCCGAGGATCGACAAAGACCGTAGACTGGCCGAAGTTCGGGCTAAACAGGTTGTCCGTCGCCAGCGCCTCTTCTGCGGTATTGGCGAGCGCGTTCAGGACGTCCAACAGGAGTTCAATCCGGGTTTGTCCCCCGAGCGACAGCGTTCGAGACACACGCAGGTCCAGGAGCGTCTGTGACGAAAGCCGACGCGTGCCTCGCGGTTCGAGCAGAATTCGCTGATCACCCTGAGGCAGAGCGACCTGCGCGCTGGCCGCCCATGGCTTCCCGGTGAAGTGTTGCAAATTGGCGGCGACGACGAAGCCCGTTTTCGGCAGCTCGGACGAACCCGCAAGGCGTATCATGTGTGGCCGGTCGTTTGGCAGTCGTCCACGGGCATTGGCCATGCTGTTTGGGTCGCGGCCGAGCGTAAACCTCCCGCCAAACGTGCTGCCGCCTTGGGGATCGGACGCCGTGCCTCCGCTCGATGGGATCAGCCCTCGAGTATTCGAAATGGTGTACGACGCAAACGCCTGCCATCGATCAGACTGGCGTTTTTCGACGGCGATGACCACTCCGTCATAGGTCAAACGGTATTCCTCGGGATTCGTCAATAAGAAACGACGGTCGGCGGGTGAATTGGCAATCACGAAGATCGGCACGACGCGGCCGTCCGGCAGCGTGTGTGCCATCTCGCGATACACGCCGCCAGTATCTGTCCATCCAATGAAGTCGCTACCGTTCTTGCGTACGTAGGCAACCGCCGCCCTCAGCCGGCGTCTGAGCTCCCGGTCGATGCCAATCGAGTACTCGTCCGTTCGTGGCGTACGCGTCGCTCCATCCAGGCGCAGATTGATAGTCGGATCGACAACGGACACCAATCGGGTGTAACCGCCTGATGTTGGATCGAAGGCCATGGTGGTAGTTGGCGTTTGCGCCGGATGCACCGACGCGAGCTCCGCAGTCAACACCCCGGAATGGAATCTGCCGTAGCTGGCTCGAAGCATCGTCCGGCCGTCAGCGGTAAGCCTCGTCGTGACTCCCAATCGCGGCGACCACACGTCCCACGTGTACATCGTGCCGAGGCCCTTGACCCCTCCGACCTCCCGTCCCTGCAAATCCCGGCCGGGAACATCCTGACTCACCGCACGGGTGTGGTCGAACCGGATGCCGGCATTCAGCGTTAATTGATCCGTCAGCGTGACGGATTCGCTCAGAAACACGCCGGCACTGATGAATTGACCGCCAAGCGTGGATGGTGTGCGCGATACGGCTTGGAACGGCTGTCCGCTGCTATCTATGAACCTCGTCCCACCGGGAATGACGGTGTACGAGCGGTGCTCCCCCTTTTCGATCTGCGCACCCAGCTTCCACTCGTGGTCCGCCGCCAACAGCGCGGGCCGGTAGTGTGTCATTGTCGCTTTGGCCGTCGTGCGAATGAGCGTCAGGTCGCCGAATCCCTGCGGACCGCCGCTCGAGACTCCGGTCACACGATCGAACCGGTTCGGCGTGGTGCGATTCCCGGAACTTGGCGATGTCTCCTGCGAGAGGGCGAAGCGCCCCACGCGCGCGTCCCAGAACGTGTTGCTCGACAAACTGTGTGTGACGTGGGCGAAAGTGGTTGTCGGCACTGAGCCTGTCACGCGTGAAGTCGCTTCAAACGGCGTAACCAGCGTCGGCCGTTCGGGGCTGACCCAGAACTCCTTGTGAAAGCTAGAGAGCACGCGGAAACCCGGCGTGACCTGCCATGTCAGCTTCGCATGGACCTTGTCCTGCTCGTAGACTCGAGGAAATGCTGGATCGGTACCGGGCTGACTATCTGAGTCCCGCAGGTACTGGTAGCCAGCAAAGAACCAGAGCCGATCCCGGACGAGCGGGCCACCACTATTTGCACTGAAATCGCGATAGCGGACCCGCTCGTATCCGCTCTCAGGTCGGCTGCCGTTCGGAACGGGGAGGCGCACAGGTTGGCTGGTAAGCCCGTCAGGTTGGGCGTAGTACGAGGTGTCGTATTGAAACGCATTGCCGCCTTGTTTCGTCACCACGTTGAAGACTGCGCCCATGACGTTCCCGAATTCGGCGGACGCGCCGACCGACTGAACCTGCACTTCCTCGATGACGTCGATCCCTGGTTCGGCAATGGAGCCGCCAGTGCACGGACAGGTAAAGTTTGTGCCGTCGAGCAGAAAAGCGTTTTCGTTCACGTTCGATCCAAAGGCGGATAGTGCGGTCCCGTTACTGAAGGGGCCGCCGGTACCCGACGGCAACGTGGGAGATACACCAGGGGCGGCTCTGATGAAATCGAACATGCTCAAACGCCTGCCGGGAATCGCACGGATATACTCCTGGCCGAAGCGAGTTTCGACCCCGCTGTTTCGGGCATCGAGCCACGACCCTGGCGCTTCGACGACGATCGACTGTGTTACACCGACAAGAACGAGGACGATAGGCCGATCAATCGTCGACCCGGCTCCGATTGAGATTCCGTCTTCGCGATAAGGAGCGAACCCGTCCGCCTCGATTGCGAGCGAGTACCTACCCGGAGGCAGCGCCTGAAACCGGATTTGGCCTTGCTCGCTGGTCGTTGCGGTCAGCGAACCCCCGATGAGAGCCGAAGAGCTGACAGTGACCGCAGCCCCGGACAGGACGCCGCCCTGCTGATCCCTGACGGTCCCGATCAGCGTTCCTGTGAGTTGCTGTGCGAAGCCACGCAGTGGAGCGCCGACGGTTACCAAACCCGTAAGAAGCAGCGCCGTCATCAGTTTCGGCATGGTGTTCACCCTCCATCCCATCAACGCGCAAAAAAATGTCGGATTCACTCACGGGCAAATTCCGTCAGGCCCGCTCAAGGCCGGGAGAGTCCCTTTTTTCGTGATAAAAAGCGCACAGGGGTTCGGGAATGGTGAAATAGGCGCCAGATGCCGGGTGAACGCGGAGACACGGCGGCAATTACCGAACTGCTCATCGCGTGGAGTGACGGCCACCGCGAGGCGCTCGACCGCCTGGCGCCGCTCGTCTACGACGACCTACGGCATCTGGCGGCGCGCTACATGCAACGGGAGCCTGCCGGGCATGCCCTGCAATCGACGGCTCTCGTACACGAGGCCTATCTGCGCTTGGTCGACCAGCGACAGGTCCAGTGGCGGAATCGGGCGCACTTCTTCGGCGTGGCCGCGCAGATGATGCGGCGAATCCTCGTCGATTACGCGCGGCGACGCCGCGCCGAACGGCGAGGAGGCGGATGGGAGCGGGTAACGCTGACCGGAGATCCGGTAGGGCCCGACGGCGGTAACGAGGTCGATGTCCTCGCGCTGCATGAGGCGCTCGAGCGGCTGGCGGCATTCGATCCGAGACAGGAGCGGATCGTCGAGCTGCGCTACTTTGCAGGACTGACAATCGAGGAGACGGCCGAGGTCGTGGGCGCGTCACCGGCAACCGTCGCGCGTGATTGGACGATGGCCAAGGCCTGGCTACGTGCGAATCTGTCGCGATCGGTCTGAGGCGGAACCTTCTCGCCGGGTTAACGTACCGGAATCCGATAGAGGTTCCGCTGCGTTGTCGTTCGATAAAAGGCGTAGACGTCCGCTGATGGCCCGGGCACCGTTCGAACATCGATCCGGCGTGCACCAGGCAGTGCGGCGATCTCCTTCTCGTTGTGAAACCCACCCGCTGGGATTGCTGGCAAGGCCTCGCCCGTGGCCAGCGGGACGAGATAGCTACGGCCGTCCTGCAGCGGACCGCCGGAAAGTGACACCCACTTTCCATCGGCGGACCAATCGAACAGCTGGTTACTCCCGATGGTTACCGGCGGCTGGCCGTTCAACGGAAACGCGTACCAGAGCGAGTTCCATCCGGTGATCCACCGCCCGTCCGGCGTCACGTCGCCCATGAGAGCGATTGGCTGGTCGACTACTTTTTCCATGCCGCTTCCATCGGCGCGCACGCGATAGACGAACGTCCCTGTCCCTTCAGGACGACGGAAGTAGATGTCGCCGTTGGGGGCGAATCGAGGCTGCTTGCCTTCCAGATTCGGAATCTGCCGGGGCGGGAGACGACCGTCGAGCCGCGCCAACCAGATGCGTGAGGTCCCGTCGGAATCGGTCCCCTCCATCACCACCTGCTGGCCATCGGCGGAGATGTCGAAGTCGATGGTCTGAAAGTCGGGCATGAGCACCTCGCCACGTCCTGTATCCAGATTGACGACTCGCAACGTGCCTGGCAGTGGGTAGTCGCCGAGCGAATTCACTACTCTGTACAGGAGACTGTGGCCGTCAGGCGTGAATTGCGCGTCGGCGGCATTGCCTTCGAGTGAGATCTGGCGCTCTTCGCCGGCGCTATTCAACCAAAGCGACGTATTCCGCAGCGCGACCGCAGTCACGAAGGACCGACCATCCGCCGCCATCGCCACACCTTCCTCCTCCGTCGGCCCCGAAGTCACCTGTTCTGGCTGTCCGTCGGGAAATCGCTGCCGCCAGATGTGATTCGCGCCGCCAGCGTTGGAAGTGAGGTACACCCACGCGCCGTCTGGTGACCAGGCGCCGAAGGTGCAGCCGGCACCCGGCGGCCCCACGAGACGGCCTTCAGAAGAACGGTCCATCGGCACAACCCGACAGGGGGTCCACGCGTGGTTCTGGTCCATTTCGACCAGCAGCACCGATCGCTCATCAGGTGACGCATAGGAAAGGTGCGCCATGCCTTGCACGTGAGCCGGGAGATAGACGTCCCGCTGCGCCGTTCGGCGCTCGTCTGCCGCGACAATCCCCATGTGGGGATCCTTTCGCATCTCGGCGAAGAGCAACTGACCGGGTTTCGTCCAGATGAGACCGGAGGCATTGTCGAGCCACTGCTTCGGCTCTCCACCCGTGACCGGAACTGCCCACGTGTCCCAGCCGAACTCCTGGTTGACGGTCGTATACGCGATTCGCCCGCCGTCGGGTGAGAATACGGGGCTCATCTTCGCGAGCGAGTCGTTGGTCAGTTGTATCGGCTCGCCGCCGGGAAGCATCTTGACGTATACCTGCCCGCGCAAAAACGGCACAACGGCGTTGGCGGCGCCCCGAATGAAGGCAATCATCCGACCGTCCGGCGAAAGCGCAGGGTGGACGACTGAATCTGGGAATTGCGTCAGCTGCATCCACTCGGATCGGTCCGCGGGGGCCGGCGTGGGTCGCAGCCATAAACCGGCGCCAATCGCCAGCGCCGCGACCGCGGCGGCCGCGATTGCGGCGACGCGCCATCGGTTCCAACCACGCTGGGCCTCTTCGATTGTTGCGAGCGCCTCTGTGATTTCCTGAATGCGATGCGTGCGATCTTTCTGCAGGCACCCTCGCAACAGCTCCCGCACGCTTTGGGCGGTTGCGGGCGGCAATGCATTCCAGTCCGGTTCGCGCTCAAGAATTGCGGCAAAGGTCTCGGCTACCGTAGGCGCGACGAAAGGCGGCCGGCCCGTCAGCATCTCGTACAACACACAGCCGAATGCCCAGATGTCGGCGCGGTTGTCCACAGGAAGGCCGCAGGTCTGCTCAGGGCTCATATACGCCGCTGTTCCCAGAATCATTCCGGCGCGGGTGGCCCCCTTGTCCGCCGCGGCCGGCTGAGACATCGTTGCGGTCGGGAGATCCGCGCCCACCGCCTTGGCTAGTCCGAAGTCAAGAACTTTGACGACGCCGGCCAGCGTGATTTTGATATTCGCCGGCTTCAGATCGCGGTGAATGATGGCCTTGCCGTGCGCCGCCTCCAGCGCCTCGGCTATCTGTCGTGCGATCGCGAGCGCATCTGTTTGGACGAGAGGGCCGCGCTGCAACCGCTCGGCCAGTGTCTCACCGTCGACGAGCTCGAGGACGAGCGCCGGCACATCATCGATATCCTCTAGGCCGTAGATCGCCCCGATGTGTGGATGATTCAGTGCCGCCAGAATGCGCGCTTCACCTCGGAATCGAGCCAATCGCTCCGGATCGGTCGTAAACAGTGGCGGTAATGTCTTGATAGCGACATCCCGGCCGAGCTTCGTGTCATGCGCACGGTACACCTCGCCCATGCCGCCGCGGCCGATGAGCGCTTGCACCCGATAACTGCCGATACGCCGGCCCGTGAGATCCGAATCATGATCGCGTCTCAGGTGCGCGGGAGGTGTTCCGCCAAGGAACTCGATAAAGCTCCCCGTGGAGATGCGTTGATCTAAGAGGGCCTCCACCTCGCGACGCAGTGCGTGGTCACCGGCGCATGCTTCTGCAAGTAACGCGGAACGTTCGTTTTCCGCCAGCGGGCGCGCCGTGTGAAACAACTCTCTGACTCGTTCCCAGCGCTCGGGTGTCATGCAGGTCTCCTTCGGTGCGTACAACTCCTATTCCGTGTACGCGCAAAACGACGCCGAATCACCTCGGCGACGGTCCGGACCGAGTGGCGGGCGATAGGTTGCAAGAGTAGAGGCGGCGAGCGGGATTCTAATACGAGATCCTGCCCGGCGGTCGAGAACGTAGCCGCCGATCCTACGTGGTTTTATCGAGTCTGGTGATCGCAAGTTGCGCTGCCGAACTGGACTGGCTCGCCGCTCGCGGGGAGCTAACGTCTGCCACTAAGAGGAACAGGCCCGCGAATCTCGGCGCGCACTTTGTTGCCGGCGTGGATCGCGGCTTTCGTCTCGAATCCTACCCACGCGCGCCGCCCCTCGCGGTCGTAGAAGAAGTACATCGAACTGGCCGTCGCTCGCGTAGACCCGTCTGTTCCGGTGCTTGACGGCACTAATCAAGTAATATATTAATTACTTGCATATCGGATGCGTGCTGACAGTCATCGACAGTTCAAGAACCGTTTGTTCGGCCAATTCGCCCGGATCGGAAAGGCGCTGTCGAGTCCTCACCGGCTCGAGATCCTCGAGCTGCTGGCACAGGGCGAACGCACGGTTGACTCATTGGCGACCGAGATGGGACTGTCGCTCGCCAACACGTCGCAGCATCTCAAGACACTGCGCCAGGCTGCTCTCGTCGATGCGCGCAAGGACGGACTTTTCGTCCATTACCGGCTGGTCGATGCCGAGGTCTACGACGTTTGTCGAGCTATTCGCAGCGTCGCCGAGCACCAGCTCGCGGAATTCGAGCGCTTGGTCCGCGATCATTTTGGCAGCCGCTCTGCCGTTGAGCCCGTCTCCATGGAGGAGCTCATGCGACGCACACGGACAGGCGACGTGGTCATTCTCGACACGCGGCCGGCCAACGAATACCTTTCGGGGCACATCGCGGGTGCTGTCAGCGTCCCTGTAGACACGCTCCAGCGTCGCCTGCGGGAACTCCCCAAGAACACGGAATACGTCGCCTACTGTCGCGGTCCGTACTGCGTGTACGCGGACCGCGCGGTCGACATCCTTCGCGCGAAAGGTCGCCGAGCACGTCGTCTCATCGAAGGCTTCCCGGAGTGGAAAGCCGCGGGATTCCCAGTGGAAACGGGCGCCCAATCGCTTCGCTGACATTCGACACAGGAGGAGCCAGACATGACTGTAATCACGGTCGATCGAGCAGCGCTGGAGGCGAAGGTGAAGGACATGTACACCGCCGTCGCCGAACATCCTCAGGGCGAGTTTCACTTCGAGATGGGGCGCGTGATGGCCGAGCGTTTGGGCTATCCAGCCACTGATCTCGACCGCATCCCACCGGAAGCCATCGAGTCATTTGCCGGCGTCGGCTACTACTTCCATCTCGCTGCGTTGGAACCTGGCGAGCATGTCGCCGATTTGGGGAGCGGCTCCGGCACGGACGCATTCGTCGCTGCTGTCCAGGTTGGGCCGACCGGACGCGTGATTGGCGTTGACATGACGGATGCCCAGCTCTCGAAGATGACCCGGCTTGCCGCAAGTGGCGCCTTTCATAACGTGAACTGCCAAAAGGGCTATATCGAAGATACGGGCCTCGATGCAGGCACGTTCGATTGCGTGATCTCCAATGGGGTCATCAATCTGGCTCCCGACAAGCGTCGCGTGTTTCAGGAGGCCGCGCGCCTGCTCCGAAGCGGCGGCCGTCTCGCCATCGCGGACATCGTCGCTGACACGGCCCTGCCGGAGACAGTCGTGTGTAATGCCGACCTGTGGGCGGCCTGCATTGGCGGGGCGGCACAACGCGACGAATACCAAACCGCGATCGAGATGGCAGGGTTGCGTGTCGAACGCGTGGAGGACAACGCCGAGTATCGGTTCATTTCCGATCGGGCGAAGCGCGCGACGACCAAGTACGGGGTAAAAAGCGTTTCAGTCCTGGCGCGGAAACCTTAGCTGGTGAAAGGGTGATGCCATGATCTTCAGACCTTTCTACTACTACGACAAAGGGTGCGCTGCGTATTTGCTCGGCTGCGGAACAGTGGGCAAATGCGCTGTCGTTGATCCTCGCGCGGATGACTTGGACGCGTATATTTCATTCGCTCACTCGAAAAGGATGCAGCTCACTCAGGTCATCGACACCCATGTTCACGCCGATCACGTGTCCGGTGGAGTTGCACTGGCTGAGCGAGTGCGAGCACCGTACCGGCTGCACGAATCGGCGGATGTCAAAATGTCGTTCATCCCAATGGGGGACGGCGACGAAATTGAGCTGGGGAATACTCGTCTTCGAGTGCTCCACACGCCCGGACATTCCCCAGAAAGCGTGTCGCTGCTCGTCACCGACCTGAAACGCGGTACCGATCCGTGGTTCGTCCTCACCGGCGACACGCTCTTTGTGGGGGCTGTGGGGCGGCCCGACTTGCCCGGCCGAGCACGAGAAAATGCAGCGGCACTGTACACGAGCATCCACGAAAAGCTGCTGACGCTGCCCGACGACATCGAGATCTATCCCGGCCACTTCTCTGGTTCACTCTGCGGCGCGGGCCTCAGTGGCAAACCGTCGAGCACGGTCGCGTTCGAGCGCCGATGGAACCCGATGCTCTCGATGGATCGGGAGACGTTCATCGCGGCGTTGGCAGAGGTACCGGCCAAACCGGCGGACATGGAGCGCATTCTGGCGTCGAACCGTGGGGACACGCGCGTCGAGACCCCGGCGTGACCTTCGCGGGGAAGTGACAGCAGCGACTTCACAGGTTCGTCTCGGCCTTCGCGAAAACCTCGGCCAGTTCGCCCTCCTTGTCGCGGTGAATGCTTTCGTGGGTGGCATGGTGGGCATGGAGCGCAGCATTCTGCCGGCCATCGGCGAAGACGAGTTTCAGATCACGGGTCGCATCGCGATGCTCTCGTTCATCGCGGTGTTTGGCGTCACAAAGGCGATCACCAACTACCTGGCGGGGCGATTCGCCGACACGGTTGGGCGCAGGCAGCTGCTCCTCTGGGGATGGGCGCTGGCCGCACCGGTGCCGTTCGTACTGATGTGGGCCACGAGCTGGACATGGGTGCTCGTCGCGAACGCCCTGCTCGGTGTCAGCCAGGGATTGACGTGGTCCATGACTGTCATCATGAAGATCGACCTCGTGGGTCCTCAACGGCGCGGCCTCGCGATGGGGCTCAACGAGTGCGCAGGGTACCTGGCGATGGCGGCGGCGGCGTATGCCACGGCGTGGATCGCGTCGCGAACCGCACTGCGACCGGATCCGTTCTTCCTCGGCGTCGCGTTCGTGATCGCCGGTGTGTTGCTGTCCTTGTTCGCGCGCGAGACCCTAGCACATGCCGCACTGGAGTCGCATCGACATCACGGTAATCGCAGCAACTCTGTGGACAATGTGTTCTGGCGCACGACGATGACGGATCGGAATCTCTCGAGCGTGACGCAGGCCGGACTCGTCAACAACCTGAATGATGGCATGGCGTGGGGCCTGTTCCCGCTGCTGTTTGCGGCGGTGGGCCTGGACCTGACCGCGATTGGTACGCTCACGGCGAT
>Ga0075430_100002575_pt1 | contig 15127 bp, 14 predicted proteins | sample RhiMetdeltSRZDD4_FD_75294 | JGI IMG/M metagenome (GOLD analysis project Ga0075430, IMG submission 75294) | Populus rhizosphere microbial communities from Tennessee, USA - Rhizosphere MetaG P. deltoides SRZDD4 | ecosystem: Host-associated > Plants > Roots > Rhizosphere > Soil | place: USA... | reverse complement strand
CGCCCATGGCAACCCGCTTGACTCGCAACACAGTCGCTCTGGGGGATGGGGGGCCGCGCTCGTCGAGGCCCGGAGTGAGTTACGGCGACAGGCGAGCCATCGTGGCGCGCCGGGGGCTCGCCTCGTGCGCACCCCGCCCACGTCGCGCCGGCGCATCGCCGAGCTTCTGACTCGGGACGGTGGCCGCTGCTCAGCGGCGGCTCCGCCACCAGGCGGCGATTTCGCGGGCGTGGTCGCGTTCGTGGCTCCAGCCGGGGGCCGGGAGCCACTGGACGACCGTGTAGGCGTGCGAGGGGTCGCGGAGTGCCTCGGGCGGTAGGGCCTCGAACGCCCGGATCATGTCGGCGCGGACGCGCGCCATCCGCCGCAGCACCATCCGCAGCCCGAGCCGCCGCCCCCGGGCGACCGTCCGGGCGTTGAACCGGTCGGCGTGCGCCATGCTCTCGAACCACGCGATCCGGTCCCCGCGGCCCCGGGCGATCAGCCGGAACCGGCGCAGCGTCTCCTCGTCGCAGGCCAGCAGGTGCATCAGGACGTCCTTGACGGACCAGCGATCGATCGTGCGCGGGCGGAGCATCTCGCGCTCGGGCAGCTTGGCGACGAGGGCCAGCGTGGCCTCGCGCGAGACGCGCATCCGGCGCATCGCCTCGCGGCGCCAGCGTCCACGCGACGACGTGCGAGCGGCCATGGCGTGCCTCCCTTCACCGCCGGTCAGCGCTTGCGGAGCTTGACGTCCTCCAGCGGCGCCGACCACGGGTACGGATCGATCTGCATCAGCGCCGCGTCCTCCACCCGGGGCCCGATCCCGCTCGGCCAGATGTAGTCGTAGAGCGCGGGGTACTGGACGCGGTCGTAGAGGAGCTGCTGGATCTGGCGCAGCATCTGCTCGCGCTTCTTGCGATCGGTCTCGCGCGCCTGCTGGCGGTAGAGGGCATCGATGTCCGGGTCGGCGCCGTAGGCGTAGGCGCCATCGGCCGGCACGAGCTGGGCCAGGCGCGAGGGCGCGTTGCCGTACACGGCGTTGATACACACGCAGATGCCCTTGAGCTTCTTGCTGGCCAGCGCGCCGTAGAACGCCGCGCGCTCCATCGTTCGCACGCGGGTCTTGATCCCGACCGCCGCGAGGTAGTTCGTCACCGACTCGCCCAGCGACGCGTAGGGCGGCCACGGGTGCAGGTCGCCCGCGTCGAAGCCATTGGGGTAGCCGGCCTCGGCGAGGAGCTGCTTGGCCTTGGCCGGGTCGTACGGGTGAGGCTCCAGCGGGATCGCGAAGTCGAAGGTGCGCGGTACCATGTTGCCGTTGAGCCGCGAGGCGCCGAGCGTCTCGGCCTCGTTGAGGGCCTTGCGGTCGAGGGCGAGGCTCGCGGCCAGCCGCACCCGGCGATCGGCCCAGGGCGACTTCGGCTCCCACTGCTCGAAGAAGGCGAGGTAGAAGGTGCCGATGGCGCCCGAGAACGCGAGCTTCAGGCTCGGGTCGTTCTTGATGTCGGCGGCCATGGGCGCGTCGAGCAGGTAGGCGACGTCGACCTCCCCGCGCTTGAGCATGGCCAGTCGCGTGGTCGTCTCCGGCACGCTCTTGAAGACCAGGCGCTTCACCGACGGCATCTTCCGCCAGTAGCCCTCGTACGCCTCCATCACCAGCTCGACGCCGGGCGTGTTGCTCACGAACTTGTAGGGGCCGAGCCCGACCGGCGCCTTCTTGAAGCCGTCGAGGCCCACCTGCTCCATGTACTTCTTCGGCGCGATCCACGCGGCCGAGGTGGCCAGGGTGCCGTAGAAGGTCATGAAGTCCGGCCAGGGCTCGGCGAGGTGGAAGCGAACGCGGAGCGGGTCGACGACCACGATCTCGCGCACCTTCTCCTGCAGGACCTTGGCGCCCTTGGCCCGCGCGAAGCTGAACTTCACGTCCTCGGCGGTGAACGGGTCGCCGTTGTGGAACTTCACGTTCGGCCGCAGCTTGAACTCGTACATCCGCTGGTCGGGGCTGACCGTCCACGACTCGGCGAGGCTGGGCGTGAGGTGGTTGCCCGGCATCGGCTTCACGACCGCATCGTGCATGGCGTACATGATCCAGAACGGCGTGAGGACGCCGATGACCTCGGCTGGATCGAACCACTGCGGCGAGAGGGTCACGTAGAGGGCCCAGCGCATCTCCCCCTCGGGCTTGGCCTGGGCGGCCGCCTCCGGGAGCGGCCCGACCAGGAGCCCGGTGCACAGCACGACGGCCAGGACCACCCCGAGGCTCCGCTTCCTGTTCATCGTCCCCTCCCGCGAAACGCTTGCTAGACTATGGCGGACTTTCGAGACCCAACACCCGAACCGACGAGGAGCGACCGATGCGCACCTACCACGACATCCGGCTGGCCGATCATACGATCACCACGCGCGAACTGCACGGCGAAGAGGTCGCGCGGGCGGGACGCCACCTGATTGCCCGGACGCTCCTGGACCTCGACGCCGCCACCGTCGATCCGCTCTCCCCTGAGAACCCGCTGATCTTCTCCGCGGGTCCCTTCGCCGGTACCAGCTTCTCCAACGCCAACCGCACCAGCGTCGGCTGCAAGAGCCCGCTCACGGGCGGCGTCAAGGAAGCCAACGGCGGCGGCTCCTTCGGCTACGCGCTGGGCCAGCAGAAGATCGCCGGCTTCACCCTGCACGGCGTGTCGCCGAGCTGGGTGGTCATCCACTTCAAGAAGGACGGCACCGTCGCCTTCGACGACGCCGGGCCCTATCTCGGCAAGGGCAACTTCGAGGCCCACCGGATGCTCCTGCAGCGCTACGGCAAGAAGGTGGCCATCGCGTTGTGCGGGCCCGTCGGTGAGTACCAGGGCCTCATCGCCGGCATCGCCTTCAGCGACAAGGATGGGCGTCCGGCCCGCCTGGCCGCGCGCGGCGGCGTGGGCGCGGTGATGGGACACAAGAAGGTCAAGGCCGTCGTGGTCGAGCTCGACAAGATCCCGCCGTTCAGCGAGCCGAAGAAGGTCAACGCGGCCATCAAGGACTACTCGAAGCTCCTGCTGGCCGACGGCATCGTGCAGAACTTCTACCAGAAGATCGGCACCATGGGCATGGCCGACGTGCAGAACCAGATGGGCGGCCTGCCGGTGAACAACTTCAGCGTGGGCCAGCAGGTCAACATCTCCACCGGCGAGAAGTTCAAGATGGGCGGTAGCTACATCTCCGAGCTGAACAACTCGCGCGGCGGCGAGCAGACCCACGCGTGCATGCCCGGCTGCGTGATCCAGTGCAGCAACGTCTACGCCGACGCCTCGGGCAAGGAGGTCGTCTCGCCGGTGGAGTACGAGACCCTCGGGCTGCTCGGCACCAACTGCGGCCTCACCGACCCCGACGACCTCGCCCAGCTCAACTACGTCTGCAACGACCTCGGCGTCGACACCATCGAGACGGGCGCGATGCTGGCCGTCCTCATGGAGGCCGGGCTGGGCCGCTTCGGCGACGCCAAGTTCATGGCCGACTGCCTGGCCGAGGTGCGGGCCGGCAGCGAGAAGGGCCGCGTGTGGGCACAGGGCACGGCCCGCGTGGGCGAGCACTACAAGGTGCGCCGCGTCCCCGTCATCAAGAAGCAGGCGATCAGCGCCTACGACCCGCGCGTGGTCGAGGCCACCGGCATCGCCATGATGGCGACCGCCCAGGGCGCGGACCACACGGCCGGCAACCTGCCGCGGCTGAAGACCCGCGAGATGGACCTGGGCTCGATGATCGAGCAGAGCCTGGTGGCGCAGACGAACACGGCCGCGACCGACTCGCTGGGGCTCTGCATCTTCGGACGCAGCGTCACCGAGCCGAACATCGCGTTCATCGTCGACGCCATCAACGCGGCCTGCGGGACGAGTCTGACCGCGGAGTTCTTCCCCGCCCTCGGCCGCGAGACGCTCAGGCTGGAGCACGAGTTCAACCGCCGGGCCGGCTTCACGGCGAGGGACGACGAGCTGCCGCAGTTCTTCTACGAGGAGTCGCTGCCACCGACGAACCACGTCGCGCGCTTCCACGGCACCGACGTCCACGACATGTACGAGCGTCTGCCCGCGTAACGCGACGGGCCCCTGACCCGGGCGCGACGCGCTCGGATCAGGGGCCGTCCCGGCTCGCCGCGCTGTATCGAACATTCCACTCTTGCGGGCCGTCGAACGTGCCGCATAGCATGCGGCCACGATGCCGTGCCGCCACACGCACCCCTGGGACCGGTTCCGCGTTGCGCGCGTCTGGGCGCCTCGCCCGCTGCGCTGTCTCGTGGTCGGCGAGAACCCCGGCTCGTCGACCACACCCTATTTCTACGACGTCGAGCGCGCCGTGGCCGTCCGGACGATCCTGCTCCGCGAGCTGCACGCCGCGGGCATCCTGACCGCGCCCACACTCGACGCCTTCCGCGCGGCCGGCTTCCTGTTCGATCACGGCATCCGCTGCCCGCTCGACGACGTCACCACCGATCGGCGCCTGGCGAGGACGTACGCCTCCCCGCGGGCGAACGCCGCGGTGCATCTCACCCCGCTCATCCGGAAGGCCTCATCGGTGTGGGTCATGGGCCACGTCGCGCGGAATGCCGTGGCCGCCGCGTGGCCCGGCTTCCCGCGCGACCGGGGTGACATCGCGCGGGCACCGCACCCGGGTCCGCTCCCCGCGGCGCCGACGTTCTTCGTGTCTCGCTATCTGACGCGCACGCCGGCCGCCGAGCTCGAGGCGATCGTCGGCGCGTTCACCGGGTTCTGGAGGGGCCGCCCAGACCTGGGTGGCGGGTCGGGCTAGAAGTACTCGAACGTCCCCGGGTCGCGCGCCATCGACAGGCGCACCTGGGCCATGAAGACGAGGTAGGGGTGCGCGCCCAGCGCCACCAGGCGGTCGCGGTCGGCGACGGCCAGGGCGGCGCGGGCCTCGACGTCGAGGCCGGCCTCGCGCATCGCCCCCTCCGGATCGGCCACGTAGCGCTCGCGCGCCGTCGTGTCGGACTTGAGCGCGAAGAGGAAGCGGTTGAGCGGGTAGGCGGCGGCCGGCGGGAAGAAGTAGTGGGCCTCGTCCATCACGCGCCCACCGCCCACGCCACCACGGCGTTGCCGTGGTGCCACGACGGCTCGTAGCAGAGCACCTCCGCGCGGGCCGCGCCGACGGCCCCCAGCAGCGTGATCCACGTCCGCAGCTCCACGTTGCCCGCCTTGTCGAGCTCCTCACCGGTCAGCCGTGCCGTCTCGGCCCCACGACCCTCCGCGAGCGAGGCCAGCAGCGCACGGTCGAAGTCGTAGTCGGGCGACGCGTAGCGGTCGGTGCCCGGGAAGTGCGAGAGCCCACCGGAGGCGATCAGGGCCACGCGCTCGGGCCGCGCGTCGAGGATCCGACGCAGGGCCTGCCCCCACGCGTAGCAGCGGCGCGGGGTCGGCTGCGGCGGCAGGTAGACGTTCACGTAGAGAGGGACGATCGGGATCCGCGGCTCCGGCATCGTGAAGTGCAGCGGGACGTAGAAGGCGTAGTCGAGCCGCACGTCCTGCGAGTACGTGAGGTCGAAGCCGGCCTCGATCCCCTGCTCCGCGATCGCCCGGGCGAGCGGCTCGTGGACGTCGAGGGCATAGCGATACCGGCCGAACTCCCCGGCCGCGCTCCGCCCCACGAACACGGCGAGCGCCGGCACGGCGTCGAGAAAGAACCCCTCGACATGGTCTCCGCCAACGACGCACAGAACGTCCGGCCGCGCCGCAGCCAGCCGCTCCTTCACCACGGCGTACGCGGCGTGCACCCGCAGCACCAACTCCCGATCCTCAGTCGCCGGCCGAACCAACAACTGCGGCGTATGCGGCAACGCGAACGCCCCCACCACCGGCATGGCTGTGAGAATACCGCACGTCCGCTATGGGCGATGCGGCCACTTGGCTCCATGTTGTGGGCGTCGTGACCCGCGGATTCGGGAGCGGCGCGGTGGCTCCCCGCACGCCGTGTCCCGCGGCGCTTCATGGCGAGCCGTCGTCGCCGCGCTCGTTCGGCGTGGGGGCGAGCAAGCCGCCGACGGACGAACGCCCTCGCGCTGCCCCCGTGGGGGATGGGGGGTCGCAGCGAGCCCCACGCCGAACGAGCCGCGCCGACCGGCGAGCCATGCGCGCCGCGGCAGGACCCGGGGCCTCCGGGCCTCCCGCGCCGCCGACGACGTCGCGGGCTAGCTACGGCGGAGCTTCGGGTCCCAGGCGTCTCGGAGGGTGTCGCCGAAGAGGTTGAAGCCGAGGACGGCCAGGCTGATGGCGAGCCCCGGGAAGATCGCCAGCCAGGGCGCCTGCTCCATGAAGGCGCGTCCGGTGCTGCTCAGCATGAGGCCCCACGACGGCGTGGGCGGCTGGGTGCCGAGCCCGAGGAAGCTCAAGGTCGCCTCGATGAGGATGGCGTTGCCCAGCCAGATCGACGCGATGACCAGGATCGGCGCCGTCACGTTGGGCAGGATGTGGCCCAGGATGATCCGGGGGTGTCGGCACCCGATGGCCTGGGCGGCCTCGACGTAGCGGTTCTGCTTCGTGGAGAGCACGGCGCCCCGCACGATGCGCGAGTTGCCGGGGATGATGACGATGGCGATCGCCAGCATCGCGTTCGTCGTGCTGGGCTTCAGCACCGAGACGATGGCCAGCGCGAGCACCAGGCCCGGGATCGCCTGCACCGCGTCCATCACCCGCTGCAGGATGAGGTCGAGCCGCCCCTCGCAGTAGCCACAGAGCAGGCCGACGATCATCCCGGCCACGGTGCCGATGCCGACCGCGAGCAGCCCCACCCACAGCGAGATGCGGGCCCCGTGGATGACGCGGCTGAGGACGTCGCGGCCGATGTCGTCGGTGCCGAACCAGTGGGCCCGGCTCGGCGCCTGCAGCCGGATCTCCGGCCGGGTCTCGACCGGGTCGAACGGCGCGAGGATGTCGGCGAAGACCGCCGTGAGGACGAGCGCGGCGATGACCGCGGCCGACACCGCGCCGAGCGGCTTGCGGCGGATCGTGGTCCACAGGGCCTGCAGCCGGCCGATCGAGGCGACGGGCTCCGTGAAGTCGGCGGGACGGGCGGTGACGGTGGCCATCAGCGGTACCGGATGCGTGGATCGAGCCACGCGTAGGTCAGGTCGACGACGAGGTTCAGCGTGACCAGGGTGGCCGCGACGAGCATCACGTTGGTCTGCACCACCGGATAGTCACGGAACAGGATCGCCTCGACGGTGAGGCGTCCCATGCCGGGCAGCGCGAAGATCGTCTCGACGACGACCGTGCCCGCCAGCAGCGTGCCGAGCTGGCCGCCGACGATCGTGACGACCGGGATCAGCGCGTTCTTGAGCGCGTGCTTGTAGACGACCAGCCGCCCGGCCAGCCCCTTGGCCCACGCCGTGCGCACGTAGTCCTCGCGGAGCACCTCGAGCACGGTCGAGCGGGTCATCCGCATGGTCGCCGCCGAGAGCCGGAAGCCGAGCACGGCGGCCGGCAGCAGGAACTGCTGCAGGTTGCGCCACGGCGACTCCCACAGGCTCGCGTAGCCGATCGGCGGGATCCACTGGAACCAGATCGCCGCGAAGGTGATGACGAGGGTGCCGAGCCAGAAGTCCGGCAGCGACAGCCCGGAGACGGCGACGACGCGGCCGACGTAGTCCGAGGTCGAGTCCTGCCGGGTGGCGGAGAGCACGCCGACCGGGATGGCGATGACGAGCCCCAGGATGATCGCCAGCGTCGCCAGCTCGAGCGTGACCGGGATGGCCTTGCGCAACGCCACTGGGATCGGCTCGTTGGTGAAGATCGAGTCCCCGGGGTTGAAGCTGACCATCTGCCAGACCCAGAGGAGATACTGCTCGTGGTAAGGCCGGTCGAGGCCGAGGTCCTTGCGGAGCTTCTTGAGCTCCTTGTCGCCGATGTTGCCCGACTCGGCCATCAGCGCGGTGAGCGCGTCGCCGGGCATCACGCGCATCAGGCCGAACACGATCAGCGACGAGAGCACGAGCACGGGGACGGCCAGCAGCAGCCGTCGCAGGACGTACTTGTACATGGCCGTCCCCGGCTCTCGCTACTTCTCCATCCAGGCTCGGGCTATGGTCGGCGACCCGTAGCCGTCCGTCCGCCGCAGAGCGCCCGAGGCGACGTTACGCATGTGCGGCTGGAACATCATGAACCCGTTGTCGTACGGCATCCACATCCGGAGTACCTGGTCGTACTCGCGGTCGACGATCTTCTTGGCGACCGCGCGCTGCTCGGCCCGGTCGGGCGTCCGGCGCAGCTTGGTCGTCAGCTCGTCGATGACGGGGTCGTTCACGCGGAAGAAGTTCTTCGTCGACTTGGAGTGCATGTACATGTAGGTCCGCTCGTCGAGCCCGATCGCGTGACCCGACTGGAAGCCCCAGGACATGCCGTCCCACTTGCCCTCGACGTACCGCCCGTAATAGCTCGTGTAGTCGAGCTTGGTGATCTTCACCGTGATGTTGAGATTCTTCTTGAGGTCCTGCTGCACGAGCTGCACCTGCGAGGTCATCTGCGGGAAGTACTCGTAGTAGAACAGCGTCGTCTCGAAGCCGTTCGGATGGCCGGCCTCGGCCAGGAGCTTCTTGGCCTCGGCGGGCTTGTACTGCCACCACGGCCCCAGGTCCTTCGCCGTGGGCGGGGTGTCCTGGTAGTAGATGTACGGTACGCCCCAGCCGAGGATGCCGTGGCCCTCGAACACGGTATCGACCATCTTCTGGCGGTCGATCGCCATCGAGATCGCCCGGCGGACGCGGACGTCGTTGAACGGCGGCCGGTCCTGGGCGAGGGCCACCCCGAAGGGCGCCAGCGTGTTGTGATACGCCTGCACGAGCGAGTTCGGGTTGGTCTTGCGGATGACGTCCGCCTCCGAGGGGCTCGCCACCCACAGGATGTCGCTCTGGCCGGTGCGGAACGCGGCGAGCCGGGTGGCGGCGTCGGGGGTCGAGAGGATCACGTACTCGTCGACGTAGGGTCGGCCCTTGTCCCAGTAGTCGGGGTTGCGCTGCAGGACCACCCGCACCTTGCGGGTGTGCTCCTTCATGATGTAGGGACCGGTGCCGATGAGCCGCTTCTTGAGGTCACCGTCTTCCTCGAGCACTTCCTTCGAGAAGAGGACGGCCACGGGCTCCGCGACGTTCTGGGCGAAGAGCGAGTTCGGCGTCTTGAGGTGGATCCGGGCCGTGTGCTTGTCCGGCGTCTCGATCCCCTCGATCTCCTGGAAGGTAAAGGCCTGCACGCCTTCCTTCGCGTACTGCTCGAAGCAGTACTTGACGTCGGCGGCGACGAACTCACGCCCGTTCAGCGGCGCCACGTTCTGCCACTTGACGCCCTGGCGCAGCTTGAAGGTCCACACCCGCTGGTCGGGGCTGGCCGTCCACGACTCGGCCAGGTCGCCCTTCAGGCTCAGGTCGCTCGGGCCGGAGGCCTCGTCGGAGAACGGGTAGCGGACGAGACGGTTGCTGGTGAGCCCGACGAACTGGAACAGGCCAACCGACTGGGTGAGCCGCGGGTCGATGACCGGCGGGTCCCACGCCGAGGCCCGCGTGAGCACCCCGCCCCGCTTGGGGGGCTTGGCGCTGGCCGCGATCCAATCGGGATGCGGCGACGCCGCGGCAAGCGCGCGGCCCCGGCTGGCGCCCACGGCGAGAGCGGCAGCACCCCCCACGGCGGTGCGCTTGACGAAGTCACGCCGCGTCAGGGGGGTGCGGCGGGATGCAGGACGAGGATCGGTGGCGGCCATCGGGACTCTCCTTCCCTCTCTGTCTGCGTCAGTGCGACGAAGGGAAACTACGGAACCCGAGCGGACCGAACACGAAGTGGGCGCAAAATCCCACACGCCCCCGCGGAAGTCAAGACATCGGGGCCTATGTCTTGGTCGCACGTGCCGACCGGTACCAGTCGGCGATCTCCTCCCCCGTGGTGAACCACACGCCCTTCTTGGTCCTCAAGTAGTCGTACACCGCCTCGAAGTACTTGATGCGGTGCGGCACGCCGTGGATGTACGGGTGCACGGCGATGGCCATGACGCGGGGGTTGCGGGTGCCCTCCGCGTAGAGCCGGTCGAACTGGTCCCGGCAGCGCTGCACCCACGCCCCCGACTCGTGGTGCTGGACGACCATCATCGGGATGTCGTTGAGCTCGAGCGTGTAGGGCACCGACACGAGCGAGCCGTGGGTCGTGCGGATCTCGTACGGCTGGTCGTCGTTGACCCAGTCGGAGACGTACTCGATCCCGGCCTCGGCCAGGTAGTCGAGCGTCTCCCACGTCTCCGTCAACCCGGGGCCGAGCCAGCCCTTCGGCGCCCGGCCGGTGAACTTCCGGAGGAGCTCGACGGCCTCGCGGATGGCGGCCCGCTGATCGGGCAGCAGGTGCATCGCGCCCTGGCGCACGCCGTGCCCCATGAACTCCCAGCCGGCCTCCAGCATGGCCTGGGCGACGCGCGGGTAGGCGCGGCAGACACTCGCGTTGATCGCCGTCGTCGCCCGGATCTTGCGCTTCTGCAGCGCCTCGAGGAGCCGCCAGAACCCGACCCGCATCCCGTAGTCGTGCCAGGCCCAGTTCGGCACGTCGGGCGTCACGGCGACGCCCTGCGGCGTCGGCAGGTACTGGCGCGCCATGGGCTTCTCGAAGTCCCATTCCTCGATGTTGACGATGGTCCACACGGCGATGCGGGCGCCGCGCGGCAGCGTCCACCGCGGACGGTCGACGATGGCCGAGTAGTCGAAGCGATCGGGCGGAAGTTTCACGGTCCCTCCTCGACCGCGCTCGCTCACCCCGGGCTCGGTCGTGCCTTGCGGCGCCTATAGTACAATCTCGCCGCGATGGCGCCGTCCGCCTCGATCGACATCCACGCCCACTACTTCCCCGAGCGCTTCTTCACGCTCGTGGAGGAGGCCGGCCAGCCGTTCGGCGCCCGCATCGAGCGGGGCAACCCGGCGGGGCCGATCATCGACGTGAAGGGCTTCCGGACCTTGCCGCTGGAGGCGACGTACTGGGACCTCGATCGGCGCGTGAAGGCGATGAACCGCGCCCGGGTCGACGTCCACGCCCTGTCGCTGACGGCGCCGATGGTCTACTTCGCCGACGGCCCGACCGGCCTCCGGCTGGCCCAGGCCGTCAACGACGCGATGGACGCCGCCCACACCGCCTACCCCGACCGCTTCGTGGGCTGCGCGACCCTGCCCATGCAGGACCCCAAGCTGGCCCTGCAGGAGCTGGAGCGCGTCAAGGATCTGCGCGGGATCCGGGCGATCTACCTCGGCACCAACGTCAACGGCCGCGACCTCTCCGAGCCCGAGTACCTGCCGATCTTCGTGCGCTGCGAGGCGCTCCGGCTGCCCGTGCTGCTGCACCCGTTCAACGTGATCGGCGCCGCCCGGCTCGGCCGCTTCTACCTCAACAACTTCCTCGGCAACCCCTTCGACACCGCCGTCGCGGCCGCGCACCTGGTCTTCGGCGGCGTCCTCGACCGCTGTCCGAAGCTCGAGGTCTGCCTGCCCCACGCCGGCGGCGCGATGCCCTACCTCATGGGGCGCATCACGCACGGCCAGGGGGTCCGGCCCGAGACGAAGGGCGTGGCGAAGCGTCCGTTCGAGCGCTACCTGCGCCGGTTCACCTACGACACGATCACTCACTCCCCGCGCCTGCTGCAGTTCCTGATCGATCTCGTCGGCGCCGACCGCGTGATGCTCGGCAGTGACTACTGCTTCGACATGGGCTACACGCGGCCCGTGGACGTCGTCACCAAGCGTCTCCGCCTCGGCCGGGCGGACCAGCGCCGGATTCTCGGCGCCACCGCGGCACGCTTGCTGCGGCTCGGCTGAGCGCCCGACCGGGCGACGCGTGACCGCCGAGTTCTGGATCACGCAAACCTTCAACGGGCTGTCGTACGGCGCGCTGCTGTTCCTGCTCGCCAGCGGGCTGTCGCTGATCTTCGGCGTGATGCGCATCGTCAACCTCGCCCATGGCTCGTACTTCCTGCTCGGCGGCTACGTGGGCCTCTCGGTCATCTGGCGCACGGGCAGCTACGTGGCGGCCCTGCTGACCGGCGCGCTGGCGATCGCCCTCGTCGGCATCGCCATGGAGCGGTTGTTTCTGCGCCGGCTCGCCGGCCAGACCCTCGGCCAGGTGTTGCTGACGATCGGCTTCGCGCTGATCTTCCAGGACGTGGCGCTGCTGCTGTGGGGCGGCGATCCCTACTCGCTGCCGATCCCGGGGCCGCTGCAGGGCGTCCTCACGGTGGGCACGCTGCGCTTCCCCCGCTACCGCCTGTTCATCATGGGGCTCGCGGTGGTCATCGGCGCCGCCCTCTGGCTCGCGCTCGACCGCACGCGGGCGGGCGCGATGATCCGGGCCGCGGTCGACGACGCCGAGATGGCGCAGGGCGTCGGCATCCGGGTCCCGACCGTCTCCCTCGCCGTCTTCGCGCTCGGGGCCTTCCTGGCCGCGCTGGGCGGCGTGATCGGCGGCGGCTTCCTGGGCGTCTACCCCGGCCTCGACCTGGAGATCCTGCCCTACGCGTTCGTCGTGGTGATCGTCGGCGGTCTGGGTAGCCTGCCGGGCGCGATGGTCGGCAGCCTGCTCGTCGGACTGCTCGACAACTTCGGCAAGGCGCTCTTCCCCGAGCTCGCCTACTTCACCTTGTTTGCGCCGATGGCGCTCATCCTGGCCTTGCGCCCCACGGGCCTCTTCGGCCGATGACGCCGGTCTCGCTCAGGCCACTATTGCTGCGAGCCGGGCTCGCGCCGGTCGGGACCATCGTCGTCGCCGGTGTGCTGGTGCTCGTGGCGCCGACGCTCTCCGCGTACCCGCTCACGCTGCTGACGCAGGCCGCGATCGTCGCCATCCTGGCCATGAGCCTCGACGTGCTGCTCGGCTACACGGGCCTGCCCTCGCTGGGCCACGCCGCCTACTTCGGTGTCGCCGCGTACGCGGTGGGGATCCTCGCCACCGATTACCAGCGCGGCTTCGTCACCTGCCTGGTGGCGGGGCTGCTGGCGGCGACGCTGTTCGCCGCCGTCTTCGGTCTGCTCGCGATCCGCGCCAGCGGGACCTACTTTCTGATGATCACGCTCGCCCTCGGCATGGTCGTGTGGGGGCTGGCCTTCCGGTGGGTGTCGATGACCAAGGGCGACAACGGCATCGCCGGCGTGCCGCGTCCGGACCTGCCCCTGCCCTGGAGTCTGTCGTCGCCGTTGCCGTTCTTCTACTTCGCGCTGGCGGCCGCCCTGCTCGCGTGGACGCTCCTCGCCCTGCTCGTGCGCTCGCCGTTCGGCCTGACCCTCATGGGCATCCGCGAGAGCGAGTCGCGCATGCGCGCGCTCGGCTACAACGTGTGGCTGCACAAGTACCTGGCCTTCGTCATCGCCGGGGCCTTCGCGGGCTTTGCGGGCGTATTCTGGGCGTACTACAACGGCTTCGTCAGCCCGGTCGACGTCCAGCTGGTCACCTCGGTCGAGACGCTCCTGATGGTCGCGCTGGGCGGCCCCGGCACCCTGGCGGGCCCGGCCCTGGGCGCGGCCGTCATCGTCTTCCTGAAGAACTTCGTGAGTGTCTACACGAAACGCTGGCTGCTGATCCTCGGCGCCGTCTATATCGGGGTGATCCTGTTCGCGCCACGCGGCGTGCTCGGCGCGTTCCGGCGCGGGCCCCGGTGAGGCGGCGCCAGACAACGGAGGTCCCCTCATGAGTCACGTCCGGGTTCGCGTCGTCGCGGCACTCGTGCTCGTCGCCTTCGGGCTGGCCCTGGCCGCGCCGCTCGAGGCGCCCGCCCAGGGCGGGCCGATCAAGATCGGCTTCCTGGCCCCGCTGACGGGGCCGTTCGCCCAGGTCGGCAAGGACATGGTCAACGGCACCGAGCTGTACCTGGACGAGATCGGTCGGCAGGTCGGCGGCCGCAAGATCGAGCTGATCGTCGAGGACACCGAGGGGCAGCCGGCCACCGCGCTGAACAAGTCGCGCAAGCTCGTCGAGCAGGACAAGGTCCACGTGCTCACCGGTGGCCTGCTGGCCAACGTGGGCTACGCGCTGCAGCCCTTCATCGACGGGGCCCAGGTGCCGGCGACGTACCCCGTCATCGCCGCGGACGACATCACCCAGCGCAAGCCGGCCCGGTGGATCGTACGGACCGGCTGGACGACGAGCCAGCCGATGCACCCCTTCGCCGAGTGGGTCGTGAAGAACACGAAGTACCGGAAGATCGCCACGATCGGCATGGACTACGCGTTCGGCTACGAGACGGTCGGCGGGTTCCAGCGCGTGTTCGAGGAGCAGGGCGGCCAGATCGTGCAGAAGATCTGGACGCCGCTCAACACCAACGACTTCGCGCCGTTCCTGTCCCAGCTCAAGCGCGACGCCGACGCGGTGCTGGCGCTCTTCGTCGGCCGCCTGGCCTTGCAGTTCATGAAGCAGTACCAGGAGGCCGGCCTGCACGGCAAGATGCCGCTGCTCGGCGGCGGCACCACGACCGACGAGTCGGTGCTGCCGCAGATGGGCGACGAGGCGCTCGGCACGATCACCGCGCTGCACTACTCACAGGCGATCGACACGCCCCAGAACCAGAAGTTCGCCAAGGCGTTCGAGGCCAAGGCCGGCAAGATCTCCTCGTACTACTCCGAGGCGACGTACACGAACATGCGGTGGATCACCGAGGCGATCAAGGCCGTCGGCGGCAAGGCGGAAGACCGGCCGGCGCTGCTCGCCGCCCTGCGCAAGGTCGACATCAAGGACACCGCGCGCGGCCCGATCTCGATCGATGCCCACGGCAACCCGATCCAGAACATCTACGTCCGCAAGGTCGAGCGCGTGGGCGGCAGGCTGCAGAACACCGTCATCGCGACCATCCCGGCCGTGAGCCAGTTCTGGAAGTACAAGCCCGACGAGTACATGAAGCAGCCCCTCTACAGCCGCGACTATCCTCCGTGCAAGGCGTGCTAGTAGTCGGTGGAGGGGGCGGGCGGGAGCCTCGTAGCGTGCCGGCCGCGCTGCGTGGCTCGCCTGTAGCACCCGGGCGGGGTTCGCTCGGCCCCCCATCCCCCAGAGGGGGCAGCGCGTGGCCCGTCGTTCATCGGCGGCTCGCTCACCCCGCCGCGAAAGAACGCCTGGCGGCACGGCTCGCACCGATGCGCGGCCGGCACGCTACGAGGCTCCCGCCC
>Ga0075430_100002573_pt1 | contig 15128 bp, 16 predicted proteins | sample RhiMetdeltSRZDD4_FD_75294 | JGI IMG/M metagenome (GOLD analysis project Ga0075430, IMG submission 75294) | Populus rhizosphere microbial communities from Tennessee, USA - Rhizosphere MetaG P. deltoides SRZDD4 | ecosystem: Host-associated > Plants > Roots > Rhizosphere > Soil | place: USA... | reverse complement strand
GGCTGCGATCCTTGGCGATCTGGCTTAACAAGGACATAACGGCCACGCCGTTCTCGCTGTCGAGCGCGGCGGTGGGCTCGTCGGCGAGGATGACGGAGGGCGAGCCGACCAGCGAGCGGGCCACGGCCACGCGCTGCTGCTCGCCGCCCGAAAGGTTGGCGGGATACGACTTGAGCTTGTGGCGCAGCCCCACTTTATGCAGCGCGCGCTGCGCCGCAACGATGGCGTCGGAGCCGCGGCTGCCGCGCACGTCGAGCGCGAGCCGCACGTTCTCCTCGGCCGTCAGGGTCGGGAACAGGTTATAGGACTGGAAGATGAAGCCGACGTTGGTGCGGCGCAGGTTGGCCAGCGCCTCGGGCCCGAGCCCGGTGGTCGGTTTGCCGGCCACCATCAGCGTGCCTGCGGTCGGCGTCAGGATGCAGCCGAGGATGGACAGCAACGTGGTCTTGCCGCTGCCCGAAGGGCCCATGAGCAGCGTCAGCTCCCCGGCGTTCAGCTGGAGGCTGACGCCTTTCAGCGCGCGAACCTTGCCGGCGCCCTGGCCGAGGTCCTTCACGATATTGCGGGCCTCCAGCATGAACTTCGGGGCGGAGCCCGCCGCGAGATCTGCCGGGGTCGCGGATTTGGTGACTGCAGCGGTCATCGGTTGAACACCATTACTGGATCGATGCGCATGACCTTGCCGATTGCCGACAGCGCGGACACCGCGCACATGATGAAGGTCAGCGCCAGGAGCAGGGCCGCGAGGCCCGGCGACATCACGATGGGGAGCGCGGTGTGCTCGCTCAGGTACACGATGGTGAGCGCGATGGTCATGCCGAGCCCGTAGCCGATCAGCGCGGACAGGCCGGCCTGCATGAGGATCACCTTGTTGATGTACCCGGACGAGGACCCGAGCGCCCGCAACGTGGCGAACTCGGGCAGATGGTCCTTGGTAGAGGAGTAGAGCGTCTGGGCGACGATGACGGTGCCGACGATTAGGCCCAGGATGGCGCCGCCCAGCAGCGCCACGCCGGCGCCGGTAGCGAACAGCCAATGGCCCAGGCTGCGCTCGCGGAACTCCGCCCGCGTCAGGATCTCGTTGTCGCCGGGCAGCTTGGCCTTGATCGCCTCGCGCACCTTCTCGACATCGGCGCCGGGGCGCACCTTGACCAGCACGTAGGTGATGTTGTCCGCCGGCATGTCGATCAGCTGCCGCGCCCGGTTGAGCGTGGTGAACACAAACGGTGTCACGGTGAAAGAGCGGATGCCCTCGGTGAGGCCGGCGACGCGGACGCGCGAGGAGCCCACCTGCGCGGTGTCCCCCACACCCTTCACGCCCAGCTCCGCCAGGTACGTCTTGTCGATCATCACCGCATCACGCGCGCCGAGCCCAGACACATCGCCCTCGACAACGTTCCAGGGCGCGAGCCCGCCGTCCTCGGTGTCGGCGCCGATCACCACCACCAGCGTCGAGCCGCCCGTGGGCTTGCGCCAGTCGGTGAAGGCGGTGACGAGCGGGGTGGCGCTCACCACGTCCGGCGTCGACAGCGCCACGTAGCGTTCGCGGGCGCGGATCGGCTGCGCCTCCTCGAAGTTCTTGGTGCCGTAGGCCATGATCCACAGGTCGCCGTCGGCGCGGTCGATCATGGAGATGATCATGCCGCGGGCGCCCAGGTAGAGCCCGAGCTGCACCGCCACCAGCACGATGGAGAACAGTATGCCGATCAGCGTCACGGCGAGCCGGACGCGGTCGTGGAACAGATTGCGAAACGCCAGGGTTAAGGTCATCGGGACGCCTTGTATCTTGGGTAGCCCCAGCGGCTCCCGCCGGCGCCGTTGGGGGCGCGGCAAGAGAGCGGGGCTGAATGTACGCCGGCGCCCCAGCCGCAGGCGTGAAGTGGGTTATATAGGGTTCTGCGTGCGGCCACGGAAATCCCGCGCCGAGAGTTAAGGCCGCGCCGCCGCCTGCGCGGGCCATTTTGCGCGGGAATCGGGCGCTGCCGCATTTTCTCCCAATCGCGGTTGCATCTCGCCAGTGGACCGGGGCCAAATTGAGACCAGGAGCGCGCTTTCCGATGTATCCTACGCGTGTCGTTCGCTTTTTCGTTCGCGCCGGTACCGCCGCTGCGGTGGCTGTCCTGCTCGCCGGCGGCGCCGTGGCCCAGGCTCAGCCTGGCGCCGCAGCCGCCGAGGTTGCGGGTGTGTGGATTGATCATACCGGCCAGGGCGCGGTGGAGATCGCACCTTGCGGCAACCGCGTCTGTGGCCGCGTGGTCTGGCTCAAGAACCCCGAGCACAAGTCGGTCAGCGGCAAGCGCATCTGCGGCACGCAGGTGCTCGGCGATCTGCGCAAGGAAGGTCGCAACCTGTGGGACTCGGGCTGGATCTATAACCCCGAGGACGAGGAGCGCTTCAGCGCCGCGCTGGAGCTCGCCAACGCCGACACGCTGAGGGTCACCGGCTACCTGGGCTTCAAGCTCCTGGGCGAGACCTTCACGTGGAAGCGCGCCACCACCAGCCTGGAGTCCTGCGTCGCGGGCACACCTGCGCGCTGACGCCGGCAGATGCCAGCGCCGGCCCTCGAGCTGGCTGTGGTGGCGGAGGGTCATTCCACCACCGCCACACCTCTGGCCGCCGGCACCATCCGGCTCTTGGCCGCCACCTGCGCCTCGATCCAGCCGACGAAACTGCTCGCCCGCTCGGCCACGATGTGGCGCTGCTGGTCGAGCGTGACCATGTGATAGCTGTTGTCGAGCACCAGCGTATCCACGAGGCCGCCCAGGTTGGCCTGCAGGTACTGGGCATTCTTGAGGCTCGCGATATCGTCGTCGCGCGGATGCACGATCAGCGCCGGCTGGCGCACCTTGCCGAGCCTCGGCTTCACCTCGGCCACCAGCGAGTTGAAGTGCGCCATCGACCGAACCGGCGTCGAGAACACGCCGGCGGCGCTGGAGTCCCCGCTCTGCATGCTGGCCACCACGATGCGGCGCACGCGCTCGTCCTTGAGGCCGTAGGGCTCGCGTTCAGCGAGATCGATCTCGAGCCGGATCGGAAGCGGACGGATGTACTGCAGTACCTTCGAGTGCCAGGGCATCGACCAGCCGTCGAGCTTCAGCGTCGGCGCGAACAGCAGGAGGCCATGCACGGTCGCAGGCCTCCTCTGCGCCAGATGCAGTGCCAGGATGCCGCCCATGGAGAGACCGCCGGCCAGGATCACGTCGCAGGTCTCGGCCAGCTTGTCGTGCGCGGCCTCGACGCTGGCGTACCACTCGTGCCACGTCGAGCGGCGCAGCTCCTCGGGCGTGCCGCAGTGGCCGGCGAGCTGGCAGCAGTAGACGGTGTGGCCGGCGCGGGCGAGATTTTGGGCGATGAAGCGCAGCTCGACCGGCGTTCCGCCAAGCCCGTGGATCAGTAGAACGCCCACCCGGCCCCCTTGCAGGAACAGGCTGCGATCCGGGGTCTCGGTATCCACTTTCGTTTCAGTATCAGCCTGGACTGTCATGATGTTACGCGTACCATCTCACATTTCTTGTCATCGCCGAAGCCGGGGGGTTCTACGCGGGCGTGGCGGGCGGCGCCAGCCACGATCGGGACCGCTGTTGTCGCACCTGGGTGCCCTCGTCCCCCGGCTCGGCGCTCAACGTCCCGAAGGATCTCCCTTCGCACGGAAACACGACAGCAGCGTCGCCGGTTCCGCCCTGCGCATTTCGAGATCCCTCCGTGCTGCCCCTGCTTGCGGGGTCAGACCTCTCGCCACCGACGTCGGCATTCTGCACCTCGGCGTGTGCGAGGGGTCTGACCCCGTCTCGTCCCTCTCAACCCTTGCTCACGCGCCGCATGACGCCGTCGAGGAGCTTCAGCGCCAGATCCATCTCGTGCTTGGTGATGTGCAGGCTCGGTGCCAGCGTGACGACGTTCTTGTAGTAGCCGCCGATATCGAGCACGAGGCCGTAGCGCTTCCCGTCGACCTCCAGGTCGCCCCTGAGGCCCTCGTCAACCATGCGGTCCACGATCGCCTTCGACGGCGTGAAGCTGTCGTGCGGCTCGCAGATCTCCATACGCAGCGCGAGGCCCAATCCGTCGACGTCGCCCACGATCTTATGGCGGCGCTTGAGGTCGCGCAGGCCTTCGAGCAGGTAGGCGCCCTTCTCGGCCACCATCGCCTCGTAGTCGGTCTCGCGCGTCATCCTGATGACTTCGAGCGCGACGCCGGTGCCCATCGGGTTGGAGTTGAAGGTCGAGTGGGTCGAGCCGGGCGGGAAGACAGTCGGGTTGATCAGCTCCTCGCGCGCCCACACGCCGGCCAGCGGATTGAGGCCGTTGGTAATGGCCTTGCCGAACACGATGGCGTCGGGCTTGACCCCGAAGTGCTCGATCGACCACAGCTTGCCGGTGCGGTAGAAGCCCATCTGGATCTCGTCCACCACCAGCAGGATGCCGTGCTGGTCGAGCACGCGCTTCAGCTCGACGAAGAAGTTCTTGGGTGGAATTACGTACCCGCCGGTGCCCTGGATCGGCTCCACGTAGAAGGCGGCGTACTCGGCCTCGCCCGCCTTCGGGTCCCAAACGCCGTTGTACTCGCTTTCGAACAGGCGCGCGAACTGCTGCACGCAGTAATGGCCGTATTCCTCCTTGCTCATGCCCTTCGGCCCACGGAAGTGGTAGGGGAACGGCACGAACTGTGCGCGGTCGCCGAAGTGGCCGTAACGGCGGCGGTAGCGGTAGGACGAGGTGATGGCCGAGGCGCCCAGCGTGCGGCCGTGATAGCCGCCCTCGAAGGCGAACATCAGGCTCTTGCCCTTCTTGAAGTTGCGCACCAGCTTCAGGCTGTCCTCGATGGCTTGGGCGCCACCCACATTGAAGTGCACGCGGCCCTTGGCGCCGAACTTCCTCTCCGCGTCTTGGGCGATGACGGTGGCGAGCTCGATCTTCTCCCGGTGCAGGTACTGGCTCGCCACCTGCGGGAGCCGGTCGAGCTGGCGCCGCACGGCGGCGTCGAGGCGCGGGTTGCGGTAGCCGAAGTTGACCGCCGAGTACCACATCTGCAGATCGAGATACTCGCGTCCCTCCGCGTCGTAGAGGAACGCACCCTCGCAGCTCTCGAAGATCTTGGGCGGGTTGGTGTAGTGCACGGTGTCGCCGTGCGAGCAGTATGTCTCCTCCAGCGCCAGCAGCTCCGCTTCAGACCGTCCGCCGCGGTCCTCGGCACGCCCCACCGCGCCCTCGTCGCGCAATCTCACCCGTTGGATCATCCCGCGTGCTCTCTGTTCTTGGCCGCTACTCGTCGCCCGCCCGTGCGCCCTCGTGCGCCGTCGCGGCGCCGCGCGCATCGAGCCACCGTGTGAGCAACGCAGCAGCTTCATCGAAGTTCTCGAATTGGTAGTGCGGCAGGTCCTTTTTCCGGCAATGCTCCCGCAGGGACCCCTTGGCCAGCACAAGATCGGCGCGCTCGGCCACGCAGAAATCCGAGCGGCCGTCGCCCACCATGATGGTGATCTCGCGGATGCTCGTTTCGCGGTGGCGCCCCTCGGCGAAGCTGCATTTGCAGTTGCCGGCGAGCGTCGTGCACGTGTCCTTGGCGTGCGGGAACGTCAGCCGCCAGCGGTCGCCACCGAGCCACTGCAGGTGATTGGCGAAGTACGGAACGTCGATGTCAGCCCGGTCGAGCACGGTACGGATGGTGCGGTCGAGGCCGTCGGACAGCACCACCAGCGTGTGCCCGAGTCCACGGAAGCGCTGCGCGAAGCGCGGAAACCCGGGGTCGATCTCCACGCCGGCGATGAAGGCGTCCATCTGCGCCGGCGTGGCGCGCACCAGATCGATCTGACGCAACATGCACTCGCGCGAGCCGATGCGACCCGCCTTCCACTCCTCCTCGATGTCACGCCATGCCGGAGCGGCGAACCGCTCGAGCAGCAGGTCCGTCGTATCGACATTGGAGATCGTTCCGTCGAAATCGAGCAGGACGCGACATTTCACACGCGCTATCGACACGCCACTAGAACCCGTTGATTTCAATTGCTGCCTACCCCGCGCCGCGGGGTCTCGGAGAGAGCGCCTCTTTAGCCCCCTCATGCGGCGCTGCCAATGGCTTCGGTTCACATTTTCGTCAACGCGACACAGCCTGGACGTGTACGTCTCGATTGAGGCGCACGCACTGGTTGCCACAAGCTGCCGACGACAGACGTCGCACAGGCGCCGCGCACCCGCTTCAAATCGGTTTCATCGATAGGAATGTCGATGGGTCGGGACACATGGCCGCAGCGTGGTGCGAAGCCCACACCCCCGCTTCCAACGGGCCACAGCACGAGCCCGATCCTTGTGGTTTTGCAAGCCACTGTGGCCGATCTGCCTACAGATCTATCGATCCTTCCGATGCGCGCCAGTTGGCCGCCGGGTGCCCGTACTGAAGCGCGGCCTGGACGCGTCGTCATGCGCTGCGGAACGCCGCAGCCGCAGCGAGGGGCCGAGACGGCGCTTGCACCGCCGCAAACCCAGGCATGCGGCGTACCGATACGATCGGTCGTCGAAGCGAGCGTCATCCGCTCGCGCCGCATGGCGCCGGGCGCCGCGGGGGCGGATCGACGGACAGTCCATTGGTGACTTGCCGCCTGGAGGGCCACGCGTCCCACGACGCACGGTCCCGGGTTAGGTGGGCGCCGGGGCTGCTCGCGGGAGGGATTTCTCCCAACCTCCGGCAGCACTTGGTGGGATGCGTTGCGGCCTGGTGCGCCGCCACGTTTCCGACAGATGTGGCCGGTCCGCAACAATCGGCGCAAGCCTGACTTCCTCCAGCAAAATCAGCGGCATCCGCTGCTGCCGCAATCGGCGCGGCGGGCACGGTCGTCACGGCCGGCAACCGTGCGTATGGGGACTGCCGTTTGTGGTTGACAGACTGGAGTCGGCAGCCCGACCATTTCGTAGGCACGTTGGTTAATGCTGCGGCGATCGCCGCCGGCAGCCAAACGGCACTGGGGAGGACTTTATGTGCATACTGTGCGATCGCGGTAGCCCGCAGGCGCATCTCACGTCGCGGCGCAATTTTCTGAAGGGCACGGCAGCGACCGGCCTCGCGGCGGGGGCCATGGGCCTGCTCGGGACGAGCGCCGCCGTGGCGCAGGGCGTCGCCGTCAGCCCGCCGCTCCACACGGGCACACCGGGCCGGCGCTACGTCATCCGCAACGCCTACGTGATGACGATGGAGCCTGGGACGCCGGGTGCCGATTCGGCATTCGGAGAATTCATCGAAGGCGACGTGCTGGTCGAAGGCAAGACGATCAAGGCCATCGGCAAGAACCTGCATGTGGGCAACGCCGCTGAGATCGACGCCCGCGGCAAGGTCGTCATGCCGGGCTTCATCGACACCCACCACCACCAGGCCTGGACGGCGATCAGAAGCTCGATTGCCGACAGCGTCCTGATCGACGACGGCACTGGGACGGCGAGCGCCGAGCAGAACTATTTCTTCAACGTGCTGGGCGGATTCCAGCCATCGCTGCCGGGCTTCGCCAACCACTACACGCCGGAGGACGTCTACATCAGCGAACTGTTCGGCGGCCTCTCGCAGCTCGACGCCGGCGTGACGACTGTGCTCGACATCTCGCAGATCCATCACTCGCGGGAGCACACCGATGCGGCCGTCCAGGCCCTGCGCGACGCCGGCCGCCGTGCGATGCTGGGCTACTTCGAAAGTGCCGGGAGCATTGCGGGGAACGAATACCCGCAGGATGCGGTACGCGTCGCCAAGAACCTGCAGGGCGACGCTCTCGTCGGCCTGGTCATGGGCGGCGAGGTCTATCTCGGGCTACCGACCTACAGCCAATCCTGGGCCATCGGTCGCGAGCTCGGTGTCCTGGTAGCCGCGCATATTCTGTCGCCGTTCGGGATTCGCCCGGTCCTGGACGAGCTCGCCGGCCGGCCGCTCAACGATCCGCTCTCCATCAGGTCCGACAACCTGTTCATCCACATGACGGGAATGTCGGATCCAGCCTGGAATGTGGTGAAGGACAGGGGCGCCAAGGTTTCGATCGCGTTCCCGATCGAGATGCAGATGCGCCACGGCGTCCCGCCGATCCTGAAGATGCAGGGCTTCAACGACCCGGCATTCGAGCCGTCGCTCAGCACCGACGTCGAGACCAACATGACGGCGGACTTCTTCACCCAGATGCGCTCCGCCCTGACGATGCAGCGCATGGTGGTGAACCAGGCGGTGCTCGACAGCGGCCCCATCCCGGTCAATCCCTGGCCGCCGTTCCCCGCCGGCCTGCCGCCGCTCCTCAACGCGCGCGACGTGCTGCGGTTCGCCACCATCAACGGCGCCAAGCACCTGCAGCTCGAGAGCAAGACCGGCTCGCTCAAGGTCGGCAAGGAGGCCGACATCATCATCCTCGACGGCAGCCACCTCAACGTGTTCCCCATGAACAACGTGCCGGGCGCCGTGGTGACCTTGATGGAGCGTACCAACGTCGAGACCGTGATCGTCGCCGGCAAGATCCGCAAGTGGAAGGGCAAGCTGCAGAACGTCGACTTGGACAGGCTGCGCCCCAGGCTCGCGGCCTCGCGCGACCGCATCTACGCTGGGGCCGGCAAGACGCCGACCCCGTTCCCCGCGAAGTAGCACATTCGGTGTCAGGTCCTCCGGGATCTGACACCTTACCGCTTCCGGAACAGCTCCAGGGCGACCTTGACGTCGCCCTGCCTGATGAGGACGCGGGCGCTCTCGATGCGCTCGATGGTCCAACCGTCCACGGTGTCGCCCTCCTGCAGGCGCACGTTCTGACCCGTCTGGTTGCGGCGCATGAGAGCGATGGCCCCTGCGCCCTGCCCCTCGCTCGTCAGCACACCGAGCAGGGTCAGCGCGTTGGGATCGACCGTGCGCTTCGGCAGGGACGGCGGGGGCGCCGGCGCCGCTGTCACGCGCGGCGGCGGCTCGACCGGGCGCCGCTTCTTCTCGAACAGGGGCCGGCGCACCGTGTCGCGCAGCGTGTCGAGCGAGAGGCCTGCCAGCGGGTGAGGGCGGCCGTCTTCGCCGCCCGGCTCTCCCTGTCCACCCGGCCCGGTCGCATCGGCCTTGTCCGGCGCAGCGACGCCGGGAGAGCTCACGGCGCTGGTTCCCCAGTCGGCCCAGCGGTCCCACAGCAGGACGCCCGCGACGATCACGGCGAGGCCGAGCAGGAGCGGCACGCGGCTGCGGCCGTCAGTTGATCTCTTTGCCGGCGCCATAACCGCGAACTCTGAGGGTGACATCCAGCGATATCGGCTGGGGCACCGGCTGATACGACGGCGCCGACTTGATCGACAGCGCCTCGATGAACAGGACCGGGGTGCCGGTCTCGAGGGCGTGGATGAAGGCGCGCAGCCCCTCCGTCTGCCCCTGCAGGCTCACCTCGACGCCGATGGCGGCGAGATCGGACTCCCGTTTCGGAGGCGCTACGTGCGCGCTGCGCAACGACAGGCCGCTGCGGCGGGCCAGCTCGGTGAGAACGCGCTGCAGCTCCGCCCCCGCCAAGCCGCTGGTCTCGCCGCCGACCAGCATGTCTCGCGCCGCGTGCGCCGGCCGGCGTGCCGCGGCCCGCAGGAGCCGCTCCTGCTGGGCGATCAGCTCGGCGACGGCCGCCATCTCCCCGCTCACGGCTGCCATTCTGGCGAACGGTGCGAGGGCCGCGAGCGCTGCGAGCCCGAGAGCCAGCAACACCAGGCCCAGCGCGGCGGTACGGCTCAAGGATTTCGGGAAGGTGCCGATGCTGGTCACTCGAGCCTCCCCCCTGGCACGATGCGCGCGGTGATCGTGAAGCTCTCCCCCTCGCCCTCCGCCAGCGTCGTAGGCGCGGAGAACTGGACATCGGCGAAGTGGCCCGATGCCTCGATCCGGCCGATCAGTGCAGAAGCATTGGCGGCGTTGCCGGCCAGCCGCACGGTGCCCTGCTCCACCTCCAGCCGTGTGAGCCAGGCGTCGTCGGGCAGAGCGCGGCTCAGGGCCTCCAGCACGACCGCCATGGCCGGCTGCTTGCCCCGTTCCCCGGCCAGCCAGGCGAGGCGCCGCGCGCTGGCCTGACCCGGCAGCGCTGCCGCAGATTTGACCTGCAACTCCTGCAGCTGCGCGGTGAGTGTGCCGAGGTCGCGCGATTGCTGTGCGAGACCGACCATGCCGATGGCGCCGACGACCAGCGCGGCCAGGCAGAGGAGGCCAAGCGCCGACAGCAGGAGCCGCCCCGATCTGCGGCCCTCCCCTCTGCCCGCCGCCAGCAGGTTCAGCCGCGGCTCGGTGGCGGCATCCGCGCCGCAATCGACGACGCCCGGCGTGAAGCCGAGCGCGGCGAGATCAGCCACCAGGCCTTCCACCAGGCTGCGGGCGGCGACGGCCAGCCGGACATCGAGGTTGGCCGATCCGTCCACGGCCGCGGTCGTCTCGTAGGCGAAGAACGCCTTGTCGGCCGGCCACGGGGCGAGGCGCTCGATCTGGTTGCGCACCACCGCCTCCAGCACCTCGCCAGCGGCGGCAGGCACGCTCAGGTGCGTCTGCACCACCTCGTCGGGTCCGAGCCGCAGCACGATCTGGCGGGGTGCGATCTTGTGCCGGCCGATGCGCCCGAGCAGCCGCGCGAGCGACGGGTCGCCTTCCGCCGGGGACGTTCCGACCAGCTCGATACGGCCGCGGGTGCGCCGGTAGACGTCGCATCCCCGGTCGGAACGCAGGAGCATGACGCGCCAGTCGCGCGCGGCCCCTGCCCGCGTGGAGGCCAGATCGGCAAGCTCGCCGCTCCACCACGCCAGGAAGCGGCGCACGCGCCCCCAGGGACCGGGGCGATCGGCGCGATGCACGGGAAGGGACGCTGCCATCATCTCCGGTCCCGCACCTGGCTCTCCGGGGCCTTCGGCTCGTAGCGCCAGCCCAGCACGCGGAACGGCGCCGCTGCATCCTTGCCGATCAGGATGGTCGCCTCGGCCCAGCCGATGGCAGCCATCGTCTCGCCACGCACGGCAACCTCGACGCGATAGGCGGGACCGGTCCGCTCCGTCAGCCATTTATCCACCGAGCCGAGCAGCCGCGCAACATCCGCCGCGGTGGTTCCGCCGCGCTGGCGCAGCGCAAGTGCGCGCTCGACCTCCGCGGGGTCAACGCCGGGCAGCATGAGCAGGGCCTCGCGTGGCGCAACGAGTGGGTTGATCCTGCCGTCGCCGCCATGCACCGTCAGGTAGGGAGCAAGCGGCTGCAGCGCGCTGGCGGGCAGGCCGATGGCATGTGCGAGCTCGGTGGGATCGAGGAACGGCCCATTCCGGTCCATCCATCGCGTCACCGCCTCCGCGGTGCCGCCGACGGGGCGCAGCAGGGTTTCCAGCACCTCGACATCCACCTCGTTGATGTCGAGCCGACCAGCCTCGTCGCTGATCGTGATGTAAAGGCGCGCGCCGCCGAAGCGCGCCTCCCGCACGCGCCCGTCGGCGGACCACTGCCATTCCGGGTCGGGCTCCATCAATCGTGACGCCGCCAGCTCGACGCCGGCAGCGGCCAGGGCCTCGCCGCGCGCCATCGCCAGCTCGTTGCCGGCGAGCGTGCCGGCGTCGCGGACCGACAGATTGAAGATGCTGATCTGGAGTGCCAGCAGCGTGACGATCCACAGCACCACGAGGAGGGCGAAGCCCCCCTGGCGCCCGTTCTCCTCGGGTGCGGTCGTCATGGCTGGCTGCGGCCTCGCGCTCCGGTTTCCGACACGGACGCGCCCGTGGTGCCGACGCTGCAGGCGCCGCCGTCCTCCTTGACGCAGCTCCGCTCCGCATCGACCCGCGGGTGGAAGACAAGCGGAGGCAGTGGGACGCCGCCCTCCGTGAGACCCGAGACCTCCAGGCTGATGAGCTCCGGCAGGGCCTGGGGATCGCTCCACTGCGGCACCCACCGCTGCCGCCCGTCCTTGCGCTCCAGATAGAGAAACCGCAGACGGTAGCGGCCTTCCATGACGGCGACGGCATCGCCGCCGGCAAGGCGCCGAAGATCCGGCACCGAGGCCTGGTAGGGCGCCCGTGCGCGTGTGAGCACGGCGCCGTCGGGCCGCTGCTGGATGGAGTAGATCAGGAAATACGGCCCGGCCTCTGTGGGGAACGGCGGCTCGAGCGCAACAAAGGCCAGACGGCCGGTGTCGCCGTGAAAGACGAGCGCGGCCGTCTCGCCGGGCTTCCAGACCACCCGCTCCAGACGCTCGATGTCGTGCCGCAGCACGTCGAGGCCGCGCGACAGGCCATCGTGCCGGGCGATCAGCTCGGCACCGCGCTCGCCGCTGCGCCCGAGCAGGCGCAGGCCGCCCGCGGCGATTCCCAGCGTGAGCCCCACAAGGGCGAGAGCGACTACGATCTCGATGAGCGTGACGCCGCTCTGCCGTCCGGCGCTGGCGCTTGCGCTCGTCATCGCACGCTCATGAGCCGCAGGGTGTTGAGCTGGACCTGCCGGTGAGGCGGCCAGGCCACCGTCACCGTCAGCTCGTGGAGCTTCCAATGGCCGGGCTGCTGATGCAGCGTGCCGCCGGCCCGGTCGTAGGGTGCAACGGAGACGGTCCAGGCGAAGCGGCCGCTGCGGCCCTGCGCGGCCGGCTGCGGCGCGCGCTCCAGCGACCACTGCGCCAGCAGCGACTGCGCCAGCAGCCGGGCCTGCAGGTGATCGTCGATGGCGGTGGCGCCGCGCAAGCCGGTGTCGTGGGCGGACAGGAGCGCGCTCAGCGCCAGCGCGAGAATGACGATGGCGGCCAGTGCCTCGATCAGGGTGAAGCCGCGCGAGCCCGGAGAATTGGTAGGTTGGGTCAAGCGAAGCGCAGACCCAACACGTGGAGGCACACCGGCGTTGCGTCTCGCTCCCGCTCGACCCAACCTACAGGCGCGACCCAACCTACAGCACGCGCTCCACAACGACGCGACCGGTGAGCCAGTTGATGCGAACCTCATAGGCCTGCCGCTCCGTTTCCAGCCGGACCTTGCCCCCCGTCGATGCGCCGTTGGGGAAGAAGCGAATGCCGGCGACCTTGCCGCCCTGCCGCTCGGCCGCGCTCGTCTCCGACGTGACGCCGATGCTCTCGGCGATCCGGAAGGGCGGCACGTCCGCACCGGCGGTCACCACGCGGGTGCCCATGTCGATCACGACCGCCCGGCTTTCCGCTTGGCGGATGGCGGCGGCGCGGGCGGCGCGGCAGCGCGAGGCGATCTCGTGCGCCGCCGCCTCCAGAGCCGCACCGCCGTGGCGCGTGCCCAGCTGGGTGGCGGCGAGCCCTACCACCAGCGCCAGCACCACCAGCACCGCCAGGACCTCCACCAGCGTGAAGCCTGACGCCAAGCCCGCCTGGCGGCCTTCCGGGCGCGTCCGCATGGGCCTTACCAGTTGTTGACATCCTCGTTCTCGCCGGTGCCGCCAGGTTGGTTGTCGGCACCGAGGGAGGAGATGTCGAAGGGGCCGTGCTGGCCGGGTGCGCGATAGCCATAGGGCCGCCCCCAGGGGTCGATCGGCACCTCCTTCTTGGTGAGGTAGGGACCGTTCCAGGCTGAGGCCCCGGCCGGCGCCTCCACCAGCGCCTTCAGGCCCTCGGTGGTGGTGGGATAGCGGCCGGTATCGACCTTGTAGAGTTCGAGCGCCGTGGTGAGGCTTTGCACCTGCACCTTGGCGGCCTTGGTGCGCGAGCTGCCGAGGTAGCCCACCACGCGCGGGGCCACGAGGCTCGCCAGCAGCACCAGGATGACCAGGACCACCAGCAGCTCGACCAGGGTGAAGCCCGCCTGCCCGTCGGCTCGCCGGCGTGCGGGGCCCCCGATCTTGCTCCGGCTCTCTCTCCGGCGCAAAGCGCATGCGCGTGCCTGCATGCCAAAGTCCTCCCCTCTTTTTCTTCTGCCGGGTCCGCTTTCAGGGTCCGCTCAGAGCGCGAAATCGTAGACGCTGACGACAGCCCCCATGATGGAGACCACAATTGCAGCCACCACCACGCTGACGCCAACGATTATCACGGGCTCCAGAATCGTGACCAGCCTCTGGGTGGCCATTTCGAGCCTTTGCTCGAACATATCGGCGAGGTAGAGCGCCGACTTGGACAGCCCGCCGGTCTCCTCGCCCGCCCGCATGATGGCGATGACAATGGGGGGGAACAGCCGTGACGCCTCCATCAGCCGGGCGAGGTCGCTGCCCTTGCGCAGGTCCCGGCTCATGGCGGCGACGGCGCCGGCGGCCTCGCCGTTCCCCATCACGTCCCGCGTCAGGTTGAGCGCGGTCGGCACCGCGATGCCGTTGGCGAGCAGCGAGCCCAAGGTGCGGCAGAACCGCACCGTGAGGTCCATGCGCACCACTCCGCCGACAACCGGCAGCCGCAGCACCAGCCGATCCAGAAAGCGGCGCACCACGGGTCGCCGGCGCAGCAGGAGCACGCACACCGTTGCGATGCCCAGCCCGGCTGCAAGGGTCGGCCAGTAATCGTTGAGCCAGTCCGAGATCGCGATGATGCTGGCGGCGGAGGGCGGCAACCGCATGCCGCTGTCCGTAAGCATCGCCTTGAAGCGCGGCACCACGAACAGCATGATGATGAGCAGCGAGGCGATGGCGGTGACCACCAGGAACGACGGATAGAGCAGCGCCGACACCAGCTTGGCTCGCATCCTCTGCTCCCGCTCGCGCGAGTCCGCGATCCGCTCCAGCGCCTCGGGCAGCGTGCCGCTGGCCTCGGCGGCGCGCACCATGCTCACGAATACCGGCGGGAAATGCCCGCCCCTGGCCTCCAGGGCCTCCGCCAGGCTCTTGCCGCCCGAGATGTCGGCGTGGATCTCGCGGGCGACCCGCTTCACGCCACGGCCGCCGGCCTCGCCCTCGATCAGGCTGACCGCGCGCGGCAGGCTGAGCCCGGCGTTCACCAGCATCGCCAGTTGGCGCGCAAACTGGGTGATCTCCACCACCGACGCGCCTCGCCCGAACGTGAGGAAAGCGCGTGCGGGCGTCGGTGCGCTGGCTTCGCCGGCCACCACGTCGATGGGAAAATGCCCGGCGTCGGACAGCTGCCGGATCACCACCTCGCGCGAGGGGCCCTGCATCTCGCCGGCGATGCGCTGGCCGCCGCGGTCGAGCGCCGTGTAGTGGAAGACCGGCATGGATCTCAGGTCTCCCCCTTAGAGCGCTCGGAGAAATAACG
>Ga0075430_100002568_pt1 | contig 15141 bp, 9 predicted proteins | sample RhiMetdeltSRZDD4_FD_75294 | JGI IMG/M metagenome (GOLD analysis project Ga0075430, IMG submission 75294) | Populus rhizosphere microbial communities from Tennessee, USA - Rhizosphere MetaG P. deltoides SRZDD4 | ecosystem: Host-associated > Plants > Roots > Rhizosphere > Soil | place: USA... | reverse complement strand
TCGAGCGTCCCCTGGAGGAGCCCGAGATCGGGGGACGCACCGTTGGATCGCGCGGTCGGCATCTATTACCCTAAGGATGTCAGGGTAGAATCGGGCCACTACCCTCAGATGTCAAGGGGAATGAGATGCACGCTCGCCGACGGACACGACACCCGGGCTCCAAACGTTCGTCCGACGAGCGCGTGCCGGGCCGGGATGACGATTGCTGGCTGGCACTTGGGCGGCGCCGTACATTCGGTCGTGGACGACTTCCGTGACCACCTGCAATCGGCCCTCGGCCAGACGTATTCGCTCGATCGGGAGCTGCTCGGTGGCGGAATGGCCCGAGTGTTCCTCGCCGAGGAGCGAACGCTCAGGCGACCGGTAGTCATCAAGGTTCTCTCGCCCGAATGGGCGGTCGAGGTGAGCGCCGACCGCTTCGCGCGAGAAGTCCAGCTCGCTGCGCGACTCCAGCACGCGAACATCGTCCCGCTGCTCACCGCCGGTGACGCGGGTGGAATTCCCTTCTATACGATGCCGTACGTGGAAGGGGAGAGCCTCCGCCAACGCATCACACGCGGCCAGATCGGCATCAGCGAGGCGATCGCGATCCTGCGCGACGTCACACGCGCCCTCGCGTACGCGCATGCGCGCGGCGTCGTTCATCGCGACATCAAGCCCGACAACGTGCTGCTCGCCGGCGGGGCTGCGATCGTCACCGACTTCGGTATCGCCAAGGCGCTGGCTGTCGCGCGCAGCGGCTTCGGTCCCGGCGGCCCACAGAACGCGAAAGAGCCCTCGGCTGCGGCTTTGACCTCATCGGGCATCGCGCTCGGCACACCAGCGTACATGGCGCCCGAGCAGGCGGCCGGCGACCCGTCGTCGGACCAGCGCGCGGACTTCTACGCGTTCGGCGTCATGGCGTACGAGATGCTCGCCGGTGCACCGCCGTTCGCCGGCCGCGCACCGCAGCAGCTGTTGTTCGCGAAGATGTCCGAGTCGCCGCGGCCGATCGCGGAGCTCCGGCGCGATACCCCCTCGGCGTTGGCGTCGCTCGTCATGCGTTGCCTCGAGACGGACCCGGCACACCGCCCGGAGTCGGCCGGCGAAGTCGCGGCGGCACTCGATGCGCTGGTGAGCGCTCCGTCGCCGAGCAGCCAGTCGCCGCCAATGGCGGCGACCTCGATGCGCCGGCGCTGGCTGATCGCCGCCGCAGCGCTCGTTGTCGTGGCCGTCGCCACATCCGTGATGCTCAATGCTCGCGGAGTCGGGCCGTTCGGGTCACGCGGGGCCGACGTGACCGCGAACCGCAGTCGCATTCTCGTCGGAGAGTTCGACGCGGGACGCGACAGCTCGCTCGGCGCCAGCCTCACCGAGCTGTTTCGGGTGGCGCTCGCGCAGTCTCGTGCAGTAAGTGTCGCCGACCCCACTTCGCTTGGGCTCGCGCTGCAGCGGATGCAACGCTCGCCGGGCACGCGAATAGAAGGGCCGGTCGCGCGCGAACTGGCACTCCGTGAGGGAATACCTGTTCTCATCGAAGGCCGGCTGCTCGATGCCAGCGGTCATTACTTGCTCACGGCGAAGCTGGTCGCGGTGGGTGATGGTGAGGTGATCGCGTCAGTCGACGAAAGGGCAAGGAACAAGGAGGACGTGATCGCGGCGGTTGGTCGACTGAGCAACGCGGTACGCGCGCGACTTGGGGAGTCGATGAACACCATCCGCGACACACCGCCGCTCGAGCGCGTGTCGACCACGTCGCTCGACGCGCTGCGGAAATACACCGCGGCACTCACGGCCGACCGACTCCAGCAGCCGGAGGCCGCGAACGGTCTGCTGCGAGAGGCCATCGCGCTCGACAGCACGTTCGCGATGGCCTACCGCAAGCTCGGCAACAATCTGTATTGGACGCGGGATCGAGCCGAGGCGATCGGATACCTCCGCCGTGCGTACGCGCTGCGCGACCGGCTGACGGAGATCGAGCGCAACGTGATGCTCGGCACCTACTACTCGAAGGTCGACAGGGACATTCCCCGCGCGATGGGCGCGTTCGAAGCGGTGCTGGCTGCCGATCCCGACAACATCATCGCGCTCGACAACGTCGCGTTCAATCTGCGCGGCTCCGGCGCCCATGTACCTGCGGAGTCGCTCTATCAGCGACTGGCTCGCCTGTCGCCGACGGCCTTCTACGTCACTCAGCTCGCGTACGTCCAGGATCTTCAGCAGCGTTTTCCCGAGGCTGATTCCACGTACCGGGCCGCGGTCGCGCTCTCGAAGCGCGGTGAGTTCCTGGCGCCCTACTGGACGGGAGCGTATCACTTCGCATCGACGGTGCAGCTCGACAGCGCCGAGGCGTACATCCGCAAGGCCATCGACTGGCCAGGAATCGGGCCCGCCAATCGCTCCACCGCGCTCGCCGGCGCCGTCTGGGTGACGCGGGCGCGAGGCCGGCTCGCCGAATCGGAGCGGTTGCTCCGTGACCGCGCGGCCATCGACCGCAACCGGAACAACCCGGGCGCTGCGCTGGCCATGGAGCTGGACCTCGTCCGCGCGACCGACTGGCTTCGCGGCGACCGCGCGGGGGCGCTGCGCCAGCTCGATTCGGTCCACCAGCGCATGTGGGCGCGGCCGGTGCTCGACCGCCGCGGCGACCAGCTCGCGATCGCCTACGCACGAGTGGGAAAACCCGCTGTCGCGCGGCAGATCGTTGCCGAGCTCAGTCGCAGCGGCGATACGTCCACGACGATCGACCTCACCCGCGACTCCTATCTAGCGGCGATGATCGCGGAAAGCGAAGGCCGCCGCGACGACGCGCTCGGAATTCTGCGCCGCCTGAACTCCGACTGCGATAATTGCAACGACGCCGACATTGGATTCCTGTTCGACGCCGCGCAGGAGCCGGATTCCGCGATCGTGCATCTGGAGCGGTACCTCAGCACGCACCGCGTATTGCGTCTCGAGATCGACAGTTGGTTCCTCGCGCCGACGTACAAGCGCCTTGCGGAGCTGTACGAAGCCAAAGGCGAAAGACAGAAATCCGCCGGGTACGCGCTCGAGCTGGTCCAGCTCTGGAAGCACGCCGACGCCGACCTGCAGCCGATCGTCGAGGAGGCGCGCCGTCGAGCGCAGCGTTTGAGCAGCGAAGTCGTGCCGCCCGCGCGTCGCTGATGCACGAGCCGCGGTCGTCGAACCGCGCCTAACGTCTCACTGTTCCGTTACGGAATCGCCATCCGCCTCAGGCGCTCGACCTCGGCGACCATGTCGAGCAGCTGCGCTTCCACGAGCGCACGCCCCTTTTCTCGCGTCGCCAGCGTCGCGTTGCCGAACGTGCCGGTGCGCGACCACGTCTTCCCGTCGCGAGCCGCCGTCGCCGAGTCGCGCGTCAACCCACCGGCGCCCGGGTGGAAGTCGTCAGGCGCTGTCGCCATGGTCACCACGCCGGGCTGGATGTACAGCATCATCGACGTCTCGACTTCGTCCGCATGCGTGCCCCCCTTCTGCTGCACGACGCGCCGCTCCGCATCCTTCCCCACGTTCAGGATGTCCGTGTACGCCATCACGATGCCGTCCGCGGCGAGCGTCTCACGTGCGGGGGCGAGTGCCCGCAACGTCGACACGCCGGTGTTCAGCACGTAGAACCGGCGCGGTCCGTGCCGCGCGATCGAGCGCACGACGTCCACAACGAGGTCGCGAGCCGTTTCGAGACGCATCCCCGTCGAACCGGGATATTCCGCGAACGCCGGGTAGAAGTGGTAGTTGATGGTGGGATAGACGACCACCGGCGTCGCGGCCATCACGCGTTTGGCGAAGTACTCGGCCATCAGCCAGTCGTTGTTGAGCGGCAGGTGCGGTCCGTGTTCCTTGGCCTCCGCACCCAGCGGAATCATGACGACCGTCGAGGTGTCGAGGAGTCGCTCGGCGTCGGTCCACGGGAGGGTCGAGATTCGAACGCTGCGCGGGGCGCCCGCCGCACCACGGCCGGCCGTTCGCTGCGCCGGCGCGGGCGCGGCCTGCGCGTCGAGCGTGTTCCCACGGTGGGGCGATGCGCCCGCCATCGGATTGGCGAGCGCCATGAGAAGAGCAAGAACGACCGCACGGCAAGGCAATGTCATCAACGCGGTGCGCATCATCTGGTCCGAGGGATGGACTCGAGATAATACCAGTGTACGGGAATCACGTCACGGTGGTCACGGGCCGTGCGACCTCGAGGAGGCGGATTACGAATCGCGGCGCCCTCCCGGGAGGCAGACGGGTTCCGATGGCCACTTCTGACTCTTTTCTGCGTTTTTTGAACGTCTCCCGTGCCACCGGATGTAGCCACGCGACCAGCTCCTTCGAGGTCGTCGAATGCGATTAGTCGTTTTCGGTCTTCTGGTCACGACCGCCGGCTGTATGAGTACGCGCGCGACCATGGAGCATCTGCAGCGCACCTCCGCGCGCGCCATCGCGCCCACTCCGTATCCCGACTCCGTCAGGATCTCCGACGTGCGCCGCAGCCTGCAGATGTCGAGGTGGATCGCCACCACGCCCAGCGGCGTGTACGATTGCAGCCAGGCTCCCGGCGAACACGTCGCGATCTGCGCCAAGCGGTCGACACCGTGACTCCCGTCGTACGCTGATGTGGTGCCGGTTGTCATTCCGAGCGTAGGGTGACCATGCGACGACAGGCCTAGCACGCGATGGCGGGAGTCTTCGAAGTCGTCGTCGAGCGGACCGGATACCGCCCGTGGTCGCGCGCGAACGTTCGTATCCGCCAGGGTCGGTGCCACGTGAAAACGGTGTCGCTCACCGCATTACTTCAACCCCAGCCCTGACCCACGCTACCGGACCGCAACAGCGCGCGTCCGTGAACGCCGAGAATGCGGATCCGTTGGGTTGCAGCCTTGGCCGCAACACAGGTGGCGGTGGAGGAGCTAGAATCATTGGCGCCGCCGGACGGAGGCTGGAACGATCTGGACGTCGAGGCACCCCTATAATGTCGTTTCCAGGTGAGTGAAGAGGTCGTCGGGCTGCTCAGGGAGAGCCCGTCCCGAATCGAGCAGATCATCGCAGGGCTTACAGCGGCAGAGTTGTGCGAATCGCCGGGACCTGACACGTGGTCGGCGAATGAACTACTCGCACATCTCCGGTCGTGCGCGGACGTGTGGGGCGGGTATATCCGACGGCTGATCGACGAGGACGGGCCGAGGTTCCGCGCGATCAGTCCGCGCGGGTGGGTCCATCGCACGGACTATCGCGAGCTCGAGTTCGAGCCGTCCTTCCGCGCCTTCGAGACACAGCGCTTCGAGCTCCTGTCACTCCTCGAGCCCCTCGACCCGCGAGATTGGTCACGCTCGGCGCAGGTTACGCGGTCGGGTAAGGTCGTGACGGAAACGGTGCTCTCGTTCGCGGAGCGGCTCGCGAGGCATGAGCACCACCATCTCGATCAGTTCGCGCGGATTGCCCGGGCGCTGTTAGGCAGACGCCCATCAGTAAGTGGACCGAATCAGAGCTTGTGACCTCGGGTGTCATTGCGAGCGGAGCCGCGCAGCGGCCGGTGCCCACGCAGCGGGCAGATGAGGAATCGCGGTCGGCCCAACCGGGAGCTATCCTGAGCCGCCGGGCGTGGTGTCATCCTGAGCCGTCAGCCACCTTGTCATCCTGAGCCGTAGGCGAAGGATCCTCATCGTCCCGAGCGAGGGATCTCTCAGCCGGGATACCGAGGATTCTTCGCTTCGCTCAGAATGACAACGCCCTCTGCCGGGATACCGAGGATTCTTCGCTTCGCTCAGAATGACAACACTCTCTGCCGGGACGACCGCGAGTCCTCGATTACGCCCCTTCGGGCCTGCGCTCGGAATGACATGCTATCGATCATGCAGATGATCGGCGAGGCGCGCGGCCAGAGCGACGATCGTAAGAACCGGATTCACGAACCCCGCCGTCGGGAACACCGAAGCGCCGGCGACGAACACGTTCTCCACACCGTGCACGCGGCAGTGCGCGTCGACCACGCCACGAGCCTCATCCGCGTGCATGCGAGTCGTGCCGGCGTGATGATGAGCATTCGGGTCGGGGATGGCGTCCGCCGCGATCTCGATCCGTCCGAGCTCCGCCAGCTCCCGAGCGACGACATCGCGGAGCCGCGTTAGGCGTGCGTGGTCGGCGGTGTGCCAGCGCCAGCGCAGCTCGGGCACGGGCACGCCGTGCGTGTCGCGACGCTCGCCGAGAACGACGCGGTTTTCCGGGCTCGGCGTCTGCTCGAGGTTGAGCAGGATCGTGAAGCCGTCGAACACGCGCTCCAGGTCTCGCTGTCGCGACCAGCCGTGACCGCCCGACGGTGCCCAGCGGTCCACGAGCGCGAGCGCACCGATGCGGTTCGCGACGGCCCGAACGCGCGCAACACTCGGATGGGCGCGCGCGAGCAGCGTCGCCGATGCATTGGGCAGCGTGCCGTCACGAATCGCCTCGTCGCGCACCGCGAACCGGCCGACGATCATCGTACCATCGGCCGCCTGGTGCTGATCGTAGAAAGCGGCCGCCTGGTGAAAGTCTTTCGAGCGAGGACGGAGGATCAGTGCCCGGTCGCGCGGATGCTCCATGAACCCCCGGCCGAGCCATGAGATCGAGACGCGCAGTCCGGCGCCGGCGGCGAGCAGGAGCACTCGCGCATTCTCTACCGCGCCACCGGCGACCACGTACTGTTGCGCGCGCACTGTCCACGCCGGAACTCCGGGCGAGACCACCACAGCCCCGGTCGCGCGGCGCCCCGACGCGTCGACCTCGAGCCCGACGAGTGTCGCGTTGCTGCACAGACGAACGTTCGTCGCCCGCCCGAGGTCGGACAGGAGCGGGTCCACGAGCGCCCGGCGGCTGCCGAACTGGTAGATTCGTGTGGCCAGCACCGGTCCACTCGTATCGACGCAACGGCCCCACGCGCTTCCCTCATACTCGAATGGCCCGATCCCACAGATCCCCTGCGCACGCACATACCACGGCGCCAGCTCGGCGAACGTGATCGGCCACCCACTGTGCTCCACCGTCGGACGCTGCTCGAAGTCGATATCGCCAAGTGGCGCGTACTTGGCGCCCACGTCCTTACCGATCGGCGTGTTCCAGAGCGCTGTCGTCCCGCCGAGGGCGCGGTGGCGCGTTTCGCGAAGGCCGGCGTACGCGTCTCCCATGACATCGCCATCGTTGAGCGCCTGGACTGCGGGCTCGTTCTCGCGGGCACCGCTCTCGAGCACGAGAACATCGCGTCCGCGCTCGGCCAGCCCGCGTGCCACCACCAGGCCGGCCGGTCCGGCACCGATGACGCAGATGTCGGTCTCCTCCACCGTCCCGCCGCCTAACGTCTTGCCGTCGACCTCCATCTGCCTCCGCACGGTAGAACGAGCGTCATTCCGAGCCGGGCGCCCGCTGAAGGCGGGCGGATGAGGAGTCGCCGTCGTCCCGGTAGACAGATTGTGACCACGAGCACAGCGCCCGCCCTTTGGAGCGACAGCCACGAAGGGAGGAATCGCTGTCGTCCCGAAGAAGGGCACGCCCGATCATGACGCGCGAGCAGTGCGGCGGTCAATGAGCTCGGCCGATCGGGCAGTCACGGTGATCATCCCGTCACGTGGGCTCCCCCAGCGACTCGACGCGCTCCGCGGCGCGATCGAGAGCATCATCTCGCAGCAGGGGGTCTGTGCCACGCCACTCATCGTATTGAACGGATCTTCCGTGAGCCCCGGTATCGAAGCCGAGCTCCGCGCCGATCGGCGCGTCCGCGTCGTGACCCGAACCGAGTCGAGCATTCCGCTCGCATTCGTCGCCGGGCGCGAGGCGGTAGACACACCCTGGTTCGCGACGCTCGACGATGACGATTTGCTGCTTCCCGGCGCTCTCGCTCGGCGCGTCGACGAGTTGGAGCGCCGCCCCGATCACGCGGTCGTCGTGACAAACGGCTATCGTCGCAACGGCGGGCAGGAGGTGCTCAACATCCAGCCGCCGCTCGACGTGGCCGCCGATCCACTCCGCGCGCTCCTCGAGCACAACTGGCTCCTCCCCGGGTCATGGCTCTGTCGCTCGGCCATGGTCGGACCGTCGCTATTCGACGGCATGGCACCGCACCTGGAGTGTACGTTCCTCGCCGTGCGCTTCGCGACCGCGTTCCGCATGCTCTGGATCGAAGACCCGACGGTGGTCTACCACGTCGGGACGGCGCTCGCGGTCACGGCTTCGCGAGAATACATCGTCGGGCAGATGGACGGGCTCCGTGCGATCCTCGGGCTTCCGCTGCCCGATGACGTCAGGCATGCGTTGCGCCGGCGGGTCGCGAGGGCCTACCACCATGCCGCCGACTTCGACTGGCGCGCGGGCGCCCTCCGCTCGGCGTGGCAATGGCATCTCGCGTCGCTGCTGGAGCCTGGGGGTTGGCGCCACATCACCTTCACGCGCCATCTCCTTCGCACGATGCTGACCGGCAAGCGATGAGCGCGCCGACTCGCCTCCTGGTCCTCGGCATCGATGCCGCGAGTCCAGAGCTGCTCGATGGCTGGGTGGGCGACGGCACGCTGCCGAATCTGCGCGCGCTCGCCGCCCGGGGCATCGTGGGTCGCACGCGAGGCGTCGAAGGATTCCAGATCGGCTCGACCTGGCCGTCGCTGTACACGGGCACGGACCCGTCGCACCACGGCGTGCACTACCTCGTGCAGCTCGTGCCCGGTTCCTACCAGCTCCGCTATTCGGCGACCGGCGATTTCGTGCGCGGGGATCCGTTCTGGCGAACCTTGAGCAACGCCGGGCGGCGCGTCGCGGTGCTCGATGTGCCGCTCTCGCGTCTCGACCCCACGCTCGATGGCGTTCACGTCGTCGAGTGGGGCGGTCATGACTCGGTCTACGGGTTTCAATCTGCCCCCGCCGACCTCGGGCCCGACCTCGCGTCACGCTACGGGACGCACCCGTTAGGCGGCAGTTGCGATGCGATCCGTCGGTCGGCCGACGACTACGGCGCGTTTCTCGATCGCCTCGAGCTCGGCGTGACGAAGAAGCTCGCCTGGACGAAGGAGCTGCTGGCGCGCGGCGGGTGGGACCTCTTCCTGCAGGTGTTCACCGAGGCGCACTGCACCGGACATCAATGCTGGCACCTCCACGACGCGACTCATCCGGGGCACGATCCCGCGATCGCATCAGCGTTAGGCGACCCGCTCCGGCGGATCTATCGCTCGATCGACGCCGCGGTCGGCCAGTTGATCGCAGCGGCCGGGAACGATACGCCGGTCGTCGTCTTCTCCGCGCACGGGATGTCGCACTGGTACGGCGCACAGTTCCTCCTCGAGTCGATACTCGTGCGTCTTGGGTGTACCGTCCCGCTCGCGGGTCCCCCGGCCCGGTCCGGGGGCGTCCGACGCCTGGCCCGCACTGCGTGGCGCGCGCTGCCGCCGTCGGTCCGCGGACCGATCAACAGTGTTCGCGAGCGACTCGCGGCCGCCGAATCGACGACGGCGCGTCCGCCGACCCTCTCGGTGGATGCCGCGCGGAGTCTGTGCTTCCCGCTCAACAACGGGCTCGCCGTGGGCGGCATCCGGCTCAACCTCATCGGGCGTGAGCCCGAGGGTCGTCTCCACCCGGGGGCCGAGGCTGACGCCTTCGTCGAGAAGCTCACGACCGACCTGTTGAGCATCGGCGACGAACGTACCGGCCGCTCGCTCGTTAGGTTCGTCACGCGAACGGCCGGGCGCTACAGCGGGCCCCTGCTCGATCATCTTCCGGACCTGCTCGTCGAGTGGAGCGACGACGTCCCGACCGGCAGCACTGCCCTCAATGCCGGGCGGGGCGCGATGGTGCGCGCCCGCTCGGCGAAGATCGGGGTCATCGAAGGCGCGAACGACTACACGCGTACCGGCGAGCACCGGCCCGGCGGCTGGTTCGTCGCCGCGGTGCCAGGCGGTGCGCACGGATCGCTCGGCCGCGAGGTCTCGCTGCTGGATCTCGCACCTACCTTCACACGCCTCCTCGGCGTCGAGATGGCGTGTCAGGGGCGCGCGGTCCGGGAGCTCATTCACCCTGACGAGTAGCGTCGCCGCCCGCGGCTCACTTCGATGAGTACTCGAACGGCCCCACCGCCATGTACTGACCCGAGTGGTCGTAAGTGATCCCGCGCGACACACGGAAGCGGCTCGTCGCGCCCAGATCGGCGCGCTTCACGATGAGCCCTTCGGGCAGCACGACGCCCGGGTGCGACTCGGCGCCCGAGACCGGATTGCGTATCGGTCCCCCCTCGATCTCGACCGCCTCGCCGCAGCGGAGCCGAGTCCTCACGCCGGCGAAGGTGAGCTCGTACGCCACGGCATAGGGCCCATGCACCTTGGGCCAGGTCCAGCCCAGAATCCCCCACGGCCCCCCGACCGTGCCGCCGACGAGCGTCTCGATGGCCGAGCGTTGACGCGCATCCGCGCGCTCGTCGACGAGAATGACTCCCTCGCCATTGCCCTCATGGATCGCGCCGGGCCAGTTGACGTAGATGGAGAAGTTGAGGTCATCGAGCACGACGTCGCCGTACGTTCCCTTGTCGACGTGCCACGTCCAGCCGCCCTCGCACTTGCCCATCGTCGGACGCGCGTTGAAGTTGCACGGGCATCCCCAGTCGCAGTTGCAGGCAACGAGAACCTGCCCGGTCAGGTGCCATCGGTCTGCCATCGTCCGGCCTCGGCCGTCGTTAGGGTGCTGGGGCCACCTGAGCCGCGTGTCCGGGCGAGACGGTAGCACGGGCCGAGCTCGTTCGCAACGGTCTGAGCTGATGGAGCCAGACGCTTCGCCGGCCGCCGTACCCGTGCTTTCGCGTCGCCGGCGAAACACCGTCGGGGCCGCGGCGTCGTCCTGTTCGCCGTGTTGATACCTGCACAGGTAGCTCGCCTTGACCGGACATACTCCCGCCGCCACCTTCGCATGGCTCCTACCCCGGCGACCATGCTCCGTCGATTCCTCCTGGCGACCCTCGCGTTCCCTGCCTGCCTTTCTGCGCAGATGCAGGCGCCGCGCGACCTCACCCCGCTCGTCGACCGGGTGTTCGCCCGGTGGGACTCGACGTCCGCACCCGGCTGCGCCGTAGGGATCGACCGCGCCGGAAGCCCTCGCTTCACCCGCGCCTTCGGCAGTGCCGAGCTCGAGTTCGAGATACCTAACAAGCCCGCAACGATCTTCGAGGCTGGCTCCATCTCCAAGCAGTTCACTGCCGCCGCCACCGTCCTCCTGGCGCTCGACGGCAAGCTCAAGCTCGATGACGACGTCCGCAAATACGTCCCCGAGCTCCCCACGTACGAACGCACCATCACCATCCGCCACCTCCTCAACCACACGAGCGGGCTGCGCGACTGGGGTGAGATCGCCGGACTCTCCGGATGGCCGCGCGGCGCGCGATCCCACACGCACGACGACGTCCTCGACATCCTCAAGCGCCAGCGCGCCCTCAACTATCCGCCCGGCGATCGCTACTCGTACACCAACAGCGGCTACAACCTCCTCGCGATCATCGTGAGCCGCGTGAGCGGCCAGTCGTTCGCGGACTTCTCACGCGATCGGATCTTCAAACCGTTGGGCCTGACGAGCACGCAGTGGCGCGACGACTACCGCCGCGTCGTCAAGGGACGCGCCCAGGCGTACTCCGTGCGCGACCGCGCCTGGTCGCTCGAGATGCCGTTCGAGTTCGTCCACGGCAACGGCGGACTCCTCACGACCGTCGGCGACCTGCTCACGTGGACGGCAATGCTCGACAGGCCGACGCCGCAGTGGAAGCCGGTCGCGGACTCCCTCCACGTCCGCGGGATCCTCACGAAAGGCGACACGATCACCTACGCGCTCGGCCTCGTCGTCGGTCCGTATCGCGGCGTTCCCATGGTCGAGCACAGCGGCGCCACCGGCGGCTACCGCACCGACCTGCTGCGGTTCCCGGGACGCGGACTCGCCATCGCCGTCCTCTGTAACGCCGCGAGCGCGAACCCGGTCATGTATGCCCTCCAGCTCGCCGATTCCCTCCTCGGCTCCGCGTTAGGCCCGGCGCCGGTCGCCCAGAACCGTCCACGCCCGGACTCCGCATCGTGGCGCCCGACGGCCGACGAGCTCTCGACGTACGTGGGCACCTACTACAGCCCCGACGCCGAGACGACGCTCGAGATCTCCGTCGCGAACGGCACGCTCACGCTGTTCCGCCGGTCGGCGACGCGCGTGACGCTGCGTCCCACGTCGAAGGACAACTTCGCCGGGTTCAGCAACCGCGTGTGGTTCACGCGCGACGCGTCGGGGCGGGTCAATGCGCTTCACGTCGGCGGGGGCCGAGCGTACGACGTCGTGTTCGAGCGGCGCTAGCTAGCCGCCCATCCTAATATTCGTCCTCGCGGAGCGACGGAGCGATGCGATCAATACATCTCGCAATGCCGCTGTTCGTGGTCAGCGCATGTACGTCGCGCGAATCCACCGATGGGCCCGAAGGCCCACGCCTCATTCGCCTGGTGGCGTCCGACCTCCGCTTCGCCGCGCCGGACACCATCCGAGCAGGACTCACTCGCCTCCGCCTCGTGAACGACGGGCGGGTGTGGCACGAAGCGCTCATTACTCGGCTCCCCAACGGTGCGACCGTCGAGACGTACCTCGCGGGCGCACGAGCTGGAGACGCCTTTCCCGTGTCGGCCGTCGACGTCGGCGGCCCCGGCCAGATCGCCGCCGGTGATTCGTCGGAGGTCGTCCTGGACCTAACGCCGGGCCGCTACGCGATCGTCTGCTGGTCGGACAACCACGTCAAGGAGGGAATGATCGTCCCGCTCGTCGTCTCGGCCACCGAAGCTGTCAGCGCTGCCGCATTGCCGACGGCTGTAGCGGAGGTAAAGCTCGAGGAGTATCGATTCACGCACACGGCGCCGTTCCGGAACGGTCCGCAGGTCGTGCACGTGAAGAACGTCGGGCAGCGACCCCACAACCTTCAACTGTATCGACTCGACCAGGGGAAGACGCTTCGCGATTTCGGCGCGTGGTTCGCCACTCGACAAGGCGCGCCGCCAGCCGTTCCCGTCGGTGGTATAAGCACGATGGCGCCGAACACCGAGGGGTGGATGCATCTCGACCTCGAGCCGGGCCGGTACTTCATCGCCTGCGGAACGCTCGAGGACGGGAAGATTCATGCGCAACTCGGCATGATCGAGGAGTTCGCCGTCCCGTAGTGCTTGACCGTCGTCGTCTTCGCCTTCCTCTGCCGCCTAACGCCCTGCACTCGCCCGTTCGAGACGCGCGAGCTCCGCACGAACGTGCGCAACCTCGGCCGCGAGCGCCGGCTCCGGGTTCGCGCGGCGTATGAGGTAGATCCGGTAAGCGCGAATAGCCGCTGCCCGTTCGCCCGCGAGCGCCGCAAGTCGCCCGAGCTCGCGCTGCCAGGTCGACTCGTAGTAATTGGCACCGATCCCACGGAGTCTGCGTCGCACGGCGGCGAGCGCCCGGTCCACGTCGCCCCGGTTCTCCCACAACCGTGCTGCCACGAGGCTGCTCACCGCGGTGAAGCGCGGGTCGTGATGGCCAAACCTGGCGGCGCTGTCGAGTTGCGCGAGCACGACTGCCGCATCGGCGCGGCGTTCGAGCGCCGCCACCTGCGCGTCGAGCAGCAGCGCGTGCGCCAAGGGAAGCTCACGAAGCCAGGCACTGTCCTCTGGCGGCACGTAGCGTCGCAACCACGGGATCACGCGCTTCGCCACCGACGCGTCGCCTATGGAGAGCCGGTATTGCGCGAGCACGAGCGCAGCATCTACGTATTCGCTCAGCGCCGTGGCCGAAGCGGCGCCCGCCGAACTGGGGGGCACGCCGGTGAGCGTGGTGTTCAGTGCCTTCGCGACAGATGGGTTCGAGCACCCCGCAACCCTGACCTCCCGCGTGAACCGCTCGGCGCTGAGCCCTCGGCGAGCTCGGGGGCAAGGACCTTCACCACGACTTCCCTGCCTAACGATACGTCCCGCGCCATGAACACGCGCGACATCCCGCCGCCGCCGAGCTCGCGCTCCAGGCGGTAGGTCTGGCCGAGAGACTGTTGGAGCGTATCGCGGAGCGATGGCGGAGCGGTCACGCGACTATCGTACGCCTCGCGTCATCGCGCTGCCGGAGCACCGAGGTCCCGCTACGTCCGGCCGAGTCTCACGACAAGCCGGACCAACGGGCCGGGTCGACGCCGGATGTCCGCCCGCGTGGCTCGTTTGCGCCTACTCATCCGAGACGCATCTCGGAGGCACGCATGAAGCGAGCGGCCACGCTCGGCCTGATGGCTCTTGTCCTCGCGGGCTGTCGTGATCCCGCCTCGCCCCCAGGGTCACCGCGGGTGCTGCGACCCGCGATGCACGAGGTCGATCCCGGACCAGGCGCTACCGGCCCCGACCTTCGCTCGCAGAACGTGAAGCTCCTGGCCAACGTCCCGCGCTCCGCCGACGTCACCCAGTCGGACCTCGCGTTCGACGGACGCTTCGCGTACGCAGGGAGCTACCACGGCTTCCGCGTGCTCGACATCGAGGATCCCGAACACCCGACCGTCATCGCGGACGTGGAATGCCACGGGGCACAGAGCGATGTCTCCGTGTACGCGAATCTCGTCTTCCAGTCCGTCGACCAGCCGCAATCGTCCGGGCTCTGCACGAGCCACGATTTCACTGATGGCGACGATCCCGCCACCATGTTCGAAGGTCTCCGCGTGTTCGACGCGAGCAACCCGACGGCGCCGGTCCTGATCGCGTCGGTGACCACCGACTGCGGCAGCCATACGCACACGCTCGTGCCCGACGCGCCTAACGACCGCGTGCTGATCTACGTCTCGTCCTATCCGCGCGGGGCCTCGCTCTTCTTTCCGAGCTGCACGGAGGCCCACGGGTACGTCTCCATCATCGAAGTCCCGCTGGCGGATCCATCTGCCGCACACCTGCTCACGAACTATCAGCTCGATCCCAACACGCAGGCGACCGTGCTTCCCGGCGCCAGTGCTCCGTTCCGTGCGTGTCACGACATCACGGTGTTCGTCGAGCCCGGGCTCGCGGCCGCGGCGTGCATGAGCGAAGTGCAGCTCTGGAACATCAAGGACCCGGCGAAGCCGACGCTGACGTGGCGTTCGGATCACAGCGCGGTAGACAATGCCGACGGCGACATCTGGCACTCGGCGGCATTCAGCTGGGACGGGAAGGT
>Ga0075430_100002565_pt1 | contig 15149 bp, 16 predicted proteins | sample RhiMetdeltSRZDD4_FD_75294 | JGI IMG/M metagenome (GOLD analysis project Ga0075430, IMG submission 75294) | Populus rhizosphere microbial communities from Tennessee, USA - Rhizosphere MetaG P. deltoides SRZDD4 | ecosystem: Host-associated > Plants > Roots > Rhizosphere > Soil | place: USA... | reverse complement strand
CTGGCAATCTGCTCAAACCAAGAAGTGCCTTCCAACTTGGCGTACTTTATGTACGCTCCAGCCTTGTCAATGCCTGCAACTTTGGCATTTTGAAGATTTGCTTCAACAAATATCGTTTGCATCATCTTGCTTCCTGTCAAGTCTGCATCCTGTAAATTGGCCCACATCAGATTCGTTTTGATCAAGCTGGTGTTTGTAAGACGAGCTTCTTTCATTTCTGCGTACATTAGGAGCGTCTCACTAAGGTTGGCACTTTGAAAATCCGTGCCATTTAGACTTGCCTGAACTAAATTTGCTCGGGTTAAGTTCACGTTGGCAAAGTTTGCCCTGTCTGCAATGACACCATTAAGAAAAGCACCGGATATGTCCTTGCCTGAGAAGTCTCTATCGCTAAAGTCCAGTTTAACTCTCAGGTTCTTCGCCATCATCCTCCACAAGTTAAACTCTTGAATTTTACCTTCAGTTAGCAGCTTAAAGCCTTCTTCCTGTGCGCTTGACATGCCTGTCAACGTTTACCTTTTTATATATATACATATATGTCTGATTATCAACTAGAAGTATTCCAAGGATTTATTCCCTTTTGATAACGTATTGCATCTATGAGCCCTTCAGCATAGCCGATGCTCAATACAGCGAGCTCAAACTTGCCTAGCCGGAGGAATCGTTCAGCATCTGTAATATAGCATTCAGCGTTTTCAAGCGTTTCAAATATTCCCTTGTTACTGCCAGTACCTTCACTGATAAGCTTGCGCATCTCATGGACCGCATGTTTGGCTTTTGGAGCATAGCGCTCGACCATTTGGGCTTCAATTCTATTAGCGTTTTGTGAATTGTCGGTTGGCTCATCAATGTTTTCTGTAACTGAAGCAAGCGCCTGTGTCTCAGTAAAGTGCAGCGCGCCAGTCACAATCACGGAGTGCGGACCGATGCCAAATTCCAACTTCATGAGCGACTTGACTTTGCCTGATGTGATCTTTTGATCTTGCATGCCTACTCTGGAGGCAACTACGGCAAAGGTGTCGTCAGAAAAGATCTTGTGCTTATCAGCTCGTTCAGCATCTAGCAGCATCTTAAACACAGAAGATGGAGCAAGGAAGAAGGGCTCCTCCTTGCTTTCATCGTTATAGCTGTACTCTGTCAAAATCAGCGTGTGGCTTCCTGCAAGCAGGTTTTGAAAAATAGTGTTGTAGACAGTTATTGCCGAGTGGAGATCAGACATCATTGTAACCATCCTGCCAAACTTGTAAACGTGCAGTCCACTCTCGCCAATTATGGAGGCGATGCCTGATGCGGAATGGAGAATTGCAGTCTTTATCGAGTTTTTGGCAGCCCTTGAACGAAGCTCGCTATGGGTCGTGGCAATAAGAGGATCACCATAAGTTACAAGAGCTACAGCTTTGGTTTTGGCTGCTTCCAAGAGCTCCCTACCATCTTCTACAAACCACCTTGGAACGGGTTTGATCTGCATTCCAAGTAAAGAGTTCATTCCCTGCAGGTCGACCTCAGAGAGGGCACTGGTGAACCTCTCGATATAGACAATGTCGCATTTTCTTAAGACATCGAGTGCAGCAATACTTAAACCACGGTAGCCATTGATGCCAGTTCCGACAAACCATAGCATGTTGCAGGGAGGCAGTCGCCGGCTATATTACTCCTTTTTTTCCTTCTTCTTCAGATGATGTAGACGCGAAAGGTGAAAAAGTGCTCTTTTATACACTTCTATGCTTGCCACGTACTCATCGATATTTACGTGTTCGTCGGCGGTATGCGACGCATGGGCATCACCCGGCCCATAAGTGATAACGGGTATCTTGAAGCTGTGTCCAAGCACGTTCATATCGCCTGTACCGGTCTTGCGCAAGAGCAGAGGTCGTTTGCTGCGCACATCTAGTACTGCTAGTAGAAGTGCTCTGACAAGCGGAGACGCGTGGTCGGCTTCAAAGGGCTCTGTCTTGTCCTCTATCCTATAGGTTACCTTAACGCCCTTTTTTTTTGCTGCAACTCTTGTAATGGCATCGTCTATAATGCGTAGCACGTTATCACAGGTTGTTATGGTGGGAACTCTGACGTCTATCGTTACCTTACACCTTTGCGGTGTCACATTGTGGCTTGAGCCGCCTGTTATCTCAGTGAGACTACAGCTTATTGACTTGGCATTATTCTCTGCAGTGCCCACGCGGCCTATCTCTGACTTGATCTCTTTCCAAAAGTCATGAATTTCCTCAATTGAGTTCCTGGAAAGCCAAGGTGCGCTCGCATGGGCGCTCTCGCCTACATCGCATGTCAACCGTAGTGCAAGCCTGCCTTTGTACGCAACAGTAATGTTGTCAACTCCGGAAGGTTCGCCAAAGACCGCATAATGGACTCCTATCTTGCTTTTGACGAGCTGCTTAATGCCTGTCGCATTGCCTTCTTCGTCTACTACTCCTGCAAAAATGACAGTGCCCCTCTGTTTTGGAAATTCAGATGCTGCCAAGAGCATCGCTATTAGTGGAGATTTTGCGTCAGAAGCACCACGGCCGTAGATATACCCATCCTCTATCCTTACTGGCACTTGCCCGGGAACAGTGTCCATGTGGCCGCACAGCAGGATACAGGGGTCGCCAGCTCCTTTAGTAGCAATAATGTTGCCAACATTATCAATATTGACCTGCTCAAAGCCAAGCTCGTTGACGCATCTGTCCTTTATCATGTTGGCAAGTGCTGCCTCTGATCTGGATGGAGTATAAAGCTCCAGCGCTTTTCTTAACAGTTCTACAGCATAACTTGGTGATACCAATTGCTAACTACTTTCCTTGTCCAAGTGCGTAATCGATCATCAGTCCGGGAATATCAATTCCCGTAACCCGGACGGTATTTTTAAATTCAGTAGTATTGTTCACTTCGTGCACAACTAGACCCTCGCTATTGCTCTCCATCAAGTCGACACCAACTATATGGGCATTCATTGCGTTTGTGGCCTTAAGGCAGATATCTTCAAGCTCATTTGTCACAGGGCATGTTTCAGCATGGCCGCCAAGCGCCATATTGGTCTTCCACTCGCCTTCTCCCGAGTAGCGGTATATTGCAGCCACTACTCTATCGCCAATTACTATTGCTCTGATGTCACGGGGCGGACGATTGACAAATTCTTCAAAATAGTATACTTGATACAGTGGAAACATGTGCTCTCTGTCCTCTATTACTGCCTTTGCCGCATCCTTATCTCGTAAAAGCGCGATCAACCTACCCCAGCTGCCTACTGTAGGCTTGATCACTGCAGGGTAGCCAATCTTATCAAGCACTGCGATTGCTGATTCCTCGGAAAATGCTGCCACCGCTTTTGGTGTCCTGATCCCAGCCTTTTCAAGCTCCATGTGAGCATACATCTTATTGCCACACATTATTGCTGCATTCAAAGGGTTTATGACTCGTGCCCCGAGGCCTTGAAGTGCTGCAGTAGAATGGACGTTTTTGAAGTAGCTGATACACCGCTGGAGTACCACTTGCCCACTGTATTTTGAATTCTTGTCGCTCAAGTCAATCGCGAGGTTCTTGCAGTTTACGTTTTCGACCTTGACGCCTTTCTTTATGGCTGCTTCGTACAGTGCCTTCTCCTCCCACCTGATGCTATCGTATAGGATGATAAGCGATTTGCCGGAAAGATTGAATGATGGCACTGACGACTGATTGGGTTGTTGTTCTTCTTCTTGCCTCACTGACCCCAGTCCTCACCGACAACTTGAGCCGGTTTTATGCCAAGGCCATCCGATGACTTGACAAGCTCATAGCTTGCACCGCAGTCGGGGCAGGTTACGATCTCTCCCTCTATCGAGTCAGAAGGCACCTTGATCTCTGCATCACATTCTGGACACTTTAACATATTTCTTAATCTACTCCTTTGCTGGACTTAGGTTTACGGCAGCATCATTAAGTATCTTTCTCTCAAGCCTGTCGTCAAGATAAAGCTCAAGTATATCACCCATCCTTAACTCTTTTAGGCCATAAGCTAGAGTTTCTGCTTCCTCCTTGCCGGTTTTAAGACCAAGCAAGGACAAAAGGTAGGCGGCACCGTTCTTGCCCGCAAGCTCGCCAAAGACAATCTTTCGCCTGTTGCCAACCGTCCTAGGTTCAATGATTTCGTAGGCTGCTGGGTTACGCAATATTGCAGCCAGGTGAGTGCCAGCTTTGTGCTTGTATGCACTATCGCCTACTATAGGCTTTGATTCAGAGATCGGAAGGTCGACATATTCCGCAATGGTCTTTGAAAGGTCCCTTAACATGTGTAATCTTAGGTTGTTATTTGACTTGTAAATGAGAGTTAATGCGACTGCTGCCTCTGCTAGGCTTGGAATTCCTGTACGCTCACCAAAGCCATCTATGGTAGTATGAATCTGATCAGCGCCTGCTTCGCATCCTGCTAACGCATTTGCAAGTGCTAGACCAACATCGTTGTGGCAGTGCACATCAATAGATGTCTTGGTTGTGTCTATGTTGTCGTGCACCATCTTTACTAAATTATACATGCCGCGCGGCCGCATTATGCCTACAGTATCAGGTATGCTTATCCTCTCGATGCCGCGTTTATTCATCTCCTTACACATTTCGATGAGAAACTCGGGCTCTGTCCTGCTAGCGTCTTCCATTGTGAATCTTGCCTTCATCCCATGTGCCTTGATGTAGTCTGCGACTTCCAATGCCCTTATCTTGGCCTCTTCACGTGTTATTCTTAGCTTTGCCGATAGATGTATGTCTGAAATCCCCATGTAGGTTGCAATCCAAGTCGCGTTGCAGTCAATTGCAACGTCGATATCGGACTTGATCGCCCGAGTATGCGCTAAAATGTCTGCCCTTAGATCTTGCTTGAGTATCGTCTTTGTTGCTTGAAAGTGATCTGGCGACACCACGGGGCTTATTTCTATTTGGTCAACGCCAAAAGAGTCAAGCATCCACGCAATCTGGATCCTCTGCTTAATCGTGAATGAGACGCCGGGATGCTGCTCACCTTCTCTCAGTGTGCTGTCGAGGATCCTTATCTTTTTATCTTGCTCAGTTTGGCCCATCCAGTTATACTGATGCGCATAGTAGTTTGGATCCTCTGATTTTAGTGACATTTAATGCGACAGTTAACTGCTTTCGGAAATAATATAAACGTTATCGCAACGAAAATAACTTATTTCGGTCTGTTTGATTACTTAATCGCCAAGAGACAGACAGAAAGAAGCCGAATTTCGGTGAAATATTGCCGTATGATACGAGAACATTCAGGACTGAAGGTAATTCTTGACAGTTCTCTCAAGGTTGTCAAATGAGCCCTCGACCATCTTGGTTCTTTTTTGGATTCCAGTGCTGTAATTGGCTATGCCTTGGGACAACGATTTTATCATCTCCTCCTGTTCGAGCAGGTTAGGTGAGCCTGATGATTTTCGAGCTTCAAGCGACTTTTCCGGTGTCATTCCATTGATTATTTTCATCAATTGGTCTGCCTTGATGTCTACTTTATGGGCATTTATTACTGAAGCAGCATCTGCAAATTCTAACTTAGCAAGAGGTATGTTGCCTTTGCTTGCAGCCTTGCCCACAAGGGCACCAACTATTTTGTGGGCCGTCCTGAAGGGTATCTTATTTTGCAATACAAGATGCTCTGCTATGTCTATCGCTATAGCGTAGCTTGTGCTTGCAACCTGCCGTATCCGTTCGTTGTCTATCTGCAATGACCTTACCACACCGTCCATTATCTTGATGGTGTCGAGGGTTATAGCCGAAGCTCCAAGCAATGGTGGCTTGATGTCCTGTAAGTCTCGACTGTAGCCAGACGGCAGAGCTTTTACTATGCCCAGAATTGATACAAGGTTACCAGTGACTACTGCTGCCTTTGCTCTTGTCAACTCTAGTGGATCAGGATTCTTCTTTTGGGGCATTGCACTTGATGTTGAAGTATATCGTTCGGCCAGCTCAATGTAGCCAAATTCGGTGGTTGACCAAATAATGAAATCCTCTGTTATCCTTCCCAGTGTGCTTGTGAGAATCGCAAGTGTTGAAGCAAATTCCAAGAATGCATCCCGCGAGCTGGTGGCGTCAATAGAATTCTTTATGATACTGTCAAAGCCAAGTAACATTGCTGTTCTTTTCCTGTCGATAGTGATAGATGAGCCTCCTATCGCACATGCCCCAAGTGGCGACTGGTTTATCCTATGATATGTCAGATACAGTCGCTCCATATCACGCATCAGGCCATAGGCGTACGACAGTAAGAAATGCGAGAAGGTGCCTATCTGGGCCTGTTGTAAATGGGTATACATCAGCATAGGAACCTGCTTGTTCTCTTTTGCTCTCTGCACAAGTCCCTGTACTAGGCTAGCCAGGGCTGCGCAAATTTCGTTGATGTCATCACGTATCTTCATCCTCACATCTAGGACCACTTGATCGTTTCTTGACCTTGCAATATGCATCTTGCCTCCAGCTTCCATCCCGGAAAGTTTGATAACAAACGCCTCAAGGGCTTCATGGATGTCCTCATATTCTTCGGTCCAGATGCTAGCCGGGTTTTTCTTTGCCTCCTCAAGAGCAGACAGGATCTTTTTTAGCTCGCCATCTGCAATGTGTCCCATCTCATGGAGCATTATTGAATGTGCCTCGCTTCCAACGATGTCATAATACAATATCGAATGGTCTTCGCCCATTGATGAAAGAAACCTGAGCACATCGTCCTTGAGATTGTCTGTGGGACGGGACCTATACATGCATTGTATCAAGTGTGCACCGCACGCGCTTTATTTTAAGGTTGTAGACTTACCATAAGATTATCGATATTAAGGCTATTCTCGTGTTTTGTTGGAAATTGAATGTGCACTGAATCCGGCTTTTGTGCATCTGAGCTATCACGGTCGATTATCTTTGTCGAGGCTCTTAATCCCAAAATCAATGATGCTGCTTCAAGAGCAAGACCGATACCGATCCCCAGTCCCAGATTGTTTGTCATTAGTCCAGTAAACGCGCTTGCAAATGTTAGAATTGCACCAGGAATAAGGCACTTTTTGGTTATTTGAGACCTTACTGCAATGCATTTAATCCTCGCTTTAATGTGGACCGTGTCATTGAGGACTACTGAAAGATCTCTTTTAGTACTCCCGCGTATCATACAAGAAGTTCGATCTGCGGGCAATAACGGTGGTGCTACGTACACGTATAAAGTAACTACGTTTAATGGCTTTAAAAAATAACTAATTTACTAGTAATGCTCATCATTATTATATGTCTTTTTATACAATAGTTAAATATAGTATCCGTGAAATTCTTAGATAATGACCCAGGAAGAGCAGATACAGCAGACTCGCAGAAAAATCTTTGAAGAACTGACCAAGGTAGTCGACCCTGAAATTGGAGTTTCGATAATGGAGCTTGAGCTTATCGACAAGGTGGACATTGATTCAGGCAAGGTCAAGGTTGACTTGCACCTGACGAGCCCATTCTGCCCTGCAGTCTTTGGATTTAAGATAGCACAGGACGTTAGAGACAATATCTACAAGTTGTCTGGCGTGGACGGAGTGAACGTGAACGTCAGCAATCACTTCATGGCCGATGCTATAAACAAGCAGGTAAACGAGAGCAAGTACCCACCCAAACCGGGCGCCTAATCTCTTTTCTGCCTTTCTTCTAGCTCTGCCACCTTCTTTTCATTTTTTGAGTACCCCAGAAGGTGTCCTCTCAGCAGCTGGATGCCAAGCGCAGGGTCGACGCCCTTAGGACAGACTGCGCTGCAAGAGCCGGCAAAATGGCAGCGCCATATGCCGTGCCTGTTGTCCACTATGTTGAGCCTCTCCTTGGGCGCGGTGTCGCGGTTATCAATAAAGTAGCGGTAGGCCTGAGAAAGCGCCTGAGGTCCAGCGAATTGGGTGTCGGTGGCCACTGTAGGACAGGCAGAATAGCATAGACCGCACTTGATACAATATGAAAACTGAAGATACTTGTCGACATCTTCGGGGGTTTGAATGAATTCTGTTAGCTTGTTCTTTTCCTGCATGTCTGCGATATCATTCTGTATATATGGCTCCACATTGTGGTGATGTGCAAAGAACTGGGAAAAGTCTGTCACAAGGTCTCGAATGTGCGGGAAATTAGAAAGAGGCTCAACCGTTATTTCTCTTCCTTGAAGCTCTGATACTTTGGTATAGCATGCAAGGCGTGGAATGCCGTTTATCTTCATACCACACGAACCACATGATGCCATCCTACATGAATAGCGAATACCGATGCTCTGGTCCTTGTACGCTTTAGCATATAGTAGTGCGTCAAGCACGGTAGTCCAGCGCTGTACTGGCACCTCTATTCTGTCATAGTGCGGAGATTCCCCGGCGCGCCTGTTAGCTCGGTATATCTTTAAAGTAAGAGAGCTCTTTGGGTACTCTTTTTCTCTTTGGTGCTTTTCCTTTTCATGCTTTTTTTCCATTGTTTCTATTTTTTCGATTAACTGTTCAGTCATTTTTATTCAAATCCAAGACCGTTAGCTATGATAATGGTACGTGTACCGTATGCTATTAAGGCAATCATTGCCGCTATCGTCAAGACTGTCACACCGTCTTCCCACTTCTTGCTCTGACGCAGTTCTAGCAGGATTACGCGCAGGCCGTTAAAGCCATGGATCGACACAAGCACCAGTATTGATTCAAGCAGCACGATGTAAGGGATGTTTTGATAGTTAGCAATTACATTCTCATATTCAAGACTCATGCCATATGGCATGATCGCTATTCGCATCATGATATGGACTGCAACGACAAATAATGCTGCAACGCCTGTGATATAGTGTATTTTCATTATTTGGCTCTCACGAAGCATTGCCATCTTCTTATTATTCCCCCCCAAAGAGCACAGATGCTCCATATAGCATTGCGACTAATGCAAGTATCAAGGCAATCCAAATGCCAGATTTTTGCCTGTAGTTGAGCGACACTGCGTCGTATGGGTAGTCTGGCCTGCCCGGTTTGCCAAGCCCCTTACCTCCATGTACAAATATCAGGCGGATTCCGTTTGCTGAATGGTAGACGCACATTCCGATTACCACTATTAGAATAATATGACCAAGAGTAGTTTGCGTAAGCTCTAGGAATGCTTCCCATAAGGCAGGTCCGCCAGCTATTTGGCTGGTTTCATAAATGTGGGCGATAAAATAGGCAAGCAGGCCGACACCTGTTAGCCTCTGCAGCCAGTAGGACACCCGTTCCCATCCATAGCGTCGGGGATTGAGCCATCCCATCATTCCCTCACGATTATTGCGATCAGCTACTTCTTTTTCCATCTCTAGTATTTTCTCTCCACTGGCGCATATCGTGTAAAAGCCACCGGATACCATGTCATTTTAGGCCCGCCGTTGCCCGTAAAGTAGGCTAAGGTGTGCTTCAAGAAGTTCGCATCGTCGCGGTAGGGATAGTCGGTTCTTGCGTGCGCGCCCCTAGATTCCCGCCGGTTGAGCGCTCCAACAAGCAAGACTTCAGCAGTTCGGAGCATCGAGTCTGTCTCCATTACATTGATAAAGTTTGTATTGTATTCTTTGGCTTTGTCCTCAACGTGTTTCCACATTGCACTCTTTAGCTCTCTCACCTTCTCAAGTGCGCTAGTCAACTCCTGCTCGTTTCTAAAGATGTATGCCTTCTCATCCATCATGTCTGTCAGCTGCTTTCTCACTTCATAGGGGTTCACGGCGCCTCTTCCGTGGAACAACCCATCGTATATTCGCTTTTCCTCCTCAAGAACCTGCTTTCTATTAATGGAGTCAACCTTTTTTCCAGTTGCATATCTCGCCGCAAGCTCTCCGGTTATCTTACCCCACACTATGCATTCTGATGTTGAGTTGGCACCTAGCCTGTTCGCCCCGTGCGTGTTGTTGCATGCAGCTTCGCCAGCTGCCCAGAGGCCGACCATTTCAGTTGCGCCATCGATATTGGTATGAATTCCTCCCATCATATAGTGGCAGACAGGTCTCACTTCTATAGGCTCATTGATGATGTCAGTGCCGGAGAACTTAATCCCAATTTCGCGGATGCCGGCAAGTGCTTCCTTTATGCGCTCAGCCCTAAGGTGCGTAAGGTCGAGTTTAAGGCAATCGACACCGGTTTCATGCTTGAATCCTCTTCCCTCCTGAATCTCTCTTATCATCGAGCGCGACACAACGTCTCTTGGAGCAAGCTCGAGCTTGCCAGGAGCATACTTTTGCATAAAGCGCTCTCCTTTGTTGTTGATTAGATATCCTCCCTCGCCTCTTGCACCTTCTGTTATCAATATGCCAGATGGCAATATGCCGGTGGGGTGGAACTGCACGAATTCCATGTCCTTTAGCGCAAGGCCTGCACGATAGCCCATATCCAGACCGTCAGGTGTAGACGAAAATGCATAAGTAGAAAAGCTGTAGATCCTACCGGCTCCACCGGCGCATATTATGCCGGCCGGCGCCTTGAATATAGTAAAGTTGCCGGTCTTCATTTCGATAGCAGTTACTCCTTGAAAGGTGTTGTTCTCATGCAGTATCGATGTGCAGAACCACTCGTTGTAAAAGTGAATATTGTCATACTTTTGGCATGTGTCGTACAGAGTCTGCATTTCGTAAAAGCCTACTTTGTCCTGCGCAAATGTGGCACGCGGGAACGAATATCCACCAAATTTGCGTTGTGCTATCCTGCCATCCTTGCGCCTTGACCATGGCATTCCCCAATGGTCTAATTGGTAGATTTCATATGGCATGCTCTTTACCAAGAGCTCAGCTACATCTTGGTCTGCTAAGAAGTCACTTCCCTTGATCGTATCGTAAATATGAGCTTCTTGGTTGTCGCCCTCTTCTTCATAGAGCACTGCGGCAGTCCCACCTTCTGCAGACACAGAATGGGAGCGCATTACTTGTACCTTGGAAATGACAGCTATAGTCAGTTTTCTGTCAACGGCAGCTGCAGAAATAGCTGCGCGGAGGCCAGCCAGCCCTGACCCGATTATGAGTACATCATGTGCAATAGTAGTCATATCAGCCAACTACGCGCTTCCCTCTTTCCTTCCATTCAGGGAGGCGGCTAATTCTCATATATACCTTAAACTCCCCCTTAAACTCCTGCAATTAATTGCAACAAAGCAAAAGTAATTAACTGTTGTATACATGCAACCCTAATACTAAATATGATTCATGATAGTCTTGATAGCGTAGTAATATAAATACAAAGAAAGGGCCGCACATAGAAAAGTTTGTGATAAAGTGCAACACATTTGAGTATGAAAATGAAATAAGAGCCTAAACATTTTTTACCTGAGGGCTGTCGTGGTCACTCTATATTAGTCAAACAGGAGAAACGAAAAGTCTTCTTCTCCTCTTCTTCCAACAATGCGTATTAAACCCGAGCGATATGATAGATGGACGAAAGAATTATGTCAGTGCGCACTTAGACATTTTGATTGAAATGGTTGCAGTGCACCATGTTCAAAGTCTCGATTTGAATAAGTTCTATGTCAGTCGTGACAAAGAATCGTCGAGACAAGAACCTTACAAAATGGGATCTTTATGCTTGTCATAATTCAAAAAAAGCCTATGCAGATGCTGCAATTTTATTTTGTCCATGTTTTTTGGCATAGCACCCAATTGATAAGGACATCTCCAAAAGCGCTCAGTAGTGGTTGGACAGACCTAGTCATACCGACGCGCTGTTTGACCTAGTAAAACTGCACAAGCTTCTATGAGAGATTGACCTTTTATTCTCGAGGAAAATAATAGAGCCAAAGCTTAACAAATTGCTGAAACGATTACTGCATAGAAATCTACATATGCCCATCTATTGCAGAATTGTTGTTTCTCTTGCAATGTATATCTAATTGCGGCTAAGAAAAGGGTATGCAGGAAACTGCAGCCACATCAATATTCTGCTAAGACACTGCAAACGTTAATAGTAATTGTCTAGCTGGCTCTTACCATTGGAAAGCACAAACTTGAAGGATTATTTGGTAAATGCTCCAGACGCTATAGCATTTCTAGCTCCAAACTCTTCCGATCAAGAGCTCGTAACCCGGGCAAAAGAGAGGCTTACGGAGAATGGGATTCATCAGGACAAGATTGAGATTAACTACGACGTACAGCAGCTGAGGACCGGCGACATTTACATCAGCTATGATCCACCAGACCTTATAGTCAGAGTGGTGTACGAAAAAAAACCAAACGGCATGGTCAAAATGAAGAGTATTGCTACAATCAAACTCTAAGCATCTTAGTGAGCGTTTCTTTCAAAGTATCTGCATAGTGTTTGCTTTCAGTTCCATCCTTCATAGATCTGAGAATTACTTGACCTGTTGCAATTTCATTTGGTGCTACAATTATTACAAACGCTGCGCCTCTATTGGAAGCATACTCTAGCTGCTTTCTAAGCGTCCTTCCAAGCATATCGTAATCGACTGCTATGCCGCCTGAGCGTAGAGATGAAACCAGCTCAAGTGCCTTTGCTCTGAGATCCTCTGTTGCATTTGCGATGTATACAAGAGGCCTTGAAGGTTGTTCCAATATGCCATGCCTCTTAAGTGCATTCACTATCCGCTCCACCCCTCCAGCAACGCCGGTGGCTCCAATATCTTTTCTTCCGAATGCTTCAGTGAGTCTGTTATACCTTCCTCCGCCAACTAGTGCACCAGAATCAGTGGCTTGGTCAAATGCTTCAAAAACTACTCCAGAATAATAATCAAGCCCACGCACTATGCCAAGGTTAATGCGCGCTCCTTCTACCTTCTTGGCATTGAGCAAGTCCATCAAGCTGACTAACTGCTGCCAGCTGTCAAGCCCCGTCACGTCAGCTTTGCGGGCAACTTCGTCTACACTGCCCTTTAGTTTTGACAGTTCTATCAGTGCCTGCATTTTTGCAGGTTCTATTTTGTCCTTGTATTCTGCAAGCACGACCTGTGCCCCCTTTTTTGGTACCTTGTCTACTGCACGAAACATTTCAAGCATCACCTCTTCGCTAGAAATACCAAGTTTTTTTCTGATGTACAGCTCAAGAAGCTGCCTGTCGTTTATCTCAATTACTGCCTTTAGGCCCAATCTTTTGAAAAATGTATAAACAAACTCAATTACTTCAGCATCTGCTTCTTGGCTGAACGGGCCGTACACTTCGATATCCCATTGGTGGAAGTAGCGGTAGCGCTCGGCTTGGGGCTCATCATATCGCCACACCCCGGCATACGAAGCCAGCTTGACTGGCATTTTCAGATCGCGCCTTGACTCAACATATCTCGTTAGACCTATAGTTAGGTCAAAACGAAGAGCGATGTCTCTACCTCCCTTGTCCTTGAAAGCATAGATTTCGTTTGAGATCGTAGCGCCGCTCTTTGCCTCTAGTGTAGCAAGCAATTCAAGTGGAGATGGCTCTGTGAGTTGGAAGTTGAACAGCCGCGCAATTTCAAAGAACCTATCGCGGACATAATTTATGTTAGCATATTCTTCAGGATCAAGATCCCTCATGCCACGCGGAAGCTCTAACCTACCCATACCAGTAGCCAGCGGTGCGTTAACATTTAGATTTTGCGATATTTTGGCATGGAATAACACGCAATAAATAGTCGTCATTTATTCATAGTCATATTGGCAGGCGGCTACCGATTCCTTGATCATATGACAGATGCAGTTATAGAGGCTTACGGCACCACTCTAGAGGAAGCCTTTGAAAACGCTGCCAAGGCTCTCTGTGACACAATGATCGATTTGAAAACTGTCAGACCCAAAAAAGAGATTAGACTTTCGGCCAAAGGCAGTGACCTTTATTTGTTGCTCTTTGACTGGCTGGACAAGGTGATGCTTTTGCTCGTGGCAGATCGGATAGCAATGTCTCAATTTACTGTCACGATAAAACAGCATAACAGCAGCTATCTACTTGAAGGCATTACAAGAGGAGAACCTCTTGAATTGGACAGGCACCACTACAAAGTGGAAATCAAGGCAGTAACATATCACGAAATGGAGATCAAGCAAGAAAAAGATATGATCACTGCAAGGTTCCTGCTTGACCTCTAGCTATTCAGAAGATTTTCAAGTTTTATGAAAGCCTGCCGAACAATGTTATCAACTCTTGCTGCAATTTTTACTCACATGTCAATGTGTCTAATGATGAACTTTAGCGAGGTATGGCAATTACGTCTTGTAGCAGAGAAGCACTTGGACAATTCAAACACAAATGAGTACGAGTGGGTGTGAGGAAAATCAGATAATGGGCAAAGACTCAGCTACATATGACAATGCAAAAGACGTCTAGAATAAGAGAGAAAGAGAGAGTACAAAGCATATAGTTTAGGAAGCTGTTCTATAGAAGATCGTCGGGGCACTTGACAAGAAATTTTATCCAAAAAAGAGGCTCAGATCCACGTCACTGGGCTTCTTTTGACATCTTGCAAGGACAAAAGCTAAATTGAAAAACCAGAATAGGCAGCAACTCTTTTTCAAGTTCCGTCATAGACGAACCACGTTATCATAGAGTGTAAATTATTAACTCTATTATAATGAGGTTAGTCAAACCACTGTTCAAGCGACTGGTTGCGGTTTGCTATGGATTTTTGCAGCTTGTCAAGTGTGCTACTCACCCTATCTGTTGAAAAGCTATTCTTGACACAAAGAAAATCCAGTACATTTTCACGATTGACCGCCCCAAATTCAATCTTGTCGACCTTTGGTATTTCAGGATCGAGAAAGATGTTGCGTATCTCTTGGTAGGGCACTTGTGCAAGCAAGCTCTGGATTTTTTTAACATCTTCCAGCCTGCCATTTTCCTTAATTAACTTGATTGCAGTCTTCGGACCAATACCAGGAAAGCCGCCAGGGTTGAAATCGGTGCCGATAAGTATGCCGACATCCACTAGCTGCTCGTGTGTTAGTCCTGTCTCGTGCAACACCCTGTCATGCTCAATTATTTCAGGCTCGATATCGATGTAGGTGTTGCGGTTTGGCACTTTGCGTTTGCCGCTGATTGCCAGATTGCGCACCAGCTTCTTGGCTCCAAACAATATTGAATCATAATCCTGGCTTCCAACTGCAAAAGCCATATCATGCCTTGTAAGGTATGAGGCTGCAGATTCCCCCTCAGAGGGCGCCTGAATATATGGAATGCCAAGATTAGAGAGCAATTTTTTTGAATCTTCCACCATCTCCTGAGTCAGGACTGCCG
>Ga0075430_100002561_pt1 | contig 15154 bp, 22 predicted proteins | sample RhiMetdeltSRZDD4_FD_75294 | JGI IMG/M metagenome (GOLD analysis project Ga0075430, IMG submission 75294) | Populus rhizosphere microbial communities from Tennessee, USA - Rhizosphere MetaG P. deltoides SRZDD4 | ecosystem: Host-associated > Plants > Roots > Rhizosphere > Soil | place: USA... | reverse complement strand
GAGCTGTTCAAGCAGGCTAAGAAATAAAGCGCGTCGCCGCGGCGATCGCCAGGCCGGCGAGGCCGCCGACCAGCGTGCCGTTGATGCGGATGTACTGCAGGTCGGAGCCGATGTGGCGCTCGAGCTCCTCCACCAGCTTCTTCTCCTGCCAGCCGTTGATCTGGTCCTCGATGAAACGGCCGATCTTCGCGCGGTGCTCCTCCACCAGCGGCGGAATCGCGGTCAGGATCTGCTCGTCGATCCAGGCGCGGATCTCGCGGTCGGCCTCGAGCCGCGCGCCGAAAGCGCGCACCATGCCGGCGACGCGCTCGTGCGTGACCGAGGGCGTGCGCCGCAGGTCGGTGGCCAGCCAGGCGCGGAACTGCTGCCACAGGCCGCCGATGTAGTCGCCGAGCGCGGGACTCTGCAGCACTTCGTCCCGGATCCGGTCCGCGGCCGCGCGCGTCGCGGGATCCTCCTTCAGCCGGACGATGAACCCGGCGACGAACTGGTCGAAGCGCCGCCGCAGCTCGTGGTCGCGGTCCTGCCGCACCTCGTGCACCTTCGCGATCGCGAGCTCGGCGATCTTGAGTGCCGCGCGCTCGTCCAGGTTGAGCTGCAGCCAGTCGCTGATGCGCTTGAGGAGCGGCGCGCTCTTGCCGACCTCGACCGCGATGAAGCGCCGCGTGTCTTCCGTGGCGAGCAGGTCGTCGAGGCCGTTCAGCGCGGCATCGAGCAGCGCGTGGTGGCGCTTGTTCTCGGTCAGGATGTCGAGCAGCTCGGCCGAGACCGCGGCGAGGTCCATGGTTTTCGCCAGGTCGGCAAAATTCTTCTGCAGAAAACCGCGCACCCGCTCGTCGTCCACGGCGGAGAGCGCGTAGGCGACGAAACGCGTGGCATAGCCGGCCACGGTCTCGACGTTGGCCGGCTTGAGCAGCCACTGGCACAGCGTGTGCGCCGGCCGGAACTCGGCGATGCGCTGCACCAGCGCCGCGGAGCTGAGGAAGTTCTGCTGGATGAATTCGGACAGGCCGCGTGCGATTCGTTCCTTGTTTCGCGGCACGATCGCGGTATGCGGGATCGGCAGGTTGAGCGGACGGCGGAAGAGCGCCACCACCGCGAACCAGTCGGCGAGCGCGCCGACCATCGCGGCCTCGCTGAAGGCCGCGAGGTAATAAAGGTTGAACTTCTCCGAAATGCCGTAGACCAGCGCCGCGAGCACCAGCAGGCCGGTCGCGATCCATTTCATGCGCATGAGCTTCTCCACGTCAGCTTTGCCGCGTCGCTTCCTATCTCCGCGTAGGATAGCTGGCATGACCTTCACTAAAGTCGTGCTCTACACCGACCGCGACGGCCGTGCGAAATGGCGCGAGGAAGCGATTCCGCTGCCGGAAGGCACGCCGCAGGCCATGCTTTCCGGGGTATTCGCGTCAGCCGGCTACCAGCTGCGCCACAGCCCGGTGGGTTTTCGCAGCCAGTGGCATTGCACGCCGCAGCCGCAATGGGTCTTCATCCTTTCGGGCGAGATGGAGATCGGCCTACAGGACGGCAGCTCGCGGGTGTTCCAGCCGGGCGCGCACTTCTTCTCCGCCGACACGCTGCCGCAAGGCGCGAGCTTCGATGCCAAGGTGCATGGGCACTGGAGCGCGCAGCGCGGCGCGAACCCGCTGGTCACGCTCTTCGTCAAGGCGCCCTAGCATTCCGGCCAGGCATGACCTGCCTGCGGATTCGCCGTTTGAGGGACGCGCGCCTGCCGGCGCATAGTGCACGGCATGCTTTCGCTATGGAAAAGACTGTGCGCCGCCTGGGCGGCGCAGCGCGCGCGGGCCGAGCTGCGCGGCCTCAGCGACCGCACGCTGAAGGACATCGGCCTCCGAAGAGGCCAGATCGACTCGCTCTTCCGCTGAGGTTAGGGCTAGAAGAGGTCGCGGCGGCCGACCCCGGTGCCGCGGCCGCGCAGCCCGAAGATCAGCGAGACGATGAAGCCGATGATGAAGAGCACGAGCAGCACCTTGGCGATGCCCGCGGCGCTGGACGCGATGCCGCCGAAGCCGAAGAACGCGGCGACAAGAGCGAGGATGAAGAAGCCGATAGCCCAGCTCAGCATGGGACTGCCTCCGTAGGTTGACGGTGGCAGCTAAGCAGCAATCTGCGTTCCCGCTCCCGGGTTGCAGACTTCGGATTCCTCGCGAACTTCGGACTCCTCGCCGAACTCGGCCAGGTCGGCCGCGTCGCCGGCCTCTTCGCCTTCGCTTTCCAGCGGGGACTTGCCGCCGCCGGCGCGCAGGCCGAGGAGCTGCTGCTCCTCCTTGCTGATCGGATTCAGCGGGCCGAGCCAGCCCAGGAACGGCGCGAGCAGCCCGGCGCGCTCGAAGTTGCGCGGATCGAACAGGCTGCCGCTCTGGCTGCGCGCTGCCCGGTCGGGGATCAGCGAGATCATGCGGAACAAGGTCGCTCCTTCCATGGCGGCTTCCTCCTTAATCTTTTGCGAACTTTGCGCAAGGGTAGCCAGCGTGCCGCGGAATGGCTAGCGTCATTTGTCGCATTTCCTGGAACCGGTTCTCTACGCGCTGTCGCCGAAATTCGGCGGTAACCTGCCGGGCAAAACCTTACGGGGCGGACCTTCTCCCGCAAAAAGTACCGCGGGATAAGGCCCGCGCAGCTCGACTGTGAAATCTACCACGAGGAGCCATGCACCTTCGGGGAGCGCGAGCACCGGCAGCTGCGGGTTGACGCGCGCGAACTCCGCGAGCCGCTCGTCGCGCGTCTCGCCGTGATGACCGGGCAGCCTGGCATTGACGTAATGCGGGTTGATCTGGAAGCGCACGAGCCCGAGCGCGTCCAGGCTGCCCGGATCGACGATCGGCATGTCGTTCGTGGTCTTGATCGTCGGGCAAGCCAGGTTGGCGCCCGCGCTCCAGCCGAGATACCGGGTTCTTCCTTCGTTGACGCGGGTCCGGATCGCTTCCAGGACGCCACGCGCGCGGCACTCGCGCAGCAGCTGAAAGGTATTTCCGCCGCCCACGACGACCAGGTCGCAGCCATCGAGATCGCCGGCTCGATGCGCAATTTCCAGTGCGATGCCGCTCGCGTCGCTAACGCGCTTCGCATATTCCTCCCACGGCAGCGCAACGGCCGCGAAGGGCACGAAGCGCGCGCAGCGCACGCCGGCGCTGAAAGCCTTGATGTCTTCCAGGTAATCGGTGAGATAACCGGCCGGCGTGCGCGAGCTGCTGAGCAACAGGAGCTGCATCGACGGGAGCGTATCTTGCTGCGAGCACTAAGCTATGAACGCATTTCGACTTTTTATCGCTTGCGTCGCGCTCGGCGCATCGTGCGCCGCGCTCGGCCAAAGCGGCGAGCGCGGCTCGATCCCGCCGGGCCAGAGCAAGGACGGCTCGGCGCCCGCCGACGGCGCGATCAAAGGCGGGGCGATCGTACCGGGCGAAAGCGCCGGCGTTCCGGAAAAAGCGGAGAAGCGCTGCGATCAGCTCTCAGGCACGCTGCGCGAGGAATGCCTGGAGCGCGAGCGCGCGGCCGGCACCGGCGGCACGACAGAACCTATCGATATTCGAAGGAAATCGCCGGAACGAGCGGACTGAGCGGCGGGAAGCTGGTGGTCCCGGCGCTGGCGCCCTGCACCGCGGCGTAGCGCGGCGCAAGCACCGCTTCGATCTGGGCGCGCAGGCGCTCGGGCGATGGATCCGGCGTGCCCAGCGCGATCAGGTTCTGGCGCGCGAAGTCGTATTTCTGCAGCGCCTCGCGCGGCGGCAGGCCGCGCAGCAGCCCCTGCACATCCTGCGGCAGCCGGGCGAACGCCATCTCATCGGGGGTCGGCGGGCGCGGCTGCTCCTGCGGTTGCTGCGCCTGCGCTGCTCCTGCGGCCAAAACCAGGGCGAAAACGAGGGATCGGGTCATGGACGTACGGTACACCCGGACGAGCCGGAACGGCGCTTGCTAGTCTGAAAGGGCCATTCCATATGGAGGATGTCCCATGACCAAGCTTTTCCCCTTAGCCATCGTTAGCGCGGCGCTCGCCACCCTGGGCGCCTGCTCCACCTCCACCCCGCCCCAAACCGGCGGACCGTCAACGCAGCCCAATATCGTGACCAACGTGCATCCCTACCAGGCCGGAACCGGCGTCATACAGACCGTGATGCCGACCCCGGTGCTGCAGAGCGCCGCTCCGTCGGGCGCGAAGTCCGAGCCGATGCAGCGCCTCGAGATCAAGATGGACAACGGCACCATCCAGTACGTCGACACCACGAGCCGCGAGTTCACCCGCGGCACGCGCGTCTCGCTGACTCAGGACCGGCTGATCCAGAAGTTGTAGCTACGGGCGGCACCAGTCCCGGATCAGGGACTCGTAGATAGCCACCGACTGGCGAATGCGCTCCTGGCTCACGTATTCGTCGGTCTGGTGCGCCATCGCCGCCTCGCCCGGCCCGAGCACCACTGTCGGCGCTCCCGCGTAGACCTTGAGCAGGTTGGCCGCGTCGGTCATGTACGGCGCGGTGCGCGCGGTCGCGGGCTCGCCGAGATAGGGCTTGCAGATCTCGAACACGCGCTGGATCCATTCCTGCTCCGGCGCGGTCCACACCGGCTTGAGATTCGAGAACACGTCGAGCTCGGCCTCGGGGAGCGAAGCGCGCAGCTTCTTCAGCAGCGCTTCGTGGTCCATGCCCGGAACCGTGCGGATGTCGACGCCGATGCTTGCCGCGTCGGGTACCGCATTCACCGTGTTGCCGCCCTCGATCGTGCCGACATTGAGCGTCGGCTTGCCCATCACCGGATGAGCCCCGGTCTCGAAGTCAAATGCCTCGAGCCGGGTGAGCGCCTTGCCCGCCTTGTAGATCGCGTTCACGCCGAGCTCGGGCATCGAGCCGTGCGCCGATACGCCGCGAAATCGCGCGTGGAACTTGAGCGAGCCCTTGTGGCCGACCAGCGGGTAGTTCGACGTCGGCTCGCCCACGATCATCGCGCCCGCCTTGCCGAGCAGCTGGGTCTTCGCGAGCTGCGCCGAGCCGACGCAGCCGCCCTCCTCCGCCGCCGTCAGCACCACGACCACGCCGGGCGTGCCCTCGAGCTTCTTGCCGTAAGCCCTCGCCGCGAGAAGGATCGCGGCGACGCCGGCCTTCATGTCGGAGGTGCCGCGGCCGTAGAGCTTGTCGCCATCGGTATCGCCGTTGAATGGATCCTTGGTCCACGCGCGCGCACCGAGCGGAACCACGTCGAGGTGCCCGGTCAGGCAGAGCGGCGCTTTCCGGTCGCTGCCGCCCGCGCGCGCGACGACACTCGTGCGGCTGTCCTGGTATTCGAAATACTCAACCGCGTAGCCCCACTCCTGCAGCATCGCGCCCGCGTAGCGCGCGCACTCGCGCTCGCGCCCGGGCGGATTGACGGTATCGAAGCGCAGCAACGACCTGGTAAGGGAGATTGCGTCTTGGCCGGCCATGGAACCAATGATAACGTTCCGTCACCGCAAACGAGGAGAGAACGATGGCCAAGGCCTATTGGGTGGTGACCTATCGCAATGTCAAGGATCCGGACAAGCTCGCGGCGTACGCCAAGCTCGCCGGCCCGTCGATCCAGTCGCAGGGCGGAAAGTTTCTGGTGCGCGGCACGCCGGCGAAGACGTTCGAGGCGGGGCTCAATCAGCGCACGGTGGTGAGCGAGTGGCCGAGCCTGGAGAAGGCGATCGCCGCTTACGAGAGTCCATCCTACAAGGAAGCGCTGCGCGCCCTTGGAAACGGCGCGGAACGGGATATTCGTATCGTTGAGGGTGCGTGATGGCCGAGCCTCGGCTGGTCGATCCGCATGAACCGGTGATGACCGGGGAGAACTCGTTCGTGCGTCTCTCGCACGACGGCGGCACCACGATCCCGGAGCGCGTGAGCCATTGGCGCGTGCTCTGGTCGCCGGCGGGACAAGGGCATGTGGCGTACGTGGAGAGCACCCTGCTCGGCTCGAAGCCGCGGGTGTACGCCGACAACGCCGGCGTGGCGCGCTTCATCCAGCGCACGATCGAAGCGCTGCTGCACAAGCCGTTCGCCGACGAATCGCTGCCGATCGTCGAGGCCAAATTCGAGCGCACCGGAAATTCGCTCAGCACCGTGGAAGAGCGCATCGTGTCGCGCAAGGACGAGATCGTGCTCGCGTGGTGGGACTTCATCGCGCCGTTCGTGCTCACCATGCCGCCGGGCGTGATGAACCGTCCGCTCGGGGTGTACAGCACGTTCATCCCGGCGCGCAGCGCCCAGCTCTCGGTGAACGGCCAGGCCGCGCCCGGCAAAGTGTTCCCGCAGGAGCGCGGCGGCAAGCAGTCGTCGAGCTGCGTGCTCGCGTGGTCCGAAACGTGGGTTACGCCCAAGGGCTAGCGGATGGCGGTCCTGCGCATCGCCAAGATGGGCAACCCGGTCCTGCTGCAGAAGGCGGCGCCGGTCGAGGACCCGAGCGCGCCCGAGATCCGGCGCCTCGCCGCCGACATGCAGGACACCATCGAGGACATCGGCGCGAGCGGCCTCGCCGCGCCGCAGGTGTTCGTCTCCAAGCGCGTGGTGGTCTATCGCATCATCGCGGCGCGCATTCCGCCGGGCTCCGGGCTCGTGCCGCGTCCGTGGACGGTAATGGTGAACCCGGTGATCACGCCGAAGGGCGAGGTAAAGACACCGGTGTGGGAGCGCTGCCTGTCGGTGCCGGGCCTGCACGGCAAGGTACCGCGCTTCATGCACGTCAGCATTTCCTACCAGGACCTGGAAGGAAAGAAGCACACGCACGAGGCCACCAGCTCGTGGGCGGCGCTGCTCCAGCACGAGTGCGACCACCTCGACGGCATCGTGTACCCGATGCGCATGACCGATCTCTCGCTCCTCGCCTACAACGAGGAGCCCGGGCCGCTGGCGCGCGAAGTCGCCGCCGATCCGAAAGGCATCGATCCGCTGTTCGTCGACCTGGTCGAGCGCTGGCCCGGCCGCGCGCGCTGGTTTGGCGGCGGATGAAGATTCCCCTGGCGATCGTCGTGCTCGTGGTGCTGGCCTGGCTCGTTCTGTGGGTCACGAACACCGGCATCCTGGTCTGGTCCGAGGACACCGGCATGCTGAAAACGCGCGACTGCCGCTACCTTGTCGGCGTGACCGTCGCGAAGCGGCTGCAGCCGATCGCCGATCGCTGCCCGCTCATCCGCACCGTGAGCTCCTGATGGACGAGATACGGCACGAGCCGGCAGGTCACAAGGGCGCATTCGTCTGGCGGCGCGATGGCGAGAAGCTCGCGGAGATGACCTACAGCGTCGCCGGCTCGCGAGTGATCATCGATCACACCGACGTGGACGACCGCCTGCGCGGCACCGGCGCCGGCAAGAAGCTGGTCGCGGCCGCAGTCGAGTGGGCGCGCAAGGAGAACGCGCGCCTGATGCCGCTCTGCCCGTTCGCGCGGTCGGTTTTCGACAAGACGCCCGACTACTCGGACGTGCTGGCTAAGTAGGATCCTTGAAGCCGGCTTCCCAGTGGGAGCCGTCGCAGAAGGGCTTGTTCTTCGACGCGCCGCAGCGGCACAGCGTGTAGTGCTCGGGCGATGCGCCCTCTCCGAACTTCACGCCCGCGAGCTCGATACCGCCGGTGACCGCATACGGACCGTTGTCGGTCACCGTCACCATCGGCGCACGCTTCGGCGGTTCGGCCTCCACGCCGTCGAGCGCGTAGCTCAGCGCGCCCGAGGGGCACTTCCCAATGGTTTCGACAATCTTGTCGACCGCTGCTGCGTCGGGCGCAATCCACGGGGTCTCGCGATGGCGAAATACCGAAGCGAGCTCGTCGGTGCAGAAGGCGGCGTGCGCGCAGATCGCGCGGTTGTCGTAGATCGTGACGCCTTTTCCCACATAGGTTCTTCGCTTGTCCTTGGCGGGATCGGCCCGGTTTTCGTCGCTGAAGCCGTTGGTCCGGTGCGTGCCATCGCAGAACGGCTTTTTCTTCGAGCCGCCGCAACGGCAGAGCGCGAAGCTTTGCGCCGCCGGCAAGACTTCGCCCGAAGCGCGCCGCAGCGCCGGTGCCTCGGCGACCAGATAGGGACCGTTCGGCGCGCAGGTGATCTTCGGTGCCGCCACTTCAATCCACCTTGATCTTCGCCTCCTGGACCACGCGGCGCCACTTCTCCAGGTCCTTGCGGATGACGTCGGAGAACTGCGCCGGCGTGTTCGAGACGGGCTCGTAGCCGAGGTTGCGGATCGCTTCCTGCACGCCCTTGTCCGCGAGCGCGGTGGTGAGCGCCCGGCTCACGCGCGCGATGATGTCCGGCGGGGTGTTCGCGGGCGCGACGAGGCCGAACCAGATCAGCGCCTCGAAGCCTGGAAAGCCGAGCTCAGCGACCGTGGGCACGTCGGGGATCGCCGGGACGCGGGCGGCGCTAGTCACGGCAAAAGCCTTGATCTTTCCGGACTTGACGTGCGGCACGGCAGTGCCCATCGATGCGAAGAGCACCGGGACGTGACCACCCAGGAGATCGGTCATCGCCGGCCCGCCGCCCTTGTAGGCGATATGCACCATCTGCACCTGGGTGGCGAGCTGCAGCAGCTCGGCCGCCATGTGCCCGGCGCCGGCAACGCCAGAAGTCCCGTAGGTGAGCTTTGCGGGCAGCGATTTCGCGAGCTTCAGCATCTCGTGCAGCGAGTTCGCCGGTACCGAGGGGTGCGCGACGATCGCGGTGCCGCCGGCGCAGATCAGCCCGATCGGCGTAAAGCTGGTGAGCGGATCGTATGGAAGCTTCTGCGTGTTGGGCACGATCGTCGCCGGCCCGGCGTCGATCAGGTGCAGGGTATAGCCATCGGGCGCCGCGTTCGCCACGGCGATGGCGCCGGCAGTGGCACCCGCGCCGGGACGGTATTCGATGATGATCGGCTGCTTGTTGAGCAGCGGCTCCATCTTCGGGATCAGGGGCCGCGCCATCGCGTCGGTGGCGCCGCCGGTCGGGTAGCCGAGGATCAGTTTGATCGGCTTGTTCGGCCAGTCTTGCGCGAATGCGGCGGCCGAGATCGCCATCCCACACGCAATGGCGGTCATGTGCTTGAGCATTTTCATTTTGTCTCCTCCTGAAACCAATCCAGTATCTGCTCTCCCGTCCAAAAAAGCACGTCCTTGTGTTCACGAATGTGCTCGAGCGCGAGCCTGTAGTACTTCGCACGGTGCGGCGCACCCATGATGTAGGGGTGCACCACCAGCGCCATGACGCGAGCCGAGTCGGCCGCGTCGGCGTAAATCTGGTCGAACTGGTCTTTGGCGCGCTGGTAGTACTGCCCGGCCTCGTGGTGCTGAATCAGCATCATTGCGACGTCGTTGCATTCCTGCGTGTACGGGATGTTGACGATCGGCTTGGTGCGCGTCTTGAGCACCACGGGCTGGTCGTCGAGCACCCAGTCGGCGACGTACTCGTACCCCGCTTCCACCAGGAGGTCGGGCGTCTCCCAGGTCTCGGTCAAGCCCGGCCCCAGCCAGCCGCGCGGCCGCTTGCCCGTGAAGGCGCGAATCGCTTCGCTGGTCTTCGCGATGTCCTCGCGCTCGTTCTCGACCTTCTGCATGTTGCGCTGCGTATAGCCGTGGCCCATGAACTCCCAGCCGCGCTCGAGCGCGGCGCGCGAAATCGGTTCGTAGGCGCGCACCGCCGTGCCGTTGATCGCCAGCGCCGCCTTGATTTCGAGCTCATCGAGGATCTTGATGAACCGCCAGAAGCCGACGCGGTTGCCGTATTCGTGCCAGGCCCAGTTCGGGATGTCCGGCATCGGCGCGCCGCCCGCCGGCGGCGTGAGCACCGTGCGCGGCATCGGCTGGTCGATGTCCCATTCCTCCACGTTGACGATAGTCCAGACCACCATGCGCGCGCCGCCGGGAAGGCGTAGCGGCTTGCGCTGAGTGATGGGGGAATAGCGGATCCGCTCCAGTGGTTTCATAGAAAAGAAATGCTACCCTGTCGGCCCCGAGGAGGAGGTCCTTGGACACGAACTTCTGGCTCATCCAGACGTTCAACGGCGTGTCCTATGGCGCGCTGCTGTTCCTGCTGGCGAGCGGCCTGACGCTGATCTTTGGCGTGATGCGCATCGTCAACCTCTCGCACGGCGCGTACTTCCTGCTCGGCGGCTACGTCGCGCTCACGGTGATCAAGGCGAGCGGCTCGTGGCTGCTCGCGCTTCCCGTTGCCGCACTCGTCATCGCTTTCCTGGGTCTCATCATTGAGAGGCTATTCCTGCGGCCGCTCGGCTTCGACCCGCTGCGCCAGGTGCTGCTCACCGTCGGCTTCGCCTTCCTCTTCCAGCAGGCGGCGCTCGACATCTGGGGCGGCGACAACCTGATCATCCAGCCGCCGGCGGCGTTGTCGCAGAGCGTGGTGGTCGGCAAACTGCACCTGCCGGTCTATCGCATCTTCATGATCGCCCTCGCCGTGGCGATCGGGCTCGTGCTCTGGTTCGCGATGGAGCGCACGCGCATCGGCGCGGTGGTGCGCGCCACGGTCGACGACGCGGAGATGGCGCGCGGCGTGGGCATCGATACCTCGCGCGTGTCGATGTTCATCTTCGCGCTCGGCGCGTTCCTCGCCGCGCTCGGCGGCGTGATCGGCGGCGCGTTCCTCGGCATCTATCCCGGCCTCGACTTCGAGGTGCTGCCGATCGCCTTCGCGGTGGTGATCATCGGCGGCATGGGCAGCCTGGCCGGCGCGGCGATCGGCAGCCTGCTCGTCGGCCTCGCCGACAACTTCGGCAAGGCGCTGTTCCCCGAAGTCGCTTACTTCAGCCTCTACGCGCCGATGGTGCTGATCCTGGCAATGAAACCCACCGGGCTGCTGGGCCGGGAATGAACCGGATCCTCGTTCTCCTGGGTATCCTGGGCGTCGTAGCCGTGCTCGCGCCGTTCACCGGCCCGTTCGTGATCCTGCTGCTCGCGCAGATCCTGGTGCTCGGCATCATGGCGATGAGCGTCGACCTGCTGCTCGGCTACACCGGCTTGCCGTCCCTCGGGCAAGCGGCCTATCTCGGCGTCGGCGCCTACCTCACCGCGATCCTCGCCACCAAGTTCGGCATCGGCCTGGGATGGGACTTCTGGCTGGTGGTCGTGCTCGGCATGCTGAGCGGCGCGGCGACCGCGGCGTTCTTCGGCCTGTTCGCGATCCGCGCGAGCGGCGTGTACTTCCTGATGATCACGCTCGCGCTCGGCATGTGCGTCTGGGGTCTTGCCTATCGCTGGAACTCGCTCACCGGCGGCGACAACGGCATCAACATGCGCGGGCGCCCTGTTTTTGGAATCCGGTTGGCGGACGATCTGACCTTTTTCTACGTAGTGCTCGGCTTCTTTCTCGCCAGCTTCTTCGCGCTCCACCTGCTCGTCAATTCGCCGTTCGGCAAGAGCCTGGTCGGCATCCGCGAACGCGAGCTGCGCATGCGCATCCTGGGCTACAACACCTGGTTGCACAAATACATCGCGTTCGTGGTCGCGGGCGCGTTCGGCGGCCTCGCCGGCGTGCTGTGGGCGCATCTCAACGGCATCGTGAGCCCGAGCGACGTGATCCTCACCACCTCGGTCGACGCGCTGCTGATGGTGGTGCTCGGCGGGCCCGGCACGCTGGTCGGCGGACTGATCGGCGCGACTGCCGTCGTGTTCCTGCGCGAGTACCTCGCCACCCTGGTGCAGTGGTGGCAGTACGTGCTCGGCGCGGTCTACGTACTGACGATTCTCTATCTCCCCGGCGGAATAATGTCTCTTTTCAAAGGAGGAAAGGCATGAAGCGGAAATTGTTGACCGTGCTGGTGGCGCTCGGCTTGTCGGCGAGCGTCAACGCCCAAGAGCTCAAGATCGGCTTCCTCGCGCCGATGACCGGCATCTTCGCGCAGATCGGCAAGGACATGGAGAACGGCTTCCAGATGTACCTCGACGAGCAGAAGGGCAACTTCGCCGGCGCGAAGGTCACCTTCATCGTCGAGGACGAGGAAGGCAAGCCGCCGGTCAGCGTGCGCAAGGCCGAGAAGCTCGCGCGCCAGGACAACGTGCACATGATGGTCGGCGGGCTGCTCGCCTCGACCGGCTACGCGATCGCGCCGGTCAGCACGCGCCTGAAGACCGTGTACATCCCCTCGGTGCCGGCGGCCGACGATCTCACGCAGCGCGACCTAAAGGACTATCCGTACATGGTGCGCACCGGCTGGACCAGCTCGCAGCCGCACCACCCGCTCGGAAGATGGGCCTGCGACAACAAGTACAAGCGCGTGGTGGCGATCGCCGCCGACTACGCCTTCGGCCACGAGGTGGTGGGCGGCTTCCAGAAGGTGTTCGAGGACTGCGGCGGGCAGATCGTGCAGAAGATCTGGCCGCCGCTCGGCACCAAGGACTTCGGCCCCTACATCCCGACCATAAAGCAGGACGCCGACGCGATCTTCTCGCTCATGGTCGGGCCGATGGCGCTGCAGTTTCCGAAGCAGCTGCAGGAGTCCGGGGTCAAGAAGCCGATCATCGGCGGCGGCACGAGCTACGACGAGTTCGTGCTGCCCTCGATGGGCGACGAAGTGCTGGGCCACGTCTCGGCGCTGCAGTACAGCGCGGCGATCGATACGCCGAAGAACCGCGAGTTCGTGCGCAAGTACCGCGAGAAGTACGGCAAGGTGCCGTCGTACTACTCGGAGTCGAACTACACCACCGCGCAGATGATCCACGAGGTGATGAAGCAGACCAACGGCAAGTGGCCCGGGCCGGAGAAATTCGTGGCGATGATGGCCGGCCTCAAGATCGACGCGGTGCGCGGCCCGGTGCGCTTCGACGAGATGCGCAACCCGATCCAGAACATTTACATCAAGAAGGTCGAGAAGAAGAAGATGCACGGCTACGACAAGGACGAGCTCTGGAACAGCGTGATCCAGACCTATCCGAACGTGAGCCAGTTCTGGACCTACGGCAAGGAGGCGTTTCTCAAGCAGCCGGTCTACAGCCGGGACTTCCCGCCTTGCAAGTTCTGCAAATAAAGGGGGTGTCGAAAAGCTTCGGCGGCCTGGCGGCCGTACGCGAAGTGACGTTGACGGTTTCTTCGGGAGAAAGAAAGGCGATCATCGGCCCGAACGGCGCGGGGAAGACGACGCTCTTCAACCTGATTACCGGGGTCTTTCCCTCGTCGTCCGGGCAGATCGTTCTATTCGGCAAAGACGTGACGCGCTGGCCGAGCCACCGCCGCACCACGCTCGGCATGGCGCGCACCTTCCAGGTCACGAGCCTCTTCCCCAAGCTCACGGTGCTCGACAACGTGCTGCTTGCGGCTGCGGGCGTGGGCTGGACCAAGCTCGTGATGTGGAAGCCGCTGTCCGCGTACAAGAAGCACCAGGAAAAGGCCCGGCGCCTGCTGGAAGACGCCGGTTACTGGGAAAGGCGCGACGTCCAGGTGCGCAATCTCTCGCACGGCGAGCAGCGCCAGATCGAGGTCGTGCTCGGGCTCGCGAGCGACCCGAAGCTCCTGCTGCTCGACGAGCCCGCCGCCGGCCTGTCCTCGGGCGAATCGCGCGAGATGGCGGAGTTCCTGAAGCGCCTCGATCCGTCGCTCGCAATCCTGCTCATCGAGCACGACATGGACGTGGTGTTCGACGTAGTGAACGAGATCTCGGTGCTGCACTTCGGCGCCGTGGTCGAAACCGGCTCCTGCCAGCAAATCCAGAAAAGCGCGCGCGTCCAGCAGATCTATCTGGGGACCGGTTGAAGCATGAGGCCGATCCTGCAGGTCGAAGACATCCACACGTACTACGGTGATGCGTACGTGCTGCAGGGGCTTTCGCTCGAGCTCGGCGAGGGGCAGATCCTCGGGCTCCTCGGCCGGAACGGCGTCGGCAAGACCACGCTCGTCAATTCCATCGTCGGCTTCAACCGCCCGCGCCGCGGCCGCATCGTGTTCAAGGGCACCGAGATCACCGGGTTTTCATCCTTCCAGACCATACGGAACGGGATGGGTCTCGTGCCGCAGGGACGGCGCGTGTTCGCGTCGCTGACCGTGGAGGAAAACCTGAAGGTGGCCCAGGCCGGAAACGGCGGCTGGAGCCTGCCGCGCGTCTACGAGCTTTTCCCGCGCCTCGAGGAGCGACGGCGGCAGCGCGCGAAGACGCTGTCCGGCGGCGAGCAGCAGATGCTCGCGATCGCGCGCGGGCTGATGACCAATCCCGACTGCCTGATCATGGACGAGCCCTCCGAGGGGCTCGCGCCGATCATCATCCAGGGGCTATGGCAGGCGATCGCGAAGCTCAAAGCGCAGGGCCTGTCGATCCTGCTCGTCGAGCAGAACGCCGCGCTTGCGCTCCAGCTCGTCGACCAGGTGCACGTGATCAGCAAGGGCCGCGTGGTGTATTCGGGCGCCCCGAAGACGCTCTGGGCCGACGACGCGGTGAAGTCGAAGTACCTCGGAATCTAGACTTCGCCCGGCTGCGGAGGAGGACTCCTGGCACCTTTTCCGAAAAAAGGGGGATATTAGATTTTCTGTACCACGGCTGTAATTGCTGGGAGTACTGGTTGTATCGGCTGATCACCGGCCAGCACTCCCCGCCACGGTTACGAGGAGAGGAAGTCACTATGGCAAAGAGCAAACTGAAGCCGTTGGTGAATTACGCTAAGTACGAGGCGCTCGGCGCGCAATTACTCGGGTACGAGATTGCGATCTCTTCGTTCTTCGAGGTTCTCGCCCGAACGGATCACGCCACCGCAAGAGCAGTAGCTCAAACGATAAGAGGACAGAGCGGGCGCATAGACCCCAAGAAGTTCCCCGGCTTACCGGAAAAGTGCGTAGCCTACGCTGAGCTTCTTGAATCAAATCTCCGGCCAGTAACGCACTAGACCCATTACTGGTCTTCTAGACCTCGATCCGTCCGTGCAGATAAGGGAGGCGCAGGAAGCTCTCGTAAGCGCGGATCTCGCGCACGAGGAAGTCGACGACGCGCTCAAACGGGTCGAAGCCGAACGCCTGCGCCACCGAGGGCCGCAGGTTCGAGTTGGCGTTGATGTCGTAGAACACCAGGCGTCCGTCGCGCGTCTCGAGGTACTCGATGCCGGCGACGTCGAGCTTGCCTGCGGCGACGATGCGCTTGCCCCACGCCACCGCCTGCCGCGGCACTTCCTTGTACGGGAAGAACTCCGCCGGCGGCGCCGAGCTCTGCGTCTCGCAGGCCGCGCCTTCG
>Ga0075430_100002559_pt1 | contig 15160 bp, 14 predicted proteins | sample RhiMetdeltSRZDD4_FD_75294 | JGI IMG/M metagenome (GOLD analysis project Ga0075430, IMG submission 75294) | Populus rhizosphere microbial communities from Tennessee, USA - Rhizosphere MetaG P. deltoides SRZDD4 | ecosystem: Host-associated > Plants > Roots > Rhizosphere > Soil | place: USA... | reverse complement strand
CAGCTCGGGCGAGCCGCTCAGGGTCCGCCGGGCCGCCCCGGCCTGGACCACCATCACGCTCATGCCATGGGCGACCACGTCGTGCAGCTCCCGGGCGATGCGCGCCCGCTCCTCCAGGACCGCCCGCTGGGCCTCGACGTCCCGTTCCCGCTCCAGCCGCTCGGCCCGCTCTTCGACCGTCGTCACATAGGCCCGGCGGATCCGCATGTTGTCGCCCAGCAGCCAGGCGGTGACCAGGAAGGCGTACATGCTGAGGGCGTCGTCGAGCCCGGTCTTCAGCTCGGGTACGAAGAAGAAGTAGATGCTCGTGAGCCCGGCGACAGCCATGGCGACGAGCCCGGCCCGCCGGCTGGGTGCGTGCGCCGCGCAGGCGTAGATCGCGAACAGGGTGCCGAGGATCGGTCCGCCGCCCGGGTACATGCCGACCACGTAGAACAAGGTGGCCACCCACGTGATGGCGAAGACCACCAGCGGATGACGGCGGCGGACCAGGAGCGGCAGGGTGCCGACGACGTTCAGCACGTAGGCCGAGGTGGTCAGCTCGTGGAGGTTCTGCTGCGGGTCGGCCGGCGTGGTGGCCATCGAGAGCCACCCGAAAGCGCACAGGCCGAGGGCGACGAGCGTGTCCACCACCCAGGGGTGGTTGCGACCCCACATGTAGGGATGCCGGAGCCCGCGCACCCCTCGACGGTACCGGGATCGCCTCGTGAGCAGGTCATCCTTCAGGATGACCTGCGGTCGTCCTCCGGGGTGACGAGGCCGGCGGAGCGGCTAGTGCGTCTCGGGGCGAACGCCGCGGAGGCCCCGCCACGCCAGATCCGCGAGCTGACGGGTCAGTTCGGCCGGGTCGGTCTTGGCGTTCGACGAGAGCCAGTGGGTGCTGGCGCCCTCGATCATCCCGACGATGCCGTGCCCGAGGAGCCGCCGGCCCTCGGCGCTGAGCCCCTCGATCTCGATCAACCCGGCCACCTGTTCGGCCAGCGTGTTCTCGACCTCGTGGGTGATCGCCGAGAACTCGGCATCCCGCCACGACCCGCTGGCGTAGAAGAGCTGGAACGCGTCCCGATGCGAGTCGACGAACTGGAAGTAGGCCGCGAAACCCTGTTCAACCTGCTCACGAGGCGACTGCGCGGTGGCGACCGCCTTGGTGATGGCGTCCTGGATCTGGTTGCCGACCTCGGTCAGCAGCTGGCCGTAGAGCTCTCGCTTGGACGTGAAGTGCTGGTAGAGGACCGGCTTGGTGACGCCGGCGGCCTCGGCGATGTCGCTCATCGAGGTCACGTAGAAGCCCTGCTCGGCGAACACCTTGAGAGCGACTTCCAACAGTTGGCGACGTCGTCGAGCAGCAGGTAACCGTGTGGGCACGTTGCTCCAATCCTTGCTGAGCTACCAGACGGTAACCCGCTGCTCGTCCCCGTGACGTCAATTGCGCCCGACGCCGCGCTCCCGATCTTCCCGATCGGCCGCCTTGACGCCATGACCCACCACGATGGCCGGTGCCAGCACCAGCGAGCCCAGCAACAGGGCGACCACGATCGAGTTCACGATAACCCGTGGCAGGTCGGTGATTGCGGCGACAACGAACAGGATGAGCGCGAGCCCGAACAACCCGTAGCCGATGCGTTGGCCCAGCTCGGCGAACCGGGCCCACTGTCGGCGCCGCGCCAACACCGGATCGACGGAGCGTCGGCGGTCGCGGGGTTCGTCGGCAGGGTCCTCGGACGGCATACGGTCGGATCATGGCAGACGCTCCCGCCGACCCGACAGTCCTCTACGAGGTCATCGGCCAGGTCGCCCGCATCACGCTGAACCGGCCCGAGCGCCGCAACGCCATGGCGTGGTCGACCGTCAGCGAGCTCCGGGCCGCGTTCGCCGCCGCCAAGGCCGACGCCGACGTCCGGGTCTGCGTTCTGACCGGGGCCGGCGACAAGGCGTTCTGCGCCGGGGCCGACCTCGGCGGCATGGCGGGTGACGGGGACGTCGTCGCCGCTCACCAGGCTCGGGGCGAGCTCGCCGACCTCTTCCGGGACCTCTACGCCCTCGGCAAGCCCACCATCGCCCGGGTCCGGGGCTATGCCCTCGCCGGCGGCTTCGGCCTGGCCCTGGCCTGTGACCTGGTCATCGCGGCCGAGGACGCCGTCTTCGCCACCCCCGAGGTCGACGTCGGCCTCTGGCCCCACATGATCACCGTGCCGCTGGTCCGCTCGATGCCGCCCAAGCAGGCGCTGGAGCTGATGCTCACCGGCCGGCGGGTCGACGCTGCCGAGGCGCTGCGGATCGGCTTCGTCAACCGGGTCGTGCCTGTCGACCAGCTCGACGCCGCGGTCGATGAGCTGGCGGCCACCTTGGCGGCCAAGCCGCCGGCTGCCGTGCAGCTCGGTCGGGACGGCTTCTACGCCGTCTGGGACCAGGACGTCGACGCCTCGCTCCGCCTGCTCCACCCGCTCCTGACCATCACGGCCTCCACCGAGGACGCCGCTGCCGGCATCGCCCGGTTCATGGACAAGAAGGGCTAGACGTCCAGGTCGAAGGCGGTGTGGAGAGTGCCGACCGCCTGCTCGACCTGATCCTCGCGGACCACGCAGGAGATGCGGATGGCGGAGGTCGAGATCATCTCGATGTTGATCCCGTCGGCGGCCAGCGTGGCGAACATCTTGGCGGCGACACCAGGGTTCGACTTCATGCCGGCGCCGATGATGCTCACCCGGGCGATGTCCTTGTCCGAGCGGACCCCGGTGGCGCCGATGGCCCCGGCCATGGCCTCGCACACCTCCACGGCGGCGGCGAGGTCGTCCCGGGGGGCGGTGAAGCTGATGTCGGTCACGCCGTGGTCGGACACGTTCTGCACGATCATGTCGACGTTGACCTCGCTGTCCGCCAGCTCGCCGAAGAGGCGGGCGGCGATGCCCGGCTGGTCGGGGACCCCGGAGACCGTGACCTTGGCCTCGCTCACGTCGTGGGTGACCGCGGAGACTATCGCCTGTTCCATCGAGGGGTCCTCCTCCAGTACCCAGGTGCCCGTCTCCCATGTGAAAGCCGAGCGAACGTGCAGCTTGACCCCCCAGCGGCGGGCGTACTCGACCGACCGCATGGCCGGCTTGGGACAGCCGGTGGCGGTCATCTCGAGCAGCTCGTCGAACGACACCATCCCCATGCGCCGGGCCTGGGGCACCAGCCGGGGGTCGGCGGTGAAGACGCCGGGGACGTCGGTGTAGAGCTCGCAGGCCTCGGCGTCGAGGGCGTGGGCCAGCGCCACGGCGGTGGTGTCGGAGCCGCCCCGGCCCAGGAAGGTGACGTCACGGTCGGTCGACACGCCCTGGGAGCCACCCACCACCGGGACCCGACCGGCGTCGAGCGCCTTGCGCACCCGGTCGGGGCGCAGCTCGAGGATCTTGGCGTTGGTGTGGGCGGTATCGGTGATGAAGCCGGCCTGGCTGCCGGTGAAGCTGTCGGCCTGGACGCCGACCGAGTGGAGTGCCATGCACAAGAGGGCCATGGCCTTCCGCTCCCCAGCGGTGATCAACATGTCCATCTCACGACCGGGCCGCACACCCGACACGTCGTGGGCCAGGCGGATCAGCTCGTCGGTCTCCTTGCCCATCGCGCTCACCACGACAACGACGCTGTTGCCATGGCGAATGGTGCGCGCGACGTGGTCGGCGACCTCGCGGATGCGATCCGGGTCGGCGACCGAGGTTCCGCCGAACTTCTGGATGACCAGGGGCATGGAGGGCCGACGCTAGTGGCCCGGGCCTCGCTGGTCAGACCGAATTCGGGTCTTCTGGTCCCGCTACTGCTCGAGGATTGCTACTCGAACGCAGCAGGGCTGTCGACGAGTGCGCCCCAGGCCTCGAGCTGGGCGATGGCCGCCGGGGTGTCGACCTGGAGGAGGGCGCAGATCGCCCTCAGGTCGTCCCGACGGATCGACAGCACGCGGCCGTTGAAGTCACCGCGCTCGAGCACGATCGAGCGGGCGAAGCGCTGGATGGCAGCGGCCTCGGGCACGTTGCCGAGGGCCTCGAGGTCGAGCACCAGCTTGCGGGGCTTGTCAGGCACCGCCTCCTGCTGACCCAGGAGCACCGAGACCGGTACGTCGTAGAACGCTGCCAGCTCGTGCAGCCTGGGAAGGCTGAGGGTGCGGAAACCACGTTCGTAGGCCCCGATGGCAGATGCGCTCCATCGACCGTCGGATGACCGCTCGACATCGTCGAGGGACATGCCCTTGGCCTTGCGCAATGCTCGGAGACGTCTGCCAACTTCGAGGGTTACGTTCGTGGGCGGATCGTCGTGATCCTCGTGATCATCGTGGTTGTCGCTCATCACTTCTCGTTGTCCTGGGGACATGCCCATCCGACCGCCTCGCCTTTCGACTCCACCTCACCACAATTCTCGCACGGACGGTCTCGGTGAGTGCAGTCGGGGCAGCCTAAAGTGACGGAGCGTGAGTTCCACCAGCAACCGGAGTAAGACGGTTGTCGCTCCGGTGGGGTCCCGTGACTGGGGACGACTTGCGTCGGAGGGCTAGCCTCGCCGATTCGTGGGAACGGACAAGCGCGAACGACAGAAGGCGGGCCGCCAGGCCAGGATCGAGCAGGAGGTCGCGGCTGCGAAAAAGCAGCGCACCTTTCGCACGGCCCGGAACCTGGGCATCGCCGCTGTTGTCGTGATCGGTGGTGCCGTCGCCTACTCGGCGTTCGTCGGAGGCGATGAGGACAAGGGCAAGGACTCAGACGAGACCGCTGCGGACGAGTCGACGACCACGCTGCCCGAGACCACCACCACGACGATCACCTACTCCAACCCGGAGCTCGCCCAAGAGGTGCTGAAGCGGGGCGAGCCCAAGGACACGAAGGCGCCGCCCGCCGACACCAAGGCCGACGCCGTGGAGGTGTCGACGCTCATCGAAGGCGAGGGTGAGGCCGGCACGGACCAGGACGGCTACGTCGTCGAGTACGTCCTGAAGAAGCCGACCGGCGGGGTGGTCGAGTCGTCGTGGTCCTCGCAGCCCCTCGTGGTCGACGGGCCGCTGAGCGGTGCGTCGCTGATCCAGGGCTGGAAGGAAGGCCTCGTCGGCGCCAAGATCGGTGAGCGCCGCCACCTGGTCATCGGGGCCGACAAGGCCTACCAGGACGGCACGCCGCTGGCGTTCGACATCGACATCCTCGACATCAAGCGGGGCTGACCCACCAGGCCGGACGAGGCGGCGCAACTGCCTCGCAGCACACGCGAAACTGGGCGGATGGCGGACAGCGACAGCAAGACCAGCCCGGGCACGTCGACCTCGCGTGCCGGGTGCGCCCGCAGCGGCCTGCTGGCGCTGGGCGGCGTCTTCATCGTCGTCTACATGGTCCTTCGGATCTGGACCGGGGGCAGCGACGACGGTGACGACCACCGGCCCGACAACACCGTCACCACCGAGCCCCACGTCACCACCACGCTGGCCGTCGAGCAGGACGCCGTCGCCCCGACCTGCCCGGATGAGGACGGCTCCTCGCCCCGCACGCTGCGGTTCACCGACGTGCCGCCGCTCTGCATCGACCCCGAGGCCACCTACGTCGCGATAGTGAAGACCAACCGCGGCGACTTCGAGATCACCCTCGACCCTGCCCACGCCCGCAAGGGCGTCAACAGCTTCGTCTTCCTGGCTCGCTACCACTACTTCGACGGCATCGCCTTCACCCGGGTCCTGCGGGACTACCTCGCCCAGACCGGTGACCCGGTCCGCGGCGACGTGGCGGGCGGGGGCGACGCCGGCTACCTGCTGCCCGAGGAGCCGCCCAAGGAACGGCCGTTCTACGGCGAGGGCTCGGTGGCGCTGGCCAACCAGTCGCCGACCCAGAACTCGACCGGCAGCGAGTTCTTCGTCATCACCGGCTCGGGCCCGCAGGTCGACCAGCTGCCGCCGCTGTACACCCGCATCGGCACGATCACCGCCGGGCAGAACGTGATCGACGCCATCGACGCCACCGCCCGTGCCAACGACGACATCGGCGCCCCCACCGAGCTGACGGTCATCGAGTCGATCGAGATCGAGCAGCACTGACGCCCTTCGGGCAGTCGCGCTCACAGGTGGGGTGGGCGGGCGTGCGGTGGCCGTAGCGCGGTGTTGTTGGGGGCGATACGGGCTCGAAAACGGGCGGTGTTCGGCTCGGCGTCATGCTGGCGTCAGCCCCGGAACAGGATCGCGACAACTCGCCCCGTGCCCGCGTGCGGGCCATGCTCCAGGTGCGAGGGCGATACCGGATCCTCCATCTCACCTGGTTCGCCTTCTTCCTGAGCTTCGTCGTCTGGTTCAACTTCGCCCCGTTCGCCAACGTCATCGGCGACGACCTCGGCCTCAGCGATGCCCAGGTGAAGACCCTCGGCCTCTGCAACATCGCCCTCACGGTGCCGGCCCGCCTGTTCATCGGCATGGCGCTCGACCGGTGGGGGCCGCGCCGGGTCTATGGAGCGATCCTCCTGTTCGCGGCGGTGCCCAACACGATCTTCGCCTTCGCCCACTCGTTCGAGGTGATGGTCTTCAGCCGGCTCCTCGTCTCCATCGTCGGCGCGGGGTTCGTCGTCGGCATCCGCATGGTGTCCGAGTGGTTCCCGCCCGCCGAGCTGGGCATGGCCGAGGGCGTCTACGGCGGCTGGGGCAACTTCGGGGCCGCGGCGGCAGCGTTCTCGCTGCCGCTCGCCGCCGGGTGGGTCGGCGGCGACGAGGGTTGGCGGTGGGCGATCTTCGCAGTCGGGCTGATCGCCGCTGTCTACGGGCTCGTCTACCTGCGCAGCGTCCAGGACACCCCCGATGGCGTCACCTACGCCCGCCCCCGGCGGCAGGGCGCCCTGGAGGTGACCAGCCCGGGCGGCGTCTGGGGGCTGGCAGCGCTGACCGTCCCCCTGAGCGTCGCGCTCGGGGTGATCGCCTGGCGGGTGTGGCGGGTCGACGCGATCTCCGGCCCGGTTCTCGCCGGGACGCTGGTGGCCATCGGGGGCCTGCTCGTCCTCCAGGAGATGGCGGTGTTCCGGGTGAACCGGCCGGCGCTCGCCGACAGCTATCCCGCGGCCGACCGCTACCCGGTCCGCTCGGTCGCCGTGCTCTGTCTCGCCTACTTCGCCACGTTCGGGTCGGAGCTGGCGGTCGTCACGATGCTCCCGGTGTTCTTCGCCGACACCTGGGGGCTCGGGCCCGCGGCGGCCGGCGTCGCCGCTTCGGCCTTCGCCTTCGTGAACCTCGTCGCCCGGCCAGGCGGCGGGCTGCTGTCGGACCTGTTCGGCTCCCGCCGCCAGACGCTGCGCTGGCTGCTGGTCGGCCTGGTCGGCGGTTACCTGCTCCTCGCGACGCTCGACACAGCGTGGCCGTGGGTGCTGGCGATCGTCGCGTGCGTGGCCTGCTCTTTCTTCGTCCAGTCGGGCGCGGGCGCCGTCTACGCCGTGGTGCCGTTGGTGAAGAAGCGGGTGTCCGGCCAGATCGCCGGGCTCGTGGGTGCCTACGGCAACGTCGGCGCCATCACGTTCCTGACGGCGTCGTTGTTCGTGTCCGACCGGGTGTTCTTCCTGGTCATCGCCGCAACGGCCGCCATCGGGCTCGCCTGCTCCCGGTTCCTCGTCGAGCCGGCGAACAGCTTCAGCACCGAGCTCGGCGAGCTGGGCGCCAGCGAACTAGGGGAGGGCGTCGAGGCCGCGCTCGGCGCCGTCGACCCAGACCCGGACCTTGCCCGCGCCGTCAGCTGACCAAGTTCCGGCGGGGGAGCGCAGCAGCGCAGTGCGTTCGTCGACGCCGACGACCGGCAGGCCCTTGGGCGCCAGCTGCAGCGTGCGGTGGCGCTTGTCCTCGCTCCACGTGTCGGCGTGGGGGATGACCGCAACCTGGCCGATCAGGCCCAGGCCAAGGGTGAAGGCGCCGCCCCGCAGGTCGACCGCAGGGTCGCACAGCATCATCGCCCCGGCCGACGAGCCGGCCAGCGTGGCGCCCGCCTCCCAGGCCGACACCAGCGCGTCCCACAAGGGGCTGTGCACCAGTACCGAGCGCAGGTGCATCGGCGAGCCGCCGGCCAGGTAGACGAAGCGGGCCTGGCTGACCGCGGTGACGTTGTCGGGGTCGCTGGCCGAGGGGCGGTCGAGGACCATCAGCGGGCGCACCGCGGCTCCGAGCCCGGTGAACCAGCTGGTCGCAGCCTCGACCAGGCGATCCGGGTGCTCATAGGCGGCGCCGGTCGGCAGCACCAGGACCTCGTCGGCGTCGCTCGCAGCCAGCAGGTCGCGGTCGAACTCGCAACCCTCCTGCCATTCACCACCACCGACGAGCGCCAACGATCCACTCATGACCGAGCGACGCTAGTTGGTTGGAGGCCAAAGGGTATTCGACCCGGTAAATGACCGGTCGGTAGCCTTCGCCGATGGCAATCGAACGTCTGGGCATCGTGGGTTCAGGGATCATGGGGTCGGGGATCGCCGAAGTTGCCGCGAAGGCCGGCGTCGACGTGGTCCTGCGCTCACGGAAGCAGGAGACCGCCGACGCGATGCTGGCGGGGCTCGAGAAGTCGCTGGGCAAGCAGGTCGAGAAGGGGCGGCTGGCCGAGGACGAGGCGAAGGCCGTGGCCGGGCGGGTCACGGGTACGTCGGACATCGATGCCCTCGCCGACTGCGACCTGGTCATCGAGTCGATCGTCGAGGACCTGCCGGTCAAGAAGCAGCTCTTCAACGACCTCGACCGGGTGGTCAAGGAGGGGGCGATCCTCGCGTCGAACACCTCGACGCTCCCGGTCATCGAGATGGCCATCGAGACCGGCCGACCCGAGCGGGTCTGCGGCGTCCACTTCTTCAACCCGGCGCCCATGATGAGCCTGGTCGAGATCGTCCGCACGCTGGTCAGCAGCGACGAGACGATCGCCGAGGTCACCGCCTTCGCCCAGGGCGCCGGCAAGACCACCGTCGAGGTCAAGGACCAGGCCGGCTTCATCGTCAACGCCCTGCTCTTCCCCTACCTGAACAACGCAGTGCGACTGTTGGAGAACGGCACCGCCACTCGCGACGACATCGACGCCGCGATGAAGGGTGGGTGCAACTTCCCGATGGGCCCGCTCGCCCTGCTCGACCTCGTCGGGCTGGACACCTCGCTGTCGATCCTCGACGCCCTCTACATCGAGTTCAAAGACCCCAACTACGCCGCGGTCCCGCGCTTACGGCGTATGGTCGCCGCCGGACTTCTCGGCCGGAAGAGCGGCGAGGGGTTCTACGAATATCGGAAGTGACATCAGTCGGGAAGGGACTCGATGGTGGGATGGACGCGGCGCGCCTTCTTGGCGCGCACGGGCGCGGCGGCCGGCGCGGTGGCACTGGCTGCCGCGGGGTGCTCGTCGGGCGACGATGACGACGACGCCAAGAGCAAGGGCGAGGGCGACGGTTACAGCAACGAGCCCCGCATGTCGGCAGACGGGGTGGTGAACCTCGCCGACGTCCCCACCAAGGCGACGATCTACGGGTGGATCGACCAGGTCTTCGACCACGGCATCCGCCGGCCGGGCTACCCGGCCGACATCTGGGTCGAGGGCTTCATCAAGGACCAGTTCGAGGAGCTCGGCCTGGAGAAGGTCCGGCTGGAACCGATCAAGGTCCGGCGCTGGGAACCCAAGTCGTGGAAGCTGGAGGCCCTGGTCGCGGGCCAGTCCGCCCGGGAGCTCACCTGCTTCCCGGTGCCGTTCGCCGTGCCGGTCGACGGCCTGGAGATCGAGCTGGCGGCCTTCGACAAGAACAACCCGGGCGCGGTCAAGGACAAGGCGTCGCTGTACGACGTCACCACGCTCGAGGTGCCCGCCGACCTGTTCGTGCCGGCTGCGGACCGCGAGGCACGCATCGTCGACCCTGACGGCACCCTCGGCGAGACGCACCTGCTGCCGTTCGGCGGCGAGCTCGACAAGGTCACCGAGCCGTCGGTCGACGCCGGAGCCAAGGCGTTCATCGGGACGCTGGCCAACTACCCGACCGATACCTGCGACTACTTCGTGCCGTACCACGGCCAGACGATCGAGATCCCGGGCGTGTGGATCAACCACAGCGACGGCAAGTGGCTTCACGAGCAGCTGCAGGCCGGGCCGGTGAAGATCCGGCTGTCGGTGAACGCCACCAACGAGGAGTTCGAGTCCAACAACGTGGTCGGCGAGCTGCCCGGCCCCGACGACGACGTGGTCATGGTCGGCTCGCACCACGACGGGCCCTGGTCCTCGGCGGTCGAGGACGGCAGCGGCATCTCGATGGTGCTGGCCCAGGCCACCTACTGGTCGAAGCAGCCGAAGGCGAAGCGGCCGCACCGCATGGTCTTCCTGCTGCAGGGCGGGCACATGTCGGGCGGGGCCGGGCTGCTCCAATACATCGAGAAGCACCGCGCCGAACTGAAGGACGTGGTGCTGGAGCTGCACATGGAGCACGCCGCTCGCGAGTTCGGAAAGGACGAGGGCGACGGCCCTCAGCCGACCGGCCGGCCGGTGCCGCGCTGGTGGTTCACCAGCGAGATCGACCCGCTGAAGAAGGCCGTGTTCGACGCCCTCACCACCGAGGACCTGCGCCGCTCCATGATCCTGCCGCCCGACGCCATCGGATCGCAGCCACCGACCGACGGCGCGTTCTACCACAACCAGGGCGTCCCGATCGTGCAGTTCCTCACGGCGCCCTGGTACCTGTTCGACAAGCAGGACACGCTCGACAAGATCGAGCAGGACAGCCTGGAGCCCCTGACCCGGGCCGCCATCCGCATCCTCGACTCGACGAAGGGTGTCTCGGCAGCCCAGATGCGGGCGTCCTGACCTTCTGCCGGTGTGGGCCTGAGGGGCAGACTGGGACCGGATGTTCGACGACAGGTCGCACCGCTGGTCGCGTGAGACGCTCACCACGCTGACCCGCTCGGCCCGGGCCGCCGGGCGGGGCGCAGTGGTCAGCGGGCGCTGGCTGGTCGACACCATCATCGAGATGGCACCCCACGTGCCGATCCGCGACGCCGTCACGCTGTCCGAGCACCACGGCGGCCTGACCGGCGCGCGGCTGGCCCGCTCGATGGTCAAGGCGTCAGGCAAGACCAGCGCGGCAATCGGCGGTGCCGCCGGCGGGGTGATGACGTTCCAAGAGCTGTCGGTCGCCGGTGCGCTGGCCATCCCGTTCGAGCTGGCGGCCGAGACGGCGCTGGTCATCCTGGTGGAGCTCAAGCTGGTCGCCGAGCTGCACAACATCGCCGGGCGGCCTCTGCCCGGCGGGCCCCGGGAGTGGCCCGCCGCGGCGCTGCGGTCGTGGCTGTCGGGCCGGGGCATCTCGCCGACCGGCGTCGTCGCCTCCCCCGAGCGCGGCGATCTGCTGTCGCGGGGCACCCGCACCCGGTTGGCCGCCCAGGTGCGGCGCCGCTTCACCCGCAACCTGGCCACGGTCGGGCCGCTGATGACCGGGGCCGCGATAGCGGCGTGGCTCAACCGCAGGGCGACCGTCGCCGTCGGCCGTTCCCTCGTCGACGACCTGGGGCTTGCGGCATGAGCGAGCGTCCGCTCGACGCGAGGCGCCGCCGAGCGAGACCCGGCCACCGGAGCGAGAGCAGCCCGGGTCGCCGGCTTGCCGGCAACGCCGCCACGGGGCGGTGGGTGGGGGCCGGGCCGGAGAGCCGCCGGCTTCCTGGCGATGCTGTCACGGGGCGGTGGGTGGGGGTCGGGCTGGAGAGGCGCCGGCCTGCTGGTGATGCTGTCACGGGGCGGTTGGTGGGGGTCGGGCCGGAGAGCCGCCGGCTTGCTGGTGACGCTGTCACGGTGCGGTGGGTCGGGGTCGGGCCGAAGAACGGCCCGGCGCGGAGCGCCGCGAGCGGGCAGCAATGACGAGGCCCGACGACCGGGTCGGCTGGGGGATCGACGCTCCCGTCGAGCCGCCGCCGTCGGTGTGGGCCTTTCCCTCGCCTGATCGGGCCGACGAGAGCGGCGTTGTCGCCGTCGGGGGTGACCTGGAGCCCGGCACGGTGCTGTCGGCGTACCGCAACGGCCTGTTCCCGATGCCGGTCGGGCGCCGGGGCGAGCTCGGCTGGTGGTCACCGGACCCTCGGGGGGTCATCCCGCTCGACGGCCTGCTGGTCAGCCGCTCGTTGCGCCGCAGCTGCCGCCGCTACGAGACCAGGGTCGACACGGCGTTCGAGGCGGTCATCGAGGCGTGCGCCGATCCGTCCCGGCCCGACGGCTGGATCACCCGGGACGTGCTCGACGCCTACGTCCGGCTCCACCAGCTCGGCTGGGCCCACTCGATCGAGACGTGGGATCCGGTCGACGGCGAGCTGGTCGGGGGCCTGTACGGAGTCGCCATCGGCGGGCTTTTCGCCGGCGAGTCGATGTACCACCGGCGCACCGACGCGTCGAAGGTCGCGCTGGTTCGCCTCGTCGAGATCATGCGGGGCGACGCCGCGACCGGCCGCCACCGCCTCCTCGACGTGCAGTGGGTGACTCCGCACCTCGACCGCCTCGGCGCCCAAGGCATCCCCCGGCCGACCTACCTGAAGTTGCTGCGCCGGGCCGTCCACCTGCCTCTGCCCCCCATCTTCCAGTCGTCCTAGCCGGGCCGCGTGGCGGTCGCCGCGGCGCTCGGCAAGGATGCCGGGGGTGGGGAATCTGGTCAGGCAGGGGCTCGCCGTCGCCGGAGTGCTCGTCGTGGCCGCGATCGCGCTCGCTGCGTGGGAGCGAGAAGACGAGCGGGCGACATCCTCGGAGACCGGGGCCACCGAGGGTCGGTCGGAGGTGAGCGGTGAACCGGGCCCCTGGTCGATCGCCGCCGATGTGGCCCGGTCCCGACGAGGCGAAGTCCACGAGAAGACCATGGTCGTCGCCGCGGGCCAGACGATGGTGCTCAAGGAGGAGTGGATCACGTTCGACCTCGATGCCGCGAGGATCGACCGTGCCATCGTGCTCCCCGAGCGCACCACCGGCGTCAAGGCCTCCCGCGAGCGTCCGTCGCTGCAGTTCCGCTACACCGCAGACGACATCTACATGCGGCGTCACGGGATCGAGGAGCAGTGTGGAGCTTCCTGGGCCGTGATGCCGCCGGGTCTCGCCGCCGGCGGCGCGGCCGGCGTTGACATCGACCCGGCGAACCCGCTGCTCGTCGAACCGTTGGCCGTGCTCGGGTCGCTCGACGAGCCCGGGCCGCCGGTCGAGCTGGACAAGTCCTTGCGTGGTTACAAGGTCACCGTGTCCGGTGGAACCGGACTGCCGCTCAGCTCCGCGGTCAGCAAGCGGCCCGGTGTGGCCGACCGGCTCGCTGCGCTCGAGCACCCGGCATGGGTCTGGCTGGACCCCGACGGTGGCCGGGCGGAGGTCGTCATCGACCTGTCCGCTGCGCTAGACGTCATCGGCGACGACCTCGGCACCGGCGAGACCGCGGGCGCCAAGTTGATGGTGGCCTGGACGATCTCGGAGCGCAGTCGGGTCGACATCGATCTGCCCGAGGACGCGGCGAGCCAGGCGGAGTGCGACTGACGGGTCGCTGGTTACCCGCTGGTCACCGTGCGTGCGGTTGGTAAACGCGGGGGTCGTGGGAGACGATTAGGGCCATGACCGGAGCGACCCTGCCGCAGCCTGATCGCCCGTGGATGATGCGGACCTACTCGGGCCACTCGACGGCCAAGGCGTCCAACGAGCTGTACCGCACGAACCTCGCGAAGGGGCAGACCGGCCTGTCGATCGCCTTCGACCTGCCGACGCAGACCGGCTACGACCCCGACCAGCCGCTGGCCAAGGGCGAGGTCGGCAAGGTGGGCGTGCCGGTCGCCCACCTCGGCCACATGGGCGAGCTGCTCGACGGCATCCCGCAGGGCGAGATGAACACGTCGATGACCATCAACGCCACCGCGGCGTGGCTGCTGGGCCTCTACGTCGCCAACGCCGAGCGCCATGGGGTCGGCTCCAAGGACCTCCGGGGCACCACCCAGAACGACATCGTCAAGGAGTACCTGTCGCGGGGCACGTACATCTTCCCGCCGGTGCCGTCGCGGCGGCTGATCGTCGACATGGTGGCGTTCTGCAGCGAGTGGGTGCCGCTGTGGAACCCCATGAACGTGTGCTCCTACCACCTGCAGGAGGCGGGAGCGACGCCGACACAGGAGATCGCCTACTCACTGGCGACGGCCATCGGCGTGCTCGACGCGGTCAAGGAGTCGGGCCAGGTGCCCGAGGACCGCTTCCCCCAGGTGTTCGCCTCGATCAGCTTCTTCGTGAACGCCGGCATCCGATTCGTCGAGGAGACCTGCAAGATGCGGGCCTTCGTCGAAATGTGGGACCGCATCGGCCAGGAGCGCTACGGCGTCACCGACCCGAAGGCCCGGCGCTTCCGCTACGGCGTCCAGGTCAACAGCCTGGGGCTGACCGAGGCCCAGCCCGAGAACAACGTGCAGCGGATCGTGCTGGAGATGCTGGGCGTCACGCTCAGCCGCGACGCCCGGGCCCGGTCGATCCAGCTGCCCGCCTGGAACGAGGCGCTCGGCCTGCCCCGGCCGTGGGACCAGCAGTGGGCGCTGCGCATGCAGCAGGTGCTGGCCTTCGAGTCCGACCTCCTGGAGTACCCCGACCTGTTCGAGGGGTCGGTGGTGGTCGAGGGGCGGACGGCCGAGCTGGTCGAGTCGGCCACCGCCGAGCTCGACGAGGTGCTGGAGCTGGGCGGGGCGTTCGAGGCCATCGACGAGCTGAAGGGCCGCCTGGTGCGGTCCAACGCCGAGCGGGTGCGGCGCATCGAGTCGGGCGAACTGAAGGTCGTCGGCGTCAACGCCTTCACCGAGACAGCGCCGTCACCGCTGGCCGACGGCGAGGAGTCGATCCTCAAGGTCGACCCCGCGGTCGAGGCCCAGGCCGTCGCCGACATCCAGGCGTGGCGGTCGAACCGCGACAACGACGCCGTGAAGCGGTCGCTCGACCAGTTGCGCCGCGTCGCCGAGACCGGCGAGAACATCATGCCGGCCACCATCGACCTGGCCCACGCCGGCGGCACCACCGGCGAGTGGGCGGGCGTGCTGCGGGAGGTGTTCGGCGAGTACCGGGCGCCGACCGGCGTCGCCGCCGCGGTGGGCGCCGCCGGCGGCTCCGATTCGTTGCGGGCGATCGCCGACCGGGTGCGGCAGCTGCCGGGTGGTCCGCCTCGGCTGCTGGTGGCCAAGCCGGGCCTCGACGGGCAC
>Ga0075430_100002558_pt1 | contig 15166 bp, 14 predicted proteins | sample RhiMetdeltSRZDD4_FD_75294 | JGI IMG/M metagenome (GOLD analysis project Ga0075430, IMG submission 75294) | Populus rhizosphere microbial communities from Tennessee, USA - Rhizosphere MetaG P. deltoides SRZDD4 | ecosystem: Host-associated > Plants > Roots > Rhizosphere > Soil | place: USA... | reverse complement strand
GCCAACGTGCATTTGCTGGAACCGCTGGCGTACCTGCCGTTCGTGGCGCTGATGGAACGGTCGAGGGTGATCCTGACGGATTCGGGTGGCGTACAAGAGGAAGCACCGGGGCTGGGCAAGCCCGTACTCGTCATGCGCGACACGACCGAGCGCCCCGAGGCGGTGGAGGCGGGGACGGTCAAGCTGGTCGGCGCGGACGCGGCGCGGATCGTGGACGGCGTGTCCGTCCTGCTCACCGACTCCGCCGCCTACGCCGCCATGGCCCGTGCGAATAATCCGTACGGGGACGGCAAGGCCTGCGGGCGCATTATCGAGGCCCTCGCACAGTAGCGGCGGCGCTACCATCACCACCCAAGCGACTTTCATGACGGGCGCCCTGAGCATCAAGGATCGGCTGGCCGCGGCGCTACCGGCCGGCTCGCTGCGCGCCCGGCTCGCCTCCGGCGCGTTCTGGTCCCTGGCGGGTTCCGTCGGGGTCCAGGCCGCGTTCGCGGTCACGTCGGTGATCGTGGCCCGCATCCTGGGCAAGGTCGAGTTCGGCCAGTTCGGAATGATCCGCAACACGGTCCTGATGTTCAGCGCACTGGCCGGGATGGGGTTGGGGCTGACCGCCAGCAAGTACATCGCCGAGTTCCGCGTCAGCGATCCGCCGCGGGCGGGCAGGGTGCTGGGTCTGGCGACGGCGTGGGCGGCGGCGGCCGGGCTGCTCATCGCCGTCGGCGTCTGGGTCGGCGCGGACTTCCTGGCGGAGCGGACGCTCAAGGAGCCCGCGCTCGCCGGCTACATCCGCATCTGCTCCCCCATGCTCGCACTGGCGGCCGTGACCGGCGTGCAAACCGGGGCGCTGTCGGGACTGGAAGCCTTCCGCTCCATGTCCGCCTGGGGCGCGGCGGCCGCAGTCATCGCGTCTGTGTTGACCGTCGCCGGCGCGTACTTGTGGCAATTACCGGGTGCGCTCTGGATGTCCGTGCTCGGGGCGCTCGTCGGGTGTGCCTTCTACCAGGGGCTCCTCCTCGTCCTGTTCGCCAGGTCCGGCCTGCGCGTGGACTACCGGCGGATGTGGCAGGAGCGGGGCGTCCTGACCGGCTTCGCCCTGCCGTCGATGCTCTCGAGTGTCATGATGGTCCCCGTCACGTGGGCCGCCGCCGCGATGCTCGCCCGGCGGGAAGGCGGCTGGGGCGAGCTGGGCGTCTTCAACGCCGCCAACCAGTGGCGCATGCTCGTCATCATGCTGCCGACGGCCGCGGCGCAGGTGGTCCTGCCGCTGTTGTCGTCCCTCAGCGCCGGCGGCGAGCGGGACCGCTACCTCCGCGTGCTGCGGGTCAATGCGGCGGTTAACTTCGTCGCCGCCCTGGCGGTGGCGCTGCCGCTGGCCGTCGCCAGCCCCTGGATCATGAGCCTCTACGGCCCCGGCTTCCGCGCCGGCTGGCCGTGCCTCGTGTTCCTGGCGGCTTCGGCCGCGGTGTACGCCGTGCTGAACGTCGTCGGCCAGGCCATCGCCAGCCTCGGCAGGATGTGGTGGGGGTTCGCGCTCAACCTTCTGTGGGCGGTGGAACTGCTGACGGCGACGTGGCTGCTGCTGCCGCTCGGCGCCACCGGGCTGGCGATCGCTTACCTGGTGGCGTACGGGCTGCACGCGGTGCAGGTGAGCCTCTACACTGCGGTCGTCCTGCGGCGGCAGGTGCCGCAGGGCGCGCAGCCCCAAACGGCGGCGCCGCCGGCCGCGGCCCCGGCCGTGTGAGGCGCGAGGAATCATGTAATGCGGGTATCGCCGATCAACAAGAACACGGTCGAGACCTGGGAGTCGTACTTCCAGGCCGACTGGGAGAAGAACGCCGGCCGCCGGCAGACGGCCCTGTTCGCGCGCTACTTTCTCGACACCGTCCGACTGCCTCCGGAAGCGAAGACCCTGCTGGACGTCGGCTGCGGCATGGGCGACGCCCTGCCGGAAATCCACGCCCGCTACCCGCACCTGAAGCTCAAGGGCTGCGACGTCTCCGCCAACGCGCTCGAAAAAGCGCGGCAATCGTACGGCGGCATAGCCGATTTCGAGGAATGGGGCTTCGACGACATCGAGGGCCACTACGACGTCATCTACTGTTCCAACACCCTGGAACACTTTGAAAACCACGTGGATATCGCCGCGGGACTGCTGGCCCACTGCCGCTGGCTCTACATCCTCGTGCCGTACATGGAGCTGAAAGACGGCAAGCGCCTGACGGTCGATCCGGGGGAGTGGCACGTGGCGACGTTCGACGAGCGGACGTTCGACCCGCTGCTGAAACGGGCAGCGGCCACGAAGGTGCGGCACTGGCTGCACCCCTGCCCGATCGCCTGGGGCCCGCCGCCGGCGCCGCTGTGGAAGCGGGCGGCGCGGAAGGTGAAGAACACGCTGCTCGGTCGCCCGCCGCGGGCGGAGATCTTCTTCGAGGTCACGTCGAGCGGCCGGGGGAATACGCACGGCCACGCGAACGGCTGACGGTAATGCCGATGGGCGACTCGACGAACTCCAACTTCGGCTCGCGCGTCACCCGGGCGCTGCTGCTCGGTCTCGACGGCGTCGGGCGTGCGGCGCGGGGGGCGCGACTCGGCCTGCTGCGCCGGCGGAACGACGTCTCGCTCGAGAAGGCGAACAACGCCGACCAGTGGGACGCGCTGTACCAGAAGGAAGTGCCCGCGCCGGTGACGGCCTTGACCTCGCCCGTCGCCCGCGTGCTCGCGGACCTGACGCGGCCGGGCGACGTCGTACTCGAAACCGGCTGCGGCTCCGGGAGCCTCTCGGCCGAACTCGCGGCCGCCGGGCGGACGATCGAATTGATGGACTTCAGCCAGGCGATCCTGGACCGGGCGGCGGCGCTGTTCCGCGCTTCGAATCTTCCCGCCCCCCGCACGACGCTGGCCGACCTGACCAAGCCCCTCCCCTGGGCCGACGGCGCCGTGGACGTCGTGTGGAGCAGTGGCGTACTCGAGCACTGGCCCGACGAGCAGCTCGTGCCGATCCTCCTGGAGCAAGCCCGCATCGCCCGCAAGGCCGTGATCTCCCTCGTCCCCCACGCCCGCTGCGTGTTCTACCGGTTCGCAAAGCACCTGGCCGAGCAGCAGGGCGTGTGGCCGTACGGGAGGGAGTTGCCCCGCGCCTCGCAGCGCGCAGTCTTCGAAGCCGCGGGCCTCACCGCCGTCCGCGAGTTCGCCACCTGGTCCGACGCCGGTCCCCGGATGCTGGGCCTGACGGACCCGCACCTGGCGGGACTGGCCGTGCGGTGGTGGGACTCCCTGCCGGCCGACGACCCCGTCAAGGCCGACCAGGGGTACCTCCTGGTCACCGTCGGATACAAGCCTGGTGCCGCACCCGCGGCCGCCTGACCTACTTCCCCAGGTCCTTCACGTAAATGTTGCGGAACTGGAGCAGCGCCGGCGGGCTGCTCCACTTGCCGTCGCGCATTCCGCCGTGGTGCTGGAGTCCCAGCGGGCCGCTCCTGGACATGTTCGGCAGCCGCGCGTTGTCGATGACCAGCTTGTCGTTCAGCTTCACCGTCACCGCCTCGCCCTTCACGGTGATCTCGTAGGTGTTCCACTGCCCCACCGGCTTGTCCGCCTGCGTGCGTGGCGTCACCGCCGCCCTAACCTCCGGCGGCTGCCGGGGGTCGGTGCGCCAGCCGTACATCTCGCCCGAGCCGATCGGCCAGCACCAGATGTTCACCTGGTTCTTCACGTCGCCGCGGAGGATGACGCCCGAGTCGGAGTCGGGCAGCGCCATGCGGATCTCCTTGCCGTTTACGTCCCGCGCGTGGGTGCCGTCCGGCAGGATGTAGGGCACGTTCGGGTTTACGTAGGGGGTCTCCTTGATGCGCCAATCCACGCGGAGGACGAAGTCGGTGAACGACTTTTCCGTAAAGAGGTTCTTGTCCTTCGGGGCTTCGCTGCGGGCGTCGTAGTCGATGACGCCGTCAACCACTTTCCAGTGACCGTTGTCGCCCTCGGGAACTTTCCAGCCGGTGAAGTCCCTGCCGTTGAAGAGCGATGTAAAGCCCTGCGGGGGCTGCTCACCGGCCGCGAAGGCGGACGAGGCGACGAGGCAAAGAACGGTAACCGCCGCGGACATGAGCTTCATGATGCTTGGGGATGGCGTCATTTCTTGTTCCCTCGAAATGGTGTGGGGGGCTTGAGCCTATGGGGCGCGGCCGAACAGTCAAGCGCGGCGGCGTTGCCCCGCCGGGGGACGCCCATATGATCGGCGCGGGATGAGCGAAGAGCGGCGGACAACTTCGGGCGGCCGGTCACGGGACGGCGACGGACCGGCGGTCGCCGCCGCCCCCGCGTCCCCGGAGAAGCCCCGGACCGCCGCCGCCGCCGTCGCGGCCGCGGCGGCCGCCGCCCCCGACGCCGACCGGGACGTGGCGCAGCGGATCGAGGAAATCCCCGCCGCCGACGGCGCCGACGTGCTGGAGACCCTGCCGCCGGAGCGGGCGGCCGACGTCGCCGAGTACCTCGACCCCAACACCGCCGGCGCCATCCTCTCCGAGATGGACCCTGCGGCGGCCGCCGAGGTCGTCAGCGACATGGAGGCGCCCGAGGCGTCGATGGTCCTGTCGGCGATGGACCCCGACGACCGCGTGGACGTCCTGGAGCACGTCGACCGCAACGTCCACGACGCCATCGTCGGCGAAATGGACGCCGACGACGTCCGCGAGACGCTCCAGCTCGAAAAGTACCCGCCCGACACGGCCGGCGGGATCATGACGCCGGACGTCACGGCGCTGTACGAGTACCTGACCGTGGGGGAGGCGATCGAGCAGTTGCGCCAGCTCAACGAGGAGTTGGAGCAGATGTTCTACGTCTACGTCATCGACCGGCGCGGCCACCTCGTGGGCGTGCTGTCGATGCGCGACCTGATCCTCGCCCGCCCCGACCGGCTGCTCCGGGACATCATGCGGCCCAGCGTCGTCAGCGTGCCGGTGACGATGGACCAGGAGCAGGTGGCCCACGTCATGCGCCGCTACGGGTACCTCGCCATGCCCGTGGTGGACGAAAAGAACATCCTGGTGGGGCTCGTCACGGTGGACGACGTGGTGGACGTGGTCGAGGAGGAGGCGACCGAGGACGTCCAGAGGATGTTCGGCGCCGGCGCCGAGGAGCGGCTCACCAGCCCCTGGGTCTTCAGCTTCCGCAAGCGCGTCGGGTGGCTGGCCGTGAACCTCCTCACCGCCTTCATGGCCGCCGCGGTGGTCGGCGTCTTTTCCGAGACGATCAAGAAGTGGGTGGTCCTGGCGTTCTACATGCCGATCATCGCCGGCATGGGCGGCAACGCCAGCGCCCAGGCGATGGCCGTCGCCGTACGCGGCATCGCGCTGGGGCAGGTGGACCGCCAGCTCCTCGGGCGCGTGCTCGTTCGGCAGTTCCTCGTGGGGCTCGCGACCGGCGTCGTCATCGGCCTCGTCACCGGCGGGATTGCCGCACTGTACCACCAGCAGGGCGGACTGATGCTCGCGGTCGTCGTGACGCTGGCGCTGGTCATCAACCACACCATCGCTGCCGTCAGCGGCGCGGCGATCCCGTTCATCATGAAGTCGCTCGGCTTCGACCCGGCGCAGTCCGCCACTATTTTCGCCACCACCGTCACCGACGTCGGGGGCTTCTTCGCCCTGTTGGGACTGGCCGCGATCTTCCTGCGGTGACGCGGCGGCGTTACACTTTGCCGCCATGAACCAGCCCGCCACTTCGCTCACGGTCGTCGCGGCAGTCCTATTCGGCGGCGTCGCCCTGGCCAGCGAACCCTCCGCGGTTGCAACCAAGATGCGTGAGTTCGTCGAGAAGAAGGAGGTCGCCGGCACCGTCACCGCGGTCGTTACGAAGACCGACGTAAAAGTGGAACCGGTCGGGCTGGCGGACCTGGAGCGCGGCGCGCCGATGCGTCCCGACACGATCTTCTGGATCGCGTCGATGACCAAGCCCGTCACCGGCGTGGCCGTGGCGATGATGCACGAGGAGGGGAAGCTCTCCGTCGACGATCCGGTGGCCAAGTACATCCCGGAGTTCGCCAACCTGAAGACCGCCGACGGCAAGGCCGCGACGGTGACCATCAAGCACCTGCTGACCCACACGTCAGGGCTTGCCGAGGCGACGCCGGAGCAGTCGCGCGGGGCGAAGACGCTGGCCGACCTGATCCCGCAATTCGCGAAGCAGCCGTTGAAGTTTCCGCCGGGCAGCAAATGGGAGTACTGCCAGTCGAGCATTAACACCGCGGCGCGGGTGGTGGAGGTCGTATCGGGCGAGTCATTCCCGGACTTCCTTCAGAAGCGGCTGTTCGCGCCGCTGGGGATGAAGGACACGACATTCTACCCCTCGCGCGACCAGTTGACCCGGCTGGCGAAGTCGTACCGGAAGGACGGGGACAAGTTCGTGGAGGCGAAGATCTTCATGCTGGAGGGGAAGGACCCGACGAGTCGCGACCGCTATCCGGCGGCAAACGGTGGACTATTCTCCACCGCGCCGGACTACGCGCGGTTCTGCCGGATGCTACTGAACGACGGCACATTCGACGGACGGCAGTACCTCAAGCCGGAGACGGTGGCGCTGCTTTCGAAGATCCACTCGGGTGAAGTGACGACGGGGTTTACGCCGGGCAACGGCTGGGGGTTGGGCTTCTGCGTCGTGCGCCAGCCGCAGGGCGTCACCGAGAAACTGTCCCCCGGCTCCTACGGCCACGGCGGCGCCTACGGCACGCAGGCGTGGATCGACCCGAGGAAGGGCATCGCCTACGTACTGATGACTCAGCGCGCCAACTTCCCAAACTCCGACGCCTCCGACGTCCGCAAGGCCTTCCAGGAAGCGGCGTCGGCGTCGAATTGATCGGCGACATCACAGCGCCCGCGTCACCGCCTTTCCCTCCGTCAGCTTCAGCTCCTCGTCCCGGTGCCGTATCGACATCCCGGCCCCCTCGCGCAACGTGTACGTCGCGCTGCCGTTTTCGATGCTCACCTCCAGCCGCTGGCCGCGCACCGTCAGCGGGAACTTCAGCTTTTCCACGAACTTTTTCGGGTTAAATGTGATTTTCCCGTTGTAATCCCGCATCCCCGCCAACCCGTACACCACGGCCATCCAGGTGCCCCCGATGCTGGCGATGTGCACCCCGTCGCGGACGTTGCCGCCCACGTCGGCCAGGTCCATCAGGACCGAGTACCGCAGGTACTTGATGGCCGCGTCGTCGTACCCAAGTTCAGCCGCCACAATGCTTTGCACGGCGGCCGAGAGCGACGAGTCGCCCGTGGTGAGCGGGTCGTAGTAGTCGAAATTCCGCTTCTTCTGCTCCATCGAGAACTCGTTGCCCAGCAGGAACATCGCCAGCACAATGTCCGCCTGCTTGATCACCTGGTAGCGGTAGATCACCAGCGGGTGGAAGTGCAGCAGCAGCGGGAACTTGTCCTTCGGCGTGTTCTTGATGTCCCACACCTCCCGCTCCAGGAAGCTGTCGTCCTGGGGGTTCATCTTCGTCCGCTCGTCGTACGGCACGTACATGTTGTCCGCCGCCCTCTTCCACTCGGCCGCCTCGTCGTCCTGGAGCCGCGTCAGGTGGCGGAGTGCGTGGTAGTGGTCGGGGTAGTCCTTGCGGAGCATCTCCACTGCCTGCGCCGCGTACCACAGGTTCTCCCGCGCCATCAGGTTGGTGTACGTGTTGTTGTTGACGACGGTGCTGTACTCGTCCGGCCCGGTGACGCTGTGGATGCAGAACTTGCCGCCCATCCGGTCGGAGAAGAACCCCAGGTCGTACCACAGCCGCGCCGTCTCCACGAGCATCTCCGCGCCGAACTCCCACAGCACCTCCACGTCCCCCGTCACCTCCACGTACTTTTTCAGCGCGTACGCGATCGCCGCGTTGATGTGGTACTGGGCGGTGCCGGCGGCGTAGTAGGCGCTGGCCTCCTCGCCGCTGATCGTCCGCCAGGGGAACAGCGCGCCCCTCTGGTTGAGCTCCTTCGCCCGCTGCCGCGCCTTGTCGAGCATCCCGTGGCGGAACTTGAGGAGGTTCCGCGCCACCCGCGGCGCCGTGTAGATCAGGAAGGGCATCACGTAGATTTCCATGTCCCAGAAATAGTGCCCCTCGTACGCCTGCCCGGTCAGCCCCTTGGCCGGCACCCCGGCGTTCTCCACCCGCGCCGACGCCTGAAGCAGGTGGAAGAGGTTCCACCGCAAGCACTGCTGGAGGCGGGGGTGGACGGCCGGGACCGAGATCTCCACGTCGCTCCGCCGCCAGAAGTCCTCCACGAACTTCCGCTGGTCCTCCATGAGCTGGTCGAAACCGTGCCGGACGACGCGGTCGAGCGTGCGGCCCGCGCGGGCGCGCAGCTCCTCCGGGTCGTCCGTGGCGGACGTGTGGTACGTGAGATACTTGTAGAGACGGAACGTCTTGCCCGGCTGCGCGTCGACGGAGAACACGACTTCGCCGCAGGAGCCCGGGCAGGTGGAGTTGACCGTGTAGGTGTTCTCCGTCTCCACGACGTGCTCGATCCCGCAGGCGAGGTTCATCCGGCTGCTGCGGGTCGTGAAGCCGATGAGTACCCGCGTCCCCTCGGCCTGACCCTTCTCCAACTGTAGGACCTTGTCGTTGAACGTCCTGGCCAGCCGCGGGTCTTCCTCCTCCGACGGCGGGGCCACGCCGACGCCCCCGCTCTGCTCCGTCCGCACCGCCGACAGCTTCACGGCGCCCTGGTCCACCAGCTCCGAAGAGACGACGAGTGGCGCCTTGGCGTCGAGGACCGTCACCTCGAACCGGATCGCCGCCACGTGCCGCTCCGTGAAGGAGACCATGCGCGTGACGTTGATCCGCACGTGCTTGCCGCTGGGCGTCTCCCAAACCGACTCGCGGTCGTACGTGCCGTCGCGCATGTCCAGCGCCCGCTCGTAGTGGTCGTGGGTGGCCGATTCGAGCGTGTACAGCTCGTCGTCCACGTACAGCCGGATGATCTTGCCGTCCGGGACGTTGACGATCGTCTGGCCCGTCTTGGCGAAGCCGTAGGCGCGTTCGCCGTAGGGGATCGGCCACGTCTCGTAGAAGCCGTTGACGAAGGTGCCGTGCAGAAACGACGGGTAACCCTCGGTGAACCCGCCGCGCATGCCGAGGTAGCCGTTGGCGGTGGAGAAGGTGGTCTCCGACTGCGCAATGAACTCGGGGGCGAAGCGGCGCTCCACCCACCTCCAGTCGTCGATCGGGTAAATAAAGTCGGGGGGCAGGACCGGGTCGTGCCTGATCATGGGGAGTGACCTTCAGCGGCTGGTACGGTCGCGTTCTAGTTCGATGTGGTTCACTTCGCAAGCTCGCCGACGTCGGCGACGATCACCTCGGCGCCGTGGTGGCGCAGGGCGTCGGCGTGGCCTTCCCGGTCCACGCCGATGATGAGCCCGACCCCCCCCGCCTTCGCCGACTGCACGCCCGAGATCGCGTCCTCGACCACGACGGAGCGGCGCGGGCTGACGTCGAGGAACTCCGCGGCCTTGAGAAAGGACTCCGGCGCGGGCTTGCCCGGCAACCCCAGGTCCAGCAGCGTCTGGCCGTCCACGCGGGCGTCGAACAGGTGGTCGATCTTCGCCGCGCGCAACACGGCACCGCAGTTGCGGCTGGAGGACACCACTGCTGTCTTGAACCCGGCGTCGCGGAGTTGCCGGACCCACCGGACCGACCCCTCGAACGTCTCCACCCGCCCCGCCGCGATCGCCTCCTTCACCATCGCGTCCTTGCGGTTGCCCAAGGCGCAGACGGTGGCGTCGCCGGGCGGTTCGCCGGGCGTGCCCTCGGGCAGCCGGATGCCGCGCGACTCCAGGAAGCTGCGCACGCCGTCGTAGCGGGGCTTGCCGTCGATGTACTTGCGATAATCCGAGACGATGTCGAACGGCCGCAGCCGCTCGTCGCGCCGCCGGGCGGGCCCTTCGGCCGCGGCGCGGTCGGCGAGGTAGCAGTCGAACATCTGCTTCCACGCCTCGGCGTGAATCGCTGCGGTGGAGGTCAGCACACCGTCCAGGTCGAACAGGACGGCGTCGTACTTCTCGCGGGTAACGAGATCGGGCAGGTCAACCCGTTGACGGGTCATGGCGGCCATACCCGCGGCATTGTGCGTGCCGGAGGCGGATTGGGGAATGGTTTTTGTTCTCCGGCCTTCAAAGTGACAGCCCGCGCTTCTGCGGCGCGGGCAGCGAATGTCATCCGCATCACGCCCGCCGCGGAGCTTTACTCCGCGCTCGCCTGCTGCGACACCCGGTTCAGCTTGCTCACGCGCCCCGACTCGTTCCAGTCCATCACGTAGACGTTCCCGTCCTTGTCGAAGCTCACGCCGTGGGGCGCGGTGAAGATGCCCGGCTTCCACTGCTCTGGCGGCACACGGTACTGAGCCCAGTGGTCCTTGTTCGGGTTGTCGCCCAGGTGCGCCACCTGCTTGTTCTGCCCGTCGAGGATTGTCACCCGCGCCTCGAGCTCCGCGATGACGACGCGGTCCTTATGGAACGACAGCGAGCACGGCCGGCGCAGGTTCTCCGTCACCACCTTCACGAACTTCCCGTCGAGGTCGAAGTGCTGGAGCCGCCGGTTCTCCCGGTCGCACACCAGCAGCAGCGGCTTATCGCCGCGGGTGTCCAGTGCCAGGCCGTGGCAGGTCTCGAACTTGCCGGGTTCCTTCCCGCGGCCGCCGAAGCTTCTGACGTACTTCTGGTCCTTGTCGAACTGGTGGATCCAGTTCTGCCCGTACCCGTCGGCGATGTAGACGTCGCCGTTGGGACCGACGGCGATGGCCGTCGGCGAGTACTGGCCTTGCTCCTTGTACTTCCCCGAGTCCTTCAGCTTGTCGAAGCCAATCTTCCAGACGACGGTGCCATCCGTCTTCAGCTTCACCGCCTGCTTGCCCGCCAGGTGCGCCGCGTAGATGAACTCCTCGCCGCCCTCCTCCCGGATGGCCAGGCCGTGGATGCCCGTGAATTTCTCGGCGATGCCGCGCTGGAATTTGCCGTCAGGGGAATAGACGAGGATGCCGTGGGGGCCGGCGTCCATGCTGAAGTAGATGAGCCCTTTCTTGTCCACGACGATGCCGCCGTGCGTCGGCCCCAGCGTCTTTTCGCCGCGCGGAATCTGGCACCAGTTGGGGACGGTCTCGTAGGTGTTGTCGCCCGTGCCGGTGCGGACGCAGGCGGTGACGGCCGCCGCATCGGCCGGGGCGTGCTCATGATCGACGCCTTCGTGGGCAAGGGCGGCGAGCGGCAGCAGCACGCCGAGCGCCACCGCTAACGTGACTGGCAGGAATTCGATCAGGCTTCGCATAGGGGCTCCTTCTCTTTCCACTTGAGGGGATTGTCCGATTCTACCGGCGCCGCGATTCCGTACAATCCCGCCTCCATGGCACAACCACCGGTGATCCTCACCCACGGCGGCGTCGGCGCACCGAAAGAATGGTCGGACGGATGCGAGGCCGCCTGCCGGCGCGGCGCAACAGAGCTGCTCGACGGGGCGGCGGACACGGCGCTGCGGGCGGTGGTCGAGGCCGCGGTGGTGCTGGAGGACGACCCTCGGTTTAACGCCGGCACAGGATCCAACTTCCGCATCGACGGATCGATCCAGCAGGACGCCAGCGTCGCCCACTCCGACGGACGGATCGGCGCGGTCGCGTGCCTCGAGAGCACGAAAAACCCGGTCCGCGTCGCACGGCGGGTGATGGACATGCCGCACGTACTGCTCTGCGGCGACGGGGCCACTTCGTTCGCCCGCACCCACGGCCACGCCGAGTTCGACTGCTCCACCGGGGAGAGTCGCAAGAAGCACGAGGAGTCGATGCGGCGTCTGCGGGAGGGGGACCTCAAGCCCGGGGAGATGAAGTGGCGGAACTGGCCGGACTGGAAGAAGTTCCTGACCGGCACGGTCGGCGTCGTCGCCCGGGATGCGGGCGGGCACTTTGCTGTCGCCTGCTCCACCGGCGGCACCAGCTTGATGCTGCGCGGCCGCATCGGCGACTCGCCCATCTTCGGGGCAGGTGTGATGGCCGGTCCGCACGGCGCCGTGTGTTGCACCGGCCATGGGGAGGAGATCATCCGCCACTTGTGTGCGGCCCGCTGCTACGAGCGGATGGAACAGGGCCAGTCTCCGCAGCAGGCGGCGGAGGCGGTGGTCGCGGCATTTCCCCAGCCATACACCGTTGGAATCATCGCCGTCGGAAGGACCGGCCACGGCATCGCGGCCACCGGCGGCACAATGGCCAGCCACGTGCTGGTCGTCAGTGCGTGAGCGTCCGCTCCTGCCGTTCGCCCACTTTCTTCTGGTACGCCAGCGCCCCATCGCGGTCCTGGAAGTCTTCGGTGGTGAACAGGACCGTCGTGCCGCCGGCGTCGATGACGTCGTTGTTGCACAGCGGCTGTTCCTTCCACTCGATCAGGCGGCAGCCGTTGACGAACGTGCCGTGCCGGCTGCGCATGTCCACGACGTAATACAACGCCGTCTCCGGCTTGAAGCTGATCTGGAAGTGCTTGCGGGACACGTGGGGGTCGGGAAGCTGGATAAGCACGCCCTCGTCCCGGCCGACCACGCTGGTCCGCCGCCCGAGAGGAAAGTACCGCCCGACGCCGGTGCCGTGGGTGACGATGAGGGTCGCCATAAAATCCACCTCTGCCGAAGTGAGATTCGCTTGAAACCGCCTGATGTGTGGAAGCCTTGGGCTCACAAGGTATTGGGCGCGGGCGGCCATGTCCAGAAATACTTTGGCAGGCGTCGAAACGGTAACGAAAACCACAGAAGCGGCCGTGGCGGCATCCCATTTGCCTCAGTCTGGTGAGGCAAGAAGGAGTTACGAAAAGGAGCACACCATGCGTACGAGCACGATGGCCGGAGTGACCACGACCGCCGCGTTGGCGCTTGCCCTCTTCGCCGGCGGTTGTGAGACGATGCAGGACAACCCGCGCAGCACCGGCGCAGTGATTGGCGGCGCCGGCGGCGCCGCGGCCGGTTCCGCGCTGGCGGGAAAGGGACAGAAGACCGAGGGCGCGGTCATCGGCGGCGTGGCCGGGGCCGCGGGCGGCTGGCTCGTCGGCGACCAGGTCGACAAGCAGAACGACGACGACCGCGACGACCGGCGCGAACGCGCCCGTCGCGCCAGCGACCAATATGACAGGTACGACAGTTATGACCGCTACGACCGGTATGACCGCTACGACTAAGGCGTGACGCGGCTCTCATCGATTCGGGGCGACGCGCATCGCGTCGCCCCGTTCGTTTGGGTCGGGATCAAACCTCCGCGTGGCTTACCGCGAGCCCACCCACTCCCGGTCGCGTCGGACGAGCGCGGCGCTGAGGATCGTGGCCACTGCCAAACCCATCGCGCCGACGACGGCCGCCGTCAGCCACGGGTGGAGCGACGCGGCGGTGTAGATGCTGGTCTCGGCGACGTGACCCGGGTAGCCGCCGCGCTCACGCAGCGTGCCGCCCCGCTGGCCGTTGCCGGGGCGGTACAGGGCGTGCTCCTCACGGTCGCGCGCGGGACGGTCGCTCTGCTGCTGGCGGAACATCGCCCTTTCCATGTACATGTCCATCAGCCGCGGCGCGACCTTCTCCATCACGCTGAAGAACTTGCCGGCCGCACCCACGAACACGTCGCGCTCGGGAGTCGCCGCCGCGTGCAGGATCGCCCGCGCCACCGTCTCCGGGGCGTACACCGGCGGCGGGTTCTCCGGCTCCGTCGGCAGGTAATTCTTGGCGTGCTGCTTGTAAGGCGTGTCAATCGCCGCCGGCTTGATCAGCGTCACCGAGATCGGATACCCCGCCTCCTCCAGTTCCATCCGCAGCGCGTCGGTGAACCCCTTCACCGCGTGCTTGCTGGCGACGTAGATGCCCTGCAGCGGGATCGCCCGGTCCGACAGCGTGCTGCCGACGTTGATCAGCGCGCCGCCGCGGGTCTTCAAATGCTCCACCGCGACGCGGGAGCCGTAGACGACGCCCCAGAAATTGGTCTCGAACAGCCGCCGCTGGTCCTCGACGGGAACTTCTTCCAGGCGGCCGTAGATGGACACCCCGGCGTTGTTCACCCACGTGTCGAAGCCGCCGAAACGCTCGAGGGCGGTCCGCGCAATCCGCCCGACGTCCTCCTCGTTGCCCACGTCGGCGGCAACGTGTACGGCCTGCCCGCCTGCCTCGTTGATTTCCCGCTCGAGCTGCGACAGCGCCTCGTCATTCCGCGCAGCCAGGACGAGTTTGGCGCCTTCCTTCGCCGCCATGCGGGCGGTGGTGAGTCCGATGCCGCTGGAAGCGCCCGTGATGACGACGACCTGCTGGTTCAACGGCTTGAGCGAAACCGCCATAACGTCCCCTTTCGTTGGCGTTGAACGACTCCCCTGCGCCCGACTAGGCGTCAGGCGGAACGTCCCTCGCACCGGCGGGATTGTCCTGTTGCACGGGCACGCCCGTGGTGGCGCCGCCGGTGCGGCTGGCGCCGCCGGGGCTGAGGTTGCCGGCGCCCGTCGTGCCGCCGGCTTCGCGGACCGGCCCGGGGGCGATGTCGGGGGCGTTCGGGTCGCAATGGTCGGGGGGGCAATCCGCCGCCTCGGGTGGGTGCTCTTGCGGCGCGTGTCCCGGGTGCGGGACGGGCTGGTCGGGGTCGTGCATCACACCTCCTGCTTCGACCCCTCTGCTTTACCGCCAACCGGACGCTGCCGGCTACGTCAAAAACGGCTGACGCCGCTGGGATCTCACGCAGTTAACCGGCGATTCCGCGGCACCGATAACAGCCGTAGCGCATGACGGTCCTGCATCCCCCGCCACTGCCTCTAAAAGCCGTGCCCGTCGAGCCGGCACCTGTGGCGCCCCCGGCGCGATCGCGCGGGAGCTCAAGAATCGGCCTGGTGATGATGTACCTGTTCTGCAGCGCGCTGCCGGTCTTCGGGGCAACGCTCTACGTCTGGCACCGGGACATGACCAAGGGCGGCGCCGGCCCGCTCTCCGGCGGGTTCTTCTACCTGCTCGGGTTCCTGTTCGCGTACCTGCTCGCCGCGCTGTGCGGCATTATGAACTGCTGGCACGTCGGCGGCGGCTTTCTCGCCGCGTGCGTCTACGCCTGGCGCGGGAAGGCGAACCGGGCCGGCTTCTGGGTGATGGGCGCGGGTTACGGCCTGTTGTCCGGCGTCCTGCTGCTCGACGCCGCCAACGGCG
>Ga0075430_100002554_pt1 | contig 15186 bp, 10 predicted proteins | sample RhiMetdeltSRZDD4_FD_75294 | JGI IMG/M metagenome (GOLD analysis project Ga0075430, IMG submission 75294) | Populus rhizosphere microbial communities from Tennessee, USA - Rhizosphere MetaG P. deltoides SRZDD4 | ecosystem: Host-associated > Plants > Roots > Rhizosphere > Soil | place: USA... | reverse complement strand
ACGCTTGCGTAAGCCCCATGAGCCCGGCGAATCCCGACGCAACTCCAGTGATGCGCGCATATGCCCACGTTTCGGCCCAACCCGATGAGTGCAAAAGCCCGGTCCGGCTGAAGCCCGGACACTACGTTTGCACTTTGCACTTTTGACTTTGAACTTGAACCTTGCATGGGACAATCCGGCCGATGAAGTACGCCTTCGGGCCGTTTGAGCTCGACGCGCTCTCTCGTCGTCTCGAACGCCAAGGCGAGCCGGTTGCCGTCCCCGATCGCCACATCGACATCTTGCTGCTGCTCGTCTCGCGAGCCGGGCATGTCATCTCCAAAGATGCGCTGGTCGAGGCTGCTTGGAAGGGCGTCGCGGTCACCGACAACAGTCTCGAACAGGCGATTTCGAATCTACGCCGCATCCTCGGCCAAATGCCCGCCGCACCTGCGTACATCGAAACGCTCGCCAGGCGCGGGTATCGATTCTGCGCGCCGGTGACTCGCACGTCGAGACGGCACAGCGCGGAATCGCTCGACGCGCTCCTCGCGCCGCACCAGGCTTTTCTCGAGGGACGCGCCGCGCTCGAGAGCTTCGATCGCAACGCCGTGGCGCATGCGTGCGGCGTCTTTGAAGAGATCATCCGGTCCGCCCCGGACTACGCGCCCGCACATCTCGGCCTCGCAAACGCACTTGCGCTGCGATTCGAAAGCACGCGGGCGGACCGTCCCGATCGATCCGCACTCGCCACGGCGGTACACCATGCCGCCGAGGCCTGTAGGCTTGATCCTTCGTCCGGTGAAGGGTGGGCAGCCCTCGGATTCATCAGCCATCAGGCTCGCGACGCGGAGCGTGCGGTCGCGGCGGCGCGGCGAGCCACAGCGCTCGAAGGGGACAACTGGCGTCATCATCTCCGCCTCGCATACGTCAGCTGGGGTGAGGAACGGTTGCGCGCCGCGCACCGCGCGTTGAAGCTGCTGCCGGGACTGGCGCTCGCGCACTGGCTCGCTGCAACGGTACACATCGCGAGGCAGGCGTTCGCCGAAGCGGAACAGGAGTTGATTGCCGGCGCAGAGGCACAGGACCGCCAGGACCAGGCAGGCCGGTTCACGGCCGTCGGCCTCCATCTCACTCTTGGACTGGTACGTCTTGCCGCGGCGGATGCCGCGGCGGCAATGGACCAATTCAATCGCGAGCTCGCCTCGGCCGGCAGCGCGCACATCTACGCCCGCGAGGCATGCGCGAATGCCTCGTGCGCTGTCGGCGCGTTACAACTTCGCGGCGGGGCGACGGCCGGCGCGGTCGCGGCATTCGATCGCGCACTCGAATTGGTTCCCGGTCACGTTGTGGCGATGGCCGCACGCATCGCGACCGCCGGCGACGACGGCGCTCTGACGAGGATGATGCTCGACGCCCGGACGGCCGAACTGAACGAATCTGGCGCGGCGATGGAAGCCGCGCTGGCGACAGCCACGTTTGAGGCGCTCAGTGGCCGTCATGCCGCGGCGGCACGCCTCGTCCACGACACGCTGAACCGCACACCGCACGGCAATGGTGGCTGGTGCGTGCCTGTCGATCCGCTCCTTAACGCCGCCGCGCATCCGGGACCGTGGGGGCCGGTGCTCGTAACTCTTCGGAATAGAGCCGCCTAAGACCGGGCCCACACAACTTCCGGCCTTTCAGGGTTTTTCAGCAGATCCGTCAGGACATCCTGACGGGCGCCCGCCACCATACGTCTGTGGCAAACGTGCGTATAAATCGCAGGGCGTTCCTCAAGACATCGGGCGCGCTCGCAGTGTTGCCGGCTGCCGGCTGCGTCACTGCAGACGCGATCCGCGTGCAATCGCCGTACGCGTCGGCAATTCCACCGGTCGAAGCCGGACTGGTCGTCAACGATCTGCACTCACAACTCAACACCACGCGCGTCGCCGCGATTGTCAAGCCGCGGACCGTCGAGGAGGTGCAGGCCGCCGTCATAGGTGCGGGTGCGGCCCGCAGGTCTATCTGCGTCGCAGGCGGCCGGCATGCGATGGGCGGGCAGCAGTTCGGTGATGCGGCCGTTCTCGTCGACACGCGCGCGCTGAATCGATTCGTGTGCCTCGACGCAGAGAAAGGCGTGATCGATGTCGAGGCGGGCATTCAATGGCCGCAGCTGATCCAGCAGCTCACGGCTGCTCAGGAGGGACAGGCAAAGCAGTGGGGAATCTATCAGAAGCAGACCGGCGCCGATCGTCTGAGCATCGGCGGCGCCCTCGCTTGTAATGCCCACGGCCGCGGCCTGACGCTCAAGCCAATCGTCCAGCAGGTCGACTCGATCGATGTGCTCGACGCACGCGGAGAGATTCGCACCTGCTCGCGGTCACAGAATCAGAATCTCTTCCGCCTCGCCATCGGCGGCTACGGCCTGTTCGGCATCGTCGTGCGGGTGCGCCTGCGGCTTCGGCCGCGCATCAAGGTCCGACGGGTGGTCGCGATCGGCGAGACCGCCCATATCATCGAGCGCTTCGACGAGCGGATCGGCAGCGGCTTCCTGTACGGCGACTATCAGTTCGCTACTGACTACACGCGAGACAGCTTCCTGCGCCGCGGGGTCTTTTCGTGCTACGAGCCGGTCGATCCCGGCACGCCGCTGACGTCGAATCCGACTCGGTTCAACCCGGAGGACTGGGCCCGGCTGACGTTTTACTCACATACGCACAAGAGGCTGGCGTTCAACGCCTACTCGTCACGCTATCTGAAGACCTCCGGACAGATCTACTGGGCCGACTCCCAGCTCTCCGCCGCCTACGTGGACAACTACCACGACGCGCTCGACCAGGCGACCGGCGCCGAGTTCAAGGCGACCGAGATGATCACGGAGATCTACGTCGAGCGGCCGAGACTTGCCGCGTTCATGGAGGACGCGCGCGAGGTCCTTCGCGATCGCCAGGCCAACGTCATCTACGGCACGGTGCGCCTCATCGAGCAGGACGACGAGACGTTTCTGGCATGGGCGCGCAAGCCGTACGCGTGCGTCATCTTCAACCTGCACGTCGAGCACACGCCGGAAGGCATTGCATCGGCGGCCGACGCGTTTCGCGCCCTCATCGATCTAGGCATTGGGCACGGCGGCAGCTACTACCTGACGTATCACCGCTGGGCGCGCCGCGATCAGGTCGAGCGGTGCTACCCGCAGATGCCCGAATTCCTGTCGCTGAAGCAACGTCACGATCCCGAAGAGCTGTTTCAGAGCAACTGGTATCGCCACTACCGCAACATGTTCGCGTAACTCTAAGGAGGAAGGTCATGCAGATACTCTTTACGCCCATCGTTCGTGCGACCGCGTGCGCCGCGGTCGTGACCCTCGTTGCAGCAAGCCCCGCTCTCAGCCAATCTGTCGTTGCGCCGGTGCAGACACAAACCAGCACGCAGCAGCTGCCACCTGTAGCCCGGACGGCCAACCTGTCCGGGCCGCGCTTCGGCCTCACGCTGCTCTCGGACGGCACCGTCGCGAAGTTGAAGGATCGCGAGATCGAACTCGAGCGGCCATTTGTCTCGCAGTTTGGCTGGCAATTCGAGAAGCAGTTCTTCACGCGCGACAGCGGCGTGACGATGGTGACCGAATGGGTGGGGCTCGTCGGCGGCCTGGATCAAAGTGTCCTGCTGCCGAGCCTGAGCTGGATGGTGGGAGTCAGGACGCGCGACGGCGCCGAATTCGGCGTTGGGCCGAACGTGACGCCGGCAGGGACGGCGCTCGTCCTGGCGACGGGATTCACGTTCCGGACAGGCGCGATGAACATCCCCCTCAACGCGGCCATTGTGCCGTCGAAGGCGGGAACGCGCTTCACATTGCTGTCGGGCTTCAGTCTGCGGCGCTGACGGCGACACGAAAAGGGGCGCTTCGCACTGAGCCCATTTCTCTCAAGGAGTGGGTTCAGCTGAGGTTGGGAAGCGATCCTCAGCGGCAGCCTCCTTGCAGTCGGTCCAGTTACGAGGAATACGAATGACCAACATGATCATTTACCTGATTGGAACGTTGCTTGTTGTTGCCGGGCTGGCATACGGCGCATCTCGCTTGGGCGTCAGTCAGGTCTGGATCGTCGCGGGCGCGCTCGTGATCGTCGGCTTGGGCTTGATGGCCGGTATCGTCAGAACCCGTCAGAAGGATCCCGCCGTGTGAGCCCTGCCGCCGAACGGAGCCCATCGGGACTGCGTCGGCGGCGGTTGCCCGGGTAGTGTGTCGAACGTATCAGAAATCGATCTGCACACCGATACGCACTATGCGCGCCGGCAGGATGGAAGCGGGCTGGCGGAAAACGGCAAAACTGACGTTTTCCGTCAGCACCGGATACGCATTGAAGACATTGTTCAAGTCGAGATTCACCTTCGTCTGCGTACCGCCAAACCGCAGGACCTTACCGAGCCGCAGATCGAACTGATTCCTGCGGTCGCCGTACATCGCCCCCGGCGACACGACGTTGACCGTGACGTTCGGCGCGCCGCCCGAAAGCGCCCGTCCGAGTGACGGCTGGACGATGGAGTTGGTCGCGACGAAGTTGCCGATCACCTGTGGTCCTGGGACGCTCTGCAGCGCGCCGCTGATGAGGACGTCGATCTTCGGGATCAGGTACGACCCGAGGAACTTCACCTGCGTCAGAAACGGCGACTGCTGATAACAGTACTGCGCGGGAAACTGCGCGGTGGTGTTGGGATCGTTCAACACGGGAAATCCCGTGAGAATCTCGGGCAGCTTTGCGGCGACCTCGCAATTGTCGATCGTCGTGCGCCCGCTGCTCAGTCCGCCCTGCAGGGTCACGCCGCCCTGCGGTCGCGCGGTGAGAATCAGGTCGAAGCCGTCCCAGTGCTCGATCTGTTTCCCGTAGTTTTCCGCAAACGTGATGTAGTTGTCGGCAGGGGTACTGAACAGCGGCGGCTTGATGTTGTACAGGCCGCCGATCGTGTACGCACCGCCGTCGGGCAGCCTCGGATCGCTTGGCGCGGTGATGCTGAACACGTCGAAGTCGCTCGCGGACCGCGCACGGTCGTCGACGACGTTGAAGTTGCCGTAGACGCGGCGGAAGTAGCTGAATTCCACCGACATCCGATCGATGACCTCCTGCTGCACGCCCGCGGAGAACTGCCAGCTGTACATCCGCTTGCCCCACCCGCGCAGAATTTCCGGATCGTACGTACTGCCTGGACGCAGGCTGCCGAAGTCGGTGTTGCTGAGCGGTCCGCACTCGCCGTTGACGCCAAAACTCAGCAGGTCGCAGTCAGGGCGGAAGTTGCCGTTGGCGTCATTCCACGATCGCGTAGCGCTCGTCACGACGCGCTGCGCCGGATTCAGTCCGTCGCCGAAGATGACGTTCGCGTCGTTGCCGCGAAGCGCCTGGCCAGCCACGTACTTGCCGAAGGAGCCCTTCAGCGCCGTCTTACCGGTGCCGAACAGGTCGTAGGCGACGCCGGCGCGCGGCGAGATGTCGTGCCATGAGATGCCATCGGCCGCCGGCAGTGTGAAATTGCGGTTCGGCACGAGCGCCGCTGGGCCGATCCGCTGTTCCGGGAACGAGCTGGCGAAGTGGTCGTACCGCAGACCGTAAGAAACGGTAGCGCGCCTGATGGTCCACCGGTCCTGCGCATAAACGCCAAGATCGGCGTCGAGATGCGCGAGCTGCAGAAACGGTGTGGCATTCATCGTGATCAGGTTCGGCACGCCGTTGTTGAAGCGGTACGAATACGGCGCGTCGAAGTTCATCACCATGTTCTGCTTGCGGCCGATATTGTTGGAGATGCCGAACTTGTAGCTGTGTGCGCCGGTCACGTACGACAGCGTCGCGCGGAAGGGTGTGTCGTGGCTCTTGTTCCGCAAGTTGGATGCGGTCGTCGCATGGTGGGTAATCCCGAGAGCCTGATCCTGCACGCCGATCAGGTTCTTCGATATCGCGTCGACGTTGTAGGCAACGATGTCCTCGATGGTGTCGCCGACGTCAGGTAGTCCAAACGGGTGGGTCCGCCAGCTGTTGATGAAGCGGTGATAGATCACGCCTTCGAGCAGCAGACGCGACGTGAGCGGCGCAGTCCAGTCGATATTCCAGCCGCCGTTGGGCCAGTACCGCTGCGGCAACCCCGATTCCGCAGACACGATCGCGGTCGTAGCGGTCGAACACTGGCACGTGTAGGTGTTCTCGTACGCGAAGGCAAGCTTGTGCGTCGGATTCACTTGCCACGTCACACGTCCCGCGCCGTTGCGCGTGAGCACGTCAGTGAACGCGGGCTGGTCCGGGTCGGGATCGTAGGCGAATGACGTCGGACTGAAGGCGTTCCGATTCACCAGCATGCCGGCGACCCAGTTCTGCGTCCGGTTGTAGAGAACAGTCCCGAAGAACCATAGCCGGTCGCGCCGAATCGGGCCACCGTACGCAACATTGATCTCGCCGCTCTTCTTCACGTTGTTGGGCGTGCGCAGGCCACGATTCCGCAGCTCCTGCGTGAAATTGTCGCCGGCCATTCCTTCGTTGGTGAACGAACTGATCAACATGCCGCTGAAGGAGTTGCCGCCTTCGCGAGGAATGAAGTTCAGCCGCACGCCCGAGCCGCGCTCTTCCGTAGACACCGTCGCCGTCTCGACCGCCATCTCGGCGAACACCGCCATGTTCGGCACGCCTTGCGTGTTCGACCCAGTCTCAACCGTGGCGATCGATACGCCATTGCGCAGCATCTCGAGGTCCGTGGGACGACTGCCATGCACGGTGAGACTGCCGCCGCCGGTCGTCGGGCTGCCAGTGTTGCCGCCCACATCCACCGTGCTGTTGGTGACGCCCGGAATCATCGCCGCCACGAACGAGGGATAGCGGTTGACCGGCGCGTTGTTGATCACTTCCGCTGTGAGCACGCGTTCACGGTTGGCGCTCTGCACGTCGACGACAGGCGACGCGCCCGTAACGGTGACCGTCTCCTCAACCGCGCCAACGCGCAGCTCGGCGTTCACCGTGGCGATAAATGTGCCGCTCAGCTCGATGCCTTCGCGCCTGACCGTACCGAATCCGGATAGCGCGAACGTCACGGTATAGGCACCGGGCCTGAGGTTCTCGATGCGGTACTGGCCTGACTCGTTGGTGGTGACTGACCGGACCTTCTCAATCAGCGCCTCGCTGGACACTTCGACGATAACGCCCGGGAGGACGGCTGCCGACGTATCGCGCACGACGCCGGTAATCGATGCCTGCCCGTACACAATCGAGGGGAGGATGAGCAGCCCAAGGGAGACACACGCGGTCGTCAGTCGTTGCATGGGACCTCCTGACGTCACTCGGTTCTATAGGTCGGCGGTTAGGTGGGCGCATGATAGCGCGCGTGCGCCGTTTTGCATCTACATCTCCAACTCCCTCGGCCGCAACAGTATGGGGTTGCGCTGTGAAGGATCTATTGCGGCCAGCAAAAAGAAGGATCCAGGGCGCTTTCGCAAGCCCACTGATCATGGCCACGTCCAGAAGGATGTTGGGAGTTAAAACGGTTCTTGCCAGCCAGGCCCCTGTGGGCTAGGATTCGTGCGCCAACATTCCACCAACTGGAGGCCGATATGAAATCCGCGGCCCTCATTCTCGGCACGGCCGTTCTGGCCATTGCGATAGGGGCAGGCGCGAGCCTGACGGCTCAAAGCCCCTCGGGTTCGACGCCCTCGACGCCGACGTTCAACAAAGATGTTGCGGCCATCCTGTACGACAACTGCGTGACATGCCATCGGCCCAACCAGATCGCGCCAATGACGCTGATCTCCTACAAAGAAGCACGCCCTTGGGCGCGCGCCATCAAAGACAAGGTGGTCCGGGGAGAGATGCCGCCGTGGCGTGCGGATGGGAGGTTTGGCGCGTTCCGCAATGATCGGCGTCTGACGCCGGAGCAGGTCAAGACCATCGCCGCCTGGGCTGATGGTGGCGCTCCCGAAGGTGAGACGCCATTGGCGGCCAAGCTGCCCGACTTCAAGGACGGCTGGACGCATCCGAGCGGGCGACCGCCCGATTTCGTACTCGAGATGGCCGACCCGTTCACCGTACCCGCCGAGGGAGAGCTTCCCAACTTCACCATCTACCAGGAACTTCCTCCGGCGCTGAAGGAGAAAGAACACTTCATTGAAGCCATCCAGATCCTGCCGGGCGTGATCCCGGCCATGCATCATGCAAGTTTCGGTATCTTGACTCCTGCGCCCGGGCGTATGGTCGGAACCGGCGAAGCCTGGCCTGGCGGTCCGATTGTTCCGGGAGCGATGCTGGATGCAAAAACCGGAAAGTCAGTGGGCTTCGTCGGTGACGCCAACGAGGCCGAAGCGAGCGAAGGTGAACGAACCACCGACCGAGGCCGCCGAAATGAGCTAGGAACGAGATTCTGCTGCTACGTTCCGGGGGGCAGCTTCCAGCAATTTCGTCCGGGGGCGGGCAAGCGCATTCCCACCGAGGGGTACATCGCGTGGGGCCTGCATTACACGCCGATCGGCAGGCAGGTGGTGGATCGGACGCGCGTCGGTTTCTGGTTCCAGAACCAGATGACGCACGAAATCGTCGAACTCAGCACGGGTCGACAGACACACATCGTCCAGGGGAAGCAGCTAATTGACGACGAGTTCACGCCCGTTCGAACCAACGGCGTCGGCAACACCGGCTTTCCTGCGATACCCGTCATTCCGCCACAGACGAAGAATTGGGCGATCACGGCGATCCGTGCGTTTCAGGACGACGTGACGCTTTATACCCTGTGGCCGCACATGCACACGCGTGGCAAGGAAATGACGTATGTGCTGACGTATCCGGACGGCCGCGAAGAAGTGCTGTTGAGCGTCCCGAATTACGACTTCAACTGGCAGATCTTCTACGAATTGAAGGAGCCGCTAAAGATACCTGCCGGAAGCACGATCAAGACAGTCGGGTCGTACGACAACTCGGCGGCGAACCGGTGGAATCCCGCGCCGCAGAAGGAAGTCTACTGGTCCGAGCAGAGCTGGGACGAGATGTACGTCGGATTTCTCGATGTCTCCGTTGACAAACAGGACCTCCAGTTGATGAGGAAGACGGCCGCCCCGTCGTCGACCAACGGAGGGCGATAGGAGCATCGTCCAGCCTCGTCGTTGCGCAATTGGAAGGGGCCGGGCCAGGCGCTCGGCCCCTTCGCGTTTCAAGCGACCGCTGTCAGGTACGCGAGGAGACATGCCATGAATAGATGGGCGGGGTTCGTCTTGTGGTGGGTCGCCCTTTGTTCTCTGTCGGGCGTGTCTGCCGTGGCCCCGCTCTACGCTGGCGCGCAATCGCAAGTGGGGGGCCGACCATCCGCTACTCCGCAAGAGGAGCGGCAGCAGAAGGAGCCGCAGCCGGGAGCGACACAAGGCGCTGTTCTCACGACCGAGTCCGACGCGCAGCCAAAATTCAGCATGGATTACTTCGTCGGCGAGTGGACGTTCGAGGCGAGCGTGTCGGAGAGTCCGCTTGGCGCGGGTGGACCGATCTCGGGCTCGGAAACCATCAGGAACGTGTGGGACGGTCGCTTTTGGGACATCACGATCGCCGGAGAAGGGCCCGAAGGCCGGTTCACGGGAAAAGGGATCATCATGTATCAGGACACTTTCTCCGGCCAGTCCTACACGAGGTACGAATTCACGCGAGGTGTCGCGTTGCTCAGGACGGGAAGTCTCGGCTGCGACCTCGGGGGCACGTGCAACCTGTACTTCGAGACGCCACCGTTCGAGCACAACGGTTCGCGGATACAGCTGCGGGGCCGGTACTATTTGACGTCGCCTCTCTCCTACCGCGTCACCACCGAGATCGCGATCGACAAGGGCGCGTATCGGAACTGGGGGACGGTCTGGTATACGAAGAACGAGAAAGCGAAGCCGCAACCCATCAGGTAGGAATGGACCTCTCAGACGGAGACACGCGCATGAACGGACATAGAGCTTCTGGAGCGGTCGCACTTCTCGCATGTGGGTTGACCGTGGGCCTTCGCGCGGAGCAACAGGGAGCCGATCTGTCCAAGCCGACGGTACCGCTCGTGAGCGTCGTGGGATGCGCCGCCCTCGCCGACGGTGCGTGGATGTTGACGAATGCGACAGATGGCATCGAATCACGGGCGCTGTTTCTGAGCGCGAAAGAGATTGAGGAGGCGAAAAAGACCGCGTTGGGGAGCACCCGCTACCGGCTGCTGGGCACGGCGGACTTTTTGACGAAGGAAGACCTCCTGAAGCAGGGCCAGCGGGCGGAGTTCACGCGGCGGGAGGTCGCCAATGCGACCGGCCAGCTGCAGGAGGGGCGCAAGCTTCTCGTGAAGGGCCTGCTGATCACATCGCCGAACGAGCGCCGGTTGAACCTGGTGTCGGTGCAGCAGCTCGCGGATACCTGCAAGTAAGTCGCGACCACACCTCCGAAAGACGCAAGCGCATCGCACGACTGTTGGCCGTCCTCTTCTTTATTCTCACGACTGTACGCACTTAGAACTTACTTTGTACTTTGAAGTTTAGAGTTTGAAGTTGGTGTGGTACCGGTACGGGTTATGAGACAAGTTGGTTTCGTTTTGCCGTGAACGTTTTTGACGTCCCGTCCAGCCGAGTCAGAACTGCCCGCATCTTTGGATAGGCCGCGACGAGCGTCGGAGCGAGAGCCTCGCCGGCGACGTAGATAGCGGTTGCGAGTCCATCGGCTGCCGTCGCCCGCGGACCGATCACGGCCACGTCCAGAAGGCTGTTGGCGCTCGCGCCGGTTCGCGGATCAAAAATGTGGTGAAAGCGTCCGCTCGCCTCGAATGTCGTGCCATACCCACCAGACACAGCGAGGGCCATGTCATCGAGGTCGACCGTGCGGTCGATGCTGCCGAAGTCCCTAACGCCGCGGATGCCAATGCGCCACGGACGTCCATCCGGGTGGCGGCCAACGGTGCGGTACTCGCCTAAGTCGACCACGGCGGTCTCAAAGCCTTCATTGCGCAGCATGTCGGCGACGGCGTCCGTGATGAAGCCTTGAGCAACGCCGTTCAGCGTAATCGCCATGCCGCCGTGGGCGAACCTGATTGCAGCCGGGCTGTTTTCGATCTTGCGGAAATCCACCACGGTATGAGCAACGTGGCGCGCGCGGGACGCGATGTCCTGCTGGATGTCGGTATGCGACCAGAAATGCGCCTCGTACAGTCGCCACAAGGGCTGTACGGAAATGTCAAACGCGCCGCCGCTCAGCTCACCGAGGCGTTGGCTTTCCCCGACCAATTTGCGAAGCTCGCGCGACGGGTTCAGCAACTTGCCGGTTTCATTGAGGCGCGAGATTTCGCTGTCCGGCCGATAGAGGCTGAAAATCCGCTCGAAGCGCTCGATTTCAAGGCGCACTCGCAGGATCGTACGTTGCGCGAATGCGGCGTCGGGGTGCCACAACGTGAGCTCCGACAGTGCGCCAAGCACGTCGCCCTGCCAGCTGTGTAACTGAGCTTTCGGCGCGGTCGCGCGCACCGCCGCGATGATCGGCGGCAGGCCCGCAACCGCTGCAACGATACGCAAGAAACGACGACGCGTCGGCCGTCGTCCATCCGCGCGAGAAAAATCGGGTGCGCCTGTTCGAGCTGCGAGTTCCTCTTCAGGCATTGGTCGCCCTGACGCTGATAATTTTTGCCTCGCGCCGCAATTTGACAGCACGCACCAACGGCGGACAGCGTGTCTCGTCGAAATATTCGACTTGGCAATCGAGGCACTGAAAGCACTCCGCCGTGACGATTTTGCCCGTCGGTTCGATTGCCCGCACGGGACACCCGCGTTCGCACAAGTGGCACGCACTGCCGCACTCGGGACGACGCTTGAGCAGACTGAGAAGGTGCAGCCGATCAAGACATGCGAGCACGCCACCCAATGGACACAGGAAACGGCAATAGGCGCGTTCGGAGAACAACCCGATCGCCAGCAAAGCACCCGCATAGAACACATAGGGCCAGGCGCGCGTAAATTTTGTGGTGATCGCGGTCTTGAACGGCTCGATCTCCAAGGCCGCTCCCGCTTGGTCGATCTGCATCATCACCAACGCCAGCACCACGGCGGCAGCTATGTACTTGCCCATCCACAGGCGCTTCTCCAGCGCGACCGGCGGGTTCCACTGCGGCACGCGCAGCGCGCGGGAGAGCTGGCCAAGCAGTTCCTGCAACGCCCCGAAGGGGCACAGCCAGCCGCAGAACACGCCGCGCCCGATCAACACCACCGAGACGAGCGTGTAGCCGGCGACGATGACCATCAGCGGCTCGGCGAGGTAGAAACCGATATCGACGCCGCTGAACGGCGCCCTGACGTAATTCACTGCGTTGACGATCGAGAGCTGCACATTCGCGGTCCATCCGAGCCACACGAGAACAACCAGCAAGAATCCCGTGCGCACGAGCCGGTGGGCCACGCGAGAGCGCGCGAGCGTCGCCTGGAATATGAAAATCAGTGTGAGCACCGATAGGAGCACCGCGAGAATCGCAACGTTGATCCGCGCGTCACTCCACGCCTCGATCCAGGTGGGAACGGGCGGCGAGAGCTCCAACTCTGGCTCTTGCTGCGGCTCGGGCGGACGTACGGGTTGCGGTTCCGCTTTGGGCACGAGGACGTTAGGGTCCGGGACCTGGAGAACGTAGGTGTCCGGGATTTTGTAGTCGAGTCCAAATGCGACGGTCACCGGTGAACCGCCGACGCTATTGATCAAGATCTCCAGTCGCCACGGCTTCAGGGGGTCGAAGCCGGATTTGGCCGGCAGCGCGAACAGCCCGGTCACCTGCTGCCCCTCAATAGGCGTGGCGTACGAATAGTCGTTTTGCACGAAGCCAAACGTCTTGCCGTCTTGAATCACGCGCAGGCGATCGAAGCGGTTGCCCTCGGACTCTCGAAAGTACCTGGTGCCGAGAAAATCGTACGGCCCGTTGGAGGCGACATAGATCGCGTTGGCGCCACTCGGCAGCTGGCGCTTGTAATCCTCGAGTTTCAGCAGGCCGAGCAGATTGCCGCCGATCGCAGGCGGCGTCACCAGCGCCGTCATGAATTCGATGTAGAGATCGTCGTCCGCGCCGAGAGGCCAATCGATCTTGCGACCGGCAGCGCCCGCATCGGCGAATGCTTTCGCAACCTCACCCGAAGTCACCCGCCGCTGCACCACGGCACCCTCGGCGATGAGGTCGTTCCAGGACTTGATCCTGAAGCTCTCGAGATCGAGAGCCGGTACGGTTGCAACGGTCACAGCGGTGTCAGCCGTCGGCGCGGCGGTCCGAGCGGCTGGACGCGAGGCGCGCGCGCGCAGAACCAGCCCCGCGGTAGTGAGGACAGCGGCGCGCATGGCGCGCGCGCTGATCGTTGCACCGTCGACGTAGTCAGGCGGCAGCGCGTTGGTACCGCCGCGCAGCGGCCGTCCGGCCTCGCGTGCAAGAAGCGTATCGAGCTGACGCTGGCGCACGGTGTCGTGAACGATCATGGACTCCTGGTGGAACACCACCTTGGCGCCCGTGATGCGGCCGCTGAGATCGACGCCGCCGATCACATCGAACGGTGTCGTCGAATAACCGGGCGCCGCGATGATGTCGAGCGTCGAAAACACATAGGCGACGACCTGGTCCCCCTTGAAGACCGCGATCGCAGGTGGCGAGCCTTCCTCCATCCCGAGTCGTTCGGCCCCGGGGTAGACGACCGCCATGACCTCGGGCGTAAGCCGTTCGCGCAGCTTACCCTCCTCAGCAGCGGCAGGTAGGGCGAAGACGAGTGTTATCAAGGGGATGCAGAAGCTGCGCACCCATCCTCCTGCGCCGTGGAAGCCGCTGGCATGGAGCGCCGCCAGAGGGTTCAGCATGCGAATGCAGGCTGAGAATAGCGGGCGTATTCGCGAGCTTACAAGCGCCTTTTGTCGCCCAAGAACCGTAAAAGTCCGCTTGTAAGGAGGCGTGCGTTCGTGTAACCTGCGCGGTTACGTAACTCGTTTGCGCGTGGGGGGAGCGAGAAATGATTCGAACCCGGCCACGGTCCTCAATCAGCGTTGTACTTGCAGCCGCGGTGTTCTTTACCGCGGTAACACTGCGGGCGCAAAATTCACCCTCCGCGCCGGCGCAAAACGCCCCTGCCGCGACCGCTCACCGCGCGACACTCGATAAATACTGCATCAGCTGTCATCGCGGTCCCACGGCATTTGCAGGACTGCACCTCGACACGCTCGACGCCGCCAATTTCGAGACCAACGGCGTAACGTGGGAGAAGCTGGCGCGCAAGCTGCGCAACCGCGAGATGCCGCCTGCCGGGATGCCGCGGCCCGATGAGGGCACCTACGACGCGCTCGTCAGGTATATCGAGAATGGGCGCGATCGCCTGGCCGAAGCCAAGCCCAATCCGGGACGCCGCACGCTCCATCGGCTCAACCGAACGGAATATGGGAACGCCGTTCGCGATCTGCTGGCGCTGGAGATCGATGTCGCGGAGTTGTTGCCGGCCGACGACATCGGCTACGGCTTCGACAACATCGCAGACGTGTTGCAGGTATCGCCCGTCTTGATGGAGCGGTACCTGTCGGCAGCACGCAGGATCAGTCGGACGGCGGTGGGCGATACCACAATCCCCGTGGGCTATCAGACGTACAACGTTCATCATGGCCTGATTCAGACCGATCGGCTGGATGAAGCCGCGCCGGTCGGCTCACGCGGCGGCTCGATCGTGCGCCACGTGTTCCCGGTGGACGCCGAATACGAGATTTCGGTCACCTTGCAACGGAATGTGGACGACGAATATCTGGGCCTCGAGCGGGAACGCAAGCTCGATCTCAGGCTCGATGATCGAAGGCTCCAGCTGTTCACCATTGCGGCCAGCCCGAAGAAGATTGTGCTCGGCGGCGGAACGCCTCCCGATGCGCATCTCAAGATTCGCGTGCCGGTGAAGGCCGGCGCACGAGAGCTCGCCGCGACATTTCTGAAAGACACGCTGATCAAGGAAGGCATCATCGAACGGGTCCGGGACGACGTGGTGCAGACGTACTTCGAAGGCGTGGCCACCATTACGGTTGCCGGTCCGTTCAATGTGCAGGGGCCGGGTGAGACCGTCAACCGCGAGAGGATTTTCATCTGTCGCCCGTCCAGGGCCGCCGACGAGCAGGCATGCGCGACGAAAATCCTGTCCAACCTCGCGCACCGCGCCTATCGGCGGCCGGTCGGTGCCGACGACATGACGCAGTTGCTCGCGCTCTACAAGACGGGCGCGCAGAACGG
>Ga0075430_100002549_pt1 | contig 15198 bp, 14 predicted proteins | sample RhiMetdeltSRZDD4_FD_75294 | JGI IMG/M metagenome (GOLD analysis project Ga0075430, IMG submission 75294) | Populus rhizosphere microbial communities from Tennessee, USA - Rhizosphere MetaG P. deltoides SRZDD4 | ecosystem: Host-associated > Plants > Roots > Rhizosphere > Soil | place: USA... | reverse complement strand
CTTCTGGCAGACCCACCCGCAACGCCGCCGTCCGCCCATCGCATCACGCCCTCCTGCCTCCCCCTCAGCTCCGCCTCCCGACACCCGCGCCGCCTGACCTCACAAATCTGGGGCGGACCCGTTAGCCAGTTAGCCACGTAACCCAGGCCGACGATTCCTCCAAGTGCTACCGTTCGAAGACCGAGCTTGACGGCCGGATTCTCTGCTCTCGCGGAATGGGCGAAATCCAGCCTGACAATGTCGATGAGGGCGACGCCCAGGAAGCCGAGGAACACGAGCCAGTACTCAAGGATGAACGGAGCAGTGGCGTACGTGCTCATGAACTGGATCGTCTCCTCGTCGACCGGCGCCAGTCCGAACAGCACAGACATGAGTACGAGCGCGACCACGAGGATGGCGCCATGACGACGGACGCGCGATTGCGCTTCCTCGAACGGATAGTTCACGTACGAGAGCGTGGACCGGGCACTCCAGGCCGCCAGCACAATGAAGCTGTGGCCAAGCAATCTCGCCAGGTTCGGGATTCCGGCCAGGCGATCCAACGTCACGTAGATGGGGTGGGCCAGCACTGTCAGCGCCAAAGCGAGAGCCAGCAGGGTCCACAAGTATGGGTGTGCCGCCGGGTCATCCGGGCTTCTTCGCCGCGACGACAGCTTGTAGAGAACCGCCGCCCAGGCTACCAGGGCCGGTCCGTTGGCCAGAACGTCGCTAATCACGGCTTCTCACGCTGCCACCGTCGAGAATGGCTTCGAGGCGCACGACCGGATCGTTCGGCTCGGAGCGTCGCCCATGAGCACCGGATGCTCCGATGCCGCCGACGCGCTCCAGGATCAGCGTGGCGAGCAGCTCGGCTTCGTGCTCCTGCTCCTCTGGGTAGGCGCGCCGTTGGAGCATGAGCCGAACCGTCTCCGGCGAGATGTTGGGAACGAGCAGCTGCGCCAGCTCCGGGGAGGTGATCGGGGTTGGCTCGTGACCCCATAGCATATGGCGGGCCTCGTGCAGGACGATGTGCTCCTGGTGCCATCTGCTCGTCTCGCGCTCGTAGAGGATGTAGTCCTTGTTCGGCGTGGGCACCCAGAATCCGAACGGTCCCCCTCGTGCGACGACCGACTGAAGCACGATTGGCCGGCCGCGCCGTTCCGCCAGAGCGTCGCAGAATGAGGCCGCATCGAACGGTACGGGCAACTCGAGCTCGCGTAGCCGCTCCTCGCACCGACGGCGCAGCGCTCTTGGATTCACGCGCATACCCCTCACTGCGATGGCCGCACGAAGCGGGCCAGTTCGCCGAGCGCTGATCGCGGTGTGTGAAGGCGGTTCGATCTGCTGTCCTCGGCCCGCCTACCCGGATGGGCCGGGACGTTGCTCATCGCTGGTCGCTCGTCGAGGCTCCGGCACGTTCTCGAGCTCACGGACGCGATCGATCATGGTCCTGATCGTCGCCAGGCTGTCCGACGACAGACCGAACGCCCGTAGCGCAAGCTCGCGCACCGGGCTGTCCCGCAGCGCGACCAGAAGGTCGAGCTCCGCGTCGATGCGCGTAGCGGCATCGTTGTCGAAGAAGTACGCCGGCGGCACGCCGAAGAAGTCGGCGAGCGCCTCGAGGTGCTTCTTGGTCGGGTTGTCGCGCAGCCCCTTGCGGATCTGCCAGATGTAAGTGGCCGAGATCGTCGGGCCGCCGCGGGCACGAATCTCCTCGGCCACTTCCTCGAAGGTGTACTCACCTCGCTCCGACGGATGGACCGTTCGGAAGAGATGATCGAGCTTCTGGGACAGTGAAATCGGGAGCGGCGCTTCAGCCTCAGAGATCGACGCACCCCCTGGCTCGGCAGCCATGTCCGCGCTCCAGGTAGAACCGCAGCCTCGAGATCGTACCTCAGTATATCACAGGGATCAACTGGTGTGAAGCACAGCCATCTCTGTTCTCAACAGCAGTTGACAAGGCCATTCACTTCAGTTTATGCTCGTGACACATTGATCAACTCACGTTAATTGATCACTGGGAGACCGCTGCTTCATCTCGGAGTCCTCGACTTGTGCGGGCGTCGCCAACCAGCGGCAAGCCGCCGATCGAAGACTCCACGACCGCATCCTGGCAGGGACGACGATGGCCAGCACGACGCTCACGCCGAGACGCGCGCTGCGCAAGCCGTGGCGACTCGATTCGCGGGCACTGTTCGGATTGTTCCTGATGCTCGTCTCAGTTGGCGGGTCCATCGCCTTCTGGTCGACGTCCACCGACACGAAGGCCGTACTCGTCGCCACTCGCGACCGGCCCACCGGGGCGATGCTCGGCGCCTCCGATGTAGTCGTGGCTAACGTTCGGGTGGACGATGCGATCTTCGCGGCCGCCGTTCCGGCCGAGGAACAGGCCGCGGTCATGGGCCGACAACTCGCCGGGCCGCTGCACGGCCAGCAGATCCTCGTCCGGGCCCAGCTCTCTGGCCGGCCACCGCTGATGCCCGGTCAGCTGGCACTGACGATTCCGGTCAGCACGGACACAGCAGCCGGCGGGCTCATCCGACCTGGCGACGCGGTCCAGATACTGGTCACCACGAACAAGGGACGGCCCGAGTCCCGAACCTCCGTCGTGATCCCGCGGGTCACGGTGTACGAAGTTGGTCGTGACGATCAGTCGACGGTGATCAACACGGGCGATCCTGATGACGTAGGTCGCGACGACAGGGGTTCGGTCAACTCGCTGACGTTGGTCCTGTCGCAGGAACAGGCGCTTCAGCTCACGGTCGCCAAGCGAAACGGCGATCTGGACGTGGCGCTCCTCCCGGCGGAGGGGCTCTGACATGGAACGAACAAATGACGGAAGGCCGTCCGACTCGGACAGGTCCGGTCTGATCGACCACCGCTCGGTGCATGCCATGTCGGGGCTCCGGGTCGCGGTAGGCCTCGGCGACTCAGAGCGCGAGCGAGACCTCCTGCCGAGCCTGGTCGAGGCCGGTGAGCTTGCCGTGGTGCAACGTTGCCTGTCTGCCGACCAGGTGCTGGAATGCGTTCGGCGCGAACGAGTGGACGCCTGCCTGCTTGCCGATGGACTCCACCGCCTGACGCCCTCCGTGCTCGCTGAACTGAACCGTGCTCGACTGCCGCTCGTCCTCCTGGTGTCCCATCCAGATGAACCGCGCTGGCGATCCGCCTCCTACCTGGTCCTGCCACTCGACGCGGACCCGACGACGGTGCATCAGTCGCTCCTGGTTGCGTCCCGCGGCGAGCGGCTGGTGCCTTCCACCAGGACGATGGAAACCAGGAGCGGGACACCCGACGACTCTGTGCCTGAAACGGCTTCGCCGGCCCTGGTAGTCATCGCGATCGCGAGCGGCCCCGGGAGCCCGGGCAGGACGACCGTTGCGCTGAACCTGGCAGCCGGTCTGGGAATGGTCGCGCCGACCGTGCTGGTTGACGTCGACTTGTCCGGCCCGAGCGCGGCGGCGCATACCGACGCCGACCCGACCCGTAACCTGTACATGCTGGCCCACGCTGAGCCCGAAAGCGCGGACGAGTGGATGCACGCCATCGAGCAGGAGGCCCAGCCACTCGATGCTGACTGTGCACATGGTTCGGTCATCTGCGGCTCGCCGAAGCTCGAGCTTCGGACGGGAATCACCACCCGATTCGTCGAGCGGCTGGTCCGCGAGCTTCGCGAGCGCTACCGATTCGTCATTCTGGATGTCGGCGCCGACCTCCTGAGTCGGGAAACGGCCCCCCATCGTGCTGCCCTTCAGGTCGCCGACCAGGTCTTGCTCGTGGCTGCTGCCGACGTCGTTGGTCTCTGGCGTGCCCGGACCGGCCTCGGCCTCCTGCACGGTCAACTCGGGATCGGTCGAGAGCGAATCGCCCTCGTGGTCAATCGCCATGACCGCCGATTCCATCACGGCCGGTCCGAGATCGACTGGGCGCTCGAACTCGCCACGGCGGCCGTCATCCCGAGCGATCAGGTCGCTACCCAGCGCGCTCTCGCCGCGCAACGCCCACTCGTACTCAACGGTCGTGGTCCGGCCGCCAGATCGTTGCTGGACCTCGCCGAGCGCGTGCATGGCGGAGAGATCCGGCTGCCGGACGACCAGGGTCACAACGGGAAGCTGGGCTTCGTTCGGCATCTTCTGCCGAATCGACCGACCCGTCGGACCCAACAGCGCGGACTCCATACCTTAGGACGGCCTGGCGATGAGCACGATACTCGCACCCCGGCGCGGGCTACCTCCGGTCGGTCTCGATCGGGCCACTGAGCGAGCACTTCGCGACGAAGTGCGGGCAGCGGTGAGTCGTCTGCTCGGCGATCAGCAGCTACTGGTCCCGAGCTCGGCCGACGAGGAGCGGATCGCCGCGCTGATCCGCGAGCGGGTGGCAGCGTATCAGCGCCGAGCGGCGATGACGAACGCGCCCTTGCTCGTCGATCCCGAGGGCGTCGAGCGGCGACTCTTCGATGGACTCCTTCGGCTCGGCATCCTTCAGCCCCTGATAGACGACCCGACCGTCGAAGAGATCATCTGCAACGGTCCGAACCGAATCTTCGGCATTGGACGCGGTCAGAAGCAGCTCGCCCAGGATCTCTTCTTCGATGATGACGAGGAGCTGCGCGAGCTGGTCAAGCGACTGGTCGGCCCGCTCGGTCGCCGGCTCGACGAGTCTTCGCCGATGGTCGATGCCCGACTGCCAGACGGCTCTCGACTGAACGCGGCGATCCCGCCCGCGACGACGCGCTGGTGCAGTCTCACGATCCGTAAGTTCCTGCTGCGGGCGCAGTCGCTCGAGCAGCTGGTCGAGCTCGGCACCCTCACCGAGTCGGCCGCGCTCTTCCTGGATGCCGCCGTACAGGGCGGCGTAAATATCCTCGTCAGCGGACCGACCGGCAGCGGGAAGACCACGCTGCTCAATGCGCTCGGATCGTCGATCGCCTCGCTCGACGAGCGGGTCGTCACGGTCGAGGAGGTCGCCGAACTCCAGCTCGAGCGGCAACTGCCGGACTGTGTGGCACTCCAGGCCCGCGCCAGCAACGTCGAGGGGCTCGGCGAGATCCGCATTCGCGACCTGGTCCGCAATGCGCTGCGCATGCGACCGACCCGGATCGTCGTCGGCGAGGTCCGGGGCGCGGAGGCACTCGACATGCTGCTGGCGATGAACACCGGCCACGAGGGCAGTCTGACGACGATCCACGGCAGCTCACCCCGCGACGCGCTCGATCGATTGGCGACGCTCGCGATGATGGCCGAGGAGCGGCTGACCAACGACGCCCTCACGAAGATGGTCGCCCGAACGATCGAGCTCGTCTTGCAGGTGCGGTTCGAGCCGCGGACCGGCCGTCGCAGGCTGGTGAGCATCTTCGAAGTGACCGGCCTCGAAGGCGACGTCGTCACCGGCAACGAGATCTGGGGGATCGATCCGGTGCGTGATCGACTCGCCTGGACCGGCATCCGACCCCGCTGCCTCGGCAAGATTGCGGCCCGAGGCGTCGCCTACGCACTTCCGCCCGCCGTCGAGACCAGTCCGTAGGACGGCAGGGGAGATTCCTCCGAAATTCGTCTAAGTAACCGCCAAGTTCCTCGCAAGTAACCGGCATGTAGCTCGTGGCCTCTAGCTTGAACCACGCAGGAGCGCCCGCATCATGATTCCGTTGGCCCTTTCCATCGTGTTCGGAGCCGGTGTGTACCTCGTTTACGAGGGACTCACCGTGCCTCGCCACGGGAACGCCGAGGGGTGGTGGCGTCGTCCCACTGAGGGCGCGCTGGCATGGGTCGGGCTTCCCGGGGCCTCTCCACGGGAACTTCTGCTTGCATCGTCCTGCGCAGCCATCGTTGCAGCAGGAGCGACTCAACTGATGCTCGGCTGGAGCGTCGTCAGCTTGCTCGCCGCTGCCTTGGGCGCCGCAGCGCCGATCGCCTACCTAGTCCGCCGTCACGACCGCCGGCGTGCCGAGGTACAGACGGCGATGGTTGAGGCGATCGGCCAGCTACGCGATGCGATCCGCACCGGCCTCTCGGTGCCCGACGCGTTCGTTGGACTGGCTCGCGGCGGGCCGGTTGCAATGAGGCCCGAGCTCATGACGTTCGTGCGTGAGATGCGCCTCATGGGATTCGAACCGGCGGTCGGGGCGATGCGCGATCGGCTCGCCGACCCGCTCTTCGACGTCGTTGCGGCGAGCCTCGTCCTCAACGATCGGCTCGGCGGGCGCAACGTGAGTCAGGTGCTCGATCGTCTCGCACACGCAACTCGGGCCCAGCTGCGGATTCAGGACGAGCTGCGGGCGCTCCAAGCACGGAACGTCTTGTCCGCGCAGATCGTCGCCGCGATGCCGCTGGTGGTGCTCGTCCTCATTCGTCAGATCAACCCGACGTACCTGAGTATCTTCAGCGACTGGTGGGGTCAAGTGCTGCTTGCCGCCTGCCTCCTGAGCATCTTCGTCGGCTACGTCGGCATGCGCTGGATGACGCGGCTGTCCTCCCTCGCTGCTGGATTCATGGTACGCTCAGGACACGCCGGGCCGGTAGGCCGGATTGGCGGGTGGGCACACTCGACTGCTCATCGCACCCTGCGCACTTGAGGTGTTGACGATGGCGACCACCACATCCACCCGCACGAGCTACGGCAGCCTGCGCGGCGTCACCGAGGACGGCCTCGTGGTCTTCCGGGGCGTCCCGTACGCCCGGCCGCCGCTCGGCGACTTGCGATTCGCGCCGCCCCAGCCACCCGAGGCGTGGACAGGTGTCCGCGACGCCACCGTCTTCGGCCCGTCGCCGATGCAACCAACGAACCCGGTCACTGGCCAGCAAGCTGGCGGCACCCCGAGCGAGGATTGCCTAACGCTCAACGTCTGGACGCCTGACACCGACGGTGGCCGCCGCCCAGTTCTGGTTTGGATTCACGGCGGCGCGTTCACGTTCGGCGCCGGGTCGCGGGCGACGTGCCACGGCGCGGTCCTGGCCCGGCGTGGCGATGTCGTGGTCGTCACCATCAATTACCGGCTGGGACTGTTCGGCTACCTGCGCGGCATCGACATCTGCGGCGAGGCGCTGCCGTCATCTGGCAATGAGGGGCTGCTGGATCAGCTTGCGGCGCTCCGCTGGGTCAGGGAGGAGATCGCGGCATTCGGGGGCGATCCGGAGAATGTGACGGTCGCCGGGCAGTCGGCCGGAGCGATCAGCATCTCGGCCATGCTGGCGATGCCCGCTGCGCGTGGACTGTTTCAGAAGGCGATCTTGCAGAGCGGCTCGGCGATGGCGGTGCAGGCGCCGGCCCGCGCGAACGGCGTCATGGAGTCGATCCTGGCCGACCTGGGGCTCGCCCCACACGAGGCCGGACGGCTGCGCGTGCTCCCTGCCGCCCAGCTTCTGGAGGTGCAGTCGCGGGTCACGCCACGCGCCGCCGGGGTCGCCTACGGGCCGATCGGCGACGGCGTCGATGTTCCGGCCGATGCTCTGGCCGCTATCGCGGCCGGCAGCTCCGCCGGCATCCCGCTGCTGGTGGGCACGAACCTGGAGGAGCGCAAGTTTTTTCGCCGGCTCGACCCCTGGGCGGACGGCCTCAGCGATGAGGTGCTGCTGGCCCGTCTCGCCGAGCCCCGCACGAGTGCCCACGCTGGCGACAGCGTCCAGTTCGACCCGGTCGAGGCCATCGCCGTCTACCGCGAGGCGCGCGCCGCCCGGGGTGAGAGCACATCGGCCGAGGAGCTCTGGTTCGCCATCCTCAGTGACCGTCGCCACCGGGTGCCTGCGATGCGGCAGGCCGAAGCGCACGCCGCGCACACCTCGCAGACGTTCGCCTACCTGTTCACCTGGAAATCGCCAGCCTGGGGCGGAAAGCTTGGCGCGGGCCACTGCGTCGAGATCCCGTTCGTCTTTGGGACGCTGGACGCGGCCGAGGCCCAGGATCTCGTGCCGGCCGGGTCGTCGGTCGGGACACTGCCCGGGCAGATGCAGGACGCCTGGGTCGCCTTCGCCCGTACCGGCAGCCCTCGGACGAGGGACTTGCCCGGTTGGGAGCCGTACACCGCCGCTCGCCGCACCACCATGCTACTCGGCCCAACGACCGGCTCGATGGATGCGCCGAATGAGGCTGAGCGCTGCTTCTGGGACGCTCGTGTCCAGGCCGGCAGCGCTCCTGCCTGACCGGGACGTTTTTCCGCACCCTGCTACGTCCCTGCCATCGCAGTTGGCGCTACGCTCACCATAGTTAGCGGCTGACCATGTCAGCAGCACTTCTTGGAAATACTGATGCCTGCTGCGCCCAGTGGTGCAAGCGACTGGGCGTGTACCGCGCCGCCTTCACTGCGCCAGCAGGCGACGGGCACGGCAAGCACGCTATAGCGCCCTTCGTGGAGTTTGATGACCTAGGCTTGTGCCACCACCGCCATCTGCCAGATGACCACGGCTCCATCAAAGCCGCCGCAACCCGCCGCAAAGGCTGGGCATCACGACTCTTAGGTCAGGTCAGCCCGGTTGATAATCAATCGACGCCCAGGCTTGCGAGTTGGGGTGATGCCAAGGATGCCGCAGTGCGATTTTCATTCCCCTTGTTCGCATCCGTCATCATCGCTTTTTCTTGCGCTTGCGTTGATTGGGCCTTGCCGATCGTTCCTTCTTCTGCTGTAACGCGTACAGGACCGGGGGATCAATTTGATCCTTGGGGATGATCGGATCATCATGTCTCTGAATCCCGGCAACATCAACATCATGCGGGCCGATCTGCCACGCATCTCGTACCGCGAGGTGTCGCTTGATGATCCGAAGCCGTCTCGCAGTCACCAATTCATTGTTTTCAATTACGCCGCAGACCAGCGCATACTCTTTATGCTTCTCTAAGCTTCGGATAAACCTGTTCAGATTTTCTCCCGATACAGGATCCATTGAGTTAACTCTGTAGATTGACATCACGCGAGCAGAAGGATCGTTAGGAATGTGCTTAAATATGTCTGATCCGACTACGACTCGATATGCGAAGGGTCTAGTTCTATCAATTCCTCTAATGATTGTTGAACAGAAAAATGAGCGTGGGTGGAAATGCATCGTCCTGATAGGTCTCGAATCCAGTGCCGCTCCACTTTGCATCATTCCACAAGGACTCTCGGATTATTGATACGGTTCTCATCTGATGATGGCCGGCCGTCTCCGGGTCCAGCAACTCCGCTGGGGGTCGAGACTTGTGATCAGCCGGCGAGTTCTGCCGATTGACTTCTATCTGCGGCGCTTGGTCTCGGTCAACCTGATCCCATGGCGCCTGACGCATGAGGTTGAACGGCCGCGCCCCTTCTCTGGCCCACGAACTCAGCTTGGTCTTAGGCTCGTGACCCAGCACGTTCCCCACTACGACGAAGCTCGTGGTGAAGTCGAGGGCACGTTGGGGCGCGAGCTCTTCATGGAGGAGTTGCTTGAGGACATGGTCGGGGTCTTCCATGTGAAAGACCTGCACAACGATGCCCGAAGTTGCCTCAAGCACCGTATTTCTGAGTTTGACTTGTTGATCTGGCGTCAGAGTGTTGGGGTTAAAGGCACGATACCGAATCTCTACTCTTGGAATCCCATCACGATCCAAGATCTCAAACGCGAAAGGTGACTCTGCAAAGTCAGAAACCCGAATATCAATCGTCAAGGCAGGCTCGCGCGCCACCATGTGCACCAAGGGGTCTGTCGAGAGGAAGCTCTCGAGTGCGGCGAGCAAGGACTCACCCAACTCGACTCCTGGCGGCTCGTTGCTGCAATGGACGCTGACCTGACACCCGAGTATGTTTGACTTCAAGGTAACAGTCCGGCCGGTGCTCAATTCGGGAGCCATGGGGAAGCCCTGGCCCGCCGAATGGTCGCGCCAGCTCCGGAAGAGATCTAGCTTCGCGTTGGGTCCAGACCGGTCCCGAAGCAGCTCCTCCGGAACGTCGTCCTCATGGCCGAGAGCGTACTTGAGAGATATCGATGCCTCAAATAGGTCCAGATCGTCCAGCAGGTCAGGAAGGATGGTCAACTCTCGGAGCGACCACAGCTCTGTTCGAAGTAGCACGATGGCCAACGTACGACTGAAGTCCACGTCGTGATCGGCGAGGCGCTCCATGCGGTAGCCCCGATCGGCGAGGACGGCACGCACGGCGCGGTCGGTCTCATGCCATGCGAGCAGCTGCGGAAGGCGCCCCAACTGGAGTTCGATCCACTTGAGAGCGTGGTAGCACAAGGCTTGCTGTGGATTTACCCTGTCATTCGTCCAATACTCATTCGTCGAGATAGAAGCGGCTGACAGCATCGCACCGCGAGCTGCCCAGTGTAAGCCGACCTGGTCGTATGCCTGGGCGCACAAGTAGAGTGCGCGGACCTCATCAGCGCGGCTCTCGTGCTTGTAGAGTCGTCCGAGCACACGACCTAGCGTCCGGATTGCCTCGTACTTCCTGCCGGCGTCAAGCTGCTGCGCACCGCGAGTCAGCAGGATCCGCGCTCCAGCCACCTCGCCTTCTCGCTGAGCGGCAGTACTCGCTAACGTCTCGAAGAGTTCGTCGTACGCTGGATAGTCGCCCGGCACGTCGCCCAATTCGGTCAATATCTGCGCCAACGGAGCTAATGGATAGCCGATGAGGGACCCGGAGTCCTCGATGACACCCTTGAGATCTGATATGAGCGAATCCATTGTCTCCGACTGGTTGTGGAGACGTGAGAGCATGAGCTGAACGAGCAACTTCTGAGAGCGTGCTTGGAGGGCCGTACTCGGACGATGCTCTTCGCGGGACAATCGGTCGAGCTCGGCTAAGATGGAGTCGGTGCGGCTGGGCAGGTCGATTTGTTCAGGGGTGAGCGCGCCTCGTGCCACGGCCGTGGGCAATAGGAAGAATAGGTTCGTCCAGAGTTCAAGCTCGTGGGCGTTTCGGCTACCGCGCACCCGCTCCTCTAGCTCACCATAGAGGCCGGCGAAGGCTGGGAAATCCTCGTACCACCAGAACGCCGTCCACGCACCATCATATGTGCTTCTTACTCGTTGATGTGGCGTTCCGAATTGCTATGCTAGGCGCTCGGCACGTGCATAGCGACCATCGACTTCCAACCTCGGCCGTTCTAGGCCTCGGGCGAGCTCTGCAGCATCAAGACAGTCATCAACCAATGCGGCCGTATGTCGCTGATCGAGCAGGGCCGCCTCGATCCGCTGCTCGACATCTTCAAGATCCTGTTCTCGTTCTGTGTCGAGCGGTCCTTTCCTCACTACGTGGCGGGTAGACGGAGCTAGGCTCAACTCGTCGATGGCGAGCTGCTCGAGACGATCACCGAACACCCGATCGAGTATCCAAGTTCGATCAAAGATTCGGACATCAATACCAAACGCGGTCCTGAGAGAGTCCTCAGTCTTGGCGCGCTCCCTGTCGGGGATGAACTGATTGCTGACAAAGAATGCTTTGTCGTAGCCACGGCCCGTTTTGACTATCTTCGAGATATCTGATTTCAGCTTGGGACGCCAATCCTTCTTCGCGCTGAATGCAAATGCCCAGCGCTCCGTCGAAGCGTTATTACCCGCGCCGACGTACCAGCCCATGGCGAGCGCCTCGGCGACTGGATATGTTTCTGAATCGACCTTGCTGTCCCCGCCACCCGTTGGGCCAGTGTGCGGCAGTAGATTTGGACAGACAGTTCGCTCAAGCAGCCGTCGGGCAAATGTCTCGAACTGAAGCTCTTGACTACGGCTCGTAAGCGTCTCGAGGCTGTACTCTAAGATCGGCCGATCCAGAATAGGAATATCCTGACCGATGGAGTCGGAGAAACGTTCGGGACGCCGTCCTTTCATGAACTCTCGAGGAGACATAGTTTGCTGTGACATGCGAGCGTAATAGTCCCTTACATTGACATACAGCACTCTTCGTCAGCGTTGATCATGTTGTCGCCTCCCCTGAAGCCGTGACCAGGAGAGAAGGCCACGATCAATGGCGCCGCAAGCCGCTGTATTCTACCACGCGGGCATCGGCCAGTCGCTTCACATGCACCAACCGCGAGGCATCACGATGTCCACTCACGAGTGCAGAAAACCCGGCTCCCAACCGCGCGACATCGATAAGCTTGCCCGGAAGTAGCCCGCATGTAGCCCGGAAGTAACTGTGGCGAAATCGGCCCTCCGTACGCTGGCTCCGGCGCTCTGACGCCGTTCCCAGCCACGGAGGGCACTTCTATGCAGCTACCGTTTACCTTTGCCGTCGAGGTGCCAAGCCGAGCACGTCTTCGACGTGCTGCACGCAGACGCTGGATCTGGATCGCCGTGATCACGGTGCTCGCCGGTACTGCGGCTGCCGTCGCGGCCTACGTGCAGTTCAAACGTAGCGAGGCGGTCGGCGAGGCGACGCTCCGAGTGAGCAGTGATCCCAGTGGCGCCTTGGTCGAGATCGGTGGCCGAAGGCTCGGCCGCACCCCGGTGGAGCTACGGCTCGCCGCCGGCGACCACCGAGTAACGCTCCACCGTGACGGCTACGCCGACGCCATTAGTTCGGCATCGCTCGATTCAGGAGGACGAGCCGATCTTCACGCCGATCTCTGGCTCTGGACACCCCAGGCTCAGCTGCTCCGGCCAACGCTCCCGGGTGCGACCATCGCTGGGGCGACGTTCCTCGCGGACGGGCGGATCGCGCTGACGGTCTCATTGCCACCCGACGACGAGCGACAGACCTGGCTCCTGGGCGACGACGGCGGGATGCGTCGCCTTGGCCCGACCGAGGCCCGAGGCCCACTGGCGATTGCTCTGGACGGTGGTCGCGTCGCCTACGCAGCGCGTGGGCAGGACGACGAGTCGGGCTCAGCCGGTGTGCGACCAGACGAGGTGTGGATCGCACCTGCTGATGGTGATCGTGGGTCGCGCGCCTACGTCCTGACGACCGAGATGCGCGACGAGCGCCTCGTCGACCTGAGCTGGGCGCCCGATGGCAGGCATCTCTTCCTCGTTACCCGATACCAGCTTGCTGGAGGCGGCTATCGCACGCGCCTGCTCTGGCTGGACGCGGCCACCCGGCAAGTCGACAAGATCGCCAACATCCCCAGTGAGGTCGTGCCGGGCAGCTACGGCTGGAGTCCCACCGGCGAGCACGTGGCGTTCCTCGCCCGTTCGGGCCAAACGACCGCGCTCTGCCTGGTCCGAACCGATGGCACCGAGATCCGGTATCTGGCCGACCTGTACCAGGACGATGCCAGTCCACTGGCCTTCCCACCGGTGGCGTGGTCGTCCGACGGCTCGCGGATGCTCTACGCCGCTCCAGAACAGAGTCCATCGAACGCGCAGGCTGGCTGGCTCTGGGGCGCCCAATCGGCGCCGGCGCTTTTTGAAGTGCGCGTGAGCCGACCACAGGAGCAGCGGGTCAGCACCGTGGAAGGCCAGTCACCGACGTGGCGCGATGACGGCAGCATCGTGATGCTGGCGCGACCGAAGTTTGGCGGGCCGCTGACGCTGAGGTCGGTCGAGACGGATGGCAGCGTCCACGACCTCGGCGAGCTGCCGGTGAAGGCTGGCCCGACGTACGCCGCCCGTTGGGACGTCGCCCACGCTCAGGCCATCGTCGCCGTGCGAAGTGCAGCAAGCACCGGGGCGAACCGACCAGACTACTGGCTGGTGCGCTATCGACCGGAGGTCGACAGATGAGAGTGGCGAACGCGGTCGCACTGCTCACCCTCGCGCTCAGCCTGGGCCTCGCCGTGGTCACGACGCCACCTGCCCATGCCCAGGAAGGACAGCCCTCGCCGATACCATCATCTACTCCGGGGCCCGAAGGGAATCCGCCGTCCGATGCCACCGGCCCGTTCTCGGGCTTCCTGCCTGACCCGAAGGCCTGGGCCGCCGACGTGTTCAACCAGGTGCTCGTGTCGCTGCTGCAGGGGATCTCGACGGCAATCCGCGGAGTGGTCGACGGCGTCATGGGGAGCTCGCTCAACTTCATCACCCAGACGCCGCCGGCCGGCACCTACCAGAGTCCGACCGTCAAGACGCTCTGGGAGGCCGTGCGGACGGTGATGAATGCCGGCCTGGCGATCGTCGCCCTGTGGGGTGGGTTCAACCTGATTGTTCGTGAGCAGATCGGGGCGCCGTACCACGAGGCGATGGAGCTGGTCCCGAGACTGATCATCGGAGCGCTGCTCGCGAACACCAGTATGAGCTGGGCGCAGCTCGCCATCGACGTCAACAACGCGCTCTGTCAGGGCGTCGGAGAGGTCGCACTCCCGGCGTGGGAGAGCGCCGACAGTACCACCCAACTACTGGTGAATGTCATCGCGGTATTGATCTACCTGGTGACGAGCCTGTTGCTCCTTCTTCAGATGCTCATGCGCCTGGCGCTCATCGACGTCCTGCTGGTCTCCGCGCCGCTCGGTCTGCTCTGCTGGGTCGGTCCGCGAGCAGTTTCGGGGGCAGGCGCTGGCCGCGTTGCCGCGCATCCAAGCGTATCGGCGGATCTATCGCCGGTTCGGGGCGGATCCGGGCTCGCGGCGGCCCAGTGCCGAGGCGCTCTTGCGTCGGGCGCTCGATCTGAGTAAGGCGTTCCCCAGCATCAATACCGTCGTGGACGCCTACAACCTGTCGTCCATCGAGCGGCAGGTGCCTGCGGCTGCGTACGACTTCGACCGCCTCGCCGGGCCGCTGGTTCTCCGGTTCGCCGAAACCGGCGACACGTTCAGGGGAATCGGCCAGGAATCGGCGGAGGCCGTGCCGGCCGGCGAGCTTGTGTACGCCGACCGGGAGCAGGTCATCTGCCGGGCCTGGAACTACCGAGATGCCGACGACACAAAAGTAACGACGGACACGACGAACCTGCTGGTCGTCGTTGATGGTTGCGACGAGGTGGGCCGTGACGACCTTACGGCGGCCCTAGCGGCGCTGTGCGAGCGCATCGTTGCCTTTAATGGAGGCTGTGTTCAGTCTCAAGTAGTATTGCCAGCCTGAATCTATTTCGAGACCCGACCTAGTCACGGCGCTCGCCCCCGGATGTCTGATGGTGGCGAGCGCCTTGCTGTGCAATGCCACTTCTCTGAAGGCGCCTCCTCCTGGAAGCTCGTGCACGCCACCAACGCGTGAGAGGCTGCATAGGCCACTCAGACCGCCTTCATCCACGGACCTGCCCGCAAGCCAGTTAGGGGCCTAGTTAGGGGCCTGAACATCGAAACGCCATTTTCGGGAGCCGTCCCTGAGCGGCGTTCATATCTGGTCAAGTTGGTGAGGGCGCAGGGATTCGAACCCTGAACCTTGGGCTTAAAAGGCCCC
>Ga0075430_100002546_pt1 | contig 15205 bp, 8 predicted proteins | sample RhiMetdeltSRZDD4_FD_75294 | JGI IMG/M metagenome (GOLD analysis project Ga0075430, IMG submission 75294) | Populus rhizosphere microbial communities from Tennessee, USA - Rhizosphere MetaG P. deltoides SRZDD4 | ecosystem: Host-associated > Plants > Roots > Rhizosphere > Soil | place: USA... | reverse complement strand
AACGTCAGGTGGAAAGTGTCAGTTTGCCTCCCGATGGCCCGCACGTGGTCTGGCGCATGGACATCGGTCGTGCTCGCACTCGCGGCGGTCGTCGCGCTCGCAAGCTCAGTGGCGGCGCAGACGACCGCGACGCTTACCGGCCGGATCACCTCAGAGGGCCGGCCCATCCCCGACGCGCAGATCGGCATCACCGACCGCGAGACCAACCAGGTGCGCGGCACGCGCACGTCCGCCAATGGGGACTACGTGATTGTCGGACTCCAGCCCGGGGCCTACGAGTTTCGCGTCCAGCGCGTCGGCTTCGCGCCGGGCCGGCGGGAGATCCGTCTGCTCGTCGGTCAGCGCGCGACGCTCGACTTCGACCTGCAGCAAACGGCGGTTTCGCTCAGTGGCATTCAGGTGACCGCCGAGGCTCGCGCGCGGTTCGAGGCGCAGCGAACGGATATCTCGGTGCCGGTGGTGCAGGCCGAGATACAGAACCTGCCGCTCAACTCGCGCAACACGATCAATCTCGCGGCGATCGTACCCGGGATCAAAACGTACGCACCGACGGCAGGCCGTTCGCTTCCGGCCGCGGGTCCGCTACCCGACCTGCGCTTCTGGAACTTTTACCTCGACGGCGTCGAGTGGAAGTCGATGTTCAACGGCAACCTCGTTGGCATCCCGCAGACCGGCTCACCGATCCCGCAGGAGGCGCTGCGCGAGTTTCGTGTGCACATCAACCCCTACGACGTCGAGCTCACACGCGGCGGGTCGTACATCATCAGCGGCGTAACGCAGCGCGGCACGAACGAGATGCAGGGGTCCGCGTTCCTCTTCTTCCAGAACAACGATCTTCGCGCGCTCGACGAGTTTCAGCAGCGTCAGCAGGACGCCAATCCCGATACGTTCAAGCGCACGCCGTACGACCGGCAACAGTTCGGCTTCAACGTCCGCGGCCCCATCATCCGCGACAAGCTGTTCTTCTCGGCGAACTACGAGCTCGGCAACACGAACGACAACTTCGAGGTGGTGCCGGGCCGGCCGGCATTCAACCCGGGCATCTGGGATGACTATGCCGGCACGTTTGCCGCGCCCACGAAGAACCACACCGGCGTGCTGCGCCTAACGGCTCCGTTCACCAACAAGCACACGGGCGATCTCATCTACGCCGGCCGGTACTACGACTCGGAGACGTTCTTTGGAGGCACCGAGTCGCAGGAGTCCGCGCTGGAGGCGAAGTACTGGATTCACAGCCTGCAGCTCCGCGACACCTACATGCCCAGCGGCTCGGTGGTGAACCAGGCGTCGCTCCACCTGCTCGCGTGGGACCACAACGAGGAGCCGATGTTCCCCGGCGCGCGCCGCGTTTACCCGAGCCTCAACTTCGGACGGAACAATTTCCCGCTAATCCTTCGCGAGCGGCATCTCCGGGCAATCGACAAGCTGACGTACACGCTGCCGGGCGGGAAGCACATCCTGAGCGCAGGCGGCGAGGTGACGCACGTCAAAACATCGAGCTACCTGCCGCTCAACAAGGATGGGTTATTCGAGTACCGGACGGACACGAGCTCGGTGCCGTTCCGGGCCACGATCGGCGTCGGCTTTTACAACCCCACCTCCACGAGCGACGCGAAAGCGGAGGCAGATGGGTGGGTCACAGGGTTTTACCTGCAGGACGAGTGGCGCGCGAGTGAGGACTTCACGCTCACGGCCGGTCTCCGCTGGGACGCGGAGATCAACACGCTGGCGAACGACTTCGAGGTGCCCTGGGCTAGTGATCCGACGTTGCAGTCGGCGCTGCCCGACTTTCTCAACGAGGGCAATCGGAAGAATGACCTGAACAACTTCGCGCCGCGCCTCTCGTTCTCGTGGGACGTGACAGGCAAAGACCGAACCTTCCTGCGCGGCGGCTGGGGGATCATGAATGGACGTTTCCCGAGCACGAACGCGTTCAGTGAGGTGCAGGCGGCGTCGTGGCGCAGCTACGAGGTCCAGAACCCGGGGAACGCCACGGCCGAGGACCTTCGGAACCTGGTGATCTCCGGGCAGGTGCCGCTCAGACCGAACATCACGCTCGTCGCGACGGACATCAAGACTCCACAGACGTACCAGTGGTCGTTCGGTCTCGGCCAGGTGCTCACCGACGAGCTGGTGATGAACCTCGATTACCTGGACCAACAGGGCCGCGACCTCTATGTGAACTACAACGCGAACCCGGCGATCCCGCCGAACAACGTCCGCAAGCTCACGCCCAACTTCGGCAACATCACGCTGTGGGACGACTTCGGCAAAGCGCGGTTCCGCGCGCTCACCGCCGGCCTAACGTGGGACCGCTCCCCGGACCCGATGCGGCCGTTGCGGGCGAGCCTCGCGTACACCCTCGGGTACTACAAGGCGACCTTCGAGGGGCTCGGCGGCTACGCCGACCCGTCGCAGTTCACGATGCAGCGCACGTCGGGCGATGAGCGGCATCGTGTCGTGCTCTCGGGCATCACGACGTTGCCGTTCGAGTTCCAGTTTTCGGGCGTTGCGATCTTCGCCTCACCGCGCCCGTTCGCGGTGACGGACGGCCGTGACCTGAACAACTCGGGGCTTTTCACGGATGACTGGCCGAACGGCGAACGCGTGGAGGACACCGAGGGCGGGTGGAAGAACATGTACCGTACGGTGGACGTGCGGCTCGCGCGCAATTTCGCGATCGGCACCACGCGCGCGCAGCTCTCGGCTGAGGTGTTCAACCTGTTCAACTGGGTGAACTGGTCGGGATGGGGCGGGACGGTGAACGACCGCAACGGAAATCCGCTGGCGAGCTTCGGTCAGCCGAGTGGCGTGCTGGCGCCGTTGCAGGCGCAGATCGGCATTCGGTACGACTTCTGAGCCCACGAGTTCACGTGTCGCCGGGTGGGTACTACGATTGTGACGGGAAATGCCGGAAACAACCGGATTGCCACCCAGCGTTCGACGCGGCTGAGCACACGCTCTTGGCCGGGACGCGTCCGCGAGTGATGGGGAACGGCCGCTCGGGGCAAGTGCGTCCCGAGCGGCCGTTCCTGTCACTCATCGGTAGCGCGAGCAACAGAATCCCGATGGCCGTTATCCGGTTTCTTCCGGTTTTTCCGTCACAATCGTAGTACCCACCCGGCGAACCGCGACCTGTACGTACCGAGTCCGCAGCACAACCATGCGTTAGAGCCCTCAGCCTAGCGGAGCAGGGCCTCCCAGTCGCGCAACGGTACATCGATGATCGACTGCTGCACCGCATCGGCAACCGCGCGACGGAGCGGGCCGATCTTCTGGTTGTCGCGCGTCGGGTTCACACGGTTCGTGAGCAGCACTACGAACAGCTCCTTCTCCGGATCTGCCCACACCGACGTGCCCGTGAACCCCGTGTGACCAAAGCTCCGCGCGGAGAAGTAGCGACCCGCGCTCGAGTTCAACGAGGGCGTGTCCCAGCCTAACGCGCGACTCGCGTCGGGACGCTGGCGCGCCGTCCAGCGGGCGATGGTCGAAGCGCGCAGGATACGTGTCTCGCCATACGTGCCACCGTTCAGCAGCATCTGCATGAAGACCGCCAGGTCACGCGCGCTCGAGAACAACCCCGCGTTGCCCGACACACCGCCAAGGACCCACGCGGTCTCGTCGTGCACCTCACCCCACACCTGCCCACCACGGAAGTCCTCGGTCTCTGTCGGGGCGATTCGCGGCTTCCAGGTCGCCGGTGGATTGTATCGCGTGTCTCGCATTCCGAGGGGCCCGAACACGCGTGCCTCGAGGAATTGGTCTAACGTCTGACCCGTCAGACGCTCGATGATGAATTGCAGCAGGACCATGTTCCAATCGGTGTACAGCACCTGCGTCCCCGGGACAGACTCGAGTGGGTGCTTCACCATCCCGGCGAAGTACTGTTCTCGTCCTTTCGCCTCCCGCCAGAGGGGATGGTTGGACCGGATGCCGCTCGCGTGGGTGAGCAGCATGCGCACGGTGATGGCGTGCTTGTCGGGCACGTCGTACTCCGGGAGGTAGCTCGCAACCGTGCGGCCCAGGTCGAGCTTCCCTTCCTCCTCGAGGATCATCGCCGCCGTCGTGGCCGCCACGACCTTCGTCAGCGACGCCATGTCGTACATCGTGCTGTCCGCGGTAGCCGGTGCCCATGACGCCCAATCGATCCGACCATAGCCCTTGAGCAGCACGAGTTGGCCGCGCCGTGCGACGGCGATCGTCGCACCCGGCGTGGCGCGATCGGCGATCGCGGCGGTCATGATCGAGTCGAGGCGCGGCACGAGGACGTCAGCGAAGCCGACGCTCGCCGGCCGCGAGCGAATGAGTGCGCGCGGCGCTGCCGTCACGGTCGCAGCAGGAACCTGCGCCGCGGCCGACGGCCGTGCCGTCGTCGCGCATGCTAGTGGCGCGACGGCGACGGTGAGTCGCGCGATGTAGTGAAGTCTCGTCATGGCATAACGTGGCGGAGAACGAAACGTGGGGCTCGGGATCGGGCTGGGCAACGGTGCGTATCACTCATCTTGTGCGGCCGCCGCACGGGGACCAAGTTGCGCGCGTGATTGGACAGTTCCACTGGCTCGATTGGGTCGTGCTCGTCCTCTACATCGCGGGGACGTCCTGGCTTGCCGAACGGCTTACCGGCCGCGGCCAGACCATCCGCGACTTCTTCCTCGGCGGCCGCAAGCTGCCGTGGTGGGCCGTGAGCGGCTCGATCGTCGCGAGCGAGGTGAGTGGTGTGACGTTCGTCGCGCTGCCGGCGATCGCCTTCGCGCGTGGCGGCAACTATACGTACATGATGCTGGCGATCGGCAGCATCGTCGCGCGCGTCCTCATCGCGTATTTCCTCATCCCTGCGTACTACCGCCACGAGGTCTACAGCCCCTACGAGTTCATGGGCCGGCGACTTGGCTCGGGAGTCGTGAAGGGTGCGTCGGCGATCTTTCTCGTAGGCGTCGTTCTCGGGCAGGGCGCGCGGCTGTTCCTGGCCGCGATCGTGCTCGACGCCATCACGAACATCGGAGCGGTGCCGGCCATTGTCTTGCTAACGCTCATCGGGATCGCTTGGACGTGGATCGGCGGCATTACGTCGGTCGTGTGGACCGACGTCGTGCAGTTCGCGATGATCGTGTTCGGCGCGATCGCGTCGCTCATCGCTGTAATCGTCGCCGTGCCGGGCGGCGTGGACGGCATCATCGAGGCCGGGCGCACAGCCGGGAAGTTCCAGCTGTTCGACTTTTCGCTCTCGCCGACCGTCGAGTTCACGTTCTGGTGCGGCCTCTTCGGCTTCACCTTCCTCACGCTCGGGTCGCACGGCACCGACCAGACGATGGCGCAACGGTTCTTCTGTTGCCGGGACGCGGGCGAGGCACGGAAGGCGGTCCTCTGGTCCAGCGTTGCGATGCTCCTGCCGCTCATCATGCTCACGGTGGGCGTCGGACTGTTCGCCTACTTCGAGCAGTTCCCGATGAACGCCGCGCAGCTCGCCAAGGTGCGTGAACGGTCGGACTACATCTTCCCGGTGTTCATTCTCCACGCGATGCCGGTCGTCGTGAAGGGATTGCTGTTCGCCTCCATCTTCTCCGCGGCCACGCAAACCGCGGCCATCTCGGCGATGGCGCAGACGGGGCTCTCGCTCTACGAACGCATCGTGACCGCGGTCGCGGACGATCGCCGACTGCTTCGACTTTCGCGCCTCTTCGTCATCGTCGCCGGAGCAATCATCTGCGTGATGGCGATCGTCTGCTCGCGCATCGAGCAATATCCTGATTTGCTGCGTCTCGCGATGGCCATGGCGAGCTACACGTACGGCGCCATGCTCGGAATTCTCTTCCTCGCTCTCCTCCCCGTCCGGCGCGACGGTCGTGGGCTGGTGTGGGGCGTGCCATTCACGATCCTTCTCGTGTTCGCGCTCAACTGGCAGCATCAGGCGTGGGCGCGTTGGCTCATTGTGGCTGCGGTGACCGCGATCGTCGCGCTCTCAGTCCCATTGCTGCGCGGCGAGTGGCTGAAGCTTGGCTGGGTTCTGCTCGGCGCGTCGATCGTGCTGGCGGCGACGTTCGTTCGCATTGATGTGGGCGGTGTGTCGCAGCCCATCAAGCTCGCCTTTCCGTGGACGTTCCCGCTCGGCGCCGCGTTGACACTCGGGCTCGGGCTCGCCCTCGGCCGCAGGCCTAACGAGCCAGCGACGAGCGACGTCGCGGCCGCCGAGCCGAGCGGGGCAATGGCGAATCGGCCGCTGCACGAGGCGCGCGCGTGAGCCAGGGATCCGAGGCGGCCGGCGTGCCGCCGCGCGACTTCAGTCGCTACCTCACCGAGCAGCGCAACCCGCGCACGATGCAGCTCGACGCGCTTCCGCTCCGAGAGGCGCTCCGTGTCGTGAACCGCGAAGACGCCGAGGTCGCGGAGGTCGTCGGGCGAGAGATCGAGCGCATCGCGCAAGCCGTGGAGCTCATCGTGGAGCGACGTCGACGCGACGGGCACATCTACTTCGTCGGCGCCGGGACCAGCGGACGACTCGGGGTAATCGAGGCGGCCGAGCAGACGCCGACGCTCGATACGCCCAACCCGATCTACCAGGCGATCGTGGCCGGCGGGTTGGAGGCGGTGTTCCGGAGCAGCGAAGGCGCGGAGGATGTGGCCGACGATGGCGCGGCGGAGATCCGCGGGCTTGGTGTGCGGGAATGCGACGTGGTCATCGGCATCGCGGCGAGCGGCACCACACCATTCGTGCATGGCGCGCTGGCGGAGGCGAAGCGACTCGGCGCAGGGCGCGTCCTGCTTGTCTGCAATCTTACCGGCGTCGTTAGCGACGCCGCCGATGTCATCATCGCGCCACTCGTGGGGCCCGAGGTCATAACGGGAGCGACTCGCCTCCGGGCCGGGACCGCGTGCAAGATGGTGCTCAACATGATGACCATCGGCACGATGCTGCAGACGGGGAAGATCTACGAGAACCTGAGCGTGGATGTGCCGAAGCGCTCCGACAAGCTCGTCGCGAGAGCGCTGCGCATCGTGCGGACGCTGACCGACGCGAGCGACGCCGACGCGCGGCGGGCGCTGGAGGCCGCGGACTTTCGTGCGAAGATCGCCGTGGTGATGATTCGTCGCGGCGTCGACCGTATCGAAGCCGAGCGGGTTTTGGCGCGCGCCGATGGGTTCCTCCGACGCGCGCTCGAGGAGAAGGCGTGACCGGAGCGACCGTGCGTGGCGCGGCGACATCGCTCGCGTTCGAGCCGCGAGTCTCGATCCGGTCGAGTACCGGGATGGTGGCGAGTAGCCAGTCGCGAGCGAGCGAGGTCGGCGCAGCCGTACTTCGCGACGGTGGAACCGCCGCCGACGCGTGCGTCGCGATGGACGCGATGCTGCATGTCACGGAGCCGCCATCCACCGGGCTCGGTGGCGACATGTTCGCTCTGTATTACGAAAGCCGCAGCGGGCGAATCACCGCGCTCAACGGCTCGGGCCGCGCGCCGCTGGGTCGAGCGGTCGCGGACATGGCGCGTGACGCGCGCGGATTGATCCCGCAAATCCATGGCGATGCGGTGACCGTTCCGGGCGTCTGCGCTGGCTGGTTCGACCTCATTGCTCGCCACGGTACAATGGCCGTCTCGCGGTTGATCGCGCCAGCAATCGAAACGGCGAGATCGGGGTTCGCGGTCGGCAAGATCGCTGCAGCCTTGTGGGATCGGGCCTTCGTGACACTCCGTTCACCAGAGCTGAGCACTGGCGGGCGCCCACCACGTCCTGGTGAGACGTTTCACAATCCTGGCCTCGCTGCGGTTCTCGAAGCCATCGCAGTGAACGGGCGCTCGGCGTTCTACGAGGGGCGGATCGCCGAGTCGATCGCGGCCGCGGCGCGTGATTTCGGTAGTGCGCTGACTGTCAGCGATCTCGCACGGCACGAGTCCACTTGGACGGAGCCGATCTCCGTACCGTACCGCGGCGCCCGCGTCTGGGAGTGCCCGCCGAACGGGCAAGGGCTCGCGGCGTTGCTCGCGCTTGCGATTCTCGAAGGACTCCCGTTGCCTCCGTTCGGAAGTGCCGAGCGCACTCACCTGCAGGTCGAGGCGTTGCGACTTGGCTTTGCCGACGCGCGGTGGTACGTGACCGACCCGTCCATGGCGACCATACCCGTGGAAGGATTATTGGGTGGAGAGTATATCGCCGAGCGGCGTGGTTTGATCGACCCGGCGCGCATGATGACAACTGTTGCGCGTGGCGCACCTCGCGGTATTCCTGGCACGGTCTACCACTGCGCCGTGGACGCCGCGGGGAATGCATGCTCATATGTGAGCTCGAACTTTGCGCTGTTCGGGACGGGGATTGTGCCCGAGGGGCTCGGCTTCCCGCTGCAGAACCGAGGCTGTGGCTTCTCGCTCGATCCGGCGCACCCTAACGTCTTCGCTCCGGGGAAGCGACCGTATCATACGATCATCCCTGGACTACTCACTCGTGACGACGGTACGCTGATCGGCCCGTTCGGCGTCATGGGTGGCGTCATGCAGCCACAGGGGCATGTGCAAGTGGCCATGGCGCTGGTCGACGACGCCGTCGATCCGCAGGAAGCGCTCGATCGCGCGCGGTTCTTCATCGAGCCGGAGCTGGATGGCGGGCGTGTCTACCTCGAGCGCGGGATGGCGAGTCACGTGGCCGACGGGATGCGCGCGCGCGGGCACGACATCGTGGCGGATCCGCCCACGCACGGCCGCTCGATGTTCGGGCGCGGGCAGGTCATTCTTCGTGGCCGTGACGGCTCCCTCGTCGGCGGTAGCGACCAGCGCGGGGACGGCTGCGCAATGGGGGCCAATGGGGTCAGACTCCATTGAACTGGTCAACGGGGATCAATGGGGTCAGACTCCATTGAACTGGTCGATAGCATCGGAGTCCCTATGCAAGGAGAGTTCAATGGAGTCTGACCCCATTGATGGCCTGACGCGACGCGAGTTCATGTCGGTCGCGGCGATTGGTGTGTTGGGCCTGACCGGCCAGTCCGCTCGCAACCAGCGGCGTGCGGAACGGCTCGCCTACATCGGGACCTACACGACCGACGGTCGAAGCAAGGGGATCTACATGCTGCGCATGGATTCCCAGACCGGCGCAGTCCGGCTGGATGGCGTGGCGGCAACGACGCCAAGCCCGTCGTACCTCGCCTTGCACGGCAACGGGCGCGTGCTGTATGCCGTGAACGAACTGTCGGAGTTCATGGGCGAGCAGTCGGGCGGGGTGAGCGCATTCAGGGTCGATCCCGCGACGGGTCGGCTGACGGCGATCAATCAACAGACCTCACAGGGGAAGGCGCCGTGCTACGTGGCGCTCGACCGCACGAATCGTTGGGTGCTGGTGGCGAACTATGTGAGCGGCAGCGTCGCGACGCTCCCCGTTAGGCGTGACGGCGGCGTCGACGTCGCCCGGTCGGTGATCGAGCACAAAGGCAGCGGCCCGAATCAGGCGCGCCAGACGTCGCCGCACGCGCACTGTATCCTCGCGGACGCCGGCAATCGTCACGTGCTCGTCGTCGACCTCGGGATCGATGCGGTCGTGTCGTATCAGCTCGATGGGGCCACGGGGAAGCTGACACCCGTTTCGACTGGGGCAGCTTTCAAGCCGGGTGCCGGGCCACGACATCTGGCCTTTCATCCGAAGGGGGTGTTCGCATTCGTCGCGAACGAGCTCGATTCGACGGTGTCGGCATTCCGCTACGATCGGGAGCGCGGCGCCCTGGACGAGGTGCAGACGACGCCCGCGTCGCCCGGCGGCACGGTGGCCGAGAACTATCCGGCAGACATCCACGTGTCGCCGTCGGGGCGGCATCTGTACGTCTCGAACCGAGGCGACAACACGATCGCGGCCTTCGCGATCGATGAAGGGACGGGACAGCTCACCCCGGTGCAGCAGATTTCCTGCGGCGGGAACTGGCCGCGGAATTTCACGTTCGATCCCAGCGGCCGGTTCCTGCTCGTGGCGAATCAGCGGTCTGACTCGATCGTCGTCTTCCGCGTCGACGCCGAGTCGGGGCGCCTAACGCCGACCGAGCATCGGGTGGAGTTGCCGGTGCCGGTTTGCATCCTGTTCACCTGATTCGAGCTCGGGACGGGCCTTGCCCCGGACATTCAGTGGTGAGTGGTCAGTGTTCAGGTGAACAGTGACCACTCCTCACTGGATGTCCCGGCCGCGAACAATCGGCGATGCCCGTTTGCCATTCCAATCGGCTCAGCGCGCCACCCGCACCGGCACGGTGGCCTGCGTCCTGTCCCACGTGATCCTGAGCTGCGCCGCATCGCCCTGCGGCTCGAGCGCAAGCGTCATCTGCTCCACCGGCGTCGGTAGCGTGCTCATGGTCATGGGCACGCGGATGAGGTCATGCTGCGCGTCGTACATCGTTCCCCACAGCAACCGCCCGCTGTTGTCGGGCCGGAGCAGTTGCTTGTTGACGATGAGCGTCCAGCCGTCGCGACCGAGGAGGGTCCAGAGCGTGTAGCTGCCTGCCGGGACCGTGGCGTTTCCGATGAGCAGGTCACGGTCCGTGGTGAAGCGCGTCGCCTCGTTCGCGCCCGTGCGCCAGACCTTCCCCCACGGCTCCATCGCCACAGACGAATCGCCGAACACCACCCGGCCGCGCTTCGAGGGGCGACTATAGCGGAGCGAGACATTCGCGCCGCCCACGACGGCCTTCACGGAGTCGGCTGGTGAAAGCGTCCCCATGGCCGGCGCCGCGGCCCACTTCGCGGCCGTTCCCGATACGTCGACGTCACTCACGCGTGCGAGCTCGATCTTGAACGTCGTGAACGGTGCGTGCAGGTGCAGAATGCGCCCCTGTGCGTCGACGTGGGCGCGGAATATCGTCGTGGGATCGAGGATGAAGAACACGGAGTCCCGCCCGACGCGCTTCACGCCGTACGACGTCGGCCCGTTAGGCCCGAGGAGCCGCGCCTGCATGCTGTCCCGCCCGGAGGCGACGAGGCGCATGGACGCGAGCTCGTAGCCGAGGTAGGAGGAGGGCAGTGTCGGGAGCGCACCTCGCGGCACCGCAACTCGGCGATTCACCGTCGTACTGTCACCGCGCTTGCCGAGCAGCGTGGCGCTGTCACCCGTGACCGTGACCTGCGTGCTCGCGATCAGTGGGTCGCTCATGCTGCCGCCGATGCGGTGCTGCATATAGAACATGCTCTCGAGATCGTTCGAGGGCGTCATCTCGATGTGCGTGTGGTAGAGACGCGCCTGGGGGCTGCGGGCCGCCTGCTCCACGCTGTAAGTGCTGTCGGTGCGCGCGAACCGCTCGACGACGATGGTGTCGGTGCCGAGGCGGACGACGAACGCACCGCGATGCGCAGCAGTGCCTTGTGGCACGGCCGCGTTACTGGCGGCCACCTGGGCGCTGGCGGCTCGCGTCGTGGAGCTGGAGCAACCTGCTAGGAGATTGGCGAAGGCGAGCGGCAGAACGAACAGGGTGTGGCGCGTCATGGAGGACACGGTTGAAGGGATCGGGGCGTACCGTAATGGAACGCCACGAATTTGATCGCCGCTCCACACGCCCGCAATTCGATGTCCCTGTCATTCCGAGTGAAGGGCCGAAGGCCCGGAGTCGAGGAATCTGCTGTGATGTTCCCGTGGCCGGATTGGCCACTGGAGACGTTACAGAAGATTCCTCGACTGCGGCGCTTCGCGCCTCCGCTCGGAATGACGAAAAGGCGCTACTGGTCGCTCAGGACGAACGCCCGCAGCGGCGCGCCACCGGTCGTGTTGTCCGCCGTCACGACGGTGCGCCCGGTCCCCGCCGTGAGCACCACGTCTGCCAGGTTGATCGTCACGGCGCCCGGACGCGAGGCCGCCGGTGTCCCCGCGGGCACCGCCCGCACCCGGTACGTCCCCGGAGCAAGATCGCCGTAGGTCGACGCCGCACGATACGCGAGCGCGGTCGCCACCGGCGTCGCCGTCGTGAGGTCCGCGTTCGGCGCCGTAATGAACACGTCGATCGCGCCGGCTGTGGGGCTCATGTTCACGACGCGCACGCGCGTCCGCCCCGCGGTCACCGCGGAGTTCACGTCGGCAAGCGTGAAGTTCGACACGGCTCCGCCTGCCGTCCCGCCCGTGGCGTACACCGTATAGTCGTTGTCCGCGGCGATGTCGACCGTGAGCGTGGCCACTGTCACCGCCGTGTCAGCGGTCTTCTTCAGCACGAGCGTCCGGTTGCCCGTGTAAATCGGCGAGTAGTTCGCCGTCGCCGGCGCGGGGAGCGACGAGGGTGTCGTTCCGGTGTAGGCGAGGTTCACGCCGAACACCTCGCCTTCGAGAATCGCGTTCACCGGGTTCCGGCTCGGATCCGTGATGAGGTTCACGAACCGGATGCGTCCCGTCGGGCCGGTCGGCTGTAGCGGATCGGCCGCGTCCTTCGTGCCGCACGCCATCGCTGCGAGACCCAGGCACGCGCCGATCGTTGCCGCCCGCACCGTCGCACAAAAGGACACGTATGCACTCCGCGTGGCAGTCGTTGTAGTCACGAAGGCAGGTCTCACAGTGGGCAGCTCGCCGGGAAGTTGGAGGGTTCCGTCGGGTCAGGGAGCACGCTGAACGTCGCGTTCGGATTCGCGTTGCGATCACCGACCGCGTATGGCAGCCAGCAGCGCTGGCCGCTCGTCGGGATGTTCGGCGCGGCGACCGGCCCGATGATCGCGTTGCGCCGCCGCGAATCCTCCCAGCGGGACCCCGTGCCTAACAACTCGTACTTCCGCTGCAGGTAGATCTCGTTCAGCAGCTGGTCGCGCGCGAGCTGCCCGCCAAGCGGAGGAAGACACGCCTTTGGGTCGTCGAGCCCGCGCCCACCGGTGCAGTCGGTGCGCACCGAGTCGAGCACGGCCTGTGCCTGCGCAAGCTGGTTCTGGTTCGCGAGCGCCTCGGCCTTGATGAGCAACGCCTCGTCGGGGAAGTACACCGGGAGCGGCGACTGCGGGTTCGAATAGCGGCTCCACGGATCCAATGGTGAGCCGATGCGTCCCGTGAGCGAGGTGGACGGTGTGACGAAGTACGTGAATCGCTGGTCCTGCGCCGCCATTGAGGTCCGCCACTGACGCCGCGGCGCGACGCCGTTCGTGCCACCGGTGACGTTCGCGTAGAAGTTCACGGCGGGCGACGGAAACGTCATGATGGAAAACGCGCCGGCGCCCGTTCGGCCCACGAGGTTGGACGCTGCCAGCGCCGTCGCGTCATCGTTCGCGATGCGCGCATACCGCGCGCGGAACAGCTGGATGATGTTCGGCAGGCTGACGCCCGGCGTCAGGATATTGCTGTTGAAGAAGGCGCTCGGCGGCGTCGCGGCGATCTCGGCGGCCGCCGAATCGATGAGCGCGCGCACGTACGGCAGCGCCTCCGCCCGCGGGACGTACTCGGGTGCCGGGACACCGAACGTCTCGATTGGAAGCTTCTGGTAGGACTGGAGTGCTTCGCCTAACGCCTCGCCCTTGAGCGCGTACGCGAGTGCGCGGAGCCCACTGCGCGTGCCGGGGTCGAGCTCGTCGGCAAGCGCCTCGGTGCCGGCCAGGAGCTCGTCGGCGGTCCGGACCGTACGATACACCGAGTTGAACACGTTGTCGGCGATGGCCGTGCCCGACGGGACCGCGCCCTGCTCGGCGTCGCTGATCGAGATGAGCGCGGCACTCGTCGCCGAGAACTCATCGGTGACGAGCCCCGCCATGTAGGCGAAGTTGCCGTATGACTGTGCGAATCGGGCTTGCAGTCCCGTCGCGAGCCCGATCACACCGTCCACGCTCGCCTTGACCTGGTCTTCCGTTGGCGCGTTGGGATTCTGCAGATCGAGGCTGCACGCCCCGAGCCCGGTGAGCGACGCGGCGGCCAGGGCCACCGCGCATCGTCTCGTCATGCGCATGAGTGGTCCTCGCCGTTAGAAGGTGAAACGTGCGCTGAACGCCCACACGCGCGGGATGGGATACCCGCCGAAGTCAAAGCCGCGATCGGCCGCGGTGGTCTGCACTGATCCGATGCCGCCGGCGTTCGTGCCGAACAGGTTGATCTCCGGGTCGTATCCGCTGTAATCGGTCCAGACCCAGAGGTTACGCCCCGAGAGTGTCAGCTCGAGTCCTTCGCGGAACACGCGACGCACCGCGGGCATGTCGAGGGTGTAGGTCGCCGCCACTTCGCGCAGCTTGATGTAGGAACCATCCTCGATCCAGTACTCGAAGATGCCCTGGGTGCGTGAGTTGAACGTCGGCGGGAGCTTTCTCGGGTCGCCGTATGGCAGCAGCTCGCGCTCGTATTCCTTGGAGTTACTCGCGATGCCGGCGTTCTGAGCGCGGGTCGAAAGGTTCATGATGTCGTTCCCGAACACGCCATCGAGGAGCGCGCGCAGGCGCAGCTTCCGCATGATCGTGAACTCGTTGAGGAACGACCCCATCCAGTTGGGGGTCGGGTCGCCGATGATGGTGTTCAGCGAGTCGTTGCACGTCCCGTTGCTAATCGCCCGGCGCTGCGCGGCCGTCGCCCCCATGTCCACGGTCTGGTTGCTCCGGCGGTATCGCCCTAACGAGTCGAGCAGCAGCGCGCCGGTGACGCAGTCGCGCCCCGCGTACGACCCGTAGAACACCCCCGCCGGTCGTCCCTCGCGGATGCGGTTCGGATACCCACCGGCGGACTGAAAATCCGGAGGGTCCAGGTCCACGCTCTCGACGAGGTTCTTGTTGTGCGTGTAGGTGAGCGTCGACCACCATTGCACGTTCCGCTGATCGATGTTCGTCGTGCGCAGCATCAGCTCGACGCCCTTGTTGGACATCGAGCCAATCGGCGCGAACTGGCGCGAGAAGCCCGTACTCGTGGGGAGCGGCTTGAAGAACAGGAGGTCGTCCACGATGCGGTCGTAGTACGTCGCTTCGAGACCGACGCGGCCGTTCACGAACCCGAGCTCGGCACCGATCTCCCACTCGCGCGCACGCTCGTTTTTGAGGTCGGGGTTGCCGAAGGTGGTTGCGTTCGCGACCCCAGGGCGGCCGGCGAACGGTGCCGGGTCGTATGTGATGAACTGCGAGTACGCGTTCACGATGCCGGGCTGGCTGCCCGCCCATCCGAGTGCGCTTCGCAGCCGCAGGTTGTTCAAGAGACCCTGTTGGCCCTCGAACACGACGTACGAGAGCGAGAACTTGGGGAACAACTGCCACCGCTCCGACGGCGCGAACGTGGATGACGCGTCATACCGCGCGGCCGCCGAGAAGAACAGGCG
>Ga0075430_100002539_pt1 | contig 15217 bp, 16 predicted proteins | sample RhiMetdeltSRZDD4_FD_75294 | JGI IMG/M metagenome (GOLD analysis project Ga0075430, IMG submission 75294) | Populus rhizosphere microbial communities from Tennessee, USA - Rhizosphere MetaG P. deltoides SRZDD4 | ecosystem: Host-associated > Plants > Roots > Rhizosphere > Soil | place: USA... | reverse complement strand
CTCCTCCACCGGGTCTCGGCCCCCCAGTCAACGCCGCAGAACCTGTGCCTCATTTGCGGGATGGACCACTTAGGTGTACCGCTGGGGGCCTCGACGGCACACCAGGTGCCCGCGGAGCGGCGGGCCGCCGTATGCTCGTGTGTCAGCGGGGCCACCCCAGGAGCGCGATGACGAGGACACCCGCCACCAGCAAGAACAGCCAAGCCCTCACCGCCACCGTCCGATCGATGTCCGGGCACCGCTTCAGGCCAAGTGGGCGGCCGGCGGCGGGAAGAGCCGCGGTGCCATGCCGGTCGCCTGGCTCGCGTCCTGATCGGGCAGGCGCATCAAGCGTCGGGTCCGGCCGCACGCGCGCACCCGGAAGCGGCGCTCGTCGCGCAGGCCGTCGCGCGTCTCGCCGACGACGAAGACCAAGCGGGCATCGGTTCGCCCGAGCGAACCCTCGGCAGCCGCCACGAGCACGGCGGAGGACGGTCGACGCCGCGCCAGCAAGTGGGGAAACGCCCTCACCTCGGGATCGGGGCCGTCCAGGGCAATGACGTCGAGGTCGCCCTCGTGCGCCAGGAGCAGCACCCCGGGCGGTGGATCGGTTACCGCCACGAGCCGGCGAGCGTAGCGATCGGCGAACTCCATCAGCCGTCGCAGCTCAGCTACAGGCTGTCCCTGCTCCCGGCCGGCGCCTGCATGCGTCCCGGGCTGCTGCTCGGTGTCCCGGTCGGCGACGATTGGGCGGTCAGGTCCGGGCGAGGTGGCTTCCACGTTGATCCCCCCGGGGATGACAGCACCCCTACGGTACGTCCGGGAGGCGGCCCGCAGGAGGGGCCAGCGGGGGCCGGAGCGGGCGGACTGCCGCGTTTCCGTCAGTTTCGGCGCGCACGGAGGGTCTGAAGCGATGAATGGCGCCGTGCGCGCCAGCATCGCCTTGGAGGACGCCCGACATGCACGCAGAGAACCCGACCGCCCACTGGCCGCCACGCGTGAGCGACTAGGCGCGGGAGCGCCTGACCGGCGCCCTCGGCGAGGTGGTCGACGTCACCTGCCGGAGTTCGGCTGCCGCCACACGCTCAACCTGTTCCGATCGGGCACCGGGGCGCCCGTCGTCGAGCCGGGAGACCTCGAGGCCGTGTGGCCCACAGAGGCGGAGGACGCCGACGGCCGGTCGTGGGACGACGCGGCGCCGGCGTCCTGGGGGCTCCCCTGGTCTTCCTGGGAACGGGCGTAACCGCGCCGCCGGCCGCGAGTGCCCGGGGTGCCATCCCGTCAGTGCATGTGGGCAGGGCCACCGGCGCGCACCATTAGGGCGCCGGGAGCGCGAGCGGCGGGGAAAGCTGCGATCGCGGATTCCGCCAGAGTACAACCGCCGGTGCCAGCGCGCTCTGAAAGTCCTGTGAAGGCGATGACGCCCCGGCCCGGTCGGCCGGGGCGCCGGTGTTGGTAGTGGGTATTGCTAGCCTCGTGACGCGTCATACCGGATCAGGCAGCGCGAGATGCCTGCCACAGCGGCGGTACCTGTGGTGGCGGTGCGGTCGTTCAGGTCGATGCATCGGCTCCGCCGCGACCCAGGCCGACCTCCTGGTGGGCGGGCGAGCGGCGCGCTGTCACCCAGGCCATGAGTGCCGCTCGATCCTCGAGGCCGAGCCGGTGCTGGATGCGACGGATGTGGGTGCGAACCGTCGCCATCCCGATGCCGAGCTGCCCGGCGATGGTCGCGTCGTCCAGGCCATCGCCCGCGAGGCGAGCGATCTCGTGCTCCCGCTCCGTGAATCGCCGGCACGTGGGATCGGGCGCCAGCGCGGTGCGGGGCGGGTCATCCTTACGGGGGACTTCCTCATGCCTCCTCTGACGTCGACGGGGATCGAAAGGTAACGCGATCCGGGCCGGCAGGGCGCCTATCTGCCTGCGCTATGGTGAGCACCTAGCGAGGCCTGCCGACGCACGGGGCGTACCGACGGCGCCGCCACCGCGACGGTTCGCTCCAGCGCCCGGCGCCGTCAGTGACGGAATCTGCGCTAGGCGACCCCTATGCCCGCCGACTTCGTCCCCGTCGCCGAGGCCGCCCGCCGGACCTACCGCTCCGGGCGCCCCTCGAATGCCCCGGGCGGCTCGGGAGGACCGGGCTCCGGCGACCGGCCGCGCGAGCCTTGAGGGGATACGAGGCTGTCCGTCGGCCTCAAGGGCGGCCGCGGGGCTTGGCGGCAAGCACGGCGAGCGCCGCGCGGGCCAGGGCGGCATCGGTACGCGCTCGTGAAACCTCGGCCGGATCGGCCGACGTAGCGGCCGTCTGGCTCGCGCGTGCGACGGTGACGGCGAGGGTCTCGCGCGCCAGGTCGGGCGGCTCCGCGACCACCCACAGGCGGTGCGAGTAGTCGCCGGTGAGCGGGTTCCAGGCCCCGATGCAGGTCATGAGCGTCAGGCGCGGCGTATCAGTCGGCCCGATCGGCGCGCTGTCGTGATTGGGCAGGATGCGGATCTCGCTCACGGTGTAATCCCGCTCCACGCCGTGGGAGGCGGCGACGACCTCGTCGCCGAGCCTCGCACCGGCCAGGCGCATGAAGACGTCCCCCGCGAGGCCCCCGCGGTGGCCGACCAGCACTGCGTTGCCCTCGCCGAGGGCGGCCGTCGCGCTGATGTGGCCGGCGACGAACGGGGGCGGCTCCCAGGCCGTGTCCACCACGCCGGTCCGGATGCCGAGCCTCGGCACGCTCAGCGCGCGCACCGGTCCGAGGGGGAACTCCTCGGCGACGATTACCGGCCGCACGTCCCCGAGCGACTCACCCCCTCGCAAGGACAGCCTCACCGTCGGCGCACGAGCCGCCTCGCCCGCGGTACTGACGTGCAGCTCGAGCGCGACCTCCGCCCCGGGGGCGGCCCCGGGGAACTCGAAGTGGCGATAGCCATCGCGCTGGACGCGATCGTCGAGCACCGGCGGGACGGCCCCGATGATGCCGTAGTGCTCGAACCAGTCGGCCGAGACACTGACGACGACGGGGCGACTCGGCACGGCGGCGCGGTTCCTGAGGGTGACGCCGAGGACGGCGCCCGCTCCCGGCTGCGGCAGGGCGAGGAGGCGGACGTACGCCTCGACGACCTCAAGTGGTCCGCGGCCGGGGGCGTCGCGTCGCTGGGGCGGGATCGGCTCCGGGCCGACGACCGACGGCGGCACGAGCACCCGCTGGGGTGGCATGCCCTCCACCGGGCGCACCGGAACCCCGAGGTGGGGGGCCGGCATGTCGCCGGCGGCAGGCGCGCCGACGCGGGCCGCATCACCTACGGTGCGCCCGGCGTCGACTCCGGCGAGCGATGGTCCTGCGGCGCGGGCCGGTTCGGCCCGCGCCGCCACGTCGTGCTGCAACTGATGCTCGATCTGCCGGTGCTCCTCCGATCCGAGCCATACCCAGCGAGCATGCCAGGACTCGAAGAGCATGCCGCCCGACACGAGGACGCCGACGAGGCCGGCGCAGGCGAGGGCCAGGCTGATCGAGCGAGCCGTCAGCAAGCGTGGACGATCGGGCATCGATCGGTCGCCCCCGACAGCACGCTAGCGAGACCGCGAGCGGGTCAGCAGGTAGAGGCCGGTCCCCAGTGCCGTCGCGCTGCCGGCGAACACCAACAGGGCCACCCCCGTCGGGAAGCTGCCGGCGCGCGGCGCCGGCTGCGCTGGGACAGGCACGGCGGCGGTCGGCCTCGGCGGGATCAACGTCGGCGCCACCGGAGCGGCGGCCGGCTGCGCCGGACGGGGTACCGGGGTCGCCGTCGGCGTCGGCGGGATCGCCGTCGCCGTCGGCGGGAGCGGCGGGATCGTCGAGAAGCGCGGGGGCTCCGGGAGCGGTGGGAGCGTCGAGACGGGCGGCTGCTGCCGATCCACCGGCGCGACGATCGGCGGCGGGACGGCCGCGACCGCCGCGGCCACGGCTGCCGGGGGCGGCCCGACGAGCAGGCCACCGAACATGAGCAGGACGATGGTAAGCACTCGCACGCGCACGGCCACCCTCCTCGAGCTCCTTGAGCGCCCGGACATCGTACTGCACCGGCGTGACGGCCAGCGGGCCTGCCCACGCCGTGAGAAGCCGCGGCAGGGGGCAGCCACCCGGGAGGCGACGGCCGGTGGCGCGCTCCGTCGCCCCACCGGAACGGATGTGGCGCCCAGGGGTGGCGCGAGTGGCGACCCGAGCGTGCCCGATCGTGCGCGAAGTCGAACCGGCCGGCCACACTCCGGACCGCTGTGGGAGGGGTGCCCGTCCAGCGTGTACGCGCGCGGGGCCGGGCATGGCCCGACGCGCATTCCCCCATTCGAGCCGCGCGCGGACGGCGAGGCCCCGGGCTAGCGCGACTCCCAGACCATGTAGTAGCCGGTCCGGGTGATGGTGGCCGAGACGTAGTTCGCGGGCGGGTCGTTCGCCTGCTTCTCGACCGGGACCCACGTCGCGGTCCCCAGGTCTAGTCGGCCGATGACGAACCGCCCCTCGTCGAGGCCGGCCGCCTCGAGGTCGCTGTAGCGGATCCCGAGGTTCACCTCGGCGGGGAACTCCGGCAGTCGTGTCGCGTCTCCGCAGTAACCGGCCGCGACCTCGTATACGAGCGGGCGGACGTACGTGCCCGGCGGCGCCGGCGCCGCCTCGGCGTTGATGACCTGGTAGATCACGACCCTCACGGGCAGCGGGCTGGAGGAGAAGACGCGCAGGGCCACCTTGCCGTCATGCGACGTGAAGACGGCGTCCCGACCGGGCGTCGTGCAGGTCGGCTCGGGGGGACGCGCCGGCGCGGCGACGGACGGCGAACATCCCAGGGATGGCGGCGGCGCCATCCCGAGCTCCTCGTAGATGGAGCAGAGGGCGAAGTCGTCTTCATCCCCGTCCCCGTCATTGTCATTTCCGTTGTCGTCTTCGTCCCCATCGTCATTGTCGCCATCATCGTTATCTTCATCGTCGTTGTCGCCTTGGTAGGCGCCGTGGGCCGGATCAAGCCCGAGCGAGGCGTAGGCGGACGGCAGACGCAAGGCCTGGTGCGGCTCATCGCGCAGCGGCAGTGTAAGCAGGCCTGCAAGGACGAGTGGCAGGGTGACCAGAATGTGCCAGCGAGCGTGCACGCTCCCTCCTAGGAGGCCCTAAGCGACGCGTTGCGAGTTCAGGCCCGGTCGGGGCCGGGGCCCCTGTTCGGACGCCATTTCGCCACCATGACCGACGCGTCAGGGGCGGCGCAGACCTCCCGCAACCGACACGATCGGGCGTGGCGGCGACGCCGTCCGAATGTGACGGCGATTATGACGGGGGCTCCGCCAATGCGACCAGCGGCACGGTATCGCGGGAGCGACCGGACTCGCCCGACCTGCCGCGGCGCAGGACTACGGGGCCGTCACGGGGCCAGACCGCCGCACGGAAACGCAGCGCGGCGTTCCATCTGCACCTGCACGACAAGCGCGGACACGAGGGCGATGACTCGGCCACCTGCGAGGACTGCTGGGACGGACCCAACCGCGCGCGATCCCGACGGGCCGGCGGGGCGACCTGCCGGCCCGTCTTTGCATCGGGTCCGGCGCACGCGCTCGCCGAGTCGGTGCCCCGTCACAACAGCAAGGGGGCGTCACCCGGTTCGAGCTCGTGGCCGGACGGCGCTCGTCTGGGCACGGGCCGAGGGGTCTTGTCGGCCATCAGCGGCAGGTAGTGCGTCCGAAAGCACTGCGGGCAGAGCGCGAACGGCCCGACGCGTCCGGTGGATGCCTCCAGCCTCACGGTCACGGGCCGATCCGTCTCGACGTCGCACTCCCAGCAGGTCGTCACCTTCGATACCTCCGAGCACACGTCGGTACTGTGTGCTGCCGCGGTGCCGGTACGGATGGCGTGCCGTTGTCATCGGGTTGTGATCCGCCCATCAATGCGGAGGTGCAGACCAGGCCGGCGGATCGGTCGGCCGGATGGACGAAAAGCCCCGCGAAAACCGGAATGTGACCTGAACGTGACGCCGCAGTACCCCATGGCAAACAGAATTACCTGGGATACCGCCCGGGCGCCGGCCGCCCGGGCGAGCGACAGGGACGGCACCTACGCTCTCCGAGGTTTCGATGCCAACTCCTGACGATCGCTCGACGCGCCTCACCGAGGGGGAACGCCGCGCCCTCGCTCTCTCGGCGCGCGGCCTGGTCGTTCCCGAGATCGCCGAGGCGATGTGCGCGTCGCCGGATACCGTCCGCGTCTGGCTCGCCTCGGCCGTCACCAAGCTCGGCGGTCGCTCGAAGCTGGAGGCGGTCATCGTCGCCGCCAGGCGGGGCGAGATCGAGCCCGCTCGGTGACGGCGCGGCATCGGCCCCGCCGCGTCCCGACGCCCGGGCCAGACGGCCGGGGCGCCCCGGTCTCCTCGGGTCTCAACCGGCACTCAACGCGAGCGGGACGCATCCGGAACCGCCGCCCGCCACGCTGGGCGATGCCGGGGTGAACGGTGCCCCCGCTACGCCCCGGTCCGGAGCGCCGGGCCGCCCCCGAGGCCTGGCGCTCACTCGCGATAACCTCCTGCGTTGTCTTCCGGCAGGCAACGGACCACAGCCGGCTATCAAGCACCGGCAAGGCCCTCCGTTGAAGGCACCGGGCGCCGGTCTACGGACCGGTAGGCAGGTCGACGCCCTTGAGGAGCACAACGTGATCTCGAAAAAGCCGACTCACAGTGAGTTCACGACCGCGCCGCAACGAGCGGTCCGTATGCTCGACTCGGTCGCATGTCGCCTCGGTCAGGACTCACGACGACATGATGTCCATAATTGAGGGCACGGTAGCCATGATCGGCGGACGGCCTTCGACGACTCGGTACGAAGGCGCCGGGAGGTTGCACTTCGCGACGCGGCGGCCGCGACGGAGCGGTCTCCGCCGCCGACCTGCACGGCCGTCGGCCGGACGGGACCGGTGGCTGCGCCCCGTGTGTCGGGTCTTGCTCGCGCTGATGGCCCCGACCGTGGCGGCGATGTCGGTGCCCGCGTCCGTGCTCGCCGCGGCCTGCGCCCCACGTCCACCGGTCGGGGTCCAGGTCTCCCGAGCCGCCGACGGCCGGCTCGACGTCCTCCTGAGAGCTGGGTCTGGATTGGTGCAAGAGGTCCGACTCGGCACGGCTCAAGGCGCAACGATCACCCTGCCCGCCGGGACTGTCGGGGCCAACGGCCCGCTGGGGCCGGCACAGCTCGAAGGCGGAACGGGCGACCTCGCCGTCCGGCCGCCGACGCCCAGCGCGACCTTCGGGTTCTCCCTCGTCCCGAACCCGCCCCAGGCGGGCGGCTTGCGTGGCGCCGCGACGCTGCCGCTCGTCGCGGTCGACGGTTGCGGCGAGTGGCGGACGTTCGTCGGCGGCGGCCGAACCGCCGTGAACCCGGCCGTGTCGATCGACGATGTGAGTGTCGGGGAAGGCCAGGCCGGGACGACGAACGCCACGTTCACCGTGAGGCTGTCGGGCTCGAGCGGCCAGGTGGTGACGGTGCAGTATGCGACGTCCGACGGGACCGCGGTGGCGCCGGACGACTACGCGGCGATCCCGCCGACCACGATGAGCTTCGCCCCGGGCGAGACGAGCAAGCAGGTGACCGTCGCGGTCAAGGGAGACGCGCTCTACGAGCCGAACGAAGCCTTCCTCCTGACCGCGTCGCACGCCACCAACGCGGTCATCGCTCGCGGTCAGGGCGCGGCCACGATCCGCAACGACGACGTGCCCCCGGCCGTCTCTCTCAGCCTGTCGGCCGGTCCGATGGTCGAGGCCGGCGGTCAGGCGACCGTGACGGCGAGCCTCTCCAATCCGTCGGCGCAGCCGGTCACCGTGGATCTCGGATGGGCCGGCACGGCGAGCTTTCCGGCCGACTACGGGCGATCCGGAACCCAGGTGGTGATCCCGCCCGGCCGCACGAGCAGCTCGATCGTGCTCACCGCCACCGACGATGCGGTCGACGAACTGGACGAGACAGTGGCGGTCACCATCGCCACGGTGACGAACGGCACAGTCGGGACGCCATCAGGCGTCACCGCCACGATCCCGGACGACGACGGACCGACCGTGGCGCTGAGCGTGGACCGGACATCGCTCGATGAGTTCGATCCGGCCCACCGCACCGCGACCGTGACGGCGACGCTCTCCGCGATGTCGCCCCAGGACGTGACCGTCGCGCTGGCACTCGGCGGGACTGCCACCCTCGGCGCCGACTATACGGCTTCAGCGACGACCATCGCGATCCCGGCCGGGAGCCTGAACGCCGCCACGAGCGTGACCGTAGTGCAGGACACGCTCGGGGAGCCGGCGGAAGCGATCACCGTGGACATCGCCGGGGTGACGCACGGGACCGAGCAGGGAACGCAGCGAGTCACGATTTCGATCGCAGCATCGGGCGCCCTGTACGCCGCGGACAACTTTGAGCACGGGCTGGGTGCCTGGTCCAAGCAGGGCCCCGGCAGCGCCACCGTCCAGGGCGCAACCGCTAACAGCGGCGCCGCCGCCGCCGAGCTGACCAACACGCTGGGGGCGTTCGTCGCGCTGGCGACCGGCCTGGAGGGCGGCCCGCAGTCCGAGACCTACAGCCGCTTCTGCTTCCGGCTGGCCGCGGGGCTGGCCGCGACCAGCGTCCTGGCCCAGGGGCGCGACCCCTTCGGCAATACGATGTGGGAGGTCGACTACGACGACGCGCGCAAGAGCCTGGACGTCTACTTCATCAACGGCGCCCGGATCCGCTCCGAGCTCTACCCGGCCGCCGGCCTGATCGCGACGGACGCCTGGTACTGCGCCGAAGTCCGGATGAGCGCGGTCGCCGCAGGCCGCGGGGAGATCTGGCTGAACGGCACGTCGATCGGCAGCGTCGACACCGACCTGTCCGCGGCCCAGCCGTACAGCCAGCTCTACCTCTGGAACACGGCCACCGTCGGCACCATCTTCTACGACGACGTCAAGGTCACCCACTCGTACAACGGCCCCGTCGGCGCCGGCGCCACGCCGCTGCCCTGACCGCACCGGGCGCTCAGACGGGGCGGCCGAGGAACGCGTGCACGGTCCGGCGAGGCCGCTTTCCGGGCGGGCCGGCTGTTGGTTCTCCCGCCGCCGTCGGCTCCCACTATGGCGAGCGAATGGGGGCGCCACGCCCAACCGAGAACCGCCGGACGAAAATCGACCGACCCGACCGATGTCCGCCCACGCCGGCCCCGCCCGGCGCTCGCCGCCGGCAGCCATCATCGCCTGTCGCAAGAACCCCGCCGTTGGCCCTTCTTCGCGCTGAGGCGACGCCGACACTTGTTCCCCGAGCGGATGGCGTGCGATTATGGCGCAACAACGAGACGAACCCGGCGACGATGTGGTCGCCGGAGGGGTGCTATGTTGGCCCGAGCATACGATGTTGCCACCGTCGCGGACGCAGCTGCCCCGACCGGCGCCGAGGCGCGCCGCCTGCATCCAGTCCTGGCTGGGCGGGCTGCATCCTGCGGAACCGAGCGGCGCATCGCTGGTACCCGCGCAAACTCGGCGGCGTGCAAGCAGCAGGCGGCCAGGCGGCGACGGTCGCGCTGACCAGGGCGCCCCCCGTGGCCCAGCCAGCCTCACCCTGCGCGACGGTGGCCCCACGGCCGACGCACGGCCCGGAGGGTACCCTGGGGCGACCCTCGGCCGGCGGCGGTCCATCGCACGCGCACCGATCCTCGTACCGGGACAGGCAGACGCAGGAGGTCGTCGCACAGCCTCTGCTCTTCGCGCTCGGTCAGCCAAGCTCGCCGCAGGCTTGGTCCGCGGAGCTCAACCGATCCGAAACTCCGGCGACACCCGTCCCTGACCGAGACCCCGGATGCTGGGATGGCTGCAATGGTGACGCCTCCCTCATGTTCTCGGCCGGAGCGTCGAGGCGCCTGCACGAGTCGACGCTCTCACCGCCTTGAGGACTGCGCGAACATCGCACGGCCGGCGAGACAGGCGCCGGAGTGCTGTCGGCGAGGAGAGGTTGGCTGACTCCCTTTTCAAAGGAATGCCGAGTATGGCTCGTCCATGGGCTCAAGGCCTGCGTGACTGGTATCGGCGATCATCGACGTCCGAACTGACTGCGGTCGCGGCTCGACGATTGTCCGCCGACCTGGCCGCGGTGGCGGCCCGATCGGGGATTATCGACGCCCCCCGGGCCGTGACCGGCCCGCCCTCGAGCCGGCCAGGTCCGACGCACGACACTACCGCCACGAGCCTTCATGCGCCCGAGGTCCCCGCCCGCTCCGAGGCCACGCCTGCGGAGGCGGCGCATCGCGATCCTGACGAGCCGGTTAGCCCTGTCGTCGCGCGCATGGCGGCGGAAGACACCGGCGCCGACGTCGACGACCCGGCCCGCACCGTGGTCCCGCTGCCGCCCAGGTGTCCCGAGAGGTTCGAGGCCCACGACGGTAGCCCGCAAGCAACGACCGTCGAGCCCGGGCTAACTGGCGACCGGAACGGCCACGTCGATCGCGACGAGCCCGGCCGCTGGCTCCCCTTGCGGGACGCCCTCCGGGCGGTCGGCTCGCTCGAATTTCTATATCAGCTCGCGAGGGACGGCAAGCTGCAGCCGCGGGCGGAGGCGGACGGCCAGGTCGAAGTCTGGGTGAGCGATCGGGAGTGTTTCGGCGGCGCGCCGACGCGGTCCCTCGATGCCACGCGGCACTCGGAGCCGCTCGTCGCGGAATGCGCGACTTGTTCCGAGGTCGGGCACCAGGCCGCCGCGCTCATCGCGCCCCTAGTAGAGAGTCACGGACGGCACCTGGAACTGGCGCGCGAGAACGGCGCCCTCGGCGAGCGCGTCGCCCTGCTGCAGCGTCAGCTCGAAGAGCTCATCGGTCGCCCTGCTGATTGAGCGACGGGCGGTCCCCGGTGGCCGTCTCCGCCGTCGTCAAATGGGCCCGTCGCAGCGAGCAGCGCTGGCCGCTCGGGGGGAGACCACCTGCATGCTTTGGTATCAGATCCGATGCGCGCCCCTCCGGACGGATCCGGCGGGGACGGTCATGACGGCACCACGCGCGTGCCACCGAGGACTGAGGTGTTCCGAGGCCGGGCTCCAGGCCGCGGCGCTCATCGCGCGGCTGGTGGAGAGTCGCGAGGGGCAACTCCGGCTCGCGCGCGAGAACGGTGCCCTCGGCGAACGCCTCATTGGCCTCGAGCGCGAGCTTCGCCGCCTCCGAGGCAGCCCGGCCTCCGACGCGGTCGTGCCCGAGCCCGCTTCCGCCCCCGAACCGGAACCCGAAGCCGAGCGCGCCGAGCGCCCGTGGTGCGCCGCCGACCCCCCGCACGCCCCGTCCGGGCGCGCTCCCGGGCTTCCGCCTTCGCCCCTCCCCACGGCGGACGCCGACACGCCCGGGGGCGGGGCACCCTCCGCGGCCTCGGTCCCCACCGCCAGGGCGCTGGTGGGACCGGTCGTGACGTCGCTGATGGACGGGCCCGTCGCACCGCGGTGGCCGGGTGAGCGCAGAGCGGACGAACTCCGCGATCAGTCCGCAGAGATCACTGTGCTGCACTGTCGACCAAGGACGCGTCTCCCTCACGGGCTGTGGGTGGTCGTCGCGTCGCAGGTGTCACATGGCAGACGGTGCAGGCCCGCAGCCTCGCCACCGAAGGCGCCGGTCGGCGGGCCGCAGGATACGACCGCGAGGTCGGGCACGGAACTCCTGCTCGCCGCCTTCTCATTGATCGTCGCGATCACCGTGTGTTCGCTCGTGGCGTTGGTGTGGGCGTTGCACTGAGCGTCGAGGCGGACCCCCGGACCGCCGCGCAATGTCGACCGCATCCATAAAGCCACCCCGCCCGCAGTGGGTCCTCCGCGTATCCCGGTTCAGGCAGACACCCGTCCCCGGCAGCGGACCCCGAGCCGCGCCCAGCCGTGGCCGAGGATCGCATCGCGCCGGATGATGACGCGGGAAAGGCGCCGACTGCTGATCCCGTCCCGACGGCACGGGGCCCGCTTCGTCTCACAAGCGCCACCTTCCACGTAGCGGGACGCCGGGCCGTCGTCGTGCTACCCTCCCGTTATGCCCGCCGCTCCCTGGCCGTTCTCCTGCTCGCGGCCGCCGTCGCCCCGCCTGGCCGAGCCGCTGCGCCTGCTTGTCGATGCCGGCGCCCGCGTCCGTGCTCGCCGCGGCCTGCCGTTCCGTGAGCCCGTGGCGACGCTCGATGTCCGCCCGGAGGCCGTCGACCCGGGCGGCGAACGCTGCCCGCAGCGCGGCGCGCTCGGCCGGGGCATCCGCGACCCTGAGCCGCCCCACCAGGTCCGCCACCGCGCTCGCCGGGCGGCCGAGCTCCGCGTCCAGCCACGCGTCGCGCTGCATGCCTGCCTCGGTCGGCCGTCCGGGCGTCGCTCGGGTCGCCGTGACCAGTGGCCGGACATAGTAGCGTCGGCTCAGCCGTCGTCGCATCCCCGCCCGGCGCTCGCGGCCGGCCGATCCAACGACCGCACGATCCCGACAGGCCGGTGGGGCGGCGTGCCGGCCCACCTTCGTCGACGCAGTTAGCGACAGGTGTGACGCCCGCGTGGCATGGCTCCTGGTGCTGGCGGCGGGGCCTCGTGAACCACCTCGACGGCAAGCTCGGCAATCAGCGGGAGGTAGTGCGTCCGGTAGCACCACGGACAGAGCTGCACGCGCGGTCGGTGGCCGGTCGGCATCCCGATCGTCACGGCCACGGGCCGACTCGTCGTCGCGTCACACTCCCAGCAGATCGAGGCCACCTCGCGTACCTCCCGTCGCCCACCCTAACAAGCCACGGCGGTGTTCCGGGACGGATGGCGTGGCGTCGTGATCCGGTTGCGATCCGCCCCTCGCGTGATGCGTGCCCGCCATTATCGGATAGAGTGGGCGGCCGGAGCGCCTGCATGGCCCCCGGTAACCGAAATGTGACGCGATCGTGACGCCCGGATACCCAATGATGGCCAGCATTGATCCGGGCCACCGCGCGGGCGCCCAGAGTCCGGGCGAGCGACCGGCGGATGGCAATGACACTTCCCGAGGTATCGATGTCCTCACCTGATGCTCGGTCGCTGCCACTGATCGCGGGCGAACGCCGCGCCCTGGGCCTCTCGGCGCGCGGCCTGGTGGTCGCCGAGGTCGCCGAGGCGACGGGCACCTCGCCGGGGCGGGTCCGCATGCTGCTCGCCTCGGCCATCGTCAAGCTCGGGGCGCGCTCCAAGCTAGAGGCGGTCGTCCTCGCCGCCAGGCGGGGCGAGCTCGAGCTCTCCCCCTGACTCGGTGCCTGCCCGATCGCTCCACACATGGCCCACGTCGCCATTGACGTGGGGCATCACCGTGAGCATAGCGCGCGTCGCGGGGGAAGCCTCGGAAGTCGCACAACGGGCTGGCGACATCCGGGGAGCAGCTTCGCCCCGCGCGCACGGTGATAGGATCGCGGACGCAGGTCGCCTCGCGGTGATGATTCCGTCGCCTTCCGGTGGAGATGTGCCCCGCCACGTACCGGTGCCCCGGCCAGACGGCCGGGGCGCTGCTCTTTGTCCGCCACAGGCTCATACTTCACCCTGGGGACCCGTACAGCCGCGCACAGCCGGGATAGCACTGGGGGTCACCCTCGGCCGACAGGGGCCGCTTACGGGCGGACCGAGCTGCGCGCCGTGACAGCCAGCCGGTGCAGGCGCTCGAGGTCCGCGCAGAGCAGGCGCCGACGGTAGGGGCCGACCGCACTGCCGGCGTCCGCCCGTGCGGCGAGGCGGGCGAGGTCGTTCAGCGTCGCTCGGACGGTCAATTCGAAGGACAGCCGCGAGCCCAAGCCCACGTCGACGAGTCCGAGGCGCGGCAGGGCGCCGGCTCGCAGGAGGGCCCGTAGCTCGCCGGCCCGGACCGTCGCAGTCGCCGACAGCGTCGCCATCCTTCCGGGCCGCAGCAGACCCATCCGTAGCCTAACGCCTCCCACCCGCCGGGGCGTGGGCGAGGGCCGGTCTGTGACGCACACGTGATGCCGCCGCGGCCGGCGGAGCGCCGCTACGCGCGTACCCGGTCCCGTACGCCGTCGGCCGCCTTATGCCCGGTCGTGCGTCGTCCTGTCCCGTCTCAACCCGTCGCGCACGGTTTCGCAACATGCTCAGCCACGGCCACGAGCAAAGATCGACCCACCGCGCCACGAGCCGGGAGCCATCATGTCAACCAGCCCAGACAGTGTCGTCACGGAGACGCCGCACCCGGACCCACCCGCTCGCGAGACGACGCTGTCGCCGACGTGCTCGGTCCAGGGGTGTCGCGCGCAGGTGGTACCGCACAATCTCCGCCTCGATTATGACTTCTGCCCAGAGCACACTCGGGAATGGCTCGGCCAACAGTCGGGCTGGCAGAGCTGACAGACAGCCAGACGTCCCGCCGGCGGGAAACATCACCCGACAAGAGATTTGCTCCCACTCCGGGGGAGCGAAGTCAACCGGCCCGACCTTGTCCGCCCACTTCGGCCCTGACCGGCGCTCGCGAGCGCCGGTCAGGGCCGGTGACGCTCGCGGTTGAGGTTCGGTTACGCCGGACCGCCCGCCCGTGATGCCGAGCGGCGCGGGCGAAGGCTCGAGGCGGCCCCACCACTCGGAAGGCGCCCTCGGGTTTGGGCGGCCGCGCGCGGTGCAGGTCACCCGGGTGGGGTAGTGATGCCTCGCCAGTCCGCGGTATATGCGACCGCGGCGAGTTGGCCTAAGCTCACCTCCGTATTCGGTCCGTGCGCACACGCCGGCGAGGGCCGGGATCGGGGGCATCATGCGGGCGCTCATCGTCGACGGGGATCCGGACCTGCTGGACGTCATGACCTACGCGCTGCGCCGCGAGGGCTACGGGGTGGTGACGGCGGCCACCGGGCCGCAGGCCCTCGAGCGCCTGCGGGACGACCGGCCGGACGTCGTGGTGCTCGACCTCCGGGTGCCCCGGCTCGGCGGCTTCGAGGTCTGCCGCCGGATCCGCCTGGACTCCGACGTCCCGATCGTCATGGTGTCGTCGAGCCCCGAGGAGCGGGACGTGCTGCGCGCGCTCGAGCTCGGCGCCGACGACTACGTCGCCAAGCCGTTCAGCCTGAAGGTGCTCGCCGCGCGCATGGAGACCGTGCTCCGACGATGCCGCCGGGACGCCGACGCGCGGGCAGCCCGCACCGTCCGCGCGGGCGACCTCGAGCTCGACCGGGAGACGTACGAGGCGACCCGCGGCGGCGTCCCCGTCGCGTTGACCCCGCTCGAGTTCCGCATCCTCTACCTGCTGGCGATGAACGAGGGCCAGGTCATCCCGTACGCCCGCCT
>Ga0075430_100002538_pt1 | contig 15217 bp, 16 predicted proteins | sample RhiMetdeltSRZDD4_FD_75294 | JGI IMG/M metagenome (GOLD analysis project Ga0075430, IMG submission 75294) | Populus rhizosphere microbial communities from Tennessee, USA - Rhizosphere MetaG P. deltoides SRZDD4 | ecosystem: Host-associated > Plants > Roots > Rhizosphere > Soil | place: USA... | reverse complement strand
AACGCGTTCTTCTGACGCTTACCTGGCGCTTTCCGGCCGAAACTGTTCATGCAGCAGGACACCAGGACGCCCGCGCGGCGCGGCGGACAAGCGCCGGTGGGCGGCAGAGGACGGGGGGAGACGATCATGGTGGCAGAGCGGGCGACGATCAGCGCGAAGCAGGCGGCAGTGCTCGTGGCGCGGGCCGAGGCGGGCGATCAGGAAGCGTTCGCGACCCTGTACGAGCAGTATCGACCGCTGGTGTACCGCTTCCTCCGCCGTCGACTGGATGGCGCCGACGAGACCGTCGAGGATCTGACCGAGGACGTCTTCGTCAAGCTGTACGAGAAGCTGGACCGCTACGTCGAGCGCGGCCTGCCGTTCACCGCCTGGCTGTACCGCATCTCCCACAACCAGCTCGTGGACTACGTCCGCACGCTGCCCCGCCACACCGCGCAGCCGCTGGACCTGGTCGCGGACGTCCCGGAGCATCAGACCGGCTCCGAGTACCGCAGCGTGCTCGATCGCGAGACGCTCGAGCCGGCCATGGCTCGCCTGACTGCCGAGCAGCGGCAGGCCGTCGAGCTTCGGTTCCTCAAGGGCATGAGCGTCGCCGAGACCGCTGCCCAGATGGGTCGCTCCGAAGAGGCCGTCAAGAAGCTCCAGGCTCGCGCGCTCGCCAACCTGCGCCGCAGCCTCACCGAGACGACTCACCAGAGTGCGCCGGTTCGCATGGTGCGCGCCGCCTGAGCCCGACCGCCTCGCGTCTGCCAGATACGAAATCGGTCCACTGCCGATCCGCCGGCCAGGATCGCCCCCTCGTGCCGCCGAACTGAGAAAAAGAGCAGCGCTCCGTCCCAGTCGTCGGTGACTGGGACGGAGCGCTGTTTAAGAGGCGAATCTGACGGCGCCTCTGCCGCCTGGTCGCCAGTCTGTGGTCGGGTCAGTCCTGGGCGAAGGCGATGTCCCGATCGTGTAGCTCGCGGCAGCTATCGCACCAGAGCTCCGTCGGCCGCAGACTGTAGCCACCCTGGTCCCAGACCACCTGGCCATCGTAGGTCCAGCGCTGCTCGTCCGAATCGGAAAGCAAGGTGTCGCACGCGCGGCAACGCGGCGTGCAGACCACGTGAAACGCCAGGTCGCCGAGCCGGACGGGCTGCGCGCCCGCGCCGATCGGGTTCCAGCATCCTGAACATGCGAGCATCGTCGTCGACGTCATCGCGGGGTTCCTTCCGTGTCAACCAGCGCCAACGGCCCCTTCGCCGCTGACGACATACAACCATCTGGAGACATCGTACGCCTGCCGCCGACCCGTGCGGAACAGTCAATCCGGCTGAATTCGCCAGCGCGCTCTTGTGCACGCTGCATAGACGGAAGCGGCGAGGGACGAGGGGTGAGGGATGAGGGCGAGGTGTAGGCTAAGATTCAGGCGCGATGGCGAAGTACGATCCGCTGCGCGACTTCCTGGCTGGCCTGCCGCGCGGGCAGAGCCGCGCCACGCTCTCGTTCGTCCGCGTCGAGGAGCTGCTGGGCGAGCCGCTGCCGCCTTCGGCCCGCACCTACGATGACTGGTGGCGGGGCCGCGCTCGCTGGCGCAAGGTCATCGACGTCGAGAGCCGTCCCTGGGAGAAAGCTGGCTGGGTCGTGGACGACCTCGACCTCCGACTCGGCCTCGTCACCTTCCGCCGGCAGACCTGAGGGGCGCGGGGCGAGGGATGAGGGACGGGAGGTAGGTCACTCGCCCCTCATCCCTCATTCCTCGCCACTGCCGTCAGACGCCGAGTTGCGCGTCCGTCATCGTCGCGGCTGGGAAGAACAGCGGCTGCCCGAATTTCTCGACGCCGAACGTGCTGATCGTCGTCTGGGTGGCCGGCGCGACGATGAAGTCCGCGAACACGCGAGCCCCCTCCACGTTGACATGGTTCCCCTTTTCAGGGTTGACGACCATCACGTGATAGACGTTCAGGAACGTCTGGTACCCCTCGGCCAGGACCGTCAGGTCGAGCGTCGGCTTGCGCGCCAGGTACGTACCCCGGTCGGTGATCGTGTACGCCTCCTTCTCGTTGGCGATCGTCAGGACCGCGCCCATGCCCTGGCCGGCCTCCTGGTACCAGGGCGTTCCCTTCGGATCGAAGCCGGCGTCTGTCCAGAGCTTCAGTTCGAGCTGGTGGGTGCCTGAGTTGTCGCCTCGGCTGACGAACAGCGCACCGTTGGCGGCGATCTTCTGCATCGCCTCGACGGCGCTCTGGGCACCGGCCAGGCTGATCGGGTCGCTCGGCGGGCCGACGATCACGAAGTCGTTGTACATGACCAGCTTACGGTCGACGCCGTGCCCGGCCTCCATCCACTTCTTCTCGGAGTCTGGGGCGTGGACGAGCAGCACGTCGGCCTCACCGCGCTCGCCGAGCGCCATCGCCTGCCCCGTGCCGACCGAGATCGTCTTCACGGTGTAGCCGGACTGACGCTGGAACTCCGGCACCAGCACGTCCAGCAGGCCAGAGTCCTGGGTGCTGGTGGTGGTGGCAAGGATCAGTTCGAGGTTGGACGGCTGGGCCGCGGCCGGCGCGAGCGTGAGGCTCGACACGAGCGCCAGGGTGAGCGCGACGACGACCAAGCGCAACGATCTCAGCATGGTCAGCACCTCGCTAAACTCGCGCGGCATCCAGGCACCTGGGAAGCTGAAGCCGGTCGGTCGCGCGGTCCGGAATTGTCATAGATGTATTGGCACATCTATTGCGCCGAGTGTAGCAAATGGTGGCGATGTGCTTCGTCAGCGGAGTCGTAGGGGCCGTGGAGAGGGCGGGGCGGCCGGGGCCGTGGACGGCACGTCACCGGGGCTGTGGGCAACGGGACGTCACCCGGGGTCGTGGACTAAAGTCCACGGCTACCTTAGTGCCGTCCCTACGGGACTCACGAGGGTAGGATGGGAGCATCCATGGGACTGCGCAATGCGTCCCGCAGGGACGCGGCGATCCCGCCTCTAAGATACAAGGCAGGGGTTTCAACTCCTGACGCCCAACTCAGCACGCGGGGAACAGCGATGGCGATCGAGCGAGTCACCACCAGCTACTTCCGGATCCCGATCGAGCCGAGCGGCGATGCCGGCCACGGCCTGCTCGACCACGAGGAGCTGATCCTGGTCGAGCTGGCGGCTGACGGCCTGGTCGGGTATGGCTACTCCTATACGATCGGGCGGGGCGGCCGGGCCGTCCAGGCGCTGATCGAGCACGACCTGGCCCCACTGCTGATCGGCCAGGACGCCACGGACGTCGAGGGCCTGTGGGAGCGGATGTGGCGCGGCCTGCTCTACGTCGGCCGGGGCGGGCTGCTGGCGTTCGCCGTGGCCGCGCTCGACATCGCGCTCTGGGACCTGCGCGGCCTCCGCATCGGCCAGGCGCTCTGGCAGATCGCCGGCGGCACGAAGCGCGCGATTCCGGCCTACGGCTCGGGCGTGGACCTGCCGAAGCCGCTCGACGGCCTCCTGCGGCAGGTTGAGGGATTCCTGGCGCGCGGTTTCCCCGGAGTCAAGGTGAAGGTTGGCCGGCCGGACCCGGCCGACGACGAGGCTCGCGTCGCCGCCGTGAGATCCGTGATTGGCGACGGCGTCGACCTGATGCTCGACGCCAACATGGGCTGGAGTCCGGAACAGGCGCTGGAGCGTGGGCGGCGCCTGGCCGGACACCGGCCGCGCTGGCTGGAGGAGCCCTCGCCGCCGGAGGCCGTGGAGGGTCACGCGATGCTCGCCCGGTCGCTGCCGATGCCGATCGCCGTCGGCGAGAGCCTGCACAGCATCGACGAGTTCCGACGCTACGTCGAGGCCGGCGCGGTCGGCGTCGTCCAGATCGACCCGGTCACGAACGGCGGCATCACACCGGCCCTGACCGTGCTTAGACTCGCAGACGCCGCCGGCCTCCAGACCAGCTCGCACTACACGGACGAGCTCTCAACCCACTTGCTCTGTGCCAGCGCCGACCCGATCTACGTCGAGAAGCACGCCTTTGCGCTTGACCCGTACCTGGAGCGGCCCCAGGTCGTGAAGGACGGGACGGTGGAGCCGACCGACGAGCCGGGGACGGGGCTGCGCTTCGATCGTCAGGCGCTCGAGCGCGCGGCGACCGGTTAGAAGCCTCGTGTCACGGGCGCGGGCGCTGCTGGCCTGCTTATCTGTTACCGAAGCTCGCTGGGGTCGCTGCGGTCGCCGGGGTGGGCCGCCGACTCGGGAGAGGGCGGCAGGTCCCGGCCCTGGTCGATGAGCTTGTCGTCGCCGGGGGCTGGCGGCTTCGGCACGCGCGCTGAAGCCGGGGCGTAGGTCCGCCCTGGCCGCTCGTGATCGTGCTCGGCGGCCTCCTCTTCCTCGTCGGTCAGCGGGCGGGCCGGGGTATGGGAAAGTGTGTCGACGTACTCGCCCCGGGCCTCGTCTTTTCCGCGCTCGCTCTCGTCCAGGACGGTGCCGGCGTTCGGGTCACGTGGGGTTTCGGGCGTGAGCGGCCCGCCTTGCAGATATGGGTCTCGGGGCACAGCCATGGTGTTCCACCTCGCACGGGCGAGCGCCGGTTCTCAGTTCGCGCTCGTCTCCTACCCGGTCAAAAGCAAGACTTATGCCCACCGTGGGAATCCGACCGGCCACCAGCCGGGCGATCTATAATGCGCCAGTCCCCAGCCTTAACAGTTCCAACCCTCACACGTCGTGTCGATCGGCGGCGCGGACTCATGGGCGCCGACCATGCTCCCTGGGAGGTCATAGCGATGGATCTGGGCCTCGAAGGCAAGGTGGCGATCGTGACCGGTGGGAGCGCCGGCATCGGCCTGGCAGCGGCGCGCACGCTGGCTCGCGAGGGCGCCAGAGTCGTGATCGTCGCGCGGACGGCGAGCACGCTGGCCGAAGCGTCCAACTCGATTCGCGAGGACACCGGCGGCGAAGTCGTCGACGTGCCCGCCGACGTCAGCAAGGACGTGGACATCGAGCGGCTGTTCGCCGCCACCATCGAGCGGTTCGGCCGGCTCGACGTGCTGGTCAACAACGCCGGCCGGTCGCACGCCGCGCCGCTGATGACGGTCACCGACGAGGAGTGGCAGAATGACCTCGACCTCAAGGTGTTCGCCGCGCTCAGGACGATGCGCCTGGCGGTACCGCACATGACGGCGGCCGGCGGCGGCTCGATCGTCAACGTCGTGAACATCGGCGCCAAGGCCCCGGCTGCCTCCTCGATGCCGACCTCGGTCAGCCGGGCGGCCGGCATCGCGATCACCAAGGCGGCATCGCGGGATCTGGCGCCGCACAACATCCGGGTCAACGCCGTCTGCATCGGCCTGATCAAGAGCGAGCAGCACCTGCGGCGGGCGAGGGCCGCGAACCGCATGGACGACCTGGACAACTTCTACCTGGAGCTCGCGACGGGCCGTCAGGTGCCACTCGGGCGCACTGGCGAGGCTGACGAGGCCGCCGACCTGATCGCCTTCCTGGCGTCCGCCCGGTCGAGTTACATCACCGGCACGGCGATCAACATGGACGGCGGCGCCTCGGCGGTCGTGTAGTAGAGTGCTTCTGGCCAGTGATTCCGCCGGGTCTGCCTCTGTGTCCTGCGAGGGCACGGGACGTGCAATGCTCTGGCGCCCGGCGGGGATTCGTTACAATCTGCCGCCGCTCGGCCGTCGGGCCGCGGGGAGGTGAGCGTGGGCGCATCACGGAGCGCCGGGTCGCGTCGGGTCCAACGTGCCCTTGAAGTGCTGACGGGGGGGCTGACCTGGGCGATCCTGACGTCGCCGCTCTGGGGCGCCATCCTGGCGCCGGGCTACCTGATCTGGTTCCTGCTGGTCTTCAACGGCTACTGGGTCTACAAGTCGGCGAACATGGCGATCTCTGCGCTGATCGGGTACGGCCGGCTGGTTGAGGGCCAGAAGGCCGACTGGCTCGGTTCGCTGGACGGCATCGAGGGCTGGGATCGCATCAACCACCTGGTGATGGTGCCGACCTACCGCGAGCCGCCCGAGGTGCTCGAGGTTATGCTCGATCACCTGGCCGCGCAGGACTTCCCGCTCCGCAACGTCTCGGTCGTGCTCGCGTTCGAGGAGCGCGACCTGGGCGCACGCGAGCGGGCCGCCCGACTGGTGGCGCAGTTCGAGGGCACGTTCCGAAACCTCTGGGTCACCTACCACCCGGACCGCGAGGGCGAGATCCGGGGCAAGTCCTCCAATCTGGCGTACGCCGCGCGCTGGGCGAAGCACGCGCTGGTGGACGAGCTCGGCGTGGACATCCGCGACGTGATCGTGACCGTCTGCGACGCCGACTCCCGGCTCCACCCGAAGTACCTGAGTGCGCTCACGCACGGGTTCATCACCAACCCGTCGCGGCGCTACGCGATCTGGCAGCCGGCGCTGATGTTCTACTCGAACATCTGGCGGATACCGGCGGTTGCTCGGATCAGCGCCGGCCTCTACTCGGTCTGGCAGCTCTCGCGGCTGGTCGCGAGCTACAAGCTGGTCACCCAATCCACCTACTCGCTCGGCCTCGCGACCTGTCACGCGGTCGGCTACTGGGATGTGGACGTCATCCCTGAAGACTCGCGGATGTTCTTCAAGGTCTTCTTTGCGCTCGGCCACGAGCACGAGGTCCGCGTCGAGCCGATCTTCCTTCCCGTGCTCGCGGATGCCGCCGAAGGTCCGAGCTTCTGGTCGACGATCGCCAGTCACTACCGCCAGACCCGGCGGTGGGCCTGGGGCGTCTCGGATATTCCGTACGTGCTGCGGCGCGCGTTCGATCGGCGGGCCGTCCCGCTCTGGGCGCGGATTCGGCGCGTCGGCTTCTACGCCGAGGAGCACGTCTGCTGGCCGACTCACTGGTTCCTGCTGACGGTCGGCGCCAACCTGGTCGCCTACTTCGCGCCGGCCACGGCGCTGGCGCCCTCCACCGCGTTGCTGACCACGGTCTCTGCCTGGCTGCTGATGCTCTGCCTGCCGTGCCTCGGCGTGGTGGTCGTACTGGATCGGCGTCTCCGCCCGGACCGCGTGGAGCCGCTGACGATCTGGGACAAAGCGTTCAACCTGGTCGTCTGGCTGTTCATCCCGGTCGTGGGGCTGGTGCTGACGACGCTGCCGGCCCTGGACGCGCACACCCGGCTGCTGTTCGGCAAGTACCTGCACTACCAGGTCACAGAGAAGCTCCCGGCTGAGCGCCGCTTCGTTGCGCCAAGCTGGACGGACGGCGCCTCCTCGGCCGGCGCAGCGTAACGGAGTTGCGAGGAGCGAGGAATGAGGGGCGAGTACGGTCTGGCTCCTTCTCGCCCCTCATCCCGCACCCCTAGCCCCTCGCCGTATACTCCGGCGTCGTGAGCACGCCCCGGGCGACGAAACTGGCTCTCCAGACGGCTGAACCGCTGGCCGCGACAGAAGACGCGCCCTCGGCGGGCCGGGCCGGCGCGCGCAGGTCGCTGGTGGTGGTCCCGAGCTTTGGACGTTGGGCCGAGGTTCTGGCGCCGCTGGCGATCGTCGCCGTCGCCCTGCCGATGCGCCTGGCGAACATCGGAAGCTACAGCGGCAAGGGCGACGAGGGGATCCGCGCCGAGCAACTGCTGTTGATGGCGGCCGGCTTCCGGCCCGTCAAGGACGTGTTCGCCTCGCAGGGGCCGCTCTCGCTCGACGTCTTCTACCCGTTCTACCTGCTGCTCGGGCAGACGCTGGCCGGGGCCCGTCTCGCCGTCGTGGTCGCGTCGATCCTGGCGATCCTGGCCGTCTACTGGACCGCGCGACTGGTAGGAGGGCAGGCGGGCGGCTGGCTGGCCGCCGTGCTGCTGATCGCCAGCCCGACGTTCCTGAAGAACTCGCGCCTGGCGCTGGTCGAGATCCCGGCGATCCTGCCGGCGGTCGTCGCGCTGGGCGCGGCGCTGGCGTATCAGCAGCGCGGCGGGCGTCGCTGGCTGATCGCGTCGGCTGTGGCGCTCGCGCTGGCGCTGGCGATCAAGCCGATGGTGGTGGCAGTCGTGCCGGCGGTTGGCCTGGCGCTGCTGCTGCGTGGGGTGGGGCGCGGGGCTCTTTTCCGTGACCTCTTGCTCTACGCGCTCGTCGCCGGCTCCATCCTTGCACTGATCGTCGCCTGGGTTGGTCCGGGCGAGCTGTACGACCAGCTCGTGCGGTACCGCGTCGGCTCGCGCGAGGCCGAGGGCTGGTCCCTGCGCGACAACTGGGCGATGCTCTGGAGCGAGCTGCAGTGGGACCAGCCAGCCTTCTTCGCGCTGGCCGGGCTCGGCGGCATCGTGCTGGCCGTCGCGCGGCCCTGGGCCGGCGTTCCGCTGCTCGTCTGGGGTGTCCTGTCGTTCGCACTATTGCTGGTGTACTCGCCGCTCGGGATCAAGCACGCGGCGCTCCAGATCCCGCCATCGGCGCTGCTTGCGGGAGCCGGCCTGGGGGTCCTCTGGCAGGTACTTCCAGGCCCTGCCACGGGTCGGCGCGGCATCGGGGCGGCGGGGATGCGGACCCTGCCCATCAGATGGGCCGCCGCCGTCCTCGCCGGAGGCGTCGTGCTGGCGTATCTGCTCGCGGTCCCGGTTGTTGTCGCGCGCGACCGGCAGGCGATGACGGTCGGCGATCTCGGCTCCGATCCGCCGTACCCCCAGGAGCGCCAGCTCATCCAGGCGCTCACCGGCCCTGACGACTTCATCCTGGTGGACGATCCGTACCTGGCGTTCCTGAACGGCCGGAAGATGCCGCCCTGGCTGGTGGACACCTCATACTTCCGGATTCGCTCCGGGGCGCTCAGCGGCGCCGACGTTGTGGAGCACGCCGAGCGGTTCGACGTCCGGCTGATGCTGCTCTCGAGCGACAATCTCCGCGAGCTCAAGAAGTTCCGCGACTGGGCTGACGAGCAGTTTGTCGTCGTCAAGATCGACGAGCGCTCGAACCGGAAGGACCGTGCGCTCTACCTGCCGGCCGCTGGCGACCTGACATCGGCACGGACGGCCGTGCGCGCAGCGGTGCCCGGCGTCGTAGAGGTTGACGGCATCCTGGCGGATCAGGTGCGCGTGCGGAGCTTCGCTCTGGAGCAGGAATCGGTGCGGGCGGGCGGCAGCCTGGGACTGACCGTCGAGTGGGAGGCCGTGGGGCCGATCTCGCTGGACTGGCGCCAGGTGACGTTCCTGCGTGACCGCTCCGGGCAGGTGGTGGACCAGACCGAGCGCTCGCTGGGAGGCGGCAGCGGCGGCACCTCCACCTGGGCGCCCGGCCGCTGGGTTTTTCGGTCGTCTGGCCTGCCGATCCCCGCGAAGACCCCCCCGGGCGAGTACACGATCGGCGTTGGCCTCTACGATTCGAAGGCGCGGAAGATGGCACCGGTGACGGCGGGCGCCGGCCAGGGCGGCGAAGAGGTTCGACTCGGCACCGTCCGCGTCCGCTGAAGCCGCCTCCTGCCACCACGGCCAGGTCCGGCCCGTGACGTGAACCTGGTCAGTCCACGCGGGGCTTGCCTCGCCGACCAACCGCCCGGCACCGGGGTCGAGCTGCCGGCGATCGTGACCTCGCGTACAGGGGTCAGGACGCGCTGCTTGACGGCGCCGCCACCGGATTGACGCAGATCGTGGAAGCACAGAGCGTCACCTTCGATCGTCGGATACCATTCCATCCGGGGAGATTCGCGGTGGCGTTCACGGTTGAGGACTTCCAGGATCTGTTGCGGTTGCTTGAGGCACGCCCCGAATGGCGAGCTGAATTGCGCCGTTTGCTCATCCCGGATGAACTGCTCGAGCTGCCGGCCGTGGTCCGCCAGCTAGCGGAAGACATCCGGCACCTAACGGCGGCACAAAGGCGGACGGAATCCCTCGTCGCTCAACTGGTGGAGGCGCAGTCCCGAGCCGAGCAGCGGCTGGGCCGCGTCGAGGAGCGCGTCGGCCGGCTGGAGGAGGGCCAGGCTCGGTTGGAAACCGCGATGGCGCAACTGGCGGTAGCCCAGACGCGCACCGACGCCAGACTAGGCCGGCTGGAGGCAGGCCAGGCTCGCCTCGAGTCCGCGCTGGCGCGGCTGACCGATGCGCAGGAACACACTGGTGGGCGACTCCGCAGGGTCGAAGGCAGACTCGCCGGCCTGCGCGGCGACAACCTGGAGCAGCGCTATCGCGAACACGCAGGAGGCTACTTTGGCCGCCTACTTCGTCGGGCTCGGATCGTCAGTCCGGATGAGCTCGACGACATACTTGACGAGGGTCTGGCAACGGGGGCGTTCGATGAGGATAGCGCCCACGACGTCCGCCTCGCTGACCTGGTGGTGCGGGGTCGTCGTCATGGTGAGGAGCTGGAGACCTACCTGGTGGTCGAGGTTTCGGGCGTCGTCGAGTCAGCAGACGTCGAGCGTGCGGCACGACGGGCAGCACTGCTGGGCCGGGTCCGCCCGACCGTGGCTGTCGTAGGCGGCGAGGAGATTACTCGGGCAGCGTCGAAACTGGCGCAGGCGCACACGAGCCGTTCGACCCCGAAATCGTTCGGCGCGAGTTGGGGATCATCCACGACGATCTGCACTGCAACGCCGTCCGCGTCACCGGCGGCGATCCTGTCCGGCTGAAGTTTGCCGCCACCCACGCCGCCGACGCCGGCCTCGAGGTCTGGCTCTCGCCATTCACCACCAGCCTGACCGTCGACGAGCTCTGGGCTCTGTTCGAGGATTGCGCCACGCACGCCGAACGGCTTCGCCGGCAGGGTGCCGCAGCATCAGCAGCACTCCGGCGCAGGTAACGCGCAGCCAGATCGGTCCGGCCTTCATCCGTGATCCTCCCGTCCATCAGGTGCCCGATCGCTCGTACGTTCGTTGCCCCCAGCTTGATGGACGGGAGCTTGATGGCCGCTGAGAAGGTGAATCGGAGACCTGAAAGGACGCAGAAAACGTGCTGAGACGCCCGCTCCCCCACGCGCTCAGACCAGCATTCAGCCACTTTTCAGGGCGCTGCAACGCGCGTTCAGCCGCAACCATGGGCGACGGGCGCATGCTGATTAGAGCGGTGCGCCATAGCACGCTACGCATCTGACGACACCTGGGATCGGTAGCGGCGTGGAGCCGACGGCCTGATGTCTCGTAGGTGCCGAGGCAGTCAGGCGTATACCCCGACCAGGAAGAGAGGAGACCGCTGTGACACCACAGGACGCGCTGGAGCGCTGTGCCTATCTGTTGCTCGGCATCCTGATCGTGCTCTTGATCGATGCTGCGCGATCGTGCGAGAGCGCCTTCCTCTGGTGCTAGCAACGACCCGATGCGGCGTCTGGCGATACGATCAACCGCGGCCAGAGTTTGGATTAAGGCCCAGCCCTCTCACACTCGCGGCGACGTTACGCTACCAGGCTCGATGTCAGGCACTCCTCAGGAGCCGGCCGATCACGAATCCCATGACCTGACGTAGCCGCGCAAGCTCACGTGGGAGCTCCAGGCGGCCGACGTGCGGCGGCCAGACGTGGGTGTGGACTCCGCGAGAGGCCCACCCATGATCCTGCTGCACGTGAGCCGTCGCTCAGGCAGCATCGCCGCCCCGGAGTGCTGGGCGATGCTGCTGCTGTTGTTTCTGTTTACGAACCTCGCGGTTGTCGCGACGCCGGTGCATGAAGCGCCTACCTGAATGCTTCGGAAGATCCTTGCACGCATTCAGGACGATCGAGGAATCGCACTCCTCGACCAGGCGCTGATCTCAGGGGGGAACTTCGCCACCGGCTTGATCGCCGCGCTCGTCCTCGAAACCTGGGAGTTCGGACTGTACGTGCTCGCTATGGCGATCGCGTTCGAAACCGTTGCCCTCCAGAACGCCCTGATGCTTCAGCCACTGGTCATCAATGGCGCAGCGCTCTCCGATCGTGCCTTCAGGTCCTTCTTGTGGGCGAACGCCCCGCTCCAGATCGCGTTCATCACGGGCAGCGCCGTCGTGGTCGTGGTACTGACGCTGCTGTGGGAACCGCTGCGCGGCGTAGCTGTTCCGCTCACGGTAGTGACTGCGTTCTGGCAGGCGCAGGAGTTCTGCCGCCGGGTGTTGTACACCCGAGCGTACATGCGCTCGGCACTCCTGAACAGCGGTGTGTGCTACGCCCTGACGCCGATCTCTTTGAGTGTCATGGCGTGGCGTGGCGATCTCGCCCTCGACGCCGCGCTCTGGACCGTCGCTTTGACGTCCGTTCTCGGTTTCCTGCTCGGAGCGCGGCAGCTCCGACGATGCGCAACCACGGATGTCGGCAGCGTCCGTACGGCGGTGATCGAGAGCTTTCGCATCGGTCGGTGGACCGCTGGCGCGCAAGTGCTGTCGACCGTGTCGGTGGGCGCGTACCCGGCCATGCTCACCGCGATCGCTGGCCTGGCCAGTACGGCCGGCTTCGGTGCGATCAAGCAGGTCATAGGCCCGCTCCACCTCCTTCTGCGGCCGTTGGAGAAGCGCAGCCGGGCTGGGGTTCTTCACGCTGGTTGTGCTGCGAGCCCGTCGGAGTGCCGCCCTCGTGCGCTCACACTCGGTGCCGACGTGACGTCGGGTCAATTCGCGTGGGCCAGAACGCCGATGCCGCGATCCTGGTCTTGCAGGCGCGCCAGCAGGTGTCGTCGTGCGCGAGACAGACGAGATGCGACGGTGCCGACGGGAACGACGAGTGTCTCTGCGACGGTCCCATACGAGACGCCTCGCAGGCCCGCGAGGATCACGACCTGACGATGATGACGAGGCAGATCGTCGATCGCGCTGAGGATCGAGGCGACCCCCAGCTCCCCCAGGACGACTGCCTCGGCACTTGATGCGCTGGACGTATCGGCAGCACGGCCGTACACCATCATCTCCTCGGCACCATCCAGCGGAACGGTGCGATGCACGCTCTGCTGGCGCCGACACTCGGTGATCCAGAGGTTTCGCATGATGCAGCCGAGCCAGGCGCGGGCCTTACCCTCGGGGCGATAGCGATGAAACGCTCGATACGCTCGCTCGAGCGTGTCCTGGACCAGGTCCTCAGCCGCCGCCCAGTCGTCCGTCAGGCGCAAGGCCGCGCTGTAGAGCGGCGTGCGATGCTCGCGAACGAGCTCCTCGAAGGATTCCGTCGCCCGGTGATCGACGCCGTCGACGCGCTTCCCGTCGAGGGCGTCCACCGCCAGCCCGACTCGGCGCTCCGCCTGGGCCTGCTTCGCGCATCCGGTTCCGTTGCTCTCGCGAGTGATTGGCTCCACCGCGTGCTCACTCCCGGTTCTCTCTACTTGACCTAGACAAGTCTGGGGGATGGGCCTCTCTTGCCGGGATGCCAGTTGACATGAGGGCGGCAGTAACATCTGCCACACGCACGGCCCGGCCAGGGTGAACCGATCGAATCACGGTGATCCGCGCAGGACTCGCTCAGTGCTGGAGTGCCTTGCGAAGCTCCTGCTCGAGCTCGGGAGAGAGCGTGGTCTGGTAGACGTCGCCCTGGTGCGAGCGAAGCGCTGACAAGACCAACTCGGGTGTCCCCTGGCGGACGATCAAGACGAGTGCCGACCCGTCCGGCTTAAGCGCCGCCCCGACTTCCTTCGCGAACCCGGGGTCGATCCCGGTCTTGAGGAATCGAGCCACGAGCGCCCCGCTGGCCGCCCCGAGCAGCACGCCGGCGATCGGGAAGGCGAAGCCCAGGACCGCTCCCAGCATCCCGCCGGCCACGAGGCCCTTCTCCGTCGCACCGGAGAGCTCATTCTGGAATTTGATCTCGCCGTTGCCGTCCTTCACGAGGACCGCGGTGTCTTCGAGGTCCAGGTCAGCCGACTTTTCAAGCTGACGCAACGACCTGAGGGCGTCGGCGGCCGCCGTCTCGCCGTCGAACGTCATCGCAATCAGATGGGCCATCCCCACCTCCCCTGCCGGCCAGACCGGGCTATCCACCGTTGCGCAGTCGGCCGGGCGTCCACGCGAGGGCCTCGACCAGTGTACGGTCCATGAGCCGAGCGGGCGGGATGTCAGGTGGTACCGTCCGCGGGGTGCTACTGCTCTCGCCGCGGGCCAGGCAGGGCTCAGCTCGCAGCCGATGGCGCTTCGGGATCCGGTTCGGTTGGACCGCATGGCCCGAGCCAGGTCGCGACTTCAGCGACGATCGTTCGCGCAAGTACGTCACCGTCCGTGAGAAGGTCGTACGACCAGACCCGACGATGCAGCGCGACCGATTCGACGGTCGCCTGGGGAGGCATCCGCCTTACGTCGTCCGGGACCCACATTTCCGCAGTCATGGTCCGCCATGCCGCGAACTGGTACACGCCCAGCAGCACGAGCCGACCATCGTCCAGGGTCCCGTGATACTCGAGGAGTCCGTACTTTCCGCTGGCTCGACGGTCGAGTGGTTGACTGTCGGTAAGCACCAGGGACGTCTGCTCGATCAGTGGGTCAAACAGGCAGCGTAACGTCCGGATCATATCCATTGATTGGCTCGGTCCTTGAAGGCGTGGTACAGGCGACGAGAAAGATGACGGCGATATCCCGTGCATAGCGGGCGTCCGCACTACCTGATCGTTGATACGGTCTCACCGGACAGGTCGTTGTCCCTCCGGGCGGATGCGTCGGCGGTCCGGCTCATGACGATCATCGGGCAGGGATGGCTCGATCGGCGGGTGCCAGTTCGGCGTAGTTTCGGCGTAGTGTCACGCCCCCCGTAGTGTCAGCCGGCCTTCCGTGCTGGCGGTGCCTGCCCTACGCTCGTCAGCGATGGGATTTCGCGCTGGTGGCCGTGACGACGGTGGTAGCTACCGAAGGCTGCGATCGGCACGAGCCAATCACCGAGAGGTACGACGTGACCGAGCACTCACACGCCGAGCACCGATGGCCAGTCGACGAGGACCCCTCGCAAGCCTGGCACGCAGCTCCGACGATGCTCGATCGGTTCTACCCGATGGACGACATCGTGGCGGTGATCGACAACCGGGCCACTGGTGAGCGTGCCGTTCAGGCCCTCAAGGACGCGGGGGTGTCGGACGGCGACGTGGATCTGGTGGACGGGGCCTGGTTTGCCCAGGCCGCGCGCTCTGCCGTCGGGCAGCGAGGCATGGTCCAGCGCCTCACGCACCTGCTGCCAACCGACGAGACCATCCTGGCCAGGACGTACGTGGAGGAAGCGGAGCGGGAGCACGACATCATCGTCGTCCACGCCCCGAGCCACGACGACGTCGAACGCGCTCGGGCGGTCCTGGCAGCACACGGCGCCCGGGAGATGCACCACTACGGGCGGCACACGATCAGGGACCTGTGATCCCGGAACCAGGGCCGGATCGACGCCCCGTGCCTCCTTCGACCGG
>Ga0075430_100002537_pt1 | contig 15217 bp, 8 predicted proteins | sample RhiMetdeltSRZDD4_FD_75294 | JGI IMG/M metagenome (GOLD analysis project Ga0075430, IMG submission 75294) | Populus rhizosphere microbial communities from Tennessee, USA - Rhizosphere MetaG P. deltoides SRZDD4 | ecosystem: Host-associated > Plants > Roots > Rhizosphere > Soil | place: USA... | reverse complement strand
GCGAGCCGCCAGTCCATCCAGATCAGCACCACCATGATGCCGAGGAGCGTGAACACGTCGCCAAACACCGACACGACGCCCGACGTGAACAGATCGTTCAGCACGTCCACGTCCGTCGTCACGCGCGTCATCAGCCTGCCGACTGGATTGCGATCGTAGAAGCGCAGATCGAGCCGCTGCAGGTGCTCGATCATCTGCATCCGCATGTCGAACATGATTCGCTGCCCGGTCGCTTGCATCGTCCAGGTCTGGACGTACTCGAGCGCGAATGAGCCGATCAGCGCGATCAGGTAGACGCCGGCCATCACGGCCAGCCCCGACACGTCGCGGGCCGGTATGTACCGGTCGATCGCGATCTTCGTCAGGTATGGCGGCGCCAGCTCGAGACAGGAGTGGCCGACGATCGCACACACCGCGATCGTCACCTGCCGCCGGTACGGCCGCAGGTAGCCAAGCAGCCGTCGCATCAGACGATGGTCGTAGGCCTTTCCGAGGACGTCTTCTTCGTGCATTACGAGGCCGCCAGCTCCTCTTCCAGCAACTGCTTGCGATAGAGCTCCGCGTAGAGGCCGCCGCGGCGCACGAGTGTGTCGTGCGTGCCTGACTCGGCGACTCGGCCCTGATCGAGCACCACGATCTGATCGGCACCGCGCACCGTAGACACGCGGTGCGAGACGATGATCGACGTGCGCTGGCGCATAACGCGGGACAGCCGCTGCAGGATCTCCTCTTCCGTGTGCGTATCCACCGCCGACAGGGCATCGTCGAGGATCAGAATCGGCGGCGAGATGACGAGCGCCCTGGCAATGGCAGTCCGCTGCTTCTGACCTCCGGACAAGGTGATGCCGCGCTCGCCGACCAGCGTGTCGTAGCCCTTCGGAAATGTCTCGATGTCCTTGTCCAGACGCGCAGTCGCGGCAGCCTCTTCAATCGCGGCCTTTGAGCGCGCGTCATCGGCAAGCCCCCTCGACTCGGCTCCGGGCAGGCCCCTCGACCCGGCTCGGGGCAAGCCGAACGCGATGTTGTCAGCGACCGATGCGCTGAACAGGAATGGCTCCTGCGCCACGAAGCCGATCGCGCCTCTCACCGTCGCCAGCGGAATCTCCCGGACGTCGACGCCGTCGATGAACACCGTGCCTGGCGGCGGTTCATGAAGACGCGGCAGGAGACTGAGCAGCGTGGACTTCCCTGAGCCGGTCGCGCCGACGATGGCCGTGGTCGTGCCGGCGGGAATGGTCAGCGAGACGTCGTGCAAGACCTCGGCATCGCCGTAGCGGAACGTCAGGTGGCGAAACGCGATCGCGCCGCGGATGCTCGTGACCGGCGAGGCGGGCACGTGCTCGTCGGTAATGGCCGGCTGCGCATCCAGCACGTCACGCATCCGCTTCCATGACGCCAAGCCGCGCTGCAGAAGGTTCGTCACCCAGCCGAAGGCAATCATCGGCCAGCCGAGCATCATCAGATAAGTGTTGAACGCGACCAATTCCCCAACCGTCATTCGCCCGGCGATCACTTCGCGGCTGCCGATCCACAGCACCAGCAGCGAGCCGATGCCCATCAGCAGCCCCATGCTCGGAAAGTACATCCCCTGCAGGCGGATCAACCCGCGGTTGCGCCGCACGTATTCCTCGTTCGCCCGGCGGAAACGCTCGATCTCGAACGACTCCTGTCCGTAGGCACGAACGACGCGGACGCCGGCCAGCGACTCCTGGGTCACGGCGCTGATGTCGGAGAGCTGCTCCTGAATCTTTTCGAATCGATGGTGAATCGCCGCGCCGAAATACCGCACGACGATGGACACGAACGGCAGCGGCACGAGCGCCAGCGCGGTGAGCCATGGGTTGATCGACACCATCAGGGCAATGGCCACGATGAATGTCAGACCCGTACTCGATGCGTACATGACGGCAGGCCCGACCATCATGCGCACCGCGCTGAGATCGTTCGTGGCCCGCGACATCAGGTCGCCCGTTCGCGTGTGCTGGAAGTAGCCCAGATGCATACGCTGGAGCGCCGCAAAGAAATCGTTGCGCAGGTCGTACTCGAAATCGCGCGACGCGCCGATGATGATCCGCCGCATCAGAAACCGGAACACGCCGGCGAACAGCGACAGCACGAACAGCGCCACGGCATACTGCCGGACCTTACCGAGCGTCAGCGAGCTCTGCAGGTCATCGATGGCGTACTTGATCAGCCACGGCCCGGTCAGCGTCAGCACGTTGGTGACGACGACGCAGGCAAAGCCGAGCAGGAAGGACCGCCGGTGTTTCGCGAGGTAATGTAGGAGCCGGCGCTCCCGGAACAGGGAGATCACAAACTAAAGCGTACCAAACGGCGCGCCGATAGACGAACTATGCAAATCCGACTTGTGGCTGTAGTGCTGCTCGCCTTCCTGATATTGCCGTCGCGGGCCGGTGCCCAGTTCCGTGTGCCCGATCCGGCATCCGGTGAACGGTTCAACGTCGAACTCGGGTTGATGTTCTGGTCGCCCAATCCGGAAATTCGCGTGCAGACCGGCGCGCTGGCGGCGATCGGCGAGACCGAGGTGGACCTGGTTCAGGAGTTCGGCATCGACAACCAGCGGTTCAACGAGTTCCGCGCCGTGCTCAAGGCCGGCCGGAAGCACAAAGTGCGGATCAGCCATGTGCTGATGGAATACCACGAGTCCGCGATCCTGCAGCGCACGTTCATCTTCGGCGGCCAGGTCTTCCCGATCAGCGCACCGGCGACGGCCGATCTCGAGTGGCGATTGTGGCGCTTCGGCTACGAATGGGATTTCGTGGCCATGGATCGCGCACTCATCGGGCTCGTTACCGAACTGAAGTTGAACGACATCTCGACGACGCTTGCGGCCACTGGCTTCGGGTCGGAGATCACTGAAGTGACCGCGCCGATGCCGACAATCGGCGCCATCGCGCGCCTCTACCCTCACAAGCAGTTCTCGATCACCGTCGAGTACACCGGCTTCAAGATGCCGGGCTTCATCGGCGACAAGATCAGCGACAGCCTCCAGGGCGACGACTTCGATGCGAGCCAATCCGACTTCGATTTCTACGGCACGCTCAGCTTCGGACGACATGTCGCCGCGCAGGGCGGATATCGCGCGCTCACGGCCGACTATCTGGTCGACCAGGATGCCGGCGACCTGAAGATGAAAGGCTGGTACTTCGGCGGGCTTGTGCGCTTCTAGAGCGTCCTCGGTCCTTGGTGCTTTGTCCTTGGTCAATAGCGACTAGGACCAGGCACCGAGGGCGCACAAAGGACCACGAACGGACCAAGAACCAAGGACCAAGGACTACGTCTTCCGCGCCACCACCAACAACGAACTGCCGATCGGCATCGGCACGTGTCTGGTGATTGCCGCCTCGGCGCTCACCAGCGCCGTCAGCAGCAGATTGACCGGCCCGATCGGCACCGCGATGTCGGAGTCGGCGCGGACGGTCCGGCCAAAGCGTCGCGTCAGGCGCTGGACGAGGCGGACCGACATCATCAACGGAAACAGCGACGCGAACATGAACGACACGCGTTCGGGCGTGAGGCCAGCCGCCTCCACGAGACGACGCGCGTTGGCCGGGGTGTAGCGACGCACCTCCTGCCATACCTCCGCGTGATCGCCGCGCAATGCTTCGAGCGCGGCCAGCGTGATCACGACGACGCCGCCAGGCCTGACGATCCGGGCCATCTCGCGGACCGCATCGATGTCGGCCTCGACGCACTGCAGGACATCGAACGACGTCGCCACGTCGAACGCGCCTGAGGCCAATGGAATACGGGTGACATCACCGCGAACCACGGCGCCCCCGCGTCCGCGGGCGCGCACAAGACCAGCCGCGCTGAGATCGAAGCCGATGGCCGCTCCGTGCGGACGCAGCAGTTGCAGGTTGTGTCCGGTGCCGCACCCGCAGTCGACCAGCCGCAGCCCTGCCCTGCCCTTCGCCACGTCGGCGATCACCGGTGCGATGAATTTGCGGAACCCTCGAAACCAGAAATGGGTCGCTTCGGCGCGACCCGTCAGCTCGAGCAGGTCGTCCATCTAGCGGCGGGCAGTCAGACGTCCGTTCGGATCCAGGCGACCCGCTCCGTACAGACGCCGGTAGTCCTCCGCGGTCCCGAGGATGCGCTTGACGTAGTTCTGCGTCTCCGGGAAGGGAATGTTGTCGATGAACTCGTCGGCAGGAAGACCCGGCGCCTCGTTCAGCCAGCGCACCACCCGATGCTCGCCCGCGTTGTAGCCGGCTAGCGCGTAATGCACCCCGCCGAACCTGTCGACCAGGTCCTTGAAATACTGCGTGCCGAGTCGAACGTTGGTCTCGGGCTGCAGGAGCGAGGCGGTTGTGAACGACTTCATCCCGAGCTTGCGCGCATAGATGCGCCCGGTGCTCGGCATCAGCTGCATCAGTCCGCGCGCGTTCGCCGACGATCGGATTTCAGCCGTGAACGTGGACTCCTGGGCCATGAGCGCGGTGATGAGATACGGATCGAGGCCGTGCAGCTGCGAGTACTTCTGAATCAGCGGCCAGTAGTCCACCGGGAAGATGATCTGCTGGACATCCACCGGAAGATCCTCGCCGCCGGCAGCGAGGAACTGCGGGTAGGCCCGGCGCATCAGCGTGATGGCGCCGCGAATCGCGGCAAAGCGCTCCTGCGCGCGAAGCCCGAGGCCCTGCCGGTAACGAATCCACGCCGTCGTCGCCTGGAGCGGCGGTGAATCGCCCCAGACACGCTGTGCGTACTGCACTTCGCGCATCGCTTCGTCGTAGAGCTGAAGCGCGGTGAGCTCTCGCATCAACGCCTCGGTGGGCGGCACCTTCGCCGGCGCGACGGGGGCGCTGACCGCGTTCGACGGACTGGGCAGCAGCGGCTGCCGACGCGTCGTCAGCAGCGTGGCTGAGAGACGCCCGTAGTACGAATTCCGGTAATCGGCGACGACGAGACGATACCGCTCGTTGGCGGTTGCCGTGTCGTTCAACTGATCCCGCGAGCGAGCGGACCAGTACAGCCAGGACGGACGATAGTCGGCGCGCGGAAACGCCGACGCGGCCGACTCGAAGAGCGCGATTGCCTCTTCAAAGCGGCCGCTTCGATACGCCGCCCATCCAGCCTTCCACGCCGCGCGCTCGGCAAAGCGATGCTTCGGGAACCTGTGCGCCAGCTCGCGGAAGACCAGGTCGGCCTCGGCATCTTCGTCGACGACGAGATAGTGAGAGGCGAGGCTGTTCAGCGTCTCAGCGGACCACTCGCTGGTCGGGAAATCCTTGACCAGTTCGCGCGCTTCCGCGACGAAGGTCTTTCGATCGCCCAGCTCACGGATCGCGTTGATATAGAAGTAACGCGCTTCCGCCTCGAATTCGTCGTCTTTGAGCAACGGCTTCAGCCCGTCGCGCGCCGCGCGGTGGCGATCGAGGTAGTAGTCACACTCGGCGATCCGCAGCGCGATCAGATCCTGGGTGTCGTCGTCCACCGCCTTGGCAATCGCTTCGAACCCTGCGCGAGCCTGCGCCCAGCGCCGCGCTTCGAACAGCCGCTGCGCGCGACGCTGCGCGCGCCCGACGAGATCGGCTGAAATCGTCGACGAACCCTGCAGACGTTCGATGCCGCTCTGCGCGTCAACGGCTTGCGCGCTCAACGGGCTGTCATAGTAGATGCGGCGGTACAACTCGAGCGCGTGATCGCGATGGCTGACCGTTTCCTCGACCTGGGCCAGCGCGAGCCAGGCCTCTTCGGGCGAGGCGAGTTCTTCGGCGATGAGCCCACGCAGCACGACTTCGGCGCGCGCTGGATCCTGCCGCGCCACTGCAACCTCCGCGAGGCGAAGAGGAACGGCTTCGCGCAGATATCCGTCAGGACGCGCCGTCATCATCGACGTGAAGATCGCATCGGCCTCGGCGAAGCGTGAAAGACCGGCGAGCGCAACCCCGGTGTAATAGCGTGAGTAGCCGGCGAGCGGCGACGCGTTGAGATCGAGACCGTTGAGGAGCGACACGCCCGCGGCGAAGTCTTCCGAGGCCACGGCGCGAATGCCTTTCGCGAAGCGAGCCAAGGCCGAATCGGCACGACCCTCACCCGCCGATGCCCCGGGCACCTCCTGCACGAACCAATACTGCGAGAGATTCGTCGGGAGCGGGGCGTGACGCGTCGCGGCGAGTTGCGCGGGTGCCGCGTCGCGCGCGCGGGTATCCTCGCGTGGCTGCTGCGCACCGAGACCATGAAACGCAGCGACCGCACACACGAGGACGAGAACGAGCCTTTTCACTGGATGCTCCCTGAGGACTGACGGCTGATCGAAGTGGGCGCCACGCCGTTCGCCCTTCCCGCCATAAGCCCCGCGGCCTGTCTCACCGTGATGCCCTCCAACACTCGCCCAGCGTGCCGGGCGAGGACGTCGAGGAAAGCCGGCCAAAAGGGCTCCTCTGCCTTATCGGCAGCGGCGCCATCCGCATACAGCACGGCTACGACAGATCCACCGACCGATATGGGCCACGCGGCGGCCTCTCGCACCTCGTCAGTGCGAGCAAACTCGGGAAGCGCGTTCCTGTCACGCGGGTGAATACCCTCTGGCGACTTCACCACCTCAGCCATCGGACCTGACTCACTCAGCTCGAGGTCGAGCCTCGGGGAATCGGACGCACGGCAGAAGCCGACGGTTCTCCAGTCGTGCAATCGCTCGTTCTTGACCAGGAACACCGCGGCGCGGCCGGCCTCCGCACCGGCTCGAGTCGCGAGGCTCTCGAGGACCTCGCCAAACGTCACGGCTTCGTCGAGTGCGCGCATCGCGTCCGGCAGTCGCAGCGCTTGGGCAGCCCGCTCGTCCCTGCTCCGCAGTAAGTCGGCCAACCGGCTGATCTCCAGACGAGCCGCATCGGACTCCCGTTGCCACGTCTCGATATCGCGCAACGTGGCTTCGACATCGTCACGGGTCGCATCGAGCTGCTGGCGAGCGGACTCGAGATCATTCTTGAGCGTCTCGATCTCTTCCTGGGCGGCCGCGGCCTGCTCGTGGCGCGCAGCGTCAGCCTCTTTCTGTTTCTCGTCGAATTCTCGCCGAGTGTCGTCGAGACGACGCTGAAGCTCCTCGATCTCCACAGTGAGCCGCTCACGTTCCGCATCCAGTCGCTCGCGCTCCGCAACAAGCCGCTCGCGCTGCTCTTCCGCGTCGCGCGCGGCTGACTCCGCCTCCCGAGCCGCTGATTCGGCGTCGCGCGCTGCTGATTCGCGGAGTTCGGTGAGTTGCACTTCCGCCTCGCGTCGCGCCTCGGCCGTAGCGTTGTCGGCCGCTTCAGTGGCAATACGGGCACTCGCCTCCTGCGCCGCTCGAATCAACTCGTCCTGGCAAGAGCCCAAGTCGGACTCGAGGCGACCTCGCAGTGAATCGAGGAGCCGGCCTACCGCGTCACGAATCTGATCGTCGAGCGCAGCCACTGGGGGTCACGCCCATTATAAGGGCGTTGCGTAAGCCGCTTACAGAGAAAGGCTTGGACGCTGATCGCGGATCAGCTTCAGGGCTACCGGAAGATCTGGTTGAGCCGGGCTTCGCTTACGAGCCGGATTTGGCGCATCCGCCACTGATTACCTCGCAGCTCCCAGACCTGGGAGACCGGAGACACACGCGGCGGAATGGCGTTATCGGATGATCGCTCGGTCATGACCGCGGTCAGTACAGCCGTATCCGCCGCAATCTGCACGCTCACGCGATCGAGTGTCCGATTGACGTCGACGTTTGCGGGAAATCTTTCGTCGCTGCGGCGCTCATCCGTGACTTGAAGACCATCCATCGAGAGCGACGCCATCACCGCGCGGTCCTGACGATGGTACGCGTCCAGCCACTGCCGCGATGCAGCGATGACGGCCGATGCCGGCGATGATGAATTTGCAGCCGGAGCCTCAGGACGCGTCGGCGGCGGTGACGGCGGCGCAGTTTCAGCCCGAGGTGCGGGCGGAGGAGCTGGCTCGAGCGCCGTGTTCGATGGTGTTGCGGCCACTGGCTGCACGATTGGCAACGGGGCGGGAGTGGGAGTAGGCACAGCCGCAGGTGCCGATGCGATTGGAGCGGAGAGCGGCGCCGCCTTCTGAGTTGGCGCGGGCGGCGAAGTCGGAGGCACTGCTGGCTGCGGCTGCGCAGGAGCAGGAGCAGGAGTGCGACCGGCGCTCTCTACCACGAATTGTCGCGTGGCGACCTGCCCGTCGCCTCCGAGCGCCGATGCTGGCCCGTTGTTCACTGAAACAAACACCGCGCCCGCGTCGCCGACGCGGAGCGAAATGCTTTGCTTCGCACTGAGCCGGACAGTCTCGCCTTGTGCCAGCATGCGGCCGCCATCCGACTGCCCGTCGACTGTTGTGCGCAACCACGAAGAACGCCGCGCCTCAACAAGCAACGTGAGCGCAGAAGACGCAGAAGATGACGCGGGCGTTTCCGCCGCGCCCGTCGGGGCCGGGGTGGCTGTCGTTGGTGCCGAGGACGCCGCCGGTGTAACGGCGGCAGGCTGCGTTGCAGCGACGGCAGGTGCCTTCGATGCAGCAGCCGTTTCGGGCGCAGATCCGTCGCCGGAGCGAAGCCACCAGATCGTTCCGACCAGGATGACGAGGCCGGCGGCTGCAAACAATCCCACAAGAACGCGCCCGCGCCGGTTGGAGGGCACCGGGACCGAGTCGCTCGGGAACGGTGACGACAGGAACACGCGCGATGTCGGCGACGTTGCAGGATCGGTTGACGACGAGGGCGTCGGCGACACTGATGGCGCTGACGCGACGATCGGCTGATTCGAAAACAGCGTCGGGGGTTCTGGCGCCGGCAGCATCGGTGCGGGTTCGGCGAGCGCCTGAAACGGGACCGTGCGAGCGTCTTCAACCAGCGCGTCCATGCCGACGCGGGCTTCCTCGAGCATGCCCTTGACGACTTCGTCAGGCGAGAAGATGTCGTCGGTGAACTCTGACTTCCCCGTCTCGCCCTCGTCACCCTGCGCGCGATCGAGCAGCGCCGTCCGATCCGGGCGCGCAGCCGCTTCACCGAGAGCGGCCTGCACCTGGGCCGACAGGACGAGCAGTTCTCGCCGAGCCTCCATCACGATCTGACGGACGTCGCGTCGAGCGGCGGTCACGATTTCCATCGCTTCACGTTCCGCCGACCCGCGCACCTCGTCACGCAGCCGGGCAAGTTCATCGGCCTGAGCGATCCACGCGTCGCGCCGGACGCGATATTGCTCGATGAGATCGGGCACCGGCGTACCTGCAGGGGGAGCCGGCTTCAGCTCGTTCGAATCAGACATTGTGTAGGAGGCCGGCCTGGGTCGACCAAACCGGACGACGATCAGTTGATTGTGCTCCCGGCAGTGCCCAAAGTCGAGGGGGAATCACCGCCGATCTCTGCCGGTTGACCGCCTCCGCCGGTGAGCGTATAAGAAGTGCCACTCGAACTTGTCAGAGCGGTCAACGCGGGTATGCGTGCGGTTTTGGAGGTGTAGGCGGGGTTTATTCACGCGCCAGGCCGGTCAATAAGGGGGAACTGCTCATGCGACGAACTGCCTTCCTAATATTGTTGGGGCTCGGATTGCTGCTAGCCCCTCGTGCAGCACTGGCCCAGTCGTCCATCACAGGGGTTGTTCGTGACACGTCGGGAGCGGTTCTTCCTGGCGTCACGGTTGAAGCCGCAAGCGACGCGCTAATCGAGAAGGTCCGCACCGCCGTGACCGACGGCAGCGGAGCGTATCGAATCGTCGACCTTCGGCCAGGCACGTACACCGTGACCTTCACGCTGACGGGGTTCAGCACGTACAAGCGCGAAGGCCTCGAGCTGGCCTCCGAGTTCAACGCGACGGTGAATGCCGACCTGCGTGTCGGCGCGCTCGAAGAAACCATCACGGTGACTGGCGAGAGCCCCATCGTCGATGTGACGAGCGCGAGACGCCAGCGCACATTGGACAGTGATCTCGTCCAGGCCCTGCCAACCACCAAGGGCTACGCGGGTCTCATGGTGCTGATCCCATCGATGGTGCAGAGCGGCGGCGGCGTGCCCAATGTGCAGTTGAGCCCGGGTATGGTGGTGTTCGGTGGACGCGGCGGCCGTGGCAATGAAGGTCGCGCGCAGGTGGATGGCTTGAACACCGGTGCGTCTCTGAATGGGGGCGGAGTCTCAGGTTACCGGCAAGACGTCGAGAACGCCCAGGAGGTTGCGATCACGACTGCGGGTGGGCTCGGTGAAACCGAAGTCGGTGGACCGACCATCAACATCGTGCCGCGCACTGGCGGCAACATCTTCCGGTCTCACTTCTTCTTCAGCGGCCTGCGCGGCGGCATGCAGGCGAGTAACTTCTCGGAAGAGCTGCAAGCCGCAGGGCTGAGGACACCAGCAAAAACGAACTACCTGTACGACACCAGCTATTCGCTGGGTGGCCCGATCAAGCGGGACAAGATCTGGTTCTACGCCCTCGCCTACTACCGAGGCAGCGAGAACACGATCCCCGGCATGTTCTACAACAGGAACGAGTGGGACCCGACGAAGTGGGGCTACGTAGCCGACACGAACCGGCCCGCCCTTTCGGGTGGTCGCGGCCCGCTGCAGCCAGCACTCCGACTCACGTTCCAGATGTCGTCACGCGACAAGCTGAGCGTGTTCTGGGACGAACAGATCAGCAATAACAGTCTCGGCGCGGGCTCGGCGACGAATGCCCCTGAGACCGGCGGGCGCAACCACGGCTGGCAGCGCGTGCAGCAGGTGAAGTGGACGTCCACGGCGACGAACAAGCTGCTGCTCGACGCCGGGCTCGGCACCTACCTCTCGAACTGGAACACGCGCGAGCGGTACGCGGAAGATTCGCCGCTCTCCGTTGACGCGAGGCGCAACCTGATTCAGGTCAACGAGCAGTGCGCCGCCACGCAGCCTCGCGACGCCTTTGGCCGTGGCGGGACGTGCGCCGAAAACGGCGGCATCGCTGGTCTCAACTACCGCAATCAGGCTACGTGGAACGCCGACTGGATCGGCGCCCATACCTGGAATGCCGCAGCGACCTACGTGAGCGGCGCCAACAGCATCAAGATCGGATACCAAGGCGCCTACCACGAGGACAATCGCGCGCAAGAAGGAGGCACCAACGATCTCACCTATCGCTTCAACAACGGCATCCCCAACCAGCTGACCCAGCGGCTCGAACCGTACCGAACATACTCACGCGTGCGCTACAACGCTCTTTATGTGCAAGACCAGCTGACACGCGGGCGGCTGACGATGAGCGGCGCCTTGCGCTACGACCATTCGTGGAGCTACTACCCGGAGCAGTCGATCGGTGGTCCAGGCGTCCGGTTCCTCCCGGTCCAGTTCACGTGGCCGGAGACGAAGGGAGTCATTGGCTACAACGACATCACTCCGCGGATGGGTGTGGCCTACGACCTCTTCGGCACTGGTAAGACCGCGATCAAGTTCAATGCCGGCAAGTACCTCGAAGCCGCCGTCAACGGTAACGGCAACTACTCGCAGTTGTTGCCCAGTTCTCGCATCGAGTTGACACAGAATCGAGCCTGGACCGACTCGAACGGCAATTACACTCCCGACTGCGATCTGCTGAGCGGCGCGGCGCAAAACCTGACGGCAACCGGCGGCGACATCTGCGGCGCCTGGGCAAACCCAAACTTCGGGAGGGCGGTTGATGCCAATGGCAACCCGATTTACAGCCTTGGCTATGCCGAGAAGATCCTGAAGGGATGGGGCACGCGACCGTCCGACTGGCAGATCGGTGTGACGCTGCAGCAGGAGATCCTGCCGCGCGTGTCGATCGAAGTGGGCTACGCACGCCGCTGGCTGCAGAATTTCACAGTCACCGACAATCTCAACATCGGTCCGAGTGACTTCGATGAGTTCAGTCTGATCGCACCATCTGATCCGCGCCTGCCCGGCGGAGGCGGCTATACAGTCAGCGGTCTGTATAACATCAAGCCGGACAAGTTCTCGGTGCCGCCGAACCAGCTCCGCACCTACGCCCCGGACTACGGGAAGATTTCGCAGGTCGCGAACGGCGTCGATTTCAACATCTACGCGCGGATGCGGAACGGTCTGCAACTCCAGGCTGGCACGAGTACGGGACAACGCGTTACCGATTACTGCGAGGTACGCGCCGAGCTTCCCGAGCAGGCCACCGGATTCTCGACCGCCAGCGAGGTGGCGGCCTACAGTCCGGTGAACCCGTTCTGTCACGTCGAGCCGGGCATCACCACGCGGTTCACGAGCGCCGGCACCTATATCGTTCCCAAAGTGGACGTCCAGGTGTCAGCCACGCTTCAGAGCTCACCCGCCGAGCCGCTTCAGGCGAACTGGACCGTGTCGAGCGCCATCGTGGCGCAGACGCTGGGTCGCCCGCTGTCGGGCAGCGCGGCGAACATCACGGTCAATCTGCTTGCTCCGGATCAGATGCGCGGGGATCGGGTGAATCAGTTCGACCTGCGCGTCGGCAAGGTCCTCCGCTTCGGCTCGCAGCGCGCGACGGTATCTCTCGACATCTTCAACGCGCTCAATGCCGACACCGTACTGACTTACAACCAGAACTTCACTCCTGGTGGCGCGTGGCTCGTTCCGAACACCGTGTTGACGGCACGCACGACCAAGATCACAGTGCAATACGACTTTTAATCAGTCGGCACTGTGCCAGGTCATGACGCGGGGGCTTCGGCCCCCGCGTTTTTGCGTACGGCTACGTGCCTGAATCGACTTGAACCTCGGTCGCAACCCGACGCACACCCTTGACGGCGCGCGCGACCTGCACCGCCTCGAGGTGCGACTCGAGCGACTTGGCCTTGCCGCCCAGCAGCACTACGCCCTTGTTCACCGATGCGACGGAGATGCCGCTGTCCTTCAATTTCGCGTCGGCCTTGAGTGCCGACTGTACCGCATCCTTCACCTCAGCGTCGGCTCGCCCCACGACTTCGCGCTTGGAGCCAGGCACGATCTGCAGCAGGTTCTTGACGCTTTTCACGCCGTCGATCTTGGCCGCCACCTGCTCGGCCTTCGCCTTCTCGGCGTCCGTCGCCACTTTGCCGTGAATTGTCACCACGCCGTTCACGGTGTCGACGTTGAGATCCGCCGCGCTGACATGGTTCGTGGTCATCAGCGCGATCTTGGTCTTCATGGTGATCCAGCTATCGGGTGTGTCGGCGGCGAACGCTGCCGGAGTGTTGAGGCACAGGCCGAGGGCAAGCGCAGCCGCCACGATGTGCACGTGACTGTTTCGTCCTGTCATGATCATGGGCAGCTTTCCCTCCCCCGTCACTCACTGACAATGGAGGGTGCAACCGCAATGCCCATCAACAGGTAACTGAACAGGCTGACTACCAGCTACCAGCTACCAGCTGATCAGATGTAGGACTTGCCGGTACGGCCGGCGAGACTCGCCACTGTCGCCACGAGCTCGGCCGGATCGACAGGCTTGGTGAGATGCGTCTGAAAACCCGCCAGCAGCGCCCGCCGTCGATCGGCGACTCGCGCGAGCGCGGTGAGAGCAGCCGCCGGCACCGATGACATCGGCGCCTGCATCTGCCGCACGCGCTTCATGAAGTCGTAGCCGTCCTGCTCTGGCATTGCGACGTCGCTGACGATGACATCGGGTACGAGGCCATCTTGAATCGTCTGCAACGCCGCCTGCGCGGTGTCGCACGCCGAGACGCGTGCCCCGGCGTCCTCGAGCAGACGCTGCACGAGATCCCGCGCGTCGGCCTCGTCGTCAACCACCATCACGACGACATCGGCAAGCAGGGCGTTCGAGCGTGCGCCGCCGTCGGCAGGCTCGGCCCGGCGCTCGTGCGTTGAACGAATCAACGGCAGGACGACGGTGAATGTCGCACCACGTCCAACGCCGGCGCTCGACGCCTTGACGGATCCACCGTGCACCTCGGCGAGGTTCTTGACAATCGCGAGCCCAAGACCGAGGCCGCCGTGCCTGCGAGTCGACGAGGAATCACCTTGCTGGAAGTGCTCGAAGATGTGCGGCAGCAGATCCGGCGCAATGCCCTGTCCATCGTCGATGACGTCCACGTGCGCGCACTCGTCGACGACGTGCAGCGCCACCGTCACGATGCCGTCGCGGCTCGTGAACTTGATGGCGTTGCTCACCAGGTTCCAAATCATCTGTTGCAACCGCGCCCGATCCCCGTTCACGTCCGCATCGCCGCCCGTCGTGGTCAGGCGCACGCCCTTGGCGTCGGCGGCGGGGCGCGCCGACGCGATTGCATCATCAACGACCGAGGCGAGACTCACGCGCTGGGTATGGAAAGACAACTTGCCCGACACGATGCGACTGACGTCGAGCAGATCGTCGATCATCTGCGCCTGACGCCGTGAATTGCGATCGACGACGTCAATGGCTTTGCGCAGCGTCTCGCGAGTCTGGTCCTGCTTCAACACGCCGATCCAGCCGATGATCGAGTTGAGCGGTGTCCGCAGCTCGTGCGAGAGCGTCGCCAGGAACTCGTCCTTCATCTGCATGGCGCGTTCGGCTTCCGAACGGGCCTGGCGCTCGCGCTCGAGGAGCTGGTCGCGTTCTTCCTCCGCGCGTTTCTGTTCGGTGATGTCCCGCGAGATCGCCAGCAGCGCCGTGACCGAGCCACCAGCGTCGCGAATCGGCGTCACCAGTACGTCCCACCATTTCGACGTGCCACGCGCTGTCGGGCACAATCCCTGGAATCGGCCCTCGCCCACTGTCACCGCATCAGCCAACGCGGCTCGCGCCTGAGACGAGCTCTGATTCCAGAGATCGACCCATGGCTGTCTGGCAAATGCTTTGACGTCGTCGACTTCCATGAGGCGCGCACCGGCGCGATTCATCGAGACCAGACGGCCGTCGGGCTCGAGGATTTGGATGCAGTCGCCCGAGTTGTCGAGGATGCTGCGATTGATGCGCTCGCTGCGCATCAACTCCTGGTTTGCCGACTGCACCGAGCTCTCGGCCTTCAACCGTCCGGCCATCTCGCGCTCGAAGGCGGCTCGGCGGCGATCGAAGCTGCGATCGACAGCCACGGCGACAAGACCGAGGGTGCCAGCCAGCAACAGACTGGCGATGGCAAACGCGAGAGACATGCGTCTGGCGAGTCGCGCCTCGTCAGCCCGCCTCTCGAGCACCGTCTGCTCCGCGGCTTTCATCTCCGCAGCGACCAGCCTGATTGGGTATAGCGACCGGTCGCCCGACGCTGGCGCGACCTTGCTGACTGCGTCGGAGGTGCGCCCCGCCTTGTAGGCGTCGAC